>Ga0307487_1000778_pt1 | contig 24166 bp, 24 predicted proteins | sample CBIW12metaG_FD_203665 | JGI IMG/M metagenome (GOLD analysis project Ga0307487, IMG submission 203665) | Sea-ice brine microbial communities from Beaufort Sea near Barrow, Alaska, United States - CBIW 1.2 | ecosystem: Environmental > Aquatic > Marine > Coastal | place: USA: Alaska | collected... | reverse complement strand
GAGCATCCACTGCAGCCGGTGTGTACCCTGTCGTACTCATTAGTTACCTCATCGCGTGCAACGAGTACGTCTCACACGACCGAGTGGATGTCGTCAGGGGCTACTTGAACTATGTGATCAGCCCCGAAGGACAGCAGGCTGCAGCCGCGGGCGCAGGCTCGGCCCCGATCTCGCAACGACTCTTCGATAAGGCCAGCGCAGCAGTCGCCGCAATCAAGTAATTCCAGAGCTCTCCCGACTCCTGTTTGTGCGTCGTTTACCTGCCGTTTACCTATGACAACAACGGTGGCTACCTGCAACGCCTAAGTTTTCTATTTGGGTCGCACCGACCCGAAACCTGTCATCAACATTCCGAAGGGAAAACTGTGAACTTCAAGCGTCTTGGCACCATCGGTGCCATTGCTATCGCAGGAACCATCCTCCTCTCCTCGTGCGCACCTGCTACAGACAGCGGCGACAACGGCGAGACCCCGTCAGACCTTACCGGCACCCTTGTTGGCGCTGGCGCATCGTCGCAGCAGTCAGCCCAGGAGGCCTGGGTTGCTGGATTCCAGACCGCAAACAACAACGTGACCGTTGAGTATGACCCCATCGGCTCCGGTGGTGGACGCGACACCTTCATCGGTGGCGGAAGCCAGTTCGCAGGCTCCGACCGCGCGTTCAAGGACGAGGAAATCGCCGAAGACAACTTCGCTTCCTGCGTTCCCGGAACCGGCATCCTCGAGATCCCTGCCTACATCTCCCCGATTGCGATCATCTTCAACCTCGACGGTGTTGACTCGCTCAACCTCGATTCTGCAACGATCGCTGGCATCTTCAACGGCTCAATCACCAACTGGAACGATGATGCAATCGCTTCGCAGAACGATGGCGTAGAGCTGCCCGACCTCGCAATCACCGCTGTGCACCGCGCGGATGACTCAGGAACGACAGCGAACTTCACCGACTACCTGTCGGCTGCAGCTCCCGATGTCTGGACCGTCGGCTCGATCGAAACCTGGCCCACCGAGTTCGGTGGCGAGGGTGCTCCGCAGACCTCAGGCCTCGTTGACGCAGTAACAAACGGAACCGGAACCATCGGCTACGCTGACGCATCGCGCGCCGGTGACCTCGGAACCGTTGCCGTCAAGGTTGGCGACGAGTACGTTCCGTACTCCCCCGAAGCTGCAGCAGCAATTGTTGACGCATCGCCCTTCGCAGAAGGCCGCGGCGAGACCGACCTCGCAGTGAACCTCGACCGTGCATCCGCCGAGTCGGGTGTTTACCCGGTAGTTCTCATCAGCTACCTGATCGCGTGCAACGAGTACGCATCCAGCGACGGCGTTGACCTTGTCAAGGGTTACCTCTCCTACATCATCAGCGACGAGGGCCAGAGCACCGCAGCAGACGCTGCTGGCTCGGCTCCCATCTCGTCGAAGCTGTTCGAGAAGGCACAGGCTGCGGTAGACGCAATCAAGTAACACCCTGAGTCTGCTTCGACCCCGTTGCTACTGGCAGCGGGGTCGGGCAGACTTTCCTCTGGGCCGTGTGGATAATGCTGCCCAGAAATCAGCACCAACCCGCCACGACGCAGCACGCCAAGCCAGGGATAAGGGATACTCGACACATGACCTCGACCGCGGCCCCCCGTATCCGCGCGAAGCAGCGCCCAGGAGATCGCCTCTTCTCGGGCACCTCACTCACCGCTGGCGCGCTCATCCTCGCGATCCTCGCCGCCGTCGCTGCCTTCCTCGTTATTCAGGGAATTCCGGGCATTGTCGCTGACCCCGAAAAAACCACCCTCCTTGAGGGAACCAACTTCTGGGCTTACGTTGGCCCCCTCGTCTTTGGAACCCTGTGGTCTGCAGCACTCGCGTTGATCATGGCGGTTCCCATAGCAATCGGCATCGCGCTGTTCATTTCGCACTATGCGCCCCGCCCACTCGCTGCAACCCTCGGCTACATCATCGATCTGCTCGCCGCAGTACCCTCCGTGGTCTTTGGCCTGTGGGGTGCCAACGTTCTTGCCGTCGGAGTGCAGCCGTTTTACGCGTGGCTTGCCGAAAACTTCAGCTGGATCCCCCTCTTCGCTGGCCCGGCCTCGGGAACCGGCCGAACCCTCCTCACCGCATCGATCGTGCTCGCCGTCATGGTGTTGCCGATCATCACCGCAATTTGCCGCGAAGTCTTCCTGCAAACTCCAGTGCTACATGAAGAAGCGGCTCTCGCCCTCGGCGCCACTCGCTGGGAAATGATCAAAATAGCGGTGCTTCCCTTCGGTCGCGCGGGTATCGTCTCTGGCGCCATGCTCGGTCTCGGCCGCGCACTGGGCGAGACCATGGCCGTCGCCATGGTGCTTTCGGCATCAAACGTGATTACGTTCGATGTGATCAGCTCCATTAACCCGTCAACGATTGCCGCCAACATTGCACTGAGCTTCCCTGAGGCCTACGGACTCAATGTCAACGTGCTCATCGCAACCGGCCTCATCCTCTTCGCCATCACCCTGGTCGTCAACACGATCGCGCGTTACATCGTCAACCGCCGCAGGGAATTCTCGGGAGCGAACTGATGACCACCACAACGCCAGCGCGCCCCATCGAGAACGCGTACTCCGCAGGCCAGCTGCCCCGCTGGGCGCCCCTGCTGATGCTCATCAGCAGCCTCGCCACCTTCGTCATCATCTTCATGTTTATCCAGGCCGGTCAGCCCGCAAGCGAGTTCAACATAGTTGGCGCTCTGCTGTTCGGAATCGTGCTCTACGCGGTTGTACTCACCACCGTCTCACGACTCGTTGAAGGCCACCGTCGCGCCACCGACCGGCTCGTAACCACCCTCGTGGCGCTCGCCTTCGTCATCGCGCTGTTGCCGCTGGTCTCGCTGATCTTCACCGTTGTCGTCAACGGCTCAGCCCGGTTCGACGTCGATTTCTTCACCCTCTCGCTGCGCAACATTGTCGGAGAAGGTGGCGGTGCACTTCACGCCATCATCGGCACCCTGCAGATGACACTCGCCGCGACCATCATCTCTGTGCCGATCGGCCTGATGGCCTCCATCTACCTCGTCGAGTACGGCCGCGGCCGCCTCGCCCAAGCCATCACGTTCTTCGTGGATGTCATGACCGGTATCCCCTCGATCGTTGCTGGTCTCTTTGCCTACTCCCTCATCGTGTTGTTCTTCGGCCCCGGCGTGCGCGTCGGAATCGCCGGAGCCATCGCCCTCTCTGTGCTCATGATCCCCGTGGTTGTGCGGTCGAGCGAAGAAATGCTGCGACTTGTTCCCAACGAACTGCGCGAGGCCGCGTTTGCCCTCGGTGTGCCCAAGTGGCTGACCGTCATGAAAGTTGTGCTGCCGACATCTATCGCCGGAATCACGACCGGTGTGATGCTCTCGGTCGCCCGCGTGATCGGTGAGACCGCACCGTTGCTGATTGCTGCAGGTTTCACCAACAACTTCAACTATTCGCTATTCAGCGACCGAATGCAGAGCTTGCCGGTGTTCGTCTACAGCTCCTACATTTCGCAAGGCACTGACGCCCAGTCCTACATTGATCGGGCGTGGGCTGGAGCGCTCACCCTCATCCTGATCGTGATGGCACTCAACCTCCTGGCACGCATCATCGCCAAGATCTTCGCCCCCAAGACCGGTCGATAACCGAAGGAAACCCTAATTCGTGTCTAAGCGCATCGAAGTCAATGATCTCAACGTCTACTACGGCAAGTTTCGCGCTGTAGAAGGTGTCTCGCTCACGATTGAGCCCCGCACAGTTACCGCCCTGATCGGACCCTCTGGTTGCGGCAAGTCCACTTTCTTGCGCACCCTGAACCGTATGCACGAGGTCATTCCGGGCGCCTACGTTGAGGGTGAAGTGCTGATCGACGGCAATAACCTTTATGCACCTGGGGTTGACCCGGTAAGCGTGCGTCGCCAAGTTGGCATGGTGTTTCAGCGCCCCAACCCCTTCCCCACGATGTCTATTCGCGACAATGTGCTTGCCGGTGTCAAGCTCAACAACACCCGCATCAGCAAGAGCGACGCTGATGACCTCGCCGAACAATCACTGGTGGGCGCAAACCTTTGGCAAGAAGTCAAAGAGCGCCTCGACAAGCCCGGATCGTCACTCTCGGGCGGGCAGCAGCAACGACTCTGCATCGCCCGCGCTATCGCCGTGAAGCCCGACGTTGTGTTGATGGACGAGCCGTGCTCGGCCCTCGACCCCATCTCCACCCTCGCCATTGAGGACCTCATCGAGGAACTCAAACAGGATTACACGATCGTGATCGTGACCCACAACATGCAGCAGGCATCACGCGTCTCCGACCGCACAGCTTTCTTCAACATTGCGGGAACCGGTGCGCCAGGCAAGCTCATCGAGTACGACGACACCACCACAATCTTCTCGAACCCGAGCATCCAGTCAACCGAAGACTACGTATCGGGCAAGTTCGGCTAACGAACCGCAGCACAAACTAGAACAGGGTGTCTCCGATGTAGCCACCCTTGTGGCAACCGGGAGGAATCGCAAACACTGCTGAGCCGACCGGTGTGGTCCACGTGTTGAGCAGGTCGAGCGTATCGAGAGCTTTCTGCACGGGAACGAACTGTCGATCGACATCCGCCTGAAAACTCGCAAAGAGCAGACCCGAGTTCGAGACACTGGAATCGCCCGCGAAAACGGTGTCGTCGTAGTTGTAGCCACGACGATACATTGTGGTTCCACGGGCACCCTCTTTGGCGCGACGCACATGCGCGAACGCAGGGATCACAGGGAACCCTAGACGATCCTTCGCTTCCAGGTCGGGCAGGTCAGTTTCTGCTGTGCCCGTGAGCGGTGCCCCTGTGCTGAGAGTGCGACCGATGGTCTCCTCGCGCCCCAGACGGTCGATCTTGTCCCAGCCATCGAGATCCATGGCGATGCGGCGAAGCACGAAACCTGTACCCCCCTGCAACCATGACGGCACATCGGTGCTCCACACCGTGTCATCGAACCCGCTGGTGCCCGGAACGGGGTTTGCCGAACCGTCAACCTGACCGAAAAGGTTGCGCATGGTGGTTGTCGGATTCTCGGCGCCAGCAGCACGACGAAACCCGCTCTGGGTCCACCGTGGAACAGCAAAGCTGCGCGAATCCTTTGCCAGCATGCGGGTTGCGTGAGCGACCGTCAGCGGATCATTCGCCGCGATCTGCAACAACAGATCACCATCGCAATAGGCCGAATCGAGTTGGTCAACGCCGAATGCCGGAAGCGGGCGCAACCATTCAGGCCCGCTTGCGCCGGCGAGTTCAACGATCCGCGGACCAAAGCCGAACGTGACGGTGAGTTGCGCTGGGATGATCGCAAGTTCGGGCTCTGAATCAGCGAGGGCTGGTTGCCCCGCCGTGAGTCGTGCTGCGTCGTCAGTGAGCACCATCATCAGGCGCCGCAATGCCGCCCCATCAACCTCAGGCTGCAGATCAAGGGCGATAAATACCGCGTGTGACTGAGCCGGGGTGGCAATACCCGCTTGGTGTTCGCCGTAGAACGGCACCGCGCCGTCGAAGGCTGGCTGTGGGGTGAATGCAGCAGCATCGTCCGCTGCAGTGGCGTCGGTGCTGCCCGACGGCGCTACCGCTGGCGGTGCTTCGGCGATCGACGCCATGGCCGCAACTGCGGCCGCGCCGCCGCCTGCCGCGGCGGCACCTCCCCAGAGAAGGTGCCGCCGCGTGAGTCCACGCGAATTGTCTGGCTCGTGTGGTTCAGACAATTATTCGTTCATCTCCATGTCGCCATCCGTGTCGCCATCCATGTTCATGCCGCCACCGCCCTCATAGTTTTCGTTGGCGCCGGAGTAGTCCTTAGCGGGCGCTGTGACCTCAAGGGTGCTGCCGTCATCGAGTGTGAGAGTGAGCGTCACGTCATCCCCCGCAAGAATCGGGTCGGCGACACCCACGATCATGATGTGGTTTCCGCCAGGTTCAAGCAAGAGCGATCCGCCTGCAGGAATCACGAAGCCGCCATCGATGGGGCGCATCACCATGTCGCCGGCATCGTTTTCGACTGTCTCATGCAACTCGGTCATATCTGAAACAGACGTGGATACCGAGACCACCGTGATGTCGCGGTCGGTGGGGTTCTCGATCATGCCAAAGGCCGCCGTCATGCCGCCGTCGACAGCTTTTACCCACATGTCGCTCGTGGTGAGCGTGGCTGCCGCGGATTCGACAGCCGCAGTGTCATCTCCGTCACTCGGTGCGGTGGTCGAGCATCCGGTGAGCGCAAGTGCACCCGCCGCCAGCACGGCAACGATGCGGAATTTGTTGAGTGTGTTGTTCATCTGTGTCTTACTTCTTTCGTCGAATGAGGAACCATCGCGCGGCGATGACTCCGGCAAATAGGGCGATGCCGACTGCGGCACCAATAAGGGTGGTTACCAACAGCGGGCTCTGCACTAGTGCGCTTGAGCCGTCTGCGGGGGATGATGTGGCGGCGTCTGCCTGTTTCGCTACTGACTCGTCGAGACCAAACGTCGCCCCGGGAGTCTCGCGACCGACCGCAAACTCGAAGACTCCAGATATCGGGTGCCCATCGCTGGAGACCACACGCCACCGCACCTGGTAGCTGCCCTCGGGCAGTTCCGGCAGCAGCGGCTGTGTGGCGGTGCGGCGCTTCACTTGGAGTGGGCCGCTCACCCAGTCGGTGCCGTCGGCATCCACCACCATTGCTAGTTGGGTGATATCCATAAGGTCGCCCGTGAACTCAAGTGTGATCGCTTCGGGGGAAACCTCGACGACCTCGTTTTCGTTCGGGAACTGCCCAATGATCTGATCGTGAGCGGATGCGGCCAGCGGCGCCCCCACAAGGAGCACAGCAGTAAGCAGGGCCGCCCCCACAATTCGCGCGAAGGTACGCAAAAACGTCATCTGAGTTGTCAGCTTTCTGTGGTCATTGCGGGGTGCCTGAGGCGACCGTCAATGACGGCGCGCACACACGACCGCACAGCCGATGACTTTCTGTCATCGAACTGCGGAGAGGGTTAGGAGAAGACCGCTGCTGCGATCGGTGGCCCTCGTCTGCTGACAACAGAACGTAATGAGTGAAGAGTTTCGGCGATCGCGCCCCAGTGGAAGACCAGGGTGGCTGGTGCACGACGGATGCTGACGGGTGCGACTCGTGAAACCAGCACGAGCCGAATCTGGCGGCGTGCACTCGCAACAATCACGGTGAGGGCTGCAACGCCTTGGCGCAACGCAACGATGGTGACGATGGCGGCGATCGCGTGCCCGGCCGTCATGGGTGCCGTCCCGTGTGCGCCGTGGTTGATGGCGCCCGTTGCGACGGTGAAGGCAACGTCGTGGTGTCCGGTGCTGGTGGCGATGACGTTGCCTGCATTGCCGATGACGGCGAACACGGTATGGAAGAAGGTTTGGGCGATGGTGACGGCGATTGCTAGTCGCGGGAGCGACATCCGTTTGCCGACGATGGGGATGCTGACGAGTGTGGAGAAGGCCAGAGCGAGAGCCAGAGCGACCCAGCTGGGGGCGTTGCCGCCGCCGATGACATGCGCGAGCACGGCAACGAATACCGAGAAGGCAGCAATGAACCAGCCACGGAGAACTTGGGTTCCCCTGCTGATCATGATCGCTCCCTAGTGTGTGCGATCCTCCGCGATGGAGGCTCGCTACTAGTTTAGGCGCTCTCGAAGACGACTATGGGTTCGGTGGTTGGTGCATCCGATCCGCCCTTGGGTTCGATCGTGACACCAACAACATCGCCGAGGGCCATTTCACCTTGGAGTACACGCCAGGTCGTTCCGTCTTCGGATGCGTTCATGAGGCCGGCTGGACGGGCGCCGGCACTGTCGATGTACCACAGTTCGTACACCCGGTCACCGGAAAGCTGCTCAAGCCCATCAAAGATGACGACTGAGGAAGTGAGTTCCTGTGACCACACAAAGGTGGCTGTGGCGCCACCGGTGACCGTTGAGACGAGTCTCTGTGAGTCGCTTGCCGCGTTGATGGCTACAAGCTGGTCGGCCTGTTGGGCTGCGAAGCTTGTCTCCTGAAGCGACGTGCGGCCGATGGAGTCAGCAACAACGCCTCCAGCGACGATCAGGGCAATCGCGGCAGCAACTGCTGCGAGTGCGGTAGCGGGGCGCGTGAACCAGCGCACTTGAGCCTTGGTCTCGGCGGATGACGCCGAGGGCTGTGCGGAAGGCTGTGCGGTGGCTGCGTCATCCACAGTCTCAACCTCAACTTCGCGAGGTAGCTGAGGAGTCTGCGCAATCATCGCCATGAGGTTGGCTTTGAGCGCCGGCGGTGGTGTGACAGGGTCAACGGCCAGGCCGAGTGCTACGGCGGTGTCAGAAAGTTCAGTGGTTTCGGTGCGGGCTTCGCCAGATTCGGCAAGGTGCGCTTCGAAAGCTTCGCGCTCTTCCGGGCTCAACGCGTTGAGTGCGTAGGCACCGGACTGTGCGGCGAGGTTGTCGTTGCGAGCGGTCATGATGCCACCCCTAGGTCGTCGCGTAAGCGGATCATTCCATCACGTAGTCGGGTTTTGACAGTTCCGACAGGAACCTTGAGCATGGTCGCCACCTCACTGTGGCTATAACCGCCGTAATACGCAAGGGAGACAGCTTGGCGCTGGAGTTCTGTCAGTCGGGACATGGCCTTCTCTACCCTTTCGTGTTCGAGTCGGACTTCTATGGTTTCTGAAACGTGATCGTAGTCCGGGTTGTGATCACGGATGCCGATGCGAACATCACGGTCGCGGGATGACTGCGATGAGCGCACACGGTCAACACTTCGGCGGTGCGCCATGGTGAGAATCCAGCTCACCGCTGCACCTTTATTCGCATCGAATCGGGTTGCGCTTTGCCAAATCTCAAGAAAAATTTCTTGCGTCACTTCTTCAGATTGCGAGTGGTCGCGCAGGAGTCTTTTGACGAGCCCAAAGACTCGGGGGGCGAGTTGGTCGTAGAGCTCGCTAAATGCGGCTTGGTCACCGGTGGCGACACGCTCGAGCAGATCTTGTGGGGTCGAGACAGACGCTCCCGGATCTTCGGGGTGTGCGCTGACATCAGCTTCACGAGACATAAGTACCAGCATGACAGGTTCCTCTGCTCCTTCATCGCAGATTTGTGGTTCAGTAGCAAAATTTTCCGGCAGTGGATGCGGGGCTAGCGATGGGTTTCGTCAGGTGCTTTCACTGGTGGGTAATTCGGCGCCCTCCCCCGATTGGTTTGGTCACGGCACAGCGAGTGGGCACGGAAGCCTCTGCACCCTCGAGGAGAGCGACTGAGGAAGACCGCGAGGGGTGAAAAAATGCAGCGTGGCGCACAAAAAATGCCGGGCCACAGAAACGCCTCTCGGCGCGAGGCCGCTCGAAGCGGCTAATATTGGAGCCCGGGGTTACTGTGGCCCGGCGATAAAAAGCTTAGCAAAGTGCTTGCTGTGTGGGTTCTCAGCCAGCGGCACAGGTCACGGTCGGATCGGCATCCGCTATCGGGTGAAGATCGGCGAAATAGGCGCTCTGATCAACAGTGATGTCGACAAGCACGCCGCCTGCCCGCATGTGCGAAAGGGGTCCGTTACGTGAGAATCGGGAGAATCCGCCCGGTCATTTGACGGGTATTTGTTTCCGTTTTCTGCGGATTTCGTGACAAACAGATTGCAATAGCAACCTTTTCAGCACTTTTTAGTGATTTTACGGCGCATTTGTGCGATTATCAGTCAGCCTCGCAGCGTTGCGCGGCCGAACGCGTGAGTGTCGAAAAAGCTGGGAGAACCCTAAATGAAGTCCAAGCCGCTGCCCACTGATCCTATGATCCGCGAGCTGATCCGCCACGCTCAGAACGCCACGATGGGTCGACGCACTCTGCTCACCGGTGCCGCTGTTGGCGCGACCGGACTCGCGCTTGCCGCCTGCTCTACCGGTCCCTCGGGCGCACCGACCGCAGCTCCTGACGAGAGTGCCACCAACAAGAAGATTCGCTGGGATAACTGGGCGTTATATGTCGATGTTGATGACGCGGGAAACTATCCCACTATTGATGCCTTTGAAGCTCAGACCGGCATCACGGTCGAATACACCGAAGCAGTGGACGACAACAACACCTACTACGGCAAGGTGAAGGATCAACTTTCGCTCGGGCAAGACATTGGGGCAGATGTTGTCTGCCTCACCGACTGGATGGTCGCCCGCTTGATCCGCTTTGGGTACACCCAGAAGCTCGACCGCGCCAAGATGCCCAACGTTAACAACCTGTTGCCTTCGCTGCAGAACGTCGACTTCGATCCGGGTCGCGAGATGAGCGTCCCGTGGCAGGGTGGGTTTGCTGGCATCGCCTGGAACAAGGAACAACTGCCGAATGGGCTCAAATCCGTTCAGGACCTCTGGAAGCCCGAGCTCAAGGGCCGCGTCGGGGTGCTCTCCGAGATGCGCGACACCATGGGCCTGATCATGCTCGATCAGGGTGTTGACATTTCCGGAAAGTGGGGCGATGACGAGTTCAACGCCGCGATTGACGAGTTCGCGAAGCAGGTCGCTGACGGCCAGATTCGCAATATCAAGGGCAACGCGTATAAGGAAGACCTCGTCAACGAGGACACTCTCGCTGCAATCGTGTGGTCGGGTGACATCGTTCAGCTCAATGCCGAGAACGGTGACAAGTGGGACTTCGTCGTTCCCGATGCTGGCGGAACCCTCTGGAACGACAACTTCATGGTGCCGATCGGTAGCGGCGCGAAGTCGAACGTCGAAGAAATGATCAACTACTACTACGACCCGGCCGTCGCTGCCGAGGTCGCCGCGTATGTGAACTACATCACCCCGGTTGTGGGAGCCAAAGAAGCCGCCGCTGCTATCGACCCCGCACTGGCCGACAACAACCTCATCTTCCCGGACGAGGCCACTCTCGCCAACGCCTTCGTGTTTCGCGGGCTCGACGGTTCAGAGGAGCAGAAGTACAACACCGCGTTCCAGAGCGTTTTGCTTGGCGCAGCCTAATGGCGACAGGCACTTTCGCTGAGAGTGGAGCAGACCTTGAGCTGGTGGGGATCCATAAACGTTTCCCTGGATTCACCGCTATCGATGACCTTAATCTCACCATCCCGGCAGGCTCGTTCTTTGCCCTTCTCGGACCGTCTGGTTGCGGCAAGACAACAACGTTGCGGCTCGTAGCTGGCCTCGAGACTCCGACTGCTGGACGCATCCTGCTCGGTGGTAATGATGTGACCAACCAGAAGTCGTTCCAACGCCCGGTCAATACGGTGTTTCAGAGCTATGCCCTGTTTCCGCACATGACCGTGCTGGAGAACGTCGCTTTCGGGCTGCGCCGCCGCAAGATGGCCGCTCCACTGGACAAGGCTCACGAGGTGCTGCGCCTCGTCGAGCTCGACCACTTGGCGAGCCGCAGGCCGCAGCAGCTTTCGGGTGGGCAGCAGCAGCGAGTTGCACTGGCCCGTGCGATAGTCAACCGCCCGGCCCTGCTCCTGCTTGATGAACCGCTCGGTGCGCTTGACCTCAAACTGCGTCGCCAGATGCAGCTTGAGCTCAAAACGATCCAGGAGGATGTCGGCCTTACTTTCTTGCACGTGACTCACGATCAGGAGGAGGCCATGACTATGGCCGACACGATTGCGGTGATGAACAAGGGCCGCATTGAGCAGATGGGTGCACCGCAGGAGCTCTATGAACTGCCAAGAACGTCGTTTGTGGCGAACTTTCTCGGCCAGTCGAACTTGTTCACCGGCCCGGTCATGGGCACGACGAGCGCAGGAATCTCAGTCGACATTGCTGGCCAGAAGGTCGTCGTGCCCATCGACCGTGCACATCGCACCAGCGGCGAGATCACGATCGGGGTCCGCCCCGAGAAACTGACTTTGCACAGCAGCAAACCTGCGCGTGATGCCGGCATCAATGTCATGGGACCGGGTCGCGTGATCGACGTCTCGTTCAGCGGTGTGAGCACGCAGTACTTGGTCGACGTTCCTGGGGCCGGCAAGCTCGTCGTTTTCGCGCAGAATATGACGTTCGGCTCGGATGTTCGGGAGGGCGACAAGGTCTGGGTCAGTTGGACCATTGATCATGGTTTTGGCCTTGATGACGACCCGGCGGAGGCACCGCGCTTCTCACCTGATCTCGACACTCACACAATTGCCGCACAGCATCTTGTGGAGGGTGCATAGCGATGGCATTCGCCGCATTCTCAACGTCGACTGCACCCGTTGCAGCTGATACCGCCCGAAAGTCGAGCCCGGTAGCACTCCTTCTGCTCCTGCCGGGTATTCTCTACCTGGTTCTCTTCTTTCTCACTCCTCTCGTGTCGCTGCTTCTGACCTCGTTCAAAGCACCGGCAGAGTTCGGTGATATCGGTCAGTTCGACTACGCGTTCCGCTGGGAGAATTACGTTGAGGTCATCACGACCTACTGGCCGCACATTATTCGTTCATTCGGCTACGCACTTACTGCTACTTTCTTTGCTCTCATCATTAGTTACCCGCTGGCATATTTCATCGGGGTGAAGGCCAGGCGCTGGCCATTACTGCAGAGCCTCGCTCTGGTTTTGGTTGTCGCGCCATTTTTCATCAGCTTTCTGCTGCGCACTCTGGCGTGGAAGCAGATCTTCTCCGACGAATCATTTCTGGTGACTTCGCTCAAGGCCGTGTCGCTGCTCGCCCCGGACGCGCACGTCACCGGAACCGCATTCTCGGTGATCTTCGGTCTCACCTACAACTTCATTCCGTTCATGACGTTGCCGCTGTATACGACTTTGGAGCGGCTCGATGTGCGCTACCTCGAAGCGGGTAGTGACCTTTATGCCAGCCCGTTCGAGGTATTCCGCAAGGTGACCATTCCGCTGTCAATGCCGGGGATCGTGGCGGGAACCCTGCTGACGTTCATTCCGGCGGCCGGTGACTACATCAATGCGAGCCGAGAGTTTCTCGGTGGCACCGGTACCCAGATGATAGGAAATGTGATTGAGGCGAACTTTCTGGTGCTGCAGAACTTTCCCTCAGGCGCAGCCCTCTCGATCATTCTGATGTCAGCGATTCTCGTGCTTGTCAGTATCTATGTTAAGAAGTCTGGAACGGAGGAGCTGCTGTGAAACTCTCCTTTGGCAAATGGGTACTGCCCGTCTACAGCGCACTTGCCCTGCTCATCCTGATGATTCCGATCGGCTACACCTTCGTCTACAGTTTCAACGATTCGCTCAAATCGAACATTGTGTGGCGCGGCTTCACCTTCGACAAGTGGCTCAACGTCTGCAATGTGCAGAACGGTGCTGTCTGCGAGGCCTTCGGCAACAGCATCTTCATCGCTGTGGTGGCGACGGTGGTCGCGACAACGCTCGGCACCATGATCGCGATTGCGATTGTGCGCTACCGTTTCAAGTTTCGCTCGCAACTTAGCCTGTTCCTTTTTCTTCCGATGGCGACTCCGGAGGTCGTACTCGGCGCCGGGCTTGCTGCGCAGTTCTTGTCGGTCGGCGTACCGAAGGACATGCTGACGATCATTCTGGCGCACACGATGTTCTGCATAAGCTTCGTCGTGGTTGCGGTGAAGGCGCGAGTCGCAGGCCTGGATCCGGCCCTTGAGGAAGCTGGTCGAGATCTTTACGGGTCGGCGCTGCAGGTATTTCTTCGCATCACATTCCCTCTGTTGCTTCCCGGAATTCTGGCTGCAGCCCTCCTGTCGTTCGCGTTGTCATTCGATGACTTCATCATCACGAACTTCAACTCTGGCGCGGTGACAACGTTCCCGAAGTACATCTGGATCTCGGCGGCTCGAGGCATTCCCGCTGAGGCGAACGTGCTCGCCTCAGCGGTGTTCATTTTGGCGCTGGTCGTCGTGGTGAGCGTGCAGGTGTCTGGCACTGCCCGCGCAAAGCGTCTTGCCAAGATGAACTAGGTCGAGCGACGCACGGATGCTCTTTGTTAGTCGAGGAGGTTAGCCGAGCACGTTAGTCGAGTGTTGCGGCCCGGAACATTTTGGCGCAGGTTGAGAACTCATCTGCGGTGCGGGAGTAGCGGTCGGCGCGGGTAGTGAGTTCGCTGGCTCGTTCCGGCTTCAGCAGTTCTTGATCGTCAGCAATGCTTCCGGCACCTGACGCCAGAATGCGGCTGAATGATGCTGCCCGATCGAGGGCCACCCCAAAGTCGCCGCGAAATACTCCGCGCAATATCTGGTCGGCCAGGTCTTTAATCTCTGCGGGCCCGGTGGGATTGACGGCGCCTGTGACTGCAGCGTCAATGGTGCGGAGGGTGTCGATGCCGCGCTGAAAGAGCAGGCTGGTGCCGTCGGCATCCTGTTGGATGACGGCACGCAGTATGTAGATGCGCCAGAGCGCACCCGGTAGGCTCCTGGGGCTCGATCGCGACCATAGTTCGGCGAGCGCATCGATGCCGTGTTCATCGGTGTACGCGACGATGCGGTCAAGTACGGCAGGATCCTCCGCATTGCGTGCACCCTCGATGAGCGCGTGGGCTGTATCGTGGGCTGCGCGCATTATTTGGGCGGGATCGTGACCGCCCTCAAATGTGTCAAACTTATCTGTCGAGTACTGCGTGGGCTTATGGAAATTTTCGACCATAAGATCACGGTACGCTTAACATGTAGGGCCTGTAGCTCAGTTGGTAGAGCATCGGACTTTTAATCCGCGGGTCCCGGGTTCGAGTCCCGGCGGGCCCACATTTTTTGATGGAATCATCTGGCGTTGTCGCACGAATTTCTCAGCGCCAGAGTTCTCGGTGGGGAGCAAGTTACGATGATTTGCTGTTGCGCCGAACGGTTTCTGTTGGCGCACTAAGCAAAGGAGCCCACCATGACATCCACTCCCCTTCGTATCGCCGTGACGGGCGGCAACGGCAAGCTGGGTCGCGCCACGGTTGCTGGCCTGCGTGCTGCCGGTCACACGGTGACGGTGCTCGATATGGCTGGCCATGATCGCACCCAGTTCACTTACGTTGACCTCACCGATTATGGCCAAGTAGTGGATGCTCTCGCCGGCGTCAATGACCGTCATGAGGGTGTGGATGCCGTTGCCCACCTCGGTGCGATTCCCGCTCCCGGCCTGTGGTCGGATGTGGCGACGTTCCACAACAACATGAATGCCACTTTCAATGTGTTCCAGGCGTGCAAGCGGTTGGATATCCACACTATTGCGTATGCGTCGAGTGAGACGGTGCTCGGTCTGCCGTTCGAGACTCCCCCGCCCTACATTCCGCTCGATGAGGAGTATGAGACCCGCCCCGAATCGACCTATTCGATGGTGAAGCACCTTGAGGAACAGATGGCGCAAAAGTTTGTGCGCTGGGATCCCGAACTCAGCATCACCGCGTTGCGCTTCTCCAATGTGATGGACCCGGCTGACTATGCCGAGTTCCCGAGCTTCGATGCGGATGCTCGGCAGCGGTCCTGGAACCTCTGGGGTTACATCGACGCCCGCGACGGCGCCAACGCCGTTCGTCTGGCTCTGGAGACCTCCCGCCCCGGCTATGACGTCTTCAACATCTTCGCCGCCGACACTGTCATGTCACGGCCCAACGCTGAGCTCATGGCCGAGGTGTTCCCCGAGGTTGAGGTTCGTGGCGAGCTCGGCGTGAACACCTCGCTGACGTCGACCGCTAAGGCCGAGCGGCTGCTCGGCTGGGTAGCGCAGCACAGCTGGCGGGACTAGGGCGGCGCCAGCTGAGTTCAACTATTTGCTAGTTGTCCGATTGACACGATCACCTCGAGCGTCAGCGACGACGGTTAGCGGGGTTCAAGCCCCACCGACAGCGGCAACCAACGCAGTAGTCAGCGCCGGGAGCAGATACGCGATCGCTACGAAACTTAAACCGATCGCCACGGCGACAGCCCAGAGCATCCGCACGATCCTTGCTTGGCGTACTTCACGATCAAGCGCAGAGAAGCGATCGAGGTAGGTGGGGTCAATCGTGAGGTCCGCGGTGCGGTGCCAGGTGCGCGCGTCAACGGCGGCTACTGAGATACGTTGCACGGTTTCGGGGTCGAGCACGGGCTTGCGGTGTTTGAGCCAACGAAAAAGTGCACGAGCATCCATGATGCTCACGTCCTTGGGGCGCTGCTTGACAGTGAACGACGCCGGATCGACAATCGCCAGAATAGGGTGCACGTCAACTGGGATGCCCGTCGCAGCACTAAGCAGTTTGGCCGCGCGTTTCGCCTCCTGGCGCGAATTGCGCAAGTGGTCAGTCTTGTGGCCCGCAACCATCAGCATGCGTTCGCCAACCCAGATCTTCTGACCGCGGTGACGTTTCGTGTTGAGCGTGAACACACCAGCTGGCCCGAACACGACATGGTCGATATCGCTATTGCCTGTGCCGACGGGAACAGCATGCAACACAGTCCACTCTGGGCCGAGGCGCGAGAGCAACTTCCCCACCCTCAACTCGCCATGTGCACCAGAAAACCAACTCTTGGCATCCGCATGCAACGGGCTCACACCGAATACGCGCCGAACGGTGTTGCGTGGCGCGACATCAGCTTGCACACGAAAGAGCTCAGCGATCACAGAGTATGCCGCCGGGCGGTCCTCCAGCGTGCCCGGAAACGGCGCCTGCACTAGCACGTGAACTGGCTCCGCAACCAACGCTGGTTCTGCAACCGAGACGGGAGCAGCCAGTTGCGTGTTCACAGAATTGTCGATCATTCGTCCCCCCAAAAAAACGCTCCCCCGAGCGAACTCAATTCGAGGCTAACTCGTTTGTCGCGCGCACTGCAGCCCCCCAACAGGACCACACAATCACCGCGCTAGACCAATTCGTGTCCACCATTGGCGGAAACGCCCCCAAATCGGGCTACAACTCCCGCATTCCACCGCCCAAAACCGGGGCACACGCCGCAACGCGCCGCAAAATGTTCACGTCACATCCATCTTGAGGTGCTGGACTACCCGTATGACCGGCTACGAGTCGCAATACCCACGACCCGACCATTTTGTGTTGCACCTGAGCGACACACATTTTCTTGCGGGCGAAAAGAAGCTATACAACACCCTCGACAGCGAGGTGAAGCTGCAGAAACTGTTTTCGGAACTCGAAGCATCCGGGTCCCGACCCGAAGCAATCATCTTCACCGGAGACCTTGCCGACAAAGGTGAACCCGACGCCTACCGCTCGCTGCGCGCAATCGTCGAACCCGCCGCCGAACGACTCGGCGCACAAGTTGTGTGGGTCATGGGCAACCACGACGACCGCAGCACCTTCACAACGGTGCTGCTCGACGAGCCAGCCAGCGAAGACCCCATCGACCGTGTCATCGACATCAACGGTTTGCGCATCATCACCCTCGACTCCACCGTGCCCGGCCACCATTACGGACACCTTTCGGATGCCCAACTGCTGTGGCTGCAGAATGTGCTCGCCACCCCGGCACCCCACGGCACCATCCTCGCCATGCACCACCCGCCAGTGCCCAGCATGCTTGACCTTGCCGTGACCGTTGAACTGCGGGCACAAAAAGATTTGGCTGCAGTTATTCGCGGCAGCGACATCCGCAGCATCATTGCCGGACACCTGCACTACTCGACCACCGCAACATTCGCCGGAATCCCTGTGTCCGTCGCCTCCGCAACCTGCTACACCCAAGATCTGAACGTTGCGTTAGGTGGCAGTCGCAGCCGGGATGGCGCACAATCGTTCAACCTGATCCACGTGTACGACGAAACCGTGCTGCACTCGGTCGTGCCCCTCGGCGACTACGAGAGTCTCGCCTACGTGACCCCCGAACAGACAGCAATGATTCTGGTGAGGGAAGGTATCACCATCGCCCCCGCCGCGAATCCGCACGTCGTACCGAGCACGATCTCCGTCTAACTCGGGCACGCGAACACCCGAAGACCCGAACGGGCAGGCGAGCGAACTCCCGAACGCGCGAACGTGCCCACTACTCGACTTCGGGCAGCTCCCACGGTGCCGCGATCGGATAATACTCGTCAAGGAATGACCGAACAGCGGCAGCACGATCCTCCGCCGAAACTTCCGGAAAACTACCGTCGTTGAGGCAGAAGAAATCGCTCGAACGTTTGCGCAACATCGACCGCATCTTTCGCAACCCCTCAAGCGACGTCGTGTCGACGTACTTGACCTTGGCATCCACCTGCACCATCGCCTTGCCGGTCAGCAGCGCGTAGTAGTGGTACAGCGAATTCGTCACCGAAATGTCTGTCGCTTGGCGGAAGGCACTCGCGCTCGTGCGCGCAAAGTCATCCGGAAACTCCCGTTCGAGTTCCTTCATCACCGAAATGCGCAACGGGGTTGCCGCGTGCTCCAAGTGACGGGTGATCGTCGCACCAAACTTCTCCTGCAGCAGACGACGATTCACTCTGGCCGCATTCTCAAAGCCCGAACGCTCAATGCTGCTCTCGCCCAACCCGATGCGGGTGCGCGCCTCAATGAACTTCGAAACACCACCAGGAGTAAAGAACGCGTCAGGGCTCACCGAACGACCAAAGAACATGTCGTCATTGGAATACAAGAAGTGCTCGCTCAACCCCGGAATGTTGTGCAACTGGCTCTCGATCGCATGCGAATTGTGGGTCGGCAAATCGTCGTGATTGGCAAAGAAGTCTTCACTGCGCATCAATGTGACCCGCGGATGCTCCGCCAACCATGCGGGACGGGGCGAGTCAGTCGCAATATAGATATTGCGAACCCATGGCGCGAACAAATACACCGACCGCAGCGCGTACTTCAGCTCATCCAGCTGCCTAAAGCGTGCCTCAGAGTCGTCGCCCTCGCCAACAACAAAGTTGGCCATGCGGGCAGCTCGAGCCTTCTGCCATTCCAGCTCAGCACCATCAACCCACGAGAAGACGATATCGATGTCGAAGGGGATGTCGCTTGCCAGTGGATCAAACATTCCGCGCAGAGTAGGCCACGACTGACCGTAAAATTCGACGGTGTCGTCGATCGCTTCACTTCGCGGCAGCCACCGGCGCATCAACGCGTTGGGGTTGGGGGCAACAACCTCATCGCGCACGTGCTCCCACAACTCCAAACGCACACCAAACGGCGCATCAAAGCGAAGACGGCCCGCAGGCTCAACGCGCGGCCGGAACAGCATCATCGCCTTTGCTTTGATTACCGACGTGAGAACACCATCGGCGACGAGCACCGGGCTATCGCGAGCATCCGAAGCAAACGGCTTGCCATTCTCCTTGATGCGAGCGGGCTTCACATAGAAAGGCTCATTCTGGCAGGCAGCAACCAGGGCAAAGCCGAGCGCCTTGCGGTCCTTCCAGTCGACCGCCAGCACCGGCGTTTCACCATCTCCCCGCACCAGAAGAAATCGGATGCCCGCATCGTCGAGCACTCGGCGAATAAACAGCACATCTTCGCGCGCGGCATCCCGCGGCGTCAGAATGTTATTGCTGAGTGCGAGCAGTCCATCGTGCAAGACAACATCATCGCGGTTCACCACCGCGGGGGAAGAAACATGGTCAATCATGGGGGCCCCGTCGTTAAAGCCTGGCTGAGGTGCCCAGCGACCGAAAATCGGCGTGCCGTTAGCTTGACTCAGAATAGCCTGAACCACTGAGAATCGGCCGGATTGCGCCCAGCAACTCACAGATCGAAGTGACGGTTATTGAGTCAAACTCGGTACACTTGAGCCAGCTATCTAGGAGGCTCTCATGTCTGACTTCTCCATCCTCTGGGGGATCATCCCGATCCTCGCGGTCGTTGCCTATCTCGCGCTGATCGTCGTTGCCCTGATGCAGGTCTTCAACTCTACGATGCCCACCAACACCAAGCTGCTCTGGCTGATCGTTATTCTGATCGCACCATTCATCGGCTCGCTCATCTGGTTCGCCGTGGGGCGCAACTCGGCGCTGCTCTAAGCCCCGTTCGGCGTGAGGCCGACGCTCGCGCTTGGTGCTCGCGCTTGGCGCCCGCGCTAGGCGCCCGTGCTGCTCTAGACGTCGAATCCTTCGGGGGCAGCGCCCAGCAGGTCGCCGGTCGACACGATCTGGGCAAACTCGTCGTGCAGATTCACGCCAGTGATTGTCGCGAGTTCGTCGGCCGTCACTTCGTCGCCATACGGACCGACACGGTCAAACGTGTGGGTGGCATCCAACACAAATGTCACGTCATAACCAAGATTGCCGGCGACCCGTGCTGTGGTTTCGCAGCAGTGGTTTGTGGTGATTCCGCAGATCGCGATTGAGGTGATTCCGGATGCTCGCAGCCACGCATCGAGGTCAGGGCTGCCATGAAAGCTGGAGTTCACCGACTTCACTACCAGCAGTTCGGGCGTGCCAGACAGTATCTCCGTGAACTCATTTCCGGGAGAACTCGGATGCAACGGCGAAGCCACATCAGCAGAATCGTGGCGAACGTAGACGATCGGCCAACCCTCGCGACGCCAGTGACCGATCAGCATACCGATGTTGGAGTCGCAGTCAGGGTTGTTTCGCTTGCCCCAATACTCGGCATTGTCGAAGCCGCGTTGAACATCCACCACGATCAGCGCTGTCGTCATTGCGGCCTCCACCTTCCTCTCGTCGACCACGCAACCGAATCAGCCGACGCTTACCCCGAATAGTAACCCCAGGAGGTAGGTGGCCGCAGCGGCACCGTACCCAATGGCCAGTTGACGAAGTGCCCGCTTCAGCGGCGATGCGCCCGAGAGCAGTCCGACGATCGCCCCGGTGATAAGCAGTGCAACACCGACGAGCCCGGCGGCGATAAACACCGCAGTGAAACCTTCAGCACCGAAGAGGTATGGCAGCACAGGGATCACCGCACCAGAAGCAAAGAACGCAAAACTTGAGGTTGCTGCGCCAAGCGCCGAACCAATCGGATTGTGCACGATCGTTGCCGACTCTGGTTGAGCGTTCCTGCCCGCCAACACTTCTGCGGCGTGCAACTCAGCTTCGTTCTCGCCCATTCCTCGAGCGCGGTAGACGAGAGCCAATTCGTTTTCGTCGACGTCAAGATGGGTGACCGAGTCTGTGGCGATGGGTCCGTGAGCCGCAGCATTCTCGAGCTCAAGCTGAGATCGCACTGACACGTATTCGCCTGCCGCCATCGAGAGCGCCCCCGCAAGCAGCCCGGCAACACCGGTGAGCAACACCACCGCGGTGGGTAGGCCGGCCGCACTCATGCCCAGCACGAGGGCGAGGTTGGAGACGAGCCCGTCGTTGGCTCCAAACACTGCGGCGCGAAACGTACCTGAGAGGCGTTGGCGGCCACGAGTGGCGAGCGCACGAACCACTTCCTCATGCACAGCCTCGTCGGCGGCCATCGTGTTGGTGGCGTCTGCGTCATCCAGATACGGCGACCGCGATTCTGCGCGCTGGGCCAGTGCGAGCACAAAGACGGAACCAAAACGGCGTGCCAAGAACCCCAGCAGGCGCGTGCGCGGATCGGTCGGCAGCCGTCGACCTGCGCGATTTCCCAGCAGCCTCAGCCAGTGATCTTCGTGGCGCTTTTCTGCGGTCGCAAGCGCGAGGAGGATTTCACGTTCTTCACCCGTTCGGCGGGATGCCAGATCACGATAGACGGCGGCTTCGGCACGTTCTGCGGCAAGATAGTGTCGCCACCGGCGCACATCGCGCGAACTTGGGTTTGGCCTCATGCGGAGCACCTCGATGCGTCGCACCTCATGCGGAGAATTCGGCACCCCACGTGGCAGAAAACTCCACCCCCGGTTCGAGCCACCGCAGGCCGCGACCGGTGTTGAACGCGTTCGGTGCTGCGGTCATCGGTTCGATAGCAACCGCGTGCGCTAACCCGAGAGGAGTAGGGAAGCTGTCGGTAGTGAAAATCTGAATAAAGTCAAAGTTCTCGTCGACCATCAATCGCAACTCGCCGCCGTCCGGTGCCGTCAGACGCACGGCAACTCCATCAACGACCTCTACGCCGCCGAATGCGGTATCCAAGTGCAGCTCTCCCACGAATCGCCCGCCACTGAGGTCAAACTCGGATCCCGGTGCCGACGCCTCACCGGTGGGGATGAGACGCTCGTTTACCTCGAAGTGCGTCGCGGCCGTCATCGTCAGGGTGAGCTCCGCGGTGGGAGTGTCGCCAATCTTGAAGAATGGATGCGTTCCTAGCCCATAAGGGGCGGCGGCATCCGACAGGTTGGTGGCAGTGTGGGTGACGCGCAGCCCAGCCTCGATCAGCTCGTAGCGCACCGTCGTACGCAGGTGAAACGGATACCCGTGCTGGGGGAAAACTGTGGCACCCAAAGTTACTGACTCGGCAGTGCGCTCGATGAGCGTGTAGCCGGTGTTGCGCAGCAGACCGTGGATTGCCGTGTTGCGGTCGCCCTCCGTGATATCAAGCTGCTGAACCTCGCTGTCGAGCATCCATTGGCCATCTTCGACCCGGTTGGGCCACGGAACCAACACAATGCCGTCCGCGAAGGGAGGCATGTCTGTTTCGGCGTACGATTCGACCAGCTCAACATTGCCGATGCTGAATCCACGCAGAGACCCCGCAAGTTCAGTCACGGTCGCCCGCGCCTCACCCTGGTTAGTAGCTCGAGTAATGATGTGCTGGGTTCCGGTAGGTACGCTCACCGCAACAGCCTACCGGCGCTAAGCGAGGTGACCGATAGCGCGGGCACGAATCAGCACAGCATTGCCATCCATGTAGGCGACAGGCAGCTCTTCTAGTGCCGTGATCTCGATGGTGTCAGGATCTGCACCGGCACGACGCGCACGGGCGATTGCTTCTGCCGAAGCATCCGCGACAGAATGGCTGCGGTCGCCGTCAACCAGGTACACCTTCTCGACTTGCCCCGCGATGTCACCGAGTGCTGCCCCCACCGCGTTCGCTGCTCCGAAATGTTCGGGCCGAATGAGCCGAGCCACGCCCGCTAGTCCGTTGGGTGCAATGATGCTTCCGCCACCAACCAAAATCACGTCGATAGGCGCCGAGTTCGGTTTCATGCGGTCGATTGCTTCTTCAAGCGCGGCGCTAATTTGCGACCAGACAGCTTTCCCGATTTGCTCATCAATGACGGGTGCGGTGATTCCGTCGATCGTTGCCCCACCGACGGTCATCGCTACGTCGGTTGCGGTGAGCGTCGATCCTCCAAACGCGAGCCCCTCGCCGGTAATTCGATAGCCAACGCTGTCGGGACCCAGCACTACGGATCCCGCGCTCGAGCGCACGATTGTGCCTCCACCGAGCCCCACCGACAACACGTCGGGCATCCGGAAATTGGTGCGAATGCCACCGATCTCAGCCGCATGCGAAGACTCGCGCGGGAATCCGGCCACGAGTACGCCAATGTCAGTTGTGGTGCCTCCGATATCGACAACCAGCGCATCCGTTGCCCCCGACAGGTGCGCCGCTCCACGTATCGAGTTTGTGGGGCCACACCCAATCGTGAGCACCGGGTACTCCAATGCGTAGTCAAGTTGCATGAGAGTGCCATCGTTCTGACCAAAATATGGTTCAGCGCGGATGCCCCTAGCTGAGAGTGCGCCAACGAAACCATCTGCCATCGAGCGAAGGGTGCGCATGAGCGCAGCGTTGAGAATCGTTGCGTTTTCGCGTTCGAGTAAGCCCAGCGAGCCGACGCGAGCCGACCGCGAGACTGGTACGCCCAGTCGCTCAGTCACAATCTCAGCAACGCGTTCTTCGTGGCCTTCGTTGATCGGTGAGAAGACACCGACAACGGCGACCGCCTCAACTTTGCCCCGCATCCGCTCACATGACTCAATCACCGCACCTTCGTCGAGAGCGGAAAGTTCACGACCATCAACCTCAAAGCCGCCCGGCACAACGTAGGCATGTTCGTCAATTGCTGCGCGCAGGTCGGCCGGCCAACCCTCTAGTGGTGGCACTGCGGATGTTGCTGGTGCCCCCAATCGGAGCACCCCTACCCGACCAAGACCGCGGCGTTCCACAATCGCGTTGGTGCAGTGGGTGGTTCCGAGCATCGCGTGAGTAATCAGCTCGCCAGACACTCCGGATGCTTCGAGCACGGCATCGATCGCTGCCGCTACCCCTTCGCCAGACTGCGGTGTTGTTGGCGACTTTACGGAAGCAATGACGCGCAGTTGGTCATCGAGAATCACGGCGTCAGTGTTAGTGCCACCGACGTCAATTCCTATGCGGAAACCCATTAGGCAACGCTCCTGCGGGCTGCTGCGATTTCTTCTACCGGCGTCCACATCACGTCATAACCGAAGTGCGCTGGGCCAGCATTTTCGATGCCACAGGGTGTTCTCCA
>Ga0307487_1000777_pt1 | contig 24178 bp, 22 predicted proteins | sample CBIW12metaG_FD_203665 | JGI IMG/M metagenome (GOLD analysis project Ga0307487, IMG submission 203665) | Sea-ice brine microbial communities from Beaufort Sea near Barrow, Alaska, United States - CBIW 1.2 | ecosystem: Environmental > Aquatic > Marine > Coastal | place: USA: Alaska | collected... | reverse complement strand
CGAAATTATCACTGAGATTTTTGAAGGAAAATCTCAGTGATAATTTGAGTAGCCCCGCGGCAGGCGAGACATGAAATCAATTTCAAAACGAGCTTAAAATATTGTCCGGTTTTTTGTAGCAAATCCAGAATAGCTAAGACATTGTAAGGTTTCAGGGTCAGACTTTTTGTTTCTATGTACACCTTATTATTTACCATTTTTTAAAATTCAACACAATTTGTAGGGGGCAATCTGTCCTATCCTATTTGAAAGTCATCTAATTTCCTTCACTAAGATCTTTGACTAAAATCTATAATCACCACTTTCTTTAGAAGAGCATATAAACACCGCCATTTCTGAATACAAAGGGATTGAGCTCAGATGTTGGGTCTACTTTTGTCCATTTTATTTCTTATAAACCTTCTCAACCCCCCCCCCCCAATCGACGCTAAAAAGCACACCCTAAGATTTGTCCTTTCTGGAACCAAGGAAAGCCATTCCTTTGAAGTCCAATCAAAAACTGCACTGAGAGCATAGAATGAGCCTTTTCCCATTGTTGGCTGACTTGAAAAATACCTGTCCTAATCTTACCCAAAAGATTGACTCAAATTTCAGGCAAATAATCAGGACATGGAAAAGCAAACCTTTATAGTAATGATATACAACCTCTTATGGGGAGTAGGTATTTCATCTTTATCACTTTTGATAAATCCATTATTAAAAAACTTTCGTGGTTTCTATAAATCCTATTTGAAATATTCCTTTAAGGGTAAACAACTCAAATCTTGGGAAAGAATTGAGAAAAAGAAACGAAAAGCAGTTCACAAAAAGAAAAAGGCACCAGATTAAAGTCAATTCAACCCTAAAATCTCATACAGCTTATGCATATCAGAATAACCTCTATCCAGATTCTCAGGGTCAAACTCATTGAATTTTTTGGAATTCCCGATAGCAAAAGGCAGCATTTCCTTTAACTTCAAATAAATATCATCTCCTTCTTTGGTATAATATTTCTGTGATTTAGCGTAATCTGTCAAATGTTTTCGCAGACGACTCTCCGCTCTTGCACAATCATCGAAAGGAGCCTGAGTGAATTCGAAGTGAAGCAAGAGCCAAAATTCAATGCAAGGTTGATTGATAATAATAGTGACATTCGAAATTGAAGCCAAGTGATTCTTATGCTTCAAAAATTCATCGAGGGGTCTAGGTTCACCTTTTTTTGCCTCTCGGGTCTCTTTTAAAACCACATCCATGTCTAAAATCCATATCACTTGATCATAGTCCTCAGAAAGACTAAGCACTTTATTGTATTGATCAGACAGGGACTTTCTTTGCGGAATTTCTGGCTTGATTTGAAACTTGGCATTGGGTTCATTTCTATTAAGCATAGTGAGATACCACGCCTCTGTTTCTCCATCTACCACCACTGCTACCTTAGGTTTTCCTCTAGCAGGTATATTTCTTCTATTCCTCATCCGTCAGATTTATATAAAAATCTCCAGTATTTGGCACGCCTCCCAACTTCCCGATTTTATAGGCATTATAAACATTACTGGTATTTCTAATTACAGAAGAATCAAAATCACCCAATGAATAGAGCTCAGTAGCACTACTCTTATTTTTATCAGTAAACCAGATAACGTCATTTCTATAGATATCCTTATTGTCCAAAATCTCCCGGTTGTGAGTCGTGGCAATCAACTGGGAACTCTTAGAATTCATCAGAAATGAAAGGATAAAATGACTGTAAAGATCAGGGTGCAAAGAAGTCTCCAGTTCGTCAATCGGAAAAATTACCGAGCCTTTAATCATCAAAACCAAGAGCCCTGCAAATCCAAAATACCGCTGAGTCCCCTGAGATTCAGACAAAAATGGTAAGAAATACTTAGAGCCATCTACTGTATGTTCAAATTCTAGATTAAGAGCAGTCACTTTCCCCCTGTTAACTAAATCATTTATACTTTCTTGTTTATTTTTCAACTTTTCTTTCAGCATTTCTAATAATCCATCAGGAATATCCTCCTCTTTCTCATCAATTACAATATCTGAAATATTAAAATCAGCCCTTTGCAAAATTCTTGAAATATCATTCTTTTCTATTTCTCCAGAACTAATTTTACCCATTACATAGGTATCCAACTCTGTATTAGTTAAGACCAGTGGTCTAAGGTGTTTTTCAAACCAGTCAGCTACATTCCTCAATTCATTGATCTGGATATTCGTCTTCAGGTACCCCCCTAGTACCGTATTATTCCACAGGGTATTTGACTCCAGGGTCTTTTTATATACTTTATCTACCGAGATCTTACTTCCAAATTTTATTTCTGTAAACCGGTTTTCAATATCTGTAGTCCGCTTGAAAATGTTGGCTTTATTCGGATTGTAATAAGTCAGTTCTTCTGTTAAGATTGCGTTTTTGTTGAATTCAACTGTATAAGAATACTTAACCTCCTTTTGGATAAATTCAATGGAAAGAATTGAGGGATTACGAGGGGTTTCCTGATCGAATAAAAAAGGAGAAAATTTAAGTTGCGCTGTTTTCTTTTCTTCCGGCTCCAGCACCAAATCCCGCAGAAAATCAAGTGCCCGAAGGATGGTGGTTTTTCCAGAGGCATTTGCACCATAAATAAGACCAAGCTTCAAAACCCTAACGCCACTTTGGGTAGTAATCACATATTGATCTTCCAAATGAGTGGAACTATCCGCTTCAAAAGACAGGATTTGTTTTTCCTTAACTGGCCCAAAATTTTGGACACTAAAGTTGAGTATCATCTAGGTGTTTTTTTTAAATAAGTACTATCAATAACCCTCAAAAGAGAATACAAAAATAATACAAAAAACATTCATTTTCAGATTTAATCCTCCAAATATGTAAACACCTTACATATTTCAGCTAAAAAATACTCTAAATTATAATTCTAAAGGATTTGAATAATTTATCCTTGAAAAATCCGGATTAATTTCACCTCTGATACTTCTTAAAATTCTCTGCCTGTTCAAAAATCTCCTTATACACCTCATCCCGATCTACCGGCGGATAATCATTCTCAGCGAGTAGAATAATCAAATCCACTTTCAATTCCGCCTTGATATCATCCCGCTTGCTCCAGTCGGTGTACTTGGCTTTATCGTCCACCACATCTTTGACGGATTGTGCCAGGTGAATCAGCTTGTCTTCGGGATAAGCAAAGTCATACTTTCTGGCTAGTTCCTTCAGTATATCATAGAAAGCTTTCTCCTCAAAGTCAATCCCTAATTCTGCAAAGGATTCCTTCTCCTTTTTCATGGCGTAGTATAGGTCTATGATCTCATTGGTGAAGTCTTCTAACACTTCACTTTGCAATACATCGGATTCTTTCCGCTCATTGTATTTGTCTACCAGCGTTTGCATCTGCTTGGAGAAATCAACGCCTTTGATTTTGTTGATTCGCTTGAATTCATCAATGGCCTTGGCCAGCAACTTTTGTAGCAATTTAATCTTGGTATGCGGAAGCTTGATTTTATCAATCTTAGCCAAGTAATCGGCCTCAAAAATATCCACTTCGCTTTGCCCGTCTTCCCCAAGTTTGAAGATCTCCTCTACCCCTTCACTCTGAATCGCTTCCAGTATCATCGCACGAACTTTCGCATTCATCTGATCGGTATCAGGACTTTCTCCCTTGGTCAACTTGAATACTATGGAGCGCACTGCAATAAAAAAATGAATCTTGTCTTTTACTTCATTGGTAAAGGCAGCAGATCCCGAGCAAATATCATAAGCAGCTTTCATTCGCTTTACCAGATTCATAAAGCGTCGCTCCAATTGCTGGGTTAACTGCACAAATTCCGCTGCCTTATTCAGGGTATGTAATTGCTGTATCGGTGTGCCGTCAAAATAGGCACTGTAATCAAACTTATGGAAGATTGCTTCCAGCAAATCCAACTGGTCTTTGACCACAATAATGGATTGCTCGATGTCTTCAAAGTTCTGGCTATCCACCGTAGAATACTGCTTCAAGGCCAAATTCATCTGCTTCTTGATGCCAATGTAATCCACCACCAAGCCCTTGGTTTTTCCTTCAAACTTCCGATTCACACGCAAAATCGTCTGAATCAAACTATGCTGCTGCACGGGTTTGTCAATGTACATGGTGTCCAGAAAAGGCACATCAAAACCTGTCAGCCACATATCCACCACAATCGCAATCTTAAAATTACTCTTGGCATTCTTAAACTGTCGGTCCAGTTCCTTTCGATAGTCTTGATTTCCCAAAAGGTTATAAAGACCTTCTTTATCGTCTTTTCCTCTCGTCATGACCATATTTACTCTTGCCATGGGAAGGATTTCTTTTCTATCCCTTTCACTAACTTCAACTCCTTCGGCAGCGTGAAGGATTTCTCCCCAAGCTGGACGCAAAGCCAGGATTTCCTGATAAAGCATATAGGCAATTTCCCTACTGCTACAGACAAACATCGCTTTTCCCAGCAGTGTACTTCCTTCTTCGACTCGGGTCTCATAGTGTCTCACAAAGTCATTCGCTATGGCTTCGATTCTTCCCGGATCACCGAGTATCGTCCCCATCTGCGCCATTTGCCGCTTGCTCTCGTCGATCTGGTATTCATTCCCTCCAGATTCAGCTACCATGAGATAATAGCTCTCGATCTCCTGAAGCTTTCTGTTTTCCAATAAAACCTTAGCCGCACGACCCTCATAGACGATCCGCACGGTAATATCATCCATAACCGATTCGGTCATGGTGTAAGTATCCACAATCTCCCCAAACACATCCATGGTGGCATCGATCGGCGTTCCCGTGAAACCCACATAAGTGGCATTCGGCAGGGAATCATGGAGATGCTTCGCAAAGCCAAAACTCTTCTTCACTCCCTGCTCGGTAATCCGAACCTTCTGATCCAAATTGGTTTGGCTGCGGTGTGCCTCATCGGAAATACAAATCACATTGCTTCGATCCGTGAGCAATTCGGTGTCCTCATTAAACTTATGAATCGTGGTCAAGAACACTCCCCCGCTATTTCTGCCCTTCAGCTCGTTTCGTAGATCATCCCGACTGGTCACGGACTTGATCACATTGTCTCCGACAAAAGCCTTGGCATTGGTGAACTGTCCGCTCAACTGATCGTCCAGATCGGTACGGTCGGTGATCAACACGATGGTCGGACTGGCAAAGTCCACGCTCTTCATCAGCAAGCGAGTCAAAAAGAGCATGGTAAAGCTCTTACCGCAACCTGTAGCACCAAAGTAAGTTCCGCCCTTTCCATCTCCATCAGGATGCTGATGGAGGGTAATATTTTCAAACAGCTTAGTCGCTGCATAGTATTGCGGATAGCGGCAGACGATCTTTTCATCTTTCTTGGAGCTATCCGGCAGGTAAATAAAATTATGGATGATATCCGTGAGTCGGTTCTTATCCAGCATCCCACGGATCAGCGTGTACATGGAGTCGATTCCATGCACCTTAGTGGACTTGCCTGTGGCGGGATCGATTTCCTGATCCAAGCCTTCGATTTTCCGCCAGGCATAGAAGAACTCATAGGGCGCAAAAAAACTTCCTGCCTTGGTATTCACCCCATCGGAGATCACGCAAAAGGCATTGTACTTAAATAAATCTGGGATATCCCGTCGGTAGCGATTCGTCAACTGATCGTAGGCAGAGAACAAACTGGCTGTTTCTCGGATGGAAGACTTAAACTCAAAAACCACCAGTGGCAAGCCATTAATGTAGAGAATCCCATCGGGAATGCGCTTCTCAAAACCCTGAATCTCCAGCTGATTGACAAACTTAAATCGGTTCTTTTCCGGCTGCTCGTAATCGATCAAGGAGATGAAAATATCCTTGTTTTTGTGATTCTCACGCTTAAGCAGAAAGCCATCCCGCACCCAGTGCATAATCGTCTTATTCGTCTCATAGAGATCCGAAGCGGGCAACTTCTCCAATTCCCGAATAATGGAAAAGATCTCTACCGGAGTAATTTTCTGTGCTGCATAGCGCTCCATCAAAAAGCCCTGCAAATCCTCCCGAATCAGAACTTCTTCCTTTCCCCTGCTAATCTCCTCACCCGGCACATAAGGATAACCCTGCTCTCCTAAAAGGGCAATGAAGGCTTGTTCAAGTTGGGATTCGGTGAATTTCATATTAAAAAGGGAAGTCGTCGTCTTCTACTTCATCATTCGAATCAAAATCATTGATCTCCTGCCAATCATTAGCAATCTTTTTCCATTCCACTTCTCTTTTGACTTCTTCTCCTTTTTCATTTTCTCTGGTCCAAACATTCCAATAATCAGGATCCTCTGAGTGAGGTCGGTTTTCAAATGGAAGACTTCTAACTTTCATTAGAATTGGTAATTCAGAAGCCCAGCCAAGCAAAATTGCTTTTTGGGAAGGTAATGATGGCAGTTCTCTTAAGAGGCCTCTAAAGTTATCAGGAAGTAATCTGCTTACTAATTCTTGATCTCTATCATTACTAATCCTATGAAGAATGAAACTATTGCATTGAGATAATACCGTAGGTGAAAGTTCGGAAGGGCGTTGGGAAGACAATACCAACCCCAATCCAAATTTTCGTCCTTCTCTTGCTATTCTTTCAAAAACTTTAGTGCAAATCGATGAGGCGTTTCCTTCTGTAGCTTCATTATATCGAGTAATAAACGAATGAGCTTCCTCCATAACCAAAACTGTTGGTAAAACTTGACTGTAAAGCTTTCTATATCGCTGTAATGCTTCAAATATTAACCTTGAAATTACAGATGTAGAAACATGAACAATCTCTGTAGGCACAAGGGAAAGGTCAATTATTGTGACAGAAGACTTGACAGAATTCCCAAAATATTTTTCAAGCCACTTATCAAGAAGTCTTTCTGTTTGATTTCCTATAATAGCATCCATTCTTGAATCTCCTAAAAGAGTCCGAACTCTTGCTATTAGAAATTCTAAATACTGTTCATTTCCTGATTCTTGGGCGAGAGCTGCCAAATAATTTATAAATACATCACCATCAAAAGGAATCGGAAGATCTTCATTTTTTGGGAGCAGTTCTTGTTCATTTCCACCTAGAGCAATGTGAGCACTTTCTAAGTCTCTTAATAACCCATCAATTTCAGGAACATTAGATAAAAGATTAGCAAAGTTTTTTGTGCGTTCAGGTTTGTTAATGAAAATGCTGAGTGCTGCATGAAAATTCGATATTTCAATAATTTCAGAAAATTGATCTTTCAATAAGGCAGTGCTTTGTTCCCAGCTTTTTACCAAATTATAAAATCCGCTAAGGACTCCAAAGTTACCACTCCAAGGAGTCCCCTTACTATTTGCTTGGCGGAGCGAGGTAATTATGGTTCCAAAGTATCTTTTTGCAAATATTCTTGAATCTGAATGGCTATCGTCAAGTTCATTCCTCATGGCCCTCAACGCACGCTTCAACAAAGGCAACTGTGCTCCTGGTTTAGCTTGAGTAAATGCTTGCCATTCTGAACTATTCCAAAGCCAGAGAGGAACTTCTAAGCTTTCATCACCCTCAGCTCCAACTTTAAGGACTTTAGCCTTTTCACCAAAAACTTTAGAATATTCACCATTTGGGTCAAGAATAATGAAACGAGCATTAGCATTATCACCTTGTTCAGTAGCTTCTAATGACCATTGGATAAGACCAGCAACTGTACATGACTTACCACTTCCTGTATTTCCTAATACGGCTAAGTGTCTCCCAAACAATCTGTCTGGATCAATTTTAACTTCTGCATTAGCAGTAAGCGGGCTGTTTCCAATATAAACTCTTCTATTTGATCCGGATTCCACAATTGATAATAATTGCAAATCGGTTGGTATTAAAACTGGTGATCCAATGCTAGGAAAAGAATGAACACCTCTTTCAAATTTGAATTTATCCTTTCTCAATTTAAGCAACCCTAAAGGTGCAACTCTCATCTTTCGAATGGGGAAAGGCAAATCTATTAGACCATAATCTTGAAATCCTTTTCTTTTTGGAAATGAGGACCTTTCTATAGCAATCCATTCAACTTGACATACGATATGTCCACCTTCATTAGGAATTAGCACATAACTATTTATTCTTGGGAATTCTCGAGGCACACCAGCATTTGCTGCGATACCATCTGGAGCTTCTAGGTCCAGTTGAACTTTAATTTCATCAGGAGCGATAAACTCAACAACCCCAATTCTTAATTCTGCTTGATTTTCAATTGGGGATCTACTCATCACCTGATTCTTTTTGATGCTGACCAACATTTATTCCTCTTGCCCTAAGTAGATCTGCCATTTTATAGGTCGTTTTGTCAATAGCAGGTTTTGGTAAATAATTATCAACCAGTTTTTTTAAATCTCCAAAATGGTTTCCTATCAACAAAGTTATTTGAGCAGGTCGTTTAACTTTCGAATAGAATCTTTTAATCCTGTCTCCAGTATCATCAAAAGAAATAATTACCAAATGAGTAGAGGGAATGGTAAGCATATCGCTAAGCACTCTATTAATATGGTCATCACCAAAACTATAACCATATACAACCACAGTTGAATTAGGTCTAATAATTGAGCTCGCAAAATCTCTAAAAAGTTCTACATAAGGATATTCTGAAGTTTCTCGGTCTTTGGAAGAATTGGGATAGATCATCAAACTTCCACCATCTGTATTATACTTTGAAACACTAACTGCTCCATATGGCAAAGCAAATCTTTTAATTATATCATCTTGGGAAGCCCAATCTAAAGAACCATGTAGCTTGGTATAGTTAACAACCCCTTCTAAATATCGTGGTTCTCCTCTTATACCTGGTGGATTATAATGAAGGTCTATATTTAGTCTAGACGATCTAAATATGGGCGAAATTGTTCCTACAAATCTGTCAATTAAATGCAAACCAGCCAATTCAGCTCCATATTCTAAAATCCTATCATAGTTAATTGTAAATAAGTTTAATCTTTCTCTTGTCGCTATTCGACTTGCGAAACTGAGCAAGAAATTCATCAAATATTCTGAAGCTTCCTCATTCGAACCAGATGTGATATTTCTTTCTGCTTCAAGAACTGCATCAGCAAACTTTAGAATGCCTTTATCCAATTCCATTTTAAGAGCATCAAGGTCAAGATCTAATTCAAAATCATTTATTGTAGAATTATAGATCTCAATTCCTCTTATTAGTTCATTGATTGTCCTAATTTCATCTTCAATATTTGGCTCACCTCTTCCAGATTTTTTAGCAGATTCTAGAGCAACTTTAGCTATTTGATCTTTAAAAACTGATATTTTCATGCCTTCCATCCCAGCACCAGCAACACCAGTTGCTAAATAATGCACTGCTGTTGAAATACCTGCACCGGTTAACAAACTAAGATGCTCACTCTGAAACAACGCTGTAAGCCACGGTTCAATTTGGTCTCTATAATTATCTCCCTCTGGGTCTTCAACAGTCGTTGGAACTTTATAATCTCTAAGTTTAATAATGTTCTTTTTTTGCCAAGATTCGGTTTCTTCCATGGTTATAGTTTTATGCTATTTCTTTTTCCAGTTCAACTTTGGTCATTTGGGATAATAAAACCTGCGACATGGATATAAGGACTTTATTTTCTTCTTTTCTTAAATGCTCTTCGATTGATAACGAATGAGCTAATACTTTAAACTTATCCATTATACCTGAGTCAGGCAGGACTATGACGTAATTCATAATCCAGTCTTTGTCACCACGAGGCATTTTTGTCCCTTTAGCTCCCTGCATCACGTACTCAAAAAAATCGTCTGTTTCCAAAATAGAATACGTAAACAAAGGCTCGATTCCTACCGCTGATTGAAAACACAATACATCGTTCGAGCATCCACCTACATAATTTGCAATCCAAATCTTTTTGAAGTACGGTCGAATGTTGGAAATAAGTATATCTCCTGGGTGAAATTTAGGAACGATCAAAGCCGATGGCAAACTATTTGCAATTGTCACACCTCCTCGGTCAGTTAGCATATTGTCAGTAGAAATGTAAGTTTCTAAAGTAAGTTCTGAAACTTGTATTCGGTTTTTACTATAGTTTATAATATCCGACAATACACCATTCCTCCACCCCTCAGGAATCTCCTTATCCAATTCCTCATTCCAAACCATGTTGCCACCAGAAGATTTATAAGGTTTGCCGTTTTCATCGGGAAATTCAAAATCTACAAACCAATGTTTGTAAAGCGCTTGGGCGGTTTCTTCTAGTTTTTGGTTGAGTTGCTCGTTGAGTTTGATGCGGTTTACAACGGTATTGTATTCAGCCACAATTTCGCGCTGCTTTTGGATGGAGGGAATGGGGAGTTCGGTTTCGTACATTTCAGCCCAATCAAAAATTTCTCGTGCACTACCATGTGATTTAAAACGCGCATAACGGTCAAATTCAGGACGCCTGAACCACATCATCAAATATTCAGGTAACAACTCTGTCTCATCAATTACCTCAAATACGACATAGGCCTGAGAAACCATGGCTTCTTTATGATCTTCGAGTAAGGCAACTGATATTTTATCCCCATTTCTAGAGGTTACAGGGCCATAAGCAAATTGGTTCTTCTTGATGATTTTGTAGGTGCTCATGTCGGTACCCACAATATTTGCAATCGAAGGCATCAAGATTTTCTGAATGCTTACGCCTAAAAGTCTTTCAACTTTTAAATCGTTGTTTCGGTTATTAACAATTTGAATATATCTGCCGAGTTGATTATAGTTCGATCTCATAGGCCAAACTGTTGTTTAAGCACCATTTTTTCACGCTCAATCTCTGCTACTAATTCTTCTTCGCTGGGTAAATAAAGCAGGTATTTATTGGCAAATAGTTGCTTTTTTTCTTTGAGTACCGAATATTTAGCAATCGTGCTATCCGTTTCGGTACATAGCAGAATCCCAATGGTTGGGTTATCTTCTTCGGAAGTTTCCAGGTCGTCAAACATACGCACATACATATCTAACTGCCCAATATCTTGATGGCTGAGTTTATTGGTTTTGAGCTCTACAATCACAAAACATTTGAGCATGTAATTGTAGAACACCAGGTCTATAAAAAAATCTGACGTTTGGGTTCGGATATGTTTTTGCCGCGCTACAAATGCGAAACCCTTGCCTAGTTCGAGTAAAAATTGCTGTAAATTATCTATCAAGCCCTGCTCTAATTCTTGCTCGGTATAGGCTTTGCTGCTTGGCAATTTTAAGAAATCCAATACCGCAGGATTCTTTATAAACTCATCTACGTTTTGCTTTCGCTCAGCCGTTTTTTCCTCCATCTCTTCCGTCACTATTTCCTTTTTTTGAGATGAAATTAGACGTTGATAATAGAGCGTAGAAATGTTTCGGTCTAATGTTCTAACCGACCAGTTTTGTTCTGCTGCTTCCTTCAGGTAATAGTTTCTGGCCAGTTCATTTTCTACGCGCATCAAGCGTTCAAAATGCGACCAAGTCAATTGGGCAGACCCTGTTTGCCCAATTGGAGATATGAATTGGTCAGACAGCGTCTGCCCTTTTCCCCCTTGACTAAATACCAGGTAAAATTTTCGAATATTCTTCAGGTTGGTCAGCGAAAATCCCTTTCCAAATTCTTGAGTTAATTCGTTCGAGAGGGTTTTAAGCACTTCTTCACCATAATTTGCTCTTTGCTCACCACTTTGCTCTTGCTCCACAATTCGTTTGCCCACATCCCAATATGCTTCGAGCATGGCTGTATTTACAGCAGAATATGCTTTTTGTCGAGCCTGAGCTAAAATTTGCTTAACCTCTTGGATAAAGTTTGCCTCTCTATTCAATTGCATAGCCCAAGGTTTTGAATACGTTCAACAAATCCTTTTTGCTTTGTTCTTCGGCTTTTAACAGGTCTGAAAACTCGCTTTGCAATTGGCCCATCTTTTCGTCAAAGTCAATGTTCTCATCGCGGTTTACAAATTCAATGTACTTGCTTGGAACCAAGGAGAAGTCTTTGGCTTTAATTTCTTCTAGCGTAGCTGAGTAGCAATATTCTGGTTTGTCTATATAATCACTGCCAGCTTGCTGCCAAGTGTGGTAGGTTTTGGCAATGTCTTTAATATGCTGTTCTGAGAATTGAGTAAACTTCTTTTCAAAAGGCTCACCAATTTCTCTCAAATCCAAAAAGAGTACTTCATTTTTCCGGTTTCGGTAGTGGCGCGTTTCTTCAGGCAACACGGCGGTTCGCTCGTTTTTATTGTTATTCAGAATCCAAATGGTAACACTGATATTGGTAGTATAGAACATGCTTTGTGGTAAAATCACAATGGCTTCTACCATTCCGTTTTCTACCAACTTGCGCCTAATCTTGTATTCTTCACCACCACCAGAGAGGGCACCATTGGCCAAGATAAAACCGGCCACGCCATTTACCGAGAGCTTGCTGGCCATGTTTAAAATCCAGGCATAGTTGGCGTTGCTAGTGGGTGGCACTTCGTAGCCTTTCCAGCGCGGGTCATCGGTCAGTTCGTTGGACGCACAGTCTTTTTGGTTAAAAGGTGGGTTGGCCATAATAAAATCAGCTTTTAAATCCGGATGCTGGTCGCGACCAAAAGTATCTGCCGGCACATCCCCCAAATTTGCGGCAATACCGCGCACGGCCAAATTCATTTTGGCTAGTTTATAAGTTGTTGCCGTGTATTCCTGTCCGTAAATAGAAATGGCTTTTTTGTCGCCATGGTGGTTTTCTATAAACTTCATACTCTGAACAAACATGCCACCCGAGCCGCAAGCCGGATCGTAGATTATGCCTTTGTAAGGCTCAATCATTTCGGCAATGAGGTTTACAATGCTTTTGGGTGTATAGAATTCACCTTTCCCCTTGCCTTCCGCCAAGGCAAACTTGCTTAAAAAGTACTCGTAAACCCGACCCACAATATCTTGCTCCTTGTCCTTAAGGGTGTCTATATTGTTGATAGTGTCTAGCAAGGCAGCTAGTTTGCTCACGTCCATATTCAGGCGCGAGAAGTAATTGTCAGGCAGAGCGCCTTTCAATGCTGGGTTGTTTTTTTCAGTGGTATGTAGCGCAGTGTCTATAATCAGTGCAATGCTGTCCTGTTTAGCATTTTTAATGATATGGCTCCAGCGACTTTCTTCTGGCAAGAAAAAGATGTTCTTCATATTGTAGAACTCCTTCATCTCGATGTACTTCTCTTTGCCCTCGGCAATAAGTTCTTTTCTGCGTTCTTCAAACTTGTCGCTGGCAAACTTTAAAAAGATCAAGCCCAGCACGACGTGTTTGTATTCTGAGCTTTCTACTGTTCCTCTGAGTTTATTGGCCGAATCCCAAAGGGTTTCTTCCATGGACTTTTGATTCTTTTGGGCTGCTTGTTTAGCCATTAGGTATGGGATCTTTTTAGAATTGATTGATTCTTACTGAAATTTCAAGCAAGCCAAAAACATGAAGCTTGCATACGTTTTAAAAAATTTCAGAATTAAGAACTATTAAAGATATAAAAGTTGACCCCTAAGAAAAGGCATTTCATCAAAATATTAAGACTGTTTAGCTATTTGACGGTGATTGTCCCGCTCTCAGGGTATTCATATCCTTAGTGGGACTGGGAGGGATTTGCATTTGGTTATTTCACCTACTCTCGTCTTCCTGCGCGATTCTCTTCATTTTCGCGACAGGCTCTGAAAACAGAGTGAATATAACCCCGCTGATTGAACACTTATTTAGCAACACAAATTTCGAATTAGCCAAGTATATAATTGAAGGCTAATCAATCCAGTCATCCTAGATTAGATTAGGAATCGCCTTTCCCTTCATCCCGACTTATACGCTTGCGGCGAGGACGCATTAATACTCTGGTAATAGGATTGGGTTTAAATATTTTGTTATGGTTCAGATTGTGTCCCTGCACCCTAGTGGGGGTGTGGTAGATAACTATCCCATTTTTTAGCACTTCCTTTTAAATATTGCCTTTTTCCAGGTGGTTGATAAGCACCGCATAAGCCTGATCCCAGTCATGGCCGTTTAATCTGATTATTTCCCCTCTTTTGGGAGAAAATCCGGTAGTTTCTAAATCCAAAAAAGCCAATAAAGGTGTATCCATTTCGTCTATAGTGTTAAAAGCTTGATCCTACCATTCTCCTCTATTCCCATTCCATTTGAGATTAGCGTTTGAACCGCAAAACCTATCCTATTTTTTACCATAGTTCCAGTTCGTGCAAAACCAAACTCCTTGGCTGTCTCCCTAATCAAATCCTCGCTAGGCAGACTGAATTGCTGTTTGAGAATGAATTTCATTGCATTTATTATTTCTGAAATTGGAAGTTCATCTATATTTCTTTTCGTTCGGTCTTCAGTCCAAACTCTAAAAGTTGAATAATCGGCAGGAGTAACTTCATTTGGCCAAAAGCAGATTTCATCATTTGCTTCAAGGGTTGATTTCAAGTTTGAATTACCCCCTGCCCCACTTTCGATCTCTCCAGGGATATGAATTTAAGTTGGTTTGAGGAATTCCGCCTTGAAAGTGGGCTATCCAAAACAGTTTCACAGAATCAAATCATCCAAAACCTCAGATTGATCCTACCTGATGGAAATGTAAAAAACGGAGGAGCATTATTTTTTGGATCAGCACCTGAGCAGTTTGTGGAAACAGCTGTGGTTCGCTGCATTGCTTTCGAAGGAGAGACTAAAACACAGATCATAGATGATAAGGTTTTTGGTGGGCCTTTGATGAAACAATATGGGCAAGCTATGCAATGGCTAAAAAACAAACTGGATGTACGCTATGAAATAGAAGGCAGTGGTCCCAGGAAAGAAATTTGGGAAGTTCCAGAGACAGCTTTGAAAGAAGCAATCATCAATGCCCTTTGTCATCGGGATTATTACGATAAAGGAGCAAAAATCACCATTGAGCTTTTTAAAGACAGGGTGGAAATCTCCAACCCAGGAGGTTTAAGCAGCGCTATCTCTCCTGCTGATTTTGGAACCAAAAGCCATAGCCGAAACCCATTGATATTCGGGCTTTTTGTACGCATACACATGGTAGAGCAAGTAGGCTCAGGAATTGGTAGGATCAGGGATCTGATGAAATCTGCCAAACTTCCGCATCCTGAGTTCAAGACAGAGGGTATGTTTTCAGTTGTTCTCCACAGAACTGTGGAAGAAACTGTGGGAGAAACTGTGGAAGAAGCTTCGGAGATCATCCTAAACGCCATGAGAAATAATCCCAAGGTTACTGCTAAGGACTTGGAAACACTCACGGATTTGACAAGGCGGGGGGTAGAATATCATATTGACAAGCTTAAAAAAGAAAAGCGCATCAGGCGAGTAGGCTTTACTAAAGGCGGGAGCTGGGAACTCTTAACTCATCATTCTTAATTCACATTCAAAAAATGGCAGTACCCTCATTCAAAGAAGACCATATCTCACAGCTTCCGGCGTTGAAGCTCCTTATGAAGATGGGTTGGAAATACCTGACTCCGGAACAGGCACTGGAATCCCGGGGAGGAAGAACATCCAATGTTTTGCTGGAGACGATTTTGAAGAAACAACTTCAATTCATCAACACCATAGAATACAAGGGAAAGGAGTTCCCTTTTTCTGATGCCAACGTAAACAATGCGATTCTTTCCATTCGTGATCTTCCTGTCCAAGGCGGTTTTTTAGCTGCCAATAAAACTTTTTATGAACTTATCACCCTAGGCAGAAGCTTTGAGCAAGCTGTACTAGGCGACAAGAAAAGTTTCTCATTCCAATACATTGACTGGAAGCACCCAGAAAATAACACCTATCACGTATCAGAAGAATTCAGTGTACTAAGAAGCGGAAGTAGTGAGCATTATCGCCCTGATATTGTATTGTTCATCAATGGTATTCCAGTAGTAGTCATTGAGTGTAAGAGTCCCAATATCAAAGACCCGATTGATAAGGCAATAGAGCAGCATTTGAGAAATCAACAAGAAGACGGTATTCGATCCTTATATCAATACTCTAATCTGGTTATGGCTTTGGCAAGTCATGAAGCTAAGTATGCCACCACAGCCACTCAAAAGGAATTCTGGAGCTTCTGGAGCTTCTGGAGAGAGCTATTTAAAACCAAAGCTGAAGAATCCGCATGGATAGAAAAGCTTCAAAGGTTAAAAAATCAGCCCCTAGCTTCAAATGAACGAACAACACTTTTTCAGGAAAGGTATAAGCATGTCTGGACTTACTTCCAAAATCTGGAAAAGGAAGATCAGACAGTTACAGAACAGGACAAACTACTCTATGCTATTTGTCAGCCTAAACGTCTATTGGACATATTCTTCAACTTCACCTTGTATGATGACGGAATAAAAAAAGCAACTCGATATCAGCAGTATTTTGCGGTGCACAACACCTTGGATAAGGTGGTGAAAACAGACCATAAAGGGCTGAGAACAGGGGGACTGATCTGGCATACCCAAGGAAGTGGCAAATCCCTGACTATGGTCATGCTGGCTCAATTAATCGCTACCAATCCACACATCAAGAACCCTAAAATAATTCTGGTCACTGATCGCATTGACCTGGATGATCAGATCACGGATACGTTCAAAAAATGTCAAATACCCGTTGAAAATGCACAGTCAGGCAAGCATTTGGTTGAGTTACTATCAGGTATAGGGGACACGGTGATCACCACCTTGATCCACAAATTTGAAGCTGCTGTCAACCGTGCAAAGGAAGGCTTTGACTCACCGGACATTTTCATATTAGTGGATGAAGGCCATAGAAGCCAATACGGCACCTTCAATATTAAAATGCAAAAAGTGTTTCCAAAAGGCTGTTTTATCGCCTTCACAGGAACACCTTTAATGAAAAAAGAGAAAAGTACAGCTAATCGATTTGGTGGATTGATAGATGTATATTCCATCACTGATGCGGTAGAAGATGGAGCAGTAGTTCCTTTGCTCTATGAGGGACGCCATAATTTAATTGAGGTCAATGAGAAGCCGCTCGACAATTATTTTGACCGAGTCTCAGAACCTCTTACTCCATACGGAAAGGCAGCCCTTAAGCGGAAGTTCAGTTCCAAAAACCAATTGAATAAAGCGGAAGAAATTATCTATGCAAGGGCATGGGACATTTCGGATCATTTTGAACAACATGTACAGGACATATTTTTTGGTAGTCTAAAGGCAAAAGGTCAACTCGTAGCCTCCAATAAAACCACATCACTGAGATACAGAAAATTCATCAAGGAAATTGGTAAGGTCTCCTGTGAAGTGCTAATCTCTGCACCCGATGTCCGGGAAAACCATGACGATGCGTTTGAAGAAAGTGAAGATTTGATCTTAAAATTCTGGAAAGCAATGATGGATAAGTACGGCAATTCAGAAAAATATGAGAAGGCCCTGATCAATTCATTTAAAAAGAAAGACCATTCGGAAATCATTATTGTGGTGGACAAACTGCTCACGGGTTTTGATGCGCCGAACAACTATGTGCTTTATCTTACCAGACAACTAAAAGAGCATACCCTGTTGCAAGCCATAGCTAGGGTCAACAGATTGGCTCCTGGCAAAGAACATGGATTGATCCTGGACTATTATGGAAACCTTTCTAATCTGGACACAGCCTTAGAAGCCTATGCGGGTGCAGAAAACTTTGATTCTGATGACCTCGATGGCGCATTGACCAATATCAGTGAAGAGCTCAAAAAATTACCTCAGGCTCATTCTGAAGTTTGGGACATCTTCAAGGAAATAAAGAACAAATATGATGAACCGGCTTATGAAACCTTATTGAAAGATGAAGCCATCAGACATACCTTTTATGAAAAAGTATCAGCTTTTGCACGTTTGTTGAAATTAGCACTTTCGAGTTTTGAGTTCATCAGCAAAACACCTGAACAGCAACTCAATAAGTACAAACAGGATGCTAAGTTCTTCCTTGGATTACGGATCTCCGTCAAACGAAGGTATTTTGACGATCTTGAATATAAAGAATATGAACCACAGGTTCAGAAGTTGATCGATAAGCATATCACCACAGAAGGCGAAATTCTTCGCATCACAGATTTGGTCAACATTTTTGATAAGGAAGAAAGAGACCGGGAGGTTGAAAAACTAACTTCTAAGGCTGCCAAAGCAGATCATATAGCGAGCAGGACCATCAAAGCCATCAACGTGAAAATGAGCGAAGATCCCGTTTACTATAAAAAACTATCAAGACTTATTAGAGACACCATAGATGATTATCACCAAAACCGCATTTCTGAAGCAGACTTTTACAATAAATCCAGGAATTACGAAGATCAATTTCACAATGGCAGGCAGGATAATGCACCTGAAAACCTGGCTGGAAATGACACAGGAATTGCGATATATAACCTCATAAACGAGATATTTAAGGGACACCTCAAAAGAACGGAAGACACTCAAAATACAGCTGCCTTAATGGCCGAAGGTATCGACCAGGTCATCAAATCCATTGTCTTTGAAAACGGGAAACCAATTATTGATTGGGTCACCAAATCGGATATTGAAGGGAGAATTAATATTGAAATTGATGACTATTTATTCGAGTTAAAGGCGCAGCATGACCTTGAGTTGCCTTTTAATCTGATAGATGAATTGATAGAAGAAGCATTGAAGATAGCTAAGTTGAAATATGTCTGAAACAACAACCATAAAATCCTTGGTATTTGGCTCCAGAGAGATCAATTATGAGCTATCTTATCAGGAACGAAAAGCCTAGGTATCCGAGTTTACCCAGACTGTAGAGTCAAGGTTATTGCTCCTTTTGATACTTCTGAGGAAAACTTAACCGCTAAGCTTAGAGAGAAAGCACCCTGGATCATCAAGCAACAGCTTGAGTTTCTATCTTATCATCCATTGACCCCGCCGAGAAATTATATCAATGGAGAAACCCATCTCTATTTAGGAAGACAATACAAACTGAGAATCGAACAAGCGCCCATCAATGAAGTAAAGCTATTCCGAGGAAGACTATTGGTATATAAAAAAGCCAATTCATCTACCAAAAACCTGCTCTCTAGGTGGTATAGAGAAAAAGCAATAGAGCATTTTGAAGAATCATTGAAAAAAATAGTACCACTTTTCTCAAGGCACAACATCCATCAGCCTGAGCTTCAGATCAGACAAATGCCTACCCGATGGGGAAGCTGTACAAGTAAAGGCAAAGTGATTCTAAATCCCGAACTGATCAAAGCTCCCAAAGGAAGTATTGAATATGTCATTATACATGAACTGTGTCATTTAATCCACCATAACCATACTCGAGCATTTTATGAGCTACAACAAACCATCATGCCTGATTGGAAAAAATGGAAAGAAAGGCTGGAGCATTCACTTGTGTAGAAGTAATTGCTTAATAAATAACTTTCGGAGCATATACTAAGCTCAGAATTAACGCTCCAATGTAGCTATCAAAACCAAAACCTCCGTGCCATAGGGGTTCTCCTTAAGGAGAGCTACTTTCTCAAAGAGGCTAATTTCAGACTCATATAAGATATCCATTAAATCCATTAGATCCTCCAAAGGAACATCCGAGTTATAGTATATCTTTTTAATTTCAGAAGGACCATATGTTGCGAATTCAGGCAGTCTATGATTTATATAATCTTCCATTTCTTGCCTACGTTTCCTTACAATATTATACCCAAAAAAAACCATGTCGAAATCGTTTAGTTATGAATAATTAAAACAAGATACCCCCACCAGAAGCAGCAACATCACTACACAAAATAAACTAGTATTTAGCTTTCATATTCACCAGCCAGTCCCCGTCTATTTTAACAACCTCCATCACTTCAGATTTTCCATTTGGGTTGGCAATGGTAATCCAAGCTTTATTCCCTACTTTAGAGTCATTTAGCATCTCAAATTTAAAATCAGGATCTACCGGAACAATACCCATACTACTGGCCATATCCAGCATAGCACCAGTGGACTCAGTTGCATATTTTTTAGCTTCCTCCACCTTACCTTTAGATAAGTTTTCTGTGAAATTTTTAACCGACTCCTCAGGTCCTGATGAACATGAAAACAGGATGGCCGCTGAACTTAAAATTGTGAGTAATTTCTTCATGACTGTTAGAATTATATATGTACGATCTATTATCTCCCATTTTCATCCTTTGTAAAAATCATAACCTTACATCCCTTCCTGATTAAAACGTTTTCGACTAGGGCGCATGACCACTTCGCCAACTACAGGTTTGATCAAAAATATTCTCGCGTGAATTAAATTATGCTCTTGAAGCCTTGAAGTGTTGTGGTAAATCAGCTGATCACCTTGGATCACTTCCTTTACAATTTCTTGAATTTTCCCGCCTCGGGATTTAAAAAGGTGAGCCATTAGAGCCAAAATAATGATTAAAGAAGTGATCAGTTCCACTAATGTCAACTGCCGAGGCAAATACACATAAAGATTGGCAAAATCCTGAACTAGCCATTGGGACCATAACAGACCGGTGGACAACCATTGTGCTACGAGCCAGCCCTTTTTGGATTTTTCTTTTTCTGATCTGGAAATACTTTCTTTAGATTCAAACCTTTTTGCTATCAAGAGGTAAATCATAAACGCAAAAATAAAAGCTACCGCGTATCCCAGAATAGACTTTAGAATCATTTTTTCAATGACTGCCTGGGATGAAAAGACGCTTAAGATCATGAATGTGGTACTTACAGGGAGTCCAAACCTGGTAAGAATAATCAGAACCAAAGGAGGAATTATATACCAAAAAGCCATCTTTTCCGGCAGCGGGATCATATCCAATCTTCCATAAGAAACATCTCCTTGGTGGATCATCCAACCATATACAATCACAAAGGTCAATATGGATGCAGCATAGAGCCACAATATCCACCACTTCTTTTTATGATTGGAGGTCAGAAATGTCCCTAGTGTCTGAATGACATCATTTCCGATAACAGAATAGGTTGCCAAAATAAAGGCAATCAAAGGTATGAAGTGTTCCAGTTGCATTGCTTTCTTTTAATATAAATGGGGGGATCGAAATTCTCAGTAGCGATAAATTTGAATTCAATAATATGTCATCTAATGAAGTCAGACTTTTTACAGAATGATTCGATGATAAACTATTGATTCATAGTATTCTATTCATAATATTGAGTGATAGGGATTACTGTTTTTGGAAGAATTCGCTGTTATGCTCTTCTTTTTGAGATAAAGTGAATTTTTAAAGAGGCTACTTTCAGGTCAGCTCGTTTCCTTTTCTTTCCAATAACTTTTGTTCAATCCATTCAGCAATGATGGATTTTGGGGAAGCATCGCGTTTTGAAATTTCATAGCGTAGTGTAGCACCGATAGTGTGTAGGAGCTGCCCAAAGATACTCATAAACAATAATGTTAATTAATAGATTTTGCTAAAAAGCCATCACATTCGATAAACCCTATAAGAGTACCTAAAATTTACAGGAAAGGGTACTTTCCCAATATTTACTTGATGCTAGAATCCAGAAAAGTTAATGGAGTGCAAGGTCAAATAATATCCTAATTATGAATGAATGGTAACCTTTTCTTCTTTAGCGCGATTGACCCAAAGGAATTCCTTGGTCAGTCTCGAAAAAGACAAGTAGACTTAGGAAGTTTTAACGGCAAAATAAACCCCTTTATCATTACAGAACGTTTTAGGTCTACTATTTTTACCCTCAGTTACTATCCTTGGAATATTATTCGATTGAATGTTTTAAAAACAAAAAACCATCTAGAAGCACCAGAAAATGAAAATCCTTCTCCTCTCAATTTTAATCCTTTTTTCCAGCCAAATCAAGGCCCAACAAACTCCACTCCTTCAAAGCGTGAAATCCAGCATCAATGGGATCAATGTCTACGGAAAAACGGTTGATAATCAGACCCGCTGCCAGCATTGGCATTCGGATCTGGATGTGATTGCAATCAAGTTCAAGTGCTGTGAGAAGTACTATCCTTGCTTCTCCTGCCACCAAGAGGAAGCTGACCACGAGCCGGAGGTTTGGTCAAAGGCTGAGTATGACACCAAAGCTATATTATGTGGAGTCTGTGGCTCAGAACTAACAATCACCGAATACCAAGCTAGCGGAAACACTTGCCCTAACTGCACGGCTGCTTTCAATCCAGGGTGCAGCAAACATTATCATTTGTATTTTGAAAAGGAAGATTGATGGATGACAGAAGTCAGATGACCGATGATTTTCCTAGTTAGTGATCAAAATTCAGTATAAAAAAAGAACAATTGATTTGCAAGAACGAGAAGGTTTTGTATTCAAAGAAATTACAAATAGCGCCCCCTTCGACTGCTAAATTAAAAGTAATAAAAAAGCCTTTCTTACCCGTAAATAATTCATCCAATAAACCTTTAATTTTTTAAGAGTATGAGAAAGAATGTTAGATAGCACTAAAAATCAATAAGTTGCAAACATATGAACCAAAAATAATCTTAACCTCGCAATTAGGGATGATTTTCGCAGTTGATCAATTTAAGCTTTCCAGCCACTTGCAACGTCCAAGTATTTCTTATCGAATTCAACTACCATGCACTTAGAACTTGTAGCCCAAAGAAATACCAAATGCACGATTTTTAAGCTGCTTGCCTGAATTATATTCTCCATAGTAATATTGCAGATTGGCTAATCCAAGGTCACCATTAAATTGTAGCGTATATTGCTCTAAAAACTCGTAACCCAATAATAACCCAACCCCATAATCCCAAGTTTTACCGTAATTATAGGTCCCCATATTTCCAACCAATCCATCCCTTGTAAACCCCACATCTCCCTGGGTCTGGGAAAGCCTTATATCATCATATAGCAATTCCGCTTCGCTTTCCCATGATCCCCCGATACCATAACCAACATAAGGACCTGCCCCTACCAACAATCTACCTGAATTCCCCAAGCTTGGTTTAAACAATAAATTAACTGGCAACACCACATAGGATAGATTTGCTTTGAATTCACTTTCTTCCCCAATGACCACTGGCCAAGCATCCTTTCCCTTAAATCCTTTCCCCTGATACATTAATGCCGGTTGCACATAAAAATCGTTCCCGATTTCAACCTCTAGCGTAAGACCAATTTGCATACCGACAACATGTTGACGATCCGCTTCACTACCATCTGCTTCAGTAAGTATTGAATTGGACAAATTCATCCCTGCACGGACACCCCATTGCACTTGGGCCTCGGTGTAATGAGATAATAAAAGGGCTATTAGTACTAAATTAAGGGAGATAATGTGCTGGTTTTTCATAAAATGGCTGAGTTATAATTTCTCGATAATAGCAGGTTGTAAATTCAGTTGATTTGGCATTCAAAGCAGAAAGTCCTGCAAAAATGGCACACATAATCTTCCCAAGTGGTGACATAAATAAATTTTGTTACCACACAGTGACATAATATAGTATATTCAATTCTGGGAGTGAAAAATTATACTGAAAAATGGCTAGAAAAATACCTGAAGGGGAATTTAGAAACAAGGAACGCACGAAGACAAAGCTGGTTGATGCTGTCGGTGAGATCATCCGAACACAAGGGTATACCAAGCTGGGGGTAAACAATATTGCCACTACAGCAGGGGTCAGCAAGAAGTTGATTTATCGATACTTTGAATCCGTTGATTTGCTCATAGCTACGTATGTAAAAAGTAGGGACTATTGGATGGGTTTTGATCATTTAGCAAAGGAATTGGCAGAAGAGCATAAACATGACCATGGCAAGAAATACCTAGAAACGATTCTGAAAAATCTGTATGACCACATGTATGAAGTTCCTGAAACACAAAAAATAATCCTGTGGGAAATTAGCGAAAAGAGTAACCTTATGCGTGAAATTAGTTTGAGTAGGGAAAAATTCGGTGCAGAAATATTTGCCATTACCGATCCGTTTTTTGAAGATACATCTGTGGACATCCGGGCAATTTGCGGCTTACTGCTAGGTGGGATTTACTACCAAATTCTGCATTCCAATGCCACTGGAGGTAGTTTTTGTGAAATTGGAGCTGAAAGAGAAGAACGAAAAGCCCGCTTATTCAAAAGCCTTCAAACAATTATAAAATGGTCTTATGATGCTGCAGGGAAACAGAAAATTAAAAACTGAGCTCTGAATTAAAAAACTGTTTACAATACTTATCGCCAACACAAGACGCCAAGAACTTAACTATAAAATTATTACATAAGGATTACGTAATATTTCTGAATTTAACTTTCGAGCTTCACCCTAAAAAATAGTGCTAGAGGCAAGCTTTTGGCTCCGCCTGTATTGAATAATAGTTTATCC
>Ga0307487_1000773_pt1 | contig 24241 bp, 24 predicted proteins | sample CBIW12metaG_FD_203665 | JGI IMG/M metagenome (GOLD analysis project Ga0307487, IMG submission 203665) | Sea-ice brine microbial communities from Beaufort Sea near Barrow, Alaska, United States - CBIW 1.2 | ecosystem: Environmental > Aquatic > Marine > Coastal | place: USA: Alaska | collected... | reverse complement strand
AAAATACTTTGAACACATATATAGAAAATCTTAAATGGCGTTATGCCACAAAAATATTTGACAGATCCAAATCGGTTTTAGAGGAAGAGTTGAGGATAAGGAATTAAAGGAAAAAGGATTAACTACCGCAGCTATAGCGACAATTGGCTATCGCAGTGAAGCCGATAAATCACAATATGCTCCTAAAGTCAGAAAAAACAAAGAAGAATTATTTCACAGATTATAAACCAAAAACAAGAATACTATGAAAAAGAAAATTTTAAATGGCTTAGTCGCCTCAATAATTGTTTTAACAAGCCTTTCATTTGCAACAATGAATAAGGAAGTTAATGTTAAAGAAAGCAGTGTTACATGGACAGCTAAGAAAGTAACAGGCTCACATACCGGAACAGTTCAACTTAAATCTGGACATTTTAAAGTTGAAGATGAGAAATTGATTGGAGGAGAATTCGTTATGGATATGACCAGCCTATTAGATTCCGATCTTACAGGTGAATACAAGCAAAAACTGGAAAGACATTTAAAATCTGAAGACTTCTTTGGAGTTGAAAAATACCCAACCGCAAAACTGATCATCACAAGTGTTGCCAAAAAAGGCGAAGAAACCTACGGTGTCGTTGCAAATTTGACCATTAAAAATGAAACTCACCCGGTCACTTTTGATCTTGGCTGGAAGGGAAATTCAGCTTCAGCAAAATTGTCGATCGACAGGTCAAAATATGATGTTCGTTATCGTTCAGGAAGTTTCTTCGATGATCTGGGAGACAAAACTATTTATGACAACTTTGATTTAGAGGTAAACCTTAAATTTTAAATTCTGAATTCTATAATGCCACGAATGCTCAATTACAAATTAGAGCATTGGTGGCGTTTTTCATTAGGTTCAAATTCAAATAATCAAAAAGTCTTTGTCAATTCAAATTACCTGAGTATATTTGACAAAATGAAAAATCAAACAATACATATTTGGTGGTGGAATAGCTTACGTCAACACGTCGTGAAGTAACACTGCTATAGTATTAATCATATACAAAAGGCTTGTCTCACGACAAGCCTTTTTTTGTTTAACAATATTAAAAATTTATGTTTCAATTAACCACAACCTATAAAAAACTCCTCGCCGATACCATAACTCCGGTAAGCGTATATCTTAAAATTCGGGATAAATATCCCAACAGTTTGCTTTTGGAGAGCAGTGACTATCACGCCAACGACAATAGTTTTTCATATATCTGCTGCAACCCGATTGCATCTATAAAAATTGAAAACGAAGAGATCATCGAAGTTTTCCCCGATGGAAGTAAAAATATTATTCCTATTACCGAAAAAATCAATGTGCCGGAAAGGATCCAGGAATTTTCAAAGCAATTCCATACAGAAACTTCCAATTTTAAATTCATCAACAGCGGGCTTTTTGGTTATATAGCTTATGATGGGGTTCAGTATTTTGAGGATATCAAAATAGAGAAAAAGAATGGTGATCTAAAACTTCCGGATTTGTATTACGCGGTCTATCAAAATATTATTGCCATCAATCACTTCAACAACGAAGCTTATATTTTTGACCATAATTTCAATACCGAAAATAATCTAAAAGAAATAGAGCAAATTCTGAAAGTTAAAAACTTTGCAACCTATAGTTTTAAAAGACAGGAAGAAGCTGTTTCAAATTTAACCGATGAAGAGTTCAGGGAAAATGTAACATTGGGAAAAAAACACTGCCAACGCGGAGACGTTTTTCAACTGGTGCTTTCCCGACGTTTCTCCCAGGCTTTTAAAGGAGACGAATTCAATGTTTATCGCGCCTTGCGCAGTATAAATCCGTCACCTTACTTATTCTATTTTGATTATGGGAACTTTAAAATTTTCGGCAGTTCTCCGGAGGCACAACTCATAGTGAAAGATGGGCAGGCAGAAATCCACCCAATTGCAGGAACCTTTAAACGCACCGGCAATGACGAGCAAGACGCGGAATTGGCAAAAAAACTTGCTTTAGATAAAAAGGAAAATGCCGAGCACGTGATGCTGGTGGATCTTGCCAGAAATGATCTAAGCAGACACAGTACCAATGTAAAAGTGGAAACCTATCGTGAAATTCAATTCTTTTCGCACGTTATTCACCTGGTGAGCAAGGTTACCGGAATTAAAAAGAAAAACACCAACACCATGCAAATTGTGGCTGATACCTTTCCGGCCGGAACGCTTAGTGGCGCGCCAAAACACAGTGCGATGACCTTAATTGAAAAATATGAAAATGTAAACCGGAGTGCATATGGCGGGGCAATCGGGTTTATGGATTTCAACGGGAATTACAACCATGCGATTATCATAAGGTCTTTTGTGAGTAAAAACCATCAGCTTCACTATCAGGCCGGGGCAGGAATAGTCTCAGGATCAAAAGAGGAAAACGAATTACAGGAAGTTTTTAACAAATTAGGCGCATTGACCAAAGCATTGGAAATTGCGGAAGAAATATAAAGTCTAAATGACTTCCACAAAACGAGTGTTTATAATAAAAGATAACTACAGAAATGAATAATTCAAATAATAATTCTGCAAATATTCCAAATTCCAAATTTCGGAAAGACCCGGTAACTGTTTTGGTCATAGACAATTACGATTCTTTTGTTTACAATCTGGTACATTATCTGGAGGAACTTAACTGTGTGGTAACGGTTCGTCGCAATGATGAACTCAACCTGGAGGAGGTTGAAAAATACGATAAGATCTTGCTTTCCCCAGGGCCAGGTATTCCAGATGAAGCAGGACTTTTAAAGGCAATCGTTGAAAAATATGCTCCAACTAAAAGCATTTTGGGGGTCTGTTTGGGTCAACAGGCTATTGGAGAAGTTTTTGGGGGTAAATTGGTAAATCTGGAGTCGGTTTATCACGGAATTGCCACCAAAATCAAGCGATGTGTAGATGATGAAGTTCTTTTTGAAGGATTGGAAAAGGAATTCGAAGTAGGACGATATCATTCCTGGGTAGTCGATAAAAATTTACCGCATTGCCTGGAAGCCACATCCTACGATCACAACGGACAGGTAATGTCCTTGCGCCATCGGGCTTTTGACGTAAAAGGAGTGCAATTTCACCCGGAATCTGTATTAACTCCGGATGGAAAAAGAATGATAGAAAATTGGGTTAAATAAAAAAGCCCAACCGACCCTGAGGGGTATGGAGTAAAAAAATAAGATTAAAAACTGAAGTTTAATAAAATAACCTCAATAAACTCTTTCCCTTCGGGGGAATTAGAGAGGGCCTTTTTACTATGAAACAATTACTAAACAGACTTATAAATCACGAAACCATCTCAAAAGAAGAGGCACGGGAAGCGCTGGTCAATATTTCGAACGGAGAATACAACCAAAGCCAGATCGCTGCTTTTTTAACGGTTTATATGATGCGAAGCATCACCATTGAAGAACTGGAAGGCTTTCGCGATGCGTTGTTGGATCTATGCGTCAAGATAGATTTAAGCGCTTACAACCCAATTGATCTATGTGGCACGGGCGGTGATGGAAAAGACACTTTTAACATTTCAACTGTTTCCTCATTTATAACTGCCGGGGCCGGGATAAAAGTTGCCAAACACGGTAATTACGGAGTTTCTTCGATTAGCGGAAGTTCAAATGTTATGGAATATCTGGGTATAAAATTCAGTAATGACCCCGATTTTCTTGAAAAATGCATAGATCAGGCAGGAATTTGTGTGCTTCACGCCCCGCTTTTTCACCCGGCGATGAAAAATGTAGCACCAATCCGGAAATCCCTAGCGGTAAAAACTTTTTTCAATATGTTGGGGCCAATGGTAAATCCCGCTTTTCCGAAACAACAATTGGTGGGCGTTTTTAGCCTGGAATTGGCCAGAATGTATGGATACCTTTATCAAAATACCGATATCAAATTCACGATTCTACACGCGTTGGACGGATACGATGAAATCTCACTGACAGGAGCTACAAAAACCATTTCAAATAAAGCGGAAAGCATGTTGGAAGCTTCAGATTTTGGAGTGGAAACTTTAACAGCTTCAGAGATTTATGGAGGAAATTCCATAGAAAATTCAGCTAAAATTTTTATGGATATATTACAGGGAGAAGGAACAACAGCACAAAACAATGTTGTTTGTGCCAATGCCGGAATGGCCATTGCAACTGATAAAGATTGTTCCCCAAAACAAGGTTTTGAATTTGCGAAAGAAGCCCTGCTTTCGGGAAAAGCACTACAGGCTTTGAATAAATTACAGCAATTAAGCCAGTTATAATTTTTAAACGATTGGTTCAATTCAATAGGGTTTGAAAAAAGAAAAGTAAGTCTGGGTAGGTCAAAGACCCATACCAAACTCAATTAATATTATTTTATAATGAACATATTAGACCAGATAATTGCTGATAAATTCAAAGAGATAGCACTTAAAAAGCAGCTGATCGCGGCTTCTGATTATGAGCAATATCCGCTATTTGAACGGGAAACTGTTTCATTGACCGAAGCCTTAAAAAACAGTACGACCGGAATTATAGCAGAACACAAGAGGCGATCGCCTTCCAAAGCAGTGATCAATCTAAGCCTGAATGTTCAGGATGTAGCTCGTGGATATGAAAATGCAGGGGTTTGCGGAATGTCTGTTTTAACCGACGCAAAATATTTTGGCGGATCATTAGACGATTTGATTTTGGCCAGGGCCTCGGTAAAAATGCCATTACTGAGAAAAGAATTTATCATAGACGAATATCAAATTATAGAAGCAAAAGCACACGGTGCCGATGCTATTTTACTTATTGCCGCTGTTTTGGATCGGGAGCAGATCAAAAGTTTTTCAGAACTGGCTAAAAGTTTGAAACTCAACATTTTGTTAGAGGTTCACAATATGGAAGAATTGGAAAAGTCAATTCTGCAAAACATCGATATGATAGGGGTGAACAATCGGAATTTAAAAACCTTTGAAGTCAGTACAGACATTAGCAAACAGCTTTCAGAAAAGATACCTAATGAATTTGTAAAGGTTTCTGAGAGTGGAATAAGCAGTGTTGAAGCGATCAAAGATTTAAAGAATTATGGTTACCAGGGATTTTTGATCGGTGAAAATTTTATGAAAACCGATAATCCCGGACTTAGCGCTAGGGAATTTATTAAAAATTTAGCCGAATGAATAGCCTGAGAATAAAAATTTGTGGAATGAAAAAATCTGAAAACATCAGGGAAGCAGCTGCATTGCATCCTGATTATCTGGGTTTTATATTTTATGAAAAATCCCCGAGAAATTTTCAGGGTGAAATTCCGAAAATAGATCTAAATATTAAAAAAACGGGGGTTTTTGTCAATGCTTCAGTCAATTTTATTGTTGCTAAAGTTGAAAAATATAATTTTCAGACAATTCAGCTTCACGGGAATGAAACTCCTGAATTTTGTGAAGAATTGAAAGTGGCTCTAAATGAAACCAAATCATATAAAAATTCAGCTTCAACTGAGATCATCAAGGTATTTTCCATCAAAGACGAATTCGATTTTAACCGGTTAAAACCTTTTGAAGGAAAAGTGGATTATTTTTTATTCGATTCAAAAGGAAAAAATAAAGGCGGGAATGGAATCACCTTTAATTGGGAGGTTTTAAAGGATTACCCTTCTTCTACCCCATTTTTCTTAAGTGGCGGAATTGGATTGGAAGAAGTGGGACAAATTGCCGAATTTCAAACCTATCTTCAAAAGATCGGAAAAGAGAAATTGCTGGTTGCAATAGATGTGAACAGCAGATTTGAAATTGAACCCGGAGTTAAAAACATTGAAGATTTAGCACTATTTCAAAAAAAACTGAAGTTTCAATAACCCAATTAATTAGAATTTTGAATTGAAAAAACAAGACCCAAAAGGTCAATCAAAAAAACTGACTAAAATGACATATCAAGTAGACGAAAAAGGATATTACGGCGATTTCGGTGGAGCTTTCATCCCGGAAATGTTATATCCGAATGTGGAAGAATTGAGATCTAAATATTTGGAAATCATGAAAGAGGGGGCTTTTCGGAAGGAATTTGACCAGCTTCTGAAAGATTATGTTGGCCGCCCTACTCCGCTTTATCTAGCTGAGCGTTTAAGCGAGAAATACAACACCAAGATCTACCTGAAACGTGAAGATCTATGTCATACCGGGGCGCATAAAATAAATAACACTATCGGGCAAATCCTTATGGCGAAACGCCTTGGGAAAAACCGGGTCATCGCCGAAACCGGCGCTGGTCAGCACGGAGTTGCCACCGCTACTGTTTGCGCTTTAATGGGTATTGAATGCGTGGTTTATATGGGGGAAGTGGATATCGCTCGTCAGGCGCCAAACGTGGCGCGTATGAAATTGCTGGGCGCTACGGTAATTCCGGCGATATCGGGAAGCAAAACCCTTAAAGATGCTACCAATGAGGCAATCCGGGACTGGATCAACAATCCGGTAAATACCCATTACATCATAGGCTCTGTGGTAGGGCCACACCCCTATCCGGATATGGTAGCGAGGTTTCAAAGTGTGATATCAGAGGAAGTTAAAACCCAACTAAAAGAAAAGGAAAATCGGGAAGATCCGGATTATGTGGTAGCCTGTGTTGGCGGAGGCAGCAACGCAGCCGGGATATATTTTCATTATCTTGACAATCCTGAAGTTGGTATAATCGCTGTGGAAGCGGCAGGAAAGGGAATTTTTACCGGAGAAAGCGCAGCCACCTCAGCCCTTGGAAAAGAAGGAATTATCCACGGCAGCAAAACTTTATTGATGCAAACCCCAGACGGACAAATTACCGAACCCTATTCCATCTCGGCAGGATTGGATTATCCGGGAATTGGGCCAATGCACGCCAATTTATTCCGGACCGGACGGGCTGAATTTATTTCTGTCACAGATGATGCAGCAATGCAGGCGGGACAGGAACTGGCAAGATTGGAAGGAATTATTCCCGCCATTGAATCTGCACACGCCCTGGCTATTTTTAAAGATCGAAAATTTAAAAAAGATGAGGTGGTAGTGGTCAATTTATCCGGTCGCGGCGATAAAGATTTGAGCACCTATATTGACTATTTTAATTTGTAAAAAAATCTATATATAAAAACAGACCTCACTGGTTTCAAAATCATGTGAGGTCTGTTCTTCTAATTTGTGAAGATCACCTTAAACATTCTAACATGAACCGAATAATTCAAAAATTACAGGAAACTGACATATCTGAAAATAAGGAAAAAAAATTGCTTTCTATCTATTTTACCGCAGGCTATCCAAAACCGGATGATACTATCACGATTATCCAGGATTTGGAAAAAAACGGGGTGGATATGATTGAAATCGGCTTGCCTTTTAGCGATCCGCTGGCAGATGGCCCAACAATTCAGGAAAGTTCCACAAAAGCCTTAAAAAGTGGGATGACCACTCTAAAATTATTTGAACAACTAAAAGATATTCGCAAATCGGTTTCCATTCCGTTGCTTATTATGGGATATTTCAATCCAATCCTTCAGTTTGGGGTAGAAGAATTTTGTAAAAAATGCGCCGAGACTGGCATTGACGGAATGATAATCCCGGATCTGCCTGTTGATGTTTACACTGAAAAATATAAAGCAATTTTCGAAAAATACGATCTTATCAATGTATTCCTCATCACACCGCAAACATCCAAAGAACGCATTCGGTTCATAGATTCTGTTTCGAACGGATTTATTTATATGGTGAGCAGCGCAAGCGTTACCGGAACAACAAAAGGATTCGGAGAGGAAACAAAAGCCTATTTTAAACGAATTTCAGAAATGAATTTAAAAAATCCACAAATTATAGGTTTCGGGATCAGCGATAAAGGAAGTTTTGGGCAGGCTACAGAATTTTCTAAAGGCGCAATTATAGGCAGTGCATTCATTAAACATTTAACTGAAAACTGGACCGGAAAAATTTCAGCATTTGTTAATGGGATTCGTGACATTTAACCATACTGTAACAGGGAATTAAGACTTTTTAAGATGATCAATTCTTATCTTTAAGGGAATTTTCAAAATGAGTCGAACTTAAAAAATAAAGTCATGGGACGTATTGAAGACAACCGTATCAAAAGAAGGGATACTGAAAGCGATCCTTTAAAGAAAATTGGCAATAGGAATATCAAAACCAACAAAGTTGATTTTGATGAAAAAACCATTAAAAAACAGCAAAACAAATAGAAATTATGGGTAGAGGGGATAAAAAAACCAAAAGGGGCAAAATTTCAATTGGAAGTTGGGGTCGGTTACGACCAAAGAGAACCAAATTTAAAATAAAACCGACAACCATGGCAAATCAGTCAGAAAAGGAGCTTAAATAGGTTTTTTAAAGTTCAAATCCTTTCAAAAGAAACCATTATACTGAAGCACCCTGAAATCAATTGTATTGAATTCAGGGTTATTCTTTTTCAAGGTTTTGTATAGTTTCATACTACCGATAGCCCTGTTGGCAGAGCCGGAAGGAGCTGTAAGGGAAACTGTTTTTATAATTCGTCCCTCCAGTAAAAACTGATAAATCCTGGGCACCTCGTCGGAAATCACTTTTAGACTAATTTCCTCAGGGTGCTGCTTCAAATGTTTTCTAAAGAAATATTCAGGACCATTTTTACTGTTCCCGCCCGTAAACAGCAAGGTATCAATTTTAGGGTGTTGTCTTAAAATTTCTGTCATATTCCGCAACCTGACATTTTCCATTCCCAGATCGGAAGCATCTATTTTATCACGATGGCTGCTTTGAACCACATCACAAATTCCGATCCCCCTTTTTTTTAAAAACCTTTTTCGTTGCTCAATAGCTTCATTCGTGTTTTCAAATTTTAAATCCAAATCGAATAATTTATCCAATACAGGCCAGAGTAATCCGTCCCGACTGCCATAGCAAAAATCCACATCGTTTACCTTTAATTCCCCGGTCGTAAATCTTGGCGGCGGCAAGGTGCCCACAATAAGTTTGGTAGCATTCTCCGGAATAAAAGGTAGGTAAGAATGAGTATGAAAAAACATGTGCTTTGTTTTTAAACAATTTATTTCATGACAACTATCAAATCATCTGCAAATACCATTTCTCCTTCTTTTAGCAAGACCTTATCAATTTCTCCATCAGTATGCGAGGTGATCGTGGTTTCCATTTTCATTGCTTCAATTACAAATAAAGCCTCATTTTTTTTCACTTTTTGACCGGACTTCACCAATACCGAAGATAACGAGCCTTGAAGGGAAGCACATATTTCCTTGTCGTTATTTTTATCGAATTTTTGATGGGTTATTTTTTCAACTTTTATGGATTTATCCAGAATTTTCACAACCCGGGTTTGTCCGTTCACTTTAAAAAACACATCCACCAAACCATCCTCGTGGGCTTCACCTACAGATAAAAGCTGTATAAGCAAGGTTTTCCCCTTGTCCATTTCCACAATGATTTCTTCCCTGAGTTCCATTCCGTAGAAGAAATTTTTGGTAGGAATTTTAATGACATTGCCATGTTTTTCATGATGATTAAGAGCATCGGTAAATACTTTTGGATATAATTTATAGGAAAGAAAATCGCTGATATCCAGTTTTCTGTCCAATTTCTCATTGAAAATCCCCTGAAATTCAGCAAATTCTGCTTCAAAATCGATTGGATCCATATGTTGGTTTGGTCTATCGGTATACGGCTTTTCATCCTTTAAAATAATTTTTTGGATTTTTTCAGGGAAACCGCCAACTGGCTGTCCCAAATCACCTCTAAAAAAACTTTTCACCGATTCCGGAAAGGAAAGATTTTCACCATCTTCCAAAACATCTTGTACCGTAAGGTTATTACTGACGAGATATTGCGCCATATCACCCACCACTTTAGAGCTTGGTGTCACCTTGATTATATCCCCAAAAAGGTCATTTACCTCACCATACATTTGGGTAATTTCAGTAAAGCGTTCGTTGATTCCCAATGATTCTGCCTGGGGTTTTAAATTTGAATACTGCCCTCCCGGGATTTCATGCTCATAAACCTCAGCGGTACCGGCCTTAAGGCCACTTTCAAAGGGATAATAATAACTTCGCACCGTCTCCCAATAATTGGAATATTCATTTAACTTTTTCATATCAAAGTCCGGGGCACGGCTTTCAAATTTCATCATTTCTACTATAGAATTGAAATTTGGCTGTGAGGTAAGACCTGATAATCCACCCAGGGCAACATCCACCACATCTACACCGGCTTCAATTGCTTTGAGATAAGTTGCAGACTGAATTGACGAGGTATCATGAGTATGCAAATGTATTGGGATATTGACATGTGATTTTAACGCTGAGATCAACTCTTGCGCAGCATAAGGTTTTAAGAGTCCTGCCATATCTTTTATTCCCAAAATATGAGCTCCGGCATCTTCCATTTGTTTTGCCAGTTGCAGGTAGTAATCCAGGGTATATTTTGTCCTTTTTGGATCTAAAATATCCCCGGTATAACAAATGGAGGCTTCTGCAAGGCCATTGGTATTTTTACGAACAGACTTGATACAAGGTTCAATAGATTTCATCCAGTTAAGGGAATCAAAAATCCGGAAAACATCTATCCCATTTTCAGAAGCTTCAGTGACAAATCTTTCGATGAGGTTATCGGGATACGCCTTATAACCTACTCCATTGGAACCCCTGATCAGCATTTGCAGAAGGACATTCGGCATAGCTTCCCGAAGCAGTCGCAAACGTTCCCACGGATTTTCATGTAAAAATCGCAGGCAAACATCAAAGGTTGCGCCACCCCATACTTCCATACTAAAAATGTTGGGATGGTTTTTCGCGAAACCTTCAGCAACTTTCATCATATCATGAGTACGCATCCTTGTTGCCAAAAGGCTTTGGTGCGCATCACGCATTGTGGTATCTGTAAACTGAATTTTATTTTCATCCAGGAGCCATTTGGAGAATTTATCAGGACCCAATTCGGTCAATAAATCTTTAGTTCCTTTTGGATACTCTCCATATTTATCGAATTCCGGTACTTTGGGTATCAGGAATTTTTTAGTACGATCTATTTCCTTTACATCCGTATTTCCATTTACCGTGATATCGCCTAAAAAGTTCACCAATTTGGTTGCACGGTTTCTGGGCTCCCTGATCACAAAGAGTTCCGGATGGTTATTTATTAAATTCACGGTTGCCTGTCCTTCCCTGAAAACTACATTTTGAAGGATATTATCGAGAAAAGCCATATTGGTCTTAACACCTCTTATCCTAAATTCTGCAAGGGCACGCCTCATTTTTCTGCAAGCTCCATCAAGCGACCTTGCGCTTGCAGAAACCTTTACCAACATGGAATCAAAAAATGGTGAAATGGTAACTCCCTGGTACACACTTCCTGCATCAAGCCTAATTCCAAAACCAGAAGCGCTTCTATAGGTTGTAATGGTCCCGTAATCGGGTTTAAAATCATTTTTGGGATCCTCTGTGGTTATCCTGCACTGAAGTGCATACCCATTTACCCTGAGGCTTTCCTGATTTTCAATTTTAATTTGTTTGTCGCTTAATTTATATCCGCCGGCAATAAAAATTTGTGCCTTTACCAGATCTATATTCGTAATAATCTCAGTTACGGTATGTTCTACCTGGATTCTCGGATTTACTTCAATAAAATATATCTTTTCACCTTCCACCAAAAATTCCACTGTTCCAATATTATTGTAGTCTACAGCCTTACAGATCTTTATGGCATATTCGTAAAGTTTCTCTTTGATCTTTTGATCGAGACCAAAAGCAGGTGCAAATTCAATTACTTTTTGATAGCGGCGTTGAACAGAACAGTCACGCTCAAACAGGTGGACGATATTCCCGTGATTATCCGCAACAATCTGTATTTCGATATGTTTGGGATTCTCCACAAATTTCTCAATAAAGAGCGTGTCGTCCCCAAATGCGTTTCCTGCTTCGCGTTTAGATTCGGGAAAGGCTGATTTTAATTGCTGGTTATCCCTTATTACCCGCATTCCCCTGCCACCACCGCCGGAAGCAGCTTTTAGCATTAAAGGATAGCCTATCCTTTCAGCTTCCTCAAGGGCAATTTCCACGGAAGTTAAGTCTTTTTGATTGCTTTCTATTACAGGAACATTACTGGCTACGGCAACTTCTTTTGCTTTTACCTTATCTCCCAAAGAGCTTAATACTGAAACTTTAGGTCCTATAAAAATAATCCCGTTTTCTTCACATTGTTTTGCGAACTCGGCATTTTCAGAAAGAAATCCATATCCGGGATGAATTGCATCAACTTCGTTTTTCTTTGCGATCTGAATAATTGACTGAATATTCAGATAGGGCTTTAAAGGAGCGTTATCACTGCCAATCTGGTAAGATTCATCGGCTTTATATCGGTGAAGGGAATACCTGTCTTCAAAGGTATAAATCCCAACTGTTTTTAAGCCAATTTCTGTACAAGCCCGAAATATACGTATGGCAATTTCCCCCCTATTTGCAACTAAAACCTTTTTGATTTTCATTTTTAAACTCCTTTTCTATTAAACTTTTTAGGTTTGAAAGTTAATTAATTATTTTATGGAATGAACCATCTTTAATGCTGTTTCGGATTAAATACCAATAAAAGAAAAGGGCATCAACTAACAGACTTAAAATTTAGGATAGCCAAGAAATTTTACATTAGACTTGTGAATAATTTAAAATTAACTGGTTATGTCCTTGATGTTTGCATTAAGAAAATGACCAGTTAAGGCTTGTCAGGCCACAAAAGGAACAGAAAACAACTTTCTGCCCTCAAACTTCTTATAATTTTGAGGTTATTGAGAAAAAGAAATAACCTGAAATATTAGGGCAATACCAATTGCAGTCGAATCAAGTTTGATCCAGAGAAATATTGTTGAAATTCCACAAAATTATATCAGAATATTTTAAGTTTTCGAATTTACCAGGTTTACCTCACAAACACCAATTCATTTTCTTTTGGAGAATCGTTTTCACTGTAGCGGTATCCATCGTAGTCAAAACCTCTCAAGCCTTCAATGCTATCAATATTTTTATCAATAATATAGCGCACCATGGCCCCGCGGGCCTTTTTGGCGAAAAAACTGATCATTTTTAATTTTCCGTTCTTGAGATCCTTAAAAACAGGAGTGATTACGGGGACTTTCAATCGCTTTTTATCAACAGCTTTGAAATATTCATTACTGGCAAGGTTTATAAAAAGTTCGTCTTTTCGCAATTCATTATTAAGGGAATCGGTAATTTTTTTCTGCCAAACCCCGTATAAATTATCTTTTCTATCTATCCCAATAGAGGTTCCCATCTCTAATCTATAAGGCTGGATAAGATCCAAGGGTTTTAAAATTCCGTACATTCCTGATAATATCCTTAAGGAATCCTGTAACCTCTCAAGTTTCTTTATAGGAATGGAATAGGCATCCAGGCCGGTATACACATCCCCATCAAAGGCATAGATCGCCGGACGGGAATTTTCTTTGGTGTGCTCCTCTTCAAAAGTTTTATATCGCTCAAAGTTCAAATCGGCCAATTTGGAACTAATATGCATCAAATCCTGAAGTTTCTCCTTGGTTTGACGTTCCATTTTCCGGTTTATTTTGATGGCAGTATCCAGAAATTGCGGTTGTGTCCCCTGGGATGTTGGTAATTTACTTTTGAAATCCAGGCTTTTTGCGGGTGATATTACGATTTTCATACTGCTGATTTTATTGATCAAATTGAGCTGCCTTTAAGACAAATAAATCTTTTGGGAATCTACCCTCTCACAAAAATAACAATTTGGAAGCCTAAAATTAGCCACTAATGCACGAATAATAAATTATTGAAACATTATGAGAAATTTTTTATTGGTGAAACCTGCAGGCAGGTTAATTGAACTTTGGAAAAATTGAGATTTCCCGGAACTATTCCTAAAGTCATAGCCTATCATTTCTGAATAAACTCCTTTTGTTTTGAGGATGTTTTGTTTGCGTGAGGGATTGAGGCATTGTTGGAGCTCTCCCGGTTTTTCTCCGGGAAGCGACTGCCGAAAGCCCGACCCCAATTTTTATTGGGGGCACGCCCTACTCGTCTATAAAATCCTTTTGGTTTTTAGAATAACTTCGCCATTTATCGATACAATCTGTCATATCCTGCGGAAGATCGGAATCAAAACTCATCCATTCTTTGGTAACGGGATGCACAAACCCGAGGGTTTTGGCATGCAGGGCCTGTCTTGGCAATAATTTAAAACAGTTATCCACAAACTGCTTGTATTTTGTAAAAGTGGTGCCCTTTAAAATTCTCTCGCCTCCGTAGCGCTCATCATTAAACAAGGTGTGGCCAATATGTTTCATATGCACACGGATCTGGTGTGTCCTTCCGGTTTCAAGTTTGCAGGATACCAATGTGACATACCCAAATCTTTCCAACACTTTATAATGCGTAACAGCCGGCTTGCCTTGATCTTCCTTGTCTCCAATGTAAACAGTATTTTGAAGCCTGTTTTTGGGATGGCGTCCAATATTGCCTTCTATAACGCCTTCTTCTGCATCAACATTTCCCCAAACCAGGGCCACATATTCACGTGAACTGGTTTTATTAAAAAATTGTTTGGAAAGTTGTGTCATGGCTGTTTCGGTTTTGGCGATCACCAACAAACCACTGGTATCCTTGTCTATTCGATGTACCAACCCGGGGCGCTCACTGCTGTTATTGGGCAAATTCTCTATGTGATATATCAGGGCGTTTATAAGCGTTCCGCTGTAATTGCCATGACCGGGATGCACCACCATACCCGCAGTTTTATTGACTATCATGAGAGAATCATCTTCATAAACAATATTCAGGGGGATATTTTCCGGGGCGAGCAGGAACTCGTAAGGCGGATGTTCAAACATCACCTGCACCACATCTCCCGGCTTGACCTTATAATTGGATTTAACGGCCACATTGTTTACCAGGATATTCCCTTCTTTTGCAGCCTTTTGTATTTTGTTCCGAATTGCATTTTCAATGTAATTCATCAAATATTTATCTACCCGAAGAGGTTGTTGTCCCTTATCGGCTATAAATTTATGATGTTCATAAAGTTCGTCATCCTGAATTTCCAATTCGGGATCTATATTAGAATTCGTCATCGTTTCCTGTTTCATTTTCGTTTTCATCAACATGTAAAGTATCTGCTTCTGTAGAATCTCCTGAATAATGTCCGGAGCCGTCTCCCAGCACAAGATCTATTACCGAGGTTTTCATGAGTTCGTCCCCGGGTTCTATCAATTTTCCTTTATGCCTCAATTCCAGCACCGCGTCTTTCGCGATATCCGGTTTATAGGTAACATCACCAATTTTGAACCCAAGTGAGCGCAAGGTAGGTTCTACCTGCCTTCGGGTTCTTCTTATCATATCAGGCACAACAATTTTACGAAATCCGGAGGGGTTTAGGGTGAGGTATAACTTCCGGTTTTCTTTTACAAATTTTCCTGATGCCGGCACCTGATCTATCACCGCATATTTAGGATAATCCGGATTGTAATTGGCTGAATCCATAATTTCATATTGCAAATGCATTTCATCCAACTTGTCTTCTACCTCGCCCAAAGATAACATTGAAAGATTCGGAACCTCAATTCGCTCATCGTGATTTGTTGAAATTTTTAACCATTTCAAGGTTAAAAAAGCAATTACAATTATTGCCAAAAAGGCTAAAACCAATTGGATTAAAAAGGTTTTGCTAAAAATAAATTTAAATAGGCCCATAAATATTTTATAATGTGCAAAGATATAAAAACGCGGGGATTTTGGTAGCACCCGGGAATAGTCATATTTTTGTTAACGCAAATCTGCCCTGAATATTTAATATGAAGAAAAAAATTGCCATCGCCATGGGGGGGTATTCCAGCGAATATCGCATCTCCATCAATAGCGGAAACGTAGTTTATAAAAATCTTGACCGTACTGTTTATGAACCCTACCGGGTGCATATCATGCAAAAGGAATGGTTTGTTGTGGCTGATGATGACACGCCTTATCCTATAAACAAGAGTAATTTTACGGTAAAAATAGGCGGTAAAATCATCGTTTTTGATTGTGTTTTTAATACCATTCACGGAACTCCCGGCGAAAATGGCCTTTTACAGGCCTATTTAAATTTGGTTGGAATTCCACAAACTTCCTGCGGATTTTACCAGGCTGCACTTACTTTTAACAAACGCGATTTGATAAGTGTCCTGAAACCCTACGGAATTAAAACTGCTGTTAATTATTTTTTGGATAAAGGTGATGAAGTGAATGCTGATGAGATCGTGAAAAAGGTTGGATTGCCGTGTTTTGTTAAAGCAAACAAGGCCGGTAGCAGCTTTGGAATTACCAAAGTCAAGACACTTGAAGAAATAGAGCCGGCAGTTAAGATTTCTTTTAAGGAGGATGATGAAGTGATTATCGAATCTTTTTTGGATGGCATCGAAGTTTCTGTTGGGGTTGTTACTTACAAAGGAAAAATCCTGGCTTTGCCGGTAACCGAAATAGTTTCGGAAAATGAATTTTTTGATTACGAAGCAAAATATTTGGGTAAATCCCAGGAGATCACACCGGCAAGAATTTCGAAAGAACAAACGAAAAAAGTTCAGGAGATCTCAAAGATGATCTATTCAAAATTAAAAATGAAAGGTTTAACCAGGTCTGAATTTATCTTTCACAACAACGAGCCGCATTTTATTGAAATAAATACCACGCCCGGATTAAGTGAAGCCAGCATTTTACCTCAACAGGCAATAAAGGCCGGAATAAGTTTAAAGGATCTGTTCGGAAACGCAATTGAAACGGCGGTATCGTTATAACTTTTTTAAACCTTAAGCTATATTCCATATATTTGTTTAGATGATTGTTTCCTTGAGAGGAAATAATCATCTAAAATTGAATCTTAAATTTCAGCGAAAACATTAAGCCAAGCTGGTTTTTCGGAAATAAAAAAAAAGATTTCCACCTGAGCGGAAATGATTAAACATATATTTATTTATGAAAAGAGCAGTTTTTCCGGGATCTTTTGATCCAGTCACTTTAGGTCACGTAGATATAATTGAACGGGCTTTGCCTTTATTTGATGAAATCATTTTGGCCATTGGGATAAATTTGGAGAAGAAATATATGTTTTCCCTGGAAGAACGCATACGCTTTTTGGAGGAAACCTTTAAAGGTGAATCGAAGATAATTGTTAAAACCTATAACGGCCTGACAGTGGATTTTTGTACAAAAGAGAAAGCTGCATTTATTTTACGCGGATTGAGAAATACCATCGATCTGGAATTTGAAAAGACCATCGGTCAGACCAATTACAGGTTGGCAGGAATAGAAACGATTTTTTTAATTTCCTCTCCCGGAAAAAGCCATGTTTCTTCTACTGTGGTTAGAGATATAAAAAAACATGGGGGCGATTATTCCATTTTGGTCCCGGATGCGGTTCCTAATAAGTAAGCATTCTGCAAGCTTTTAAAACCTTGCATATCATTTGATTTGAAAGGAATCCATTTTCCCTTCTGAAATTGACCAATAGATCTCAGGATGCGAATGCTTTGTGCTTCTGAAACAGAAAATCATTTAAAAAAAATAATTTACCCCAACTTCTCCAAAATAATTCCTGGGATTCCCCGGGTAATAATATCGCGGAGCCGTTCCCCCGAATCCTACCGCATTTGGCAGGACACTGGCTGCATATTTTTCGTCAAAAACATTATTTATTCCGCCTGAGAACCTAATTTTAAGATCTTTGAAGAGTTTCCAATCGTAAGCTGCTTTTAGGTTAAATACTTTATAAGTATCAGTGAAGATTGAATTGGCATCATTTAAAGGAATTTTTCCCACTGCCAAAAGATTGCTGTAAAAGGAAAGATTATTTTCAAACTTAACATCCAATCCCAGGTTTGCAGTGCTGCGGGGAACGCCCGGCAATTTATTTTTGGAAAAATCCTGATCCCGGTTTAAAAATTCTTCAAATTCAAAAAAATTGAAGGCCGCATTGGCATAAGGTTTTAGGAGGATTTTTGAAAAAAGTTTAAACCTGTAACTCGTAAAAAGTTCGATCCCATTGTGATTGGTTTTCCCTGCGTTTATTCCAACATATCTATCTTCGGCAACCCGTTGGGCTACCAGCAAGTTGTCTATTTGGATAGAATAAAGCGCTGCTTCGGCATACAAGGCATTGTCCAGCCAGTTCCCTTTAAACCCAATTTCATAATTAACACCTGTTTCGGGCTGCAAATTCGTGTTTATTTGTCCTTCCGGAGTTAAGGTTTCTGCCACGGTTGGCGTTGAAAATCCATGACTTATGGAAGTATATAAATTCTTTCCATTTGAAATTTCATAGGAAATTCCCACTCTGGGAGAGAAAATGGCTTTAAACCGATAATCCCCGCTTTGATCTGTCTCATCCTGCACAAAAAGATCGGTTAAGCTGTACCTGGTGGTATTTAAATTAAAACCTGTTTCTATTTTTATTTTTTCTGAAATTGCTAAATTCAATTGTCCGAAAAAATTTGCGTAATTCCGGTCTTGCTCATTATTGCTCAAAGATTCACCTAAAACACTTCCCCGGTTTTCAAATTCCCGATATAAATTTTCAAAAGTACCGGATTTATACCATTCCCTGTGAAATTGAGCACCGAAGCTTATTTTTGAAGGAAGCTGGAATAAGGAAGTTTCTAAATTAAATTTGGTTCGCGCCCCGGCAGAAACCTGTTCTTCTTTTAAAATATCAAAAGGCCGGGGTTCATAGGCATTTCTGAAGTTCATATAAATACTTGTGGTATTGCTGAAATGTGACGAAAAATAATGCAGATATGAAACTCCAAGCAAACCCCGGTCATAAGATTCAAAACCCCTTGAATCCTTCCAATTCGAAGCTGCAGCTGGGGGATTGTTCCTAAAATCTTCTTCATTAATTGAACTGGGAATGAAAGCTTTTAATTGGGTGAAATTTCCCAAAAAAGACAGGGAATTGCCTTTTGCAGATTGCAATTTTGCATGTACCAATGCCGATTTCCGTTTATAATCCCCATTATCGCGATACCCATCACTTTGCAATTCGCTGTAATTTGCAAAAAGAGAGGAAGTGGAAGTTCCGTGAGAGGCGGAAACCGTTTTTTTAAGCATCCCGAAACTGCCAAATAACGAGCTTATGGAAACTTCTGTTTTATCAATATCGGCTTCTGCAGAGTATAAATTGATAACCCCTCCCAATCCTGCTCCATATAAACTTGATGTGGGTCCTTTAATCACTTCAATACCTGAGAGGGATTCTAAATCTATGTCATCCAAAGTCAATTCACCTTCAGCAGTAGTAAGAGGAATTTCATTAAAATATGCCTGAATCCGGTTGGTACTATACTGAGACCTTGCGCCAATTCCCCTAATATTGAGTTTGGTAGTATTAAGGGCGCCCTGGTTCATATAAACCCCAGGTACATTGTTAAAAGCCAGGGCGAGATTACCGGGGTCAATACGTTTTAAATCTTCAGAAGAAATTACGCTTACAGAAGCTGGGATCTTTTGAAGTTTACCTGGAATTATTGTACTTCTTATAATTACTTCCGAAAGCACTTCGGAAGAAGGAGTTAAATAAATTTCAATTTTTTGGACAGAGTTATTTATTTCAACTTGCTGATTTACAAACCCATCGGCTATAATTCGAAACTTTCCGGGAAGTTTATCTGCTTTAATGCTAAACTCTCCCTTGTTATTTGAAACAGCAATAACTTCTGAAGTCAAATTTAAAATAGTCGAATTTTCAACAGGTTGCAGGGTTGTCGCGTTCAGGATTTTTCCTTGAATGTTTTGAGAATAAATATTTCCGAAACACAAGAAAAATAAAAGAGGAAATAATTTTTTCTCCAATAGTTAAAATTATAAAGTGAAATTCCCGTTAAAACAGAAGCAGACGTGATTTATTCCCGCCAAATTAAATCTGAACTAAAAATAGCTTTTAATATAAACCGACTGAAATTTTAGAGCTGCATTAAGTTAATTTTAACAATGTATGTCCTTAATCTTTGGAATTTACTTAGTTTTGGCTGGATTAGCAGATTTGGATAAGTTTGTATTATTAATTGGTTAGGCTCTTATGAAAAAAATCTTCTCAGCACTACTTGTTGTTATACTTTTGACTTCTTGTGATTTATCAAAATATAAATTGATCAGGGAATACGATTTTGAAACTGTTTTTGAAAAATCTGAAGGCACAGAAACTGCTACTTACCCGCAAGTAATTGATTATTACAAACAACTTAACGATGCTTTTCCAACAATTAAGTTAGTTGAATACGGAAAAACCGATAGTGGAGAACCCTTGCATCTGGCAATTTACAGCCCGGATGAAAAATTTGATTTTGACAAATTAAGGGAAGACTACACCATAATCTTAATAAATAATGGAATTCATCCCGGGGAAAGTGACGGGATTGATGCTACCATGATGCTGTTCAGGGATTTGGCCCAGGATTCCATAGCTGTTCCTAAAAAAACCATCCTGGCTACCATACCTGTTTATAATATTGGAGGCGCTTTAAATAGAAATTCCACCACCAGAACAAACCAAAATGGCCCTAAAGAATATGGGTTTAGAGGAAATGCCCGCAACTACGACTTAAACAGGGATTTTATTAAGGCCGACACCAAAAACACCCGGGGCTTTGCCGCGATTTTCCAAAAGGTAAAACCGGATATTTTTGTAGATACCCACGTTAGCAATGGCGCCGATTATCAATATACCCTGACCCATCTTTTCACTCAGCATAATAGGTTGGGTGGCGAATTGGGGGAATATATTCAACAAAAAATGATGCCTTCCCTTGAAGCTTCTCTTTGGGAAAACGACTGGGAAATTACACCTTATGTAAATATTCATAATGAATCACCGGAAAAAGGATTTGTTCAATTTCTTGATATTCCGCGCTATTCCACGGGATATGCCGCATTATGGAATACCCTGGGGATAATGATCGAAACCCATATGCTAAAGCCTTACAAAAAAAGGGTAGAAGGAACCTATAGGGCTTTGCGATCAATTATAGATATTGCAGAAAGAGATCAGGTCACTATAAAAGACCTGAGGGCGCGTGCTCAAAGAAAATATCTTACCGAACGCTATTATCCCGTTAATTTTAAAGTGGACAGCAGCAATGTTTCAAAAATAAAATTTAAAGGTTATGAAGCTGAGGTCCTTAAAAGTGAGGTTACAGGGGGAAAACGCCTAAAATACAACAGGGAAAAGCCATTTACCAAAGAAATAGATTTTTACAATAACTATGTTGCCACAGATGAAATTGAAATCCCAAGAGCTTATGTGATACCACAAGGCTGGTGGAATGTAATAGATATTTTAAAAACCAATAATGTGGAAATGACTCCCTTTAAACAGGATACAACTTTGCTTGTAGAAGTATATCATATCGAAGATTTTGAGACGCGAAAAGATACTTATGAGGGACATTACCCCCATACCTATACCAAGGTGAGCAAAAGGTTGGATAGCATCAATTTCAGAAAAGGTGATCTATATATAAAAACCTTTCAGCCCGCGGTACGATATTTAATTGAAACTTTAGAGCCTACAACTCCTGATTCCTTTTTTAACTGGAATTTCTTCGATAGCATCCTGCAACAAAAGGAAGGATTTTCTGCGTATGTTTTTGAGGATCTGGCAAAGAAAATGTTGGAAGAGAATCCTGCTTTAAATGAAGAATTTCAGAAAAAAAAGAATTCCGACCGTGAATTTTCGAAGAATCCGGATGCCCAATTAGAATGGCTTCACAAACAATCCAAATACTACGAAAGTGCCCATTTAAACTATCCTGTCTTTAGGGTGGGTCGTTAAATATTCATTTGGGAAAAGAAGTTTAATATTTGCATAAGATTTTGTAAGTGCCTTTTGGGTTTTTGCAAAATTTTTCCATTTTGCCTTTTTAATTCCTTCGGTCTTTTCAGGAATTAATTCTCCGTCATAGGAAGTGTGCATTTCAAACCAGTTGGTAACTTTCAGCCTATATTTATCCTTGCGTTTAAAAACATGATAGGTTTTTCGTAAAAAGCGGGTTATTTCAAGGTCTTTAACCCCCGTTTCCTCGATAACTTCCCTAATGGCCGACTCCTCCATGGTTTCGCCTTTTTCCATTTTGCCCTTTGGCAGGTCCCACCGCTTATTCCTGTAAATAAATAAAATTTCCTTGTTATCGTTATATACCATTCCGCCTGCAGCCGTAACTACCGGTAATTTTTTGAGCAAATGTTTTAGCAGTTTTTTTTCCTTTTCGTGATATAGGTTGACATATAAAGACTCCCCGTTATTGATTTTTTCGATAATTTCTTCGAAGTTTGCTTTTTTAATAGGAAAGGAAGAATAGTTCTCGCCAATATTTTTTTTGGTTGAAAGGATTATTGGGATATCATTTACAAAAACTTTATACATTTGCAGTATGATTTTAAATAAAGAAACAGCAATTAAAACTGCCGAATTGCTTTTGCAAATTAAAGCAATTAAATTAGAACCACAAGAACCTTTTACCTGGGCAAGTGGATGGAAATCTCCTATATATTGTGACAACAGGATAATTTTGTCGTACCCGCCAATAAGAAATTTTGTCAGGGAGAATTTTGCCCGGCAAATTGAGGAGTTATACGGCAAACCAGACGTAATTGCAGGAGTAGCTACAGGCGCAATTGGCATAGGAATGCTAGTGGCAGAATACATGAACCTTCCGTTTATATATGTTCGTCCGGAAGCAAAAGGCCACGGCAGGAAAAATCAAATTGAAGGCCACCTGGAAAGTGGTCAAACCGTAGTGGTAATTGAAGATTTGATAAGTACCGGAAACAGCAGTTTAAACGCGATTAAAGCGTTGCAGGAAGCCAATGTAACCATCAAAGGCCTTCTGGCGATTTTTTCCTACGGATTTAAGATTTCCGAAGATAATTTTAAGAAAGCCAACATTGATCTATACACACTTAGTGGTTATGATCCCTTAATAGACACCGCCTTAAAATCAAATTATATTAACGCATCTGAAGCCGAAACTTTAAAATCCTGGCGAAAAGATCCAAGTAACTGGAAACCATAAAATGAATTTAGAAAGCCCAAAAGTAAGCGTAAAAAAGAATCAAAAAGAAATGTATAATTTTCTGACACAGGTAGAAAATTATAGGCAATTGATGCCGGAGAGCATGGAAAAATTCGAGATAACTGCTCCTGATTCCTTTTTGTTTGCCCTAAAAGGAATGCCCCAGATAGAACTAAAAATTCAGGAAACCCATGAACCGGATCTAGTTGTATTAGGTTCTACTTCTGAAAAATTCAATTTCACACTTAATGCTATTATTGAAGCTTCCAGTGATGACAGCAGTGATGTACAATTGCTATTTGAAGGTAAATTTAATGCTATGATGGCAATGATGATTAAAAACCCGCTCAAAAAATTCATCACTACTTTAAGTGAAAATATAGCCAAGGTTTAAAAAAGCAATTTTAACTCTTTCAAATCAAAAGTTTTAATAATATCATCTTCCACCTGTACTTTTAAAAGACCGGTGGAAGTTATTCCTTTGATAATCCCGGTAAGCAAATTACCATCGGGCAACTCGAAAGTAGAGGCTTTATTTTTTCGAAATAACTCTTTCTCATACCTGGAAAGAATTTCGGCACCTGGAGTTTTATTCAAACTATTCAAGAATTTTTCAAGATGCTCTAAAATACGTTCCAGAACAATTTCTGTATCAAAATCACGTTGAGACAATGATTTCATGGAAGCTGCTTTTGGCAATCCCGGAAAAACAAGTTGGTTCACATTTAGGCCCACCCCAATGATGGTGATTCCAATTTTGCCGGTATTCAGGATGTTTTCAATTAGGATCCCACCAATTTTAAAATTTGCTGCCATAATGTCGTTAGGCCATTTCAGCTTCAAATTTTTAATTTTCAATTCATTTAAAGCATCCAATAAGGCCAGGCCCACTCCTGCGCTTAACACGAATTGAGATTGAACGGAAACCTCTGGGTTGGGATAAATAACGCTGAAAGTAAGGTTTTCACCCGCATTGGAAAGCCATCTCGCCCCTCTTTGTCCTCTTCCGGAAATTTGATCAAATGCCTGAATACAGGTTGGAGATAAATTTTTCTTAGATTGGCACCATTCCCTGGCAAATGAATTGGTAGAAGCGGTGGCACTAACTTTGATAATAAGCATATATTAAAAGTACTAAATAAAGGCGTTAATTGTTATGTTAACGGATGCTGAAAAGACTAAAA
>Ga0307487_1000772_pt1 | contig 24284 bp, 19 predicted proteins | sample CBIW12metaG_FD_203665 | JGI IMG/M metagenome (GOLD analysis project Ga0307487, IMG submission 203665) | Sea-ice brine microbial communities from Beaufort Sea near Barrow, Alaska, United States - CBIW 1.2 | ecosystem: Environmental > Aquatic > Marine > Coastal | place: USA: Alaska | collected... | reverse complement strand
GAACTGGGACGTGAGAACCGCCGGTTCGAGGCCGGTGACCGCGTTCCATGTTTCGGGGCAGTCGATGATCTCGGCCGCGTCCCTGCGGTCGGCGGGGTCCAGCAGATGCGGCCGCGTAAGCAGCCACGGCCGCAGGTCACCGGCACTGATGACCTTCACGTGGGCGGGCTTCTGCACCACCGTGATGCGCTTGGCGTCGACGACGGCGACAACCGGGCGTACCGACGCGCGCAATAGCATCCGATCCCGCAGCAGGGACGTGACGCGGGAGGATTCCTCCTCGGCCCGGCGAATGTACGGGAATCGCTCACCGTCAACGACCACGGTGCGACCGGCCACTCGCACAGACTTGCCGTGGTGGCGCGTGGTCTGGATGGCGAAGATCCCGCCGGGGCCGACCACGAGATGGTCGATTTCCGTTCCCTGGTCGTCGGCCGGCAGCGCGTGAAAAACCGTCCATTCCGCCGGGAGCTCGGCGAGGATCGTGCCGACGGCGATCTCGGCCATGGCGCCGCGATACCAGGCCATGCTTGAGGCGCCCAGCGGCGACCGCCCGATGAGTCGGCCGATCGGGGATCGGGGCAGAACGAGGCTCTGCTCCAGCAGCAGCAATTCGATGACGGATTGCGCCGCAAGGCGTTCGCGCATGGCCGGAGCGTCGGGCAACGGGTCTCCTCAGGTATCCCCCGAATGTAGCCCGTGCCGACTTCGCCCTGTAGCCCCACTACTGGGCATCGCCAACACGCTCCGGGGTCGACACCTGCCCGCCGTACGCGATCTCAGCGCTCGACGAGGATGCCGTCTTCGTCGCAGTAGATGGTGCGGCCGGGCGTGAACGTCACCCCGGCGAAACTGACGACGGCATCCGCTTCGCCGCGTCCCGTCTTCGAACTCTTGCGCGGGTTGCTGCCCAGGGCCTTGACCCCGAGGTCGAGGCCCGACAAGGCCACGCGATCGCGTATGGCGCCGTTGATGACAACACCCGCCCAGCCGTTGGCGACGGCGGATTCGGCGATCATGTCCCCCATGAGCGCGGAATTGAGCGACCCTGCCCCGTCAACCACGAGCACGGCGCCCTCGCCGGGGCCGGCCAGAATCGACTTGATCAGAGCGTTGTCCTCGAAGCAGACCACGGTGCGAATGGGGCCGTTGAACCGGGCGCGGCCCCCGAGCGTTTGAAACTGCAGCGGAACGGACTGAAGAACGTCCTCGTACTCGTCGTAAAGATCAGCAGTCAACAGCGTCATGGGTGTCCTCCGAAGGGTGTGTCACGTGCTCGATTCCTCCAGAGTACGGCTACCGGCAGTAGCGCGGGTGGTCACGGTGCGGCACACTGAACTCGTGATTCGACGACGCGTGACGGTGAGTGGGCAGGTCCAGGGTGTCGGTTTCCGGTACCACACCGCCCAGCAGGCCCAAGCGGTGGGCGTGCACGGCTCCGTTCGGAACCTTGCCAACGGGCACGTGGAGGCAGAAATCGAGGGCTCCCAGACGGCCGTCGATGCCATGATCGCCTGGTTGCATGCCGGTCCGAGGTGGGCGGTGGTTGAAAACGTGACCGTCGTCGACGTGCCGACGACGGGCGAGAAGACCTTTCGCGTAGTGCACTGAGCCCCGACACGGCACGCACGGTGCCAGATGCGCAAAGCTGGCGTAGCGTTGTCACGTCGCCATGGGCGAGCACACGCTTACTTGTCGAGGGGAGATGCGGTGCGCAGAACGTTCGGCGTTGCCCGTCTTCTTCTGGCGACCCTCGAATTGGTATCGCTGACGGGTTACTTCATTTACACGCTGGGCGTGGCAAGTTTTGCGATCGGCAATTTCTTTGCGTATTTCACGGTGTTGAGCGCGATGGCCACCGTGCTGGTTCTGGCCACCGCCTCGGGCATCGCGCTGCGCCGGCCGCGGGACCCGGCGTGGTTGGACATGGCCCGCGTCATGATCACCACCTACATCCTCGTATCGGGAATCGTCTACGCCATCATTGTGCTGCAGGCCGCCGGAGTCAACTACTCAATCGCGGTGCCCTGGTCGAGCCAGATCCTGCACTTCTGGATTCCGGCATTCGTTCTTCTGGACTGGATCGTAGATCCGTACAAGGCGCGGGTCCCCTGGCGTTATCTGGCGTGGGTGATCGTATTTCCCATCCTCTGGCTCGTGGTCACCCTCATTCGTGGCGATCTTCTGGGCTGGTACCCGTACTTCTTCCTCGACGCCCGTCAGGTGAGCGGGCCCACGGAGACGGTTCTCTACTGCGCCCTGATCGTGGTCATCATCACGGGAATCGCCGCCATCCTCGTCACCGCGACTCGCATCACCTGGACGCCGCGGAACGCCACCACCTCGATGACCGTGCTGCACGCGCAGCCCAACGCGCATCCGGCGACTCCCGGCCCGCCCCAGACCGCGGACGGGCAGCACCCCCGTCAGCTGAAGCGGAGTCGCACCAGCGTCTGAGGGATCCGGCGCCTGAACGATCCAGCGCCTGAACGATGCTCGCTGTTCGTCGCGGGCACGCGGCTCATCCGCGGGCACCCAGAGACGTCAGGTCGTCGCGCGGAACGGCTCGAGCGAGTGCCTCGCCGCAGCGAGGAACACGTCGTCGCTCGCCTCGGCGAGGCGCAGGGCGTTTTCCGCGGCGACCATCCCCATCAGCACGGGTTCACCCGTGATCGGCATCATGTTCACCCACACCGGGAAGTCGGTATCCGTACCCACCACGGTCCACAACGGCGCCTCGGTATCCCAGAACGGCTCCTCGAAGCGCAGCCACACCTTGTCCAGCACGCCGACGCCAATCGCCGCAATGGCACCGCGGTGCGCGAACGGCAGCTCCGGTGAAAACTCGACGGCGCCATCCTTTAGGACACCCAGCGGAACGGTGATGATCACGCGGTCGGCAGAAAGCGCCTCGCCGGCACCGAGGCGCAGGCTCACACCGTTCTCGTCGTAGGCGATGCGCGTCACGACACTCGCCATCGTCACGTCGAGGGCGGCGGCGTCGGCGGCGAGCAGGCTGGCGTAGCCGCCGACGACGATGTGGTCGTCCGTGGCCGCGGGCGCATCGGGGATGTACCAGGCGGACTGCTCGCTCGGCAGGGCTCCGGAGGTAATCTTGAGCCGCGTGCTGACCTCGTATTCGAGCCAATCGGCATCCGAGAGGCCTTCCGCGTCGAGGCTGTCCGACAACGCGGACTCGCCCGAGTCCACGAGTGCGCGCTCCACCGATTCGTCCTGCGGCTGCGTCGCGGCGAACGCCAGCGCTTCCGCGACGGCCTCGGCGCCGATCGGTGACAACGGCACGATCTCGCGAGACCGGGTGTGTACCTCTGGCACGCGCGAGAAGGGCAGGGTACTCACGCCGAGGGCCGCGAACTCCTCGTCGAGGGTGCTCTCCGTGCTGCCCAGCACGAACGAGGGCCCGAGTTCAATCGGGTTGGGCCAGCCCTCGGTGATTGTTTCGATGCGCCCGCCGACTCGTTCGCGCGCCTCCACGATCGTGATGTCGTAGCCCGCCTCGCGCAGCCGGGTGGCGGCAGTGAGACCCGCGATACCGGCACCGACAACGACGATGCGCTCGCTCGGGTCACTGACCTCCTGCAGCTGGGTGGCGGCTCGGAGCCCCGATTCCCGGGCCCCCTGAACCGTGCCTGGTTCGGTGAGGGCCGTGGCTTCCCCGGCAAAGAACATCCGATCCAACACCGGTTTGGCCAGCGCCGCGCGATGGTCGGGCGATGCTCCCACCGCGGGAAACGTGAATGAGCCGCGCGCGAAGGGATCGATCGACCAGGAGGAGCGGTGCATGGCCGACGGCTTCGGCACAACCGACGGCGGTCCGGTCGGTACCGGCGATGTCGTGGGCGGCGGTGTTGGCGAGCCGCACGCCGCCAGTACCAGAACTGAAAGCCCCGATGCCGTGCCGATCAAGAATTGGCGACGCTTCATCACTGCTGGTACGTCTCGATTGAGAGAACCGTGTACCGTGCCGACCCTGCGCCATTCATGTAACCAAACTACCGCAGTGTGTCCGTTTCGCGGGGTCTGGCGGGGCGGCGGGAATTCGTTCTCGACAAACTCGCGACTTCATAGTTAGTTAGTTACACAACCAACTAACCAACGAACCAACGAACCAACGAACCAACTGTGAGGCGGCCACTCGTGATTGAGGAGGGCAAACCGATCTTCGTCCAGATCGCGGAGCAGATCGAGAACGACATCCTCGCCGGCACCATCGCCGAGGACTCCATGGTCCCCTCCACGAACGAATTCGCCGCGTTCTATCGCATCAACCCGGCCACCGCCGGCAAGGGCGTGAACCAGCTCGTTGATGACGGCATCCTGTACAAGAAGCGCGGGATCGGCATGTTCGTCGCCCCCGGTGCCCGCCAACGGATCATCGATCAGCGCACGACGGAATTCACGGCGAACTACCTGCATCCGCTGCTGTCCGAGGCGGCCAAACTCGGCATGACGCCGGAGCAGGTGACCGATCTCATTCACAGCGAGACAGCAAGCTACGAGAGGAAATGATCCAATGACAACCCAAGAGCCCGTTGTACGCGTAGAGGGCTTGACGAAGAGCTTCGGGCGCTTCACGGCCGTCGACGACGTGAGTTTCACCGTGGAGGCCAACAAGATCTACGGGCTGCTCGGGCGCAACGGCGCCGGCAAGACCACCATTATGCAGCTGCTCACCGGCCAACAGTTCGCCACCTCCGGCGACATCCGCGTGTTCGGCCAGGCGCCGGTGGAAAACGCCCATGTGTTGCAGCAGATGTGCTTCGTGAAGGAGACGCAGAAGTACCCCGACAGCTTCGAACCGCGCCACGTGCTCGCGAGCGCGCCGTGGTTCTTCGAAAATTGGGATTCCGACTTCGCGGAACGGCTCGTCGACGACTTTCGGCTGCCGGTACGCCGCCGCATCAAGAAGCTCTCCCGCGGTCAACTCTCCGCGGTGGGCGTGATCGTGGGCCTGGCCTCCCGCGCCCCGCTGACCTTCTTCGACGAACCGTACCTCGGCCTCGACGCCGTCGCGCGGCAGATCTTCTACGATCGTCTGCTCGAGGACTACTCGGACCATCCACGCACGGTGATCCTCTCCACCCACCTGATCGACGAGGTCAGCAATCTGCTCGAGCATGTGCTCGTCATCGACGAGGGCCGCATGCTGATGGACCAGGATGCCGAGAAACTCCGCGGCAGCGCGAGCACGGTCGTGGGCAAGGCATCGAATGTCGACGCTTTCGTCGCCGGCCGCGACGTGATTTCCCGAGAAGGCATCGGCGGCCTCGCCTCCGCGACCCTCGGCGGCCTCACCGCCGCTGAGCGTGCGGCCGCGGCGGCTGCGGGACTCGAGCTCTCGCCCGTCTCGTTGCAGCAACTCATTGTGCAGAAGACCTCGAGCCATACCGGCTCGCCCGAACAGGATTGGAAGGTACGAGCATGACCGCCCCCGCATCCGTTGGCGCAACGTCGGCCGTAGCGTCCCTCCCAGAACGCCCCGCCGCCACCCGGATCTGGAACGTCGTGCGCCTGCACCTCGTCGACAGTCGGACGTACATCGGCATCCCCTGGCTGATCGTCGGCATCGCCTTCGTCATCACCGTCTTCATTTCTCAGATCATCGGGTTCACCACTGGGGAAATGGGAAGCCCCGACGCCATTGCCGGCATGCGTTACAGCTGGGCCGTGCTCTCGCCGCAGTGGTACCTGATGATTGTCGCCGTGCAGGCCGTGGCCTTCGGCTTTCCTTTCGCCCTCGGCTTCGGCGTCACCCGGCGTGACTTCTACCTCGGCACCTGGCTGTTGTTCGTGCTCATCTCGGCGACCAACGGCCTGGCATTCACCGTGCTCACCCAGGTGGAAAAGATCACCGACGGATGGTGGATCCACGCCTACATGTTCAATGCGTTGTGGCTGGGCATCGACGGCTGGCTGGTGGACTTCTTCTCCTTCTTCGTGATGCAGCTCCTGGTGCTCTCCCTCGGCGCATCCGTCGCCACCGTGTACATGCGGTGGCGGATGCCCGGCATGGTCGTGTTCTGGAGTTCTTTCGCGCTGCTGATCGTCGGTTCGATCGCGCTGATCACGTTCACGAGCAGCTGGCCGGCCGTGTCGGTGTGGTTCGCCTCCCAGGGCATCGCAGGAATCTTCGGGTGGCTGCTCATCCCCGCTGTCGTCTCGGGCCTCGGCGGCTACCTGGCCCTGCGCCGGTCGACGCCCACCAACTAGCGCCGCACCATCCGCGCCGCCCGCCCTGCGCAAAACCGGAGTTTCTGCGACACGCCGTGTCGGGCAGCCTGAGGCGGCGTGTCGTGAACATGACCGGTTTTACGGCTCAAGGAACCCGTCGGAGACGAGCTCACGCAACTGCGGAAGTACCTCGTCCCGCAGCGCGGCCTCGTCGGCGCTCAGCAGCTGGGCGAGCGCCCCCACGATGGCGCCGGCGGTCAGTTCGCCGTCGCACGCACCAACGAGCCCGGCGAGCGCCGTGCTGAGCGGCACGGAACGGCCGAATCCGCCGCCCTGATGCAGCGTCAACAGGGTCGGGTCGTCCTGACCCGGCCAGTAATGACGTTCCTCTGTCACATCGGATGCCACGGTGAGCGTCGCAGCCAACAGCGCGGCATCATCCGTAGCCGCCAGCCAGTCGTGCGCGGCGAGGCAGTCGGCCAGATGCGCGCCGATTCCCGCGGCGTTGTGACCGAGGGCCTCCGGCAGACGCTCGAGCCGACGCAGGGTGGGCGCGCCGGTCGCCGGCCGGCGCAGCATCAGGTACCCGAAACCCACGCGGCTCACACCGCGCGCCTCGAAGTCGTCCAACCACGCCTCATACAGCCGGTCGAAGTCGGGGGTGTCGGGCCGGGTCCCGCCGTCGCGAATCCACGTTTCGGCATATTCCGTGGGCTGCTGCACTTCCCGCTCGATGATCCATGAATCCAATTCGGGCGCTTCGACCTCGGGGCCGAAGGCGGTCGCGGTCAGCCAGGACGCCAGTCGATCGAATGCGTCTTCCTCGCCGCGATATTCCCAGTTGCCGAGCAACTGCGCCACTCCGCCGGGTGTGAGGTGATCCACGACGCCCCGCACCACGGCCTCCACGAGCGCGTCGCCGACCATGCCCCCATCGCGGTACTCATAGCTCGGCACACCGGGCGTGCGGGGCGTGATCACGAACGGTGGGTTGGAGATGATGTGATCGAAGCGTTCACCGTCGACGGGGTCGAAGAGGCTCCCCAGCCGAAACTCGATGTTGGTGACACCGTTCAGTCGGGCGTTGAGCGCGGCGAGTTCGAGGGCACGCGGGGAGATGTCGGTTGCCACGACGCGCGACGCATGGCGCGCGGCGTGCAGCGCCTGGATTCCGCAGCCGGTTCCGAGGTCGAGCACGGACTCCACCTCGATCGGCATGATGAGCGAGCTGAGTGTGCGCGAGGCCCCTCCGACCCCGAGCACGTGATTTTCGCCGAGCGGGCGGCCGAGCGCGAGCTCGCCCAGATCGGAGACGATCCACCAGCTGCCGGCACCGGACGCGTCCATGAACGAGTACGGCCGCAGCTCCACGAGGGGGTGCAGCCCGGTGTCCCGCTCCGCCACGAGCCCGAGCTCCGTCGCTCCGATGATGCCGAGTGAGGGCAGGGCGGCCCCCAGCTCATCGGCAGAGACGGGCAGACCCAGCACGAACAGTCGTGCGAGCACCGCGTTGGGTTCCGGGCGCGAGAGACGTTCGCGCAGGGCATCGAGGGCCCGACGGGCCGGTACCCGTTGGTTGCGGCGCAGCGCGGCATCCGCTTGAATGCCCCACAGCCCCGTGAGCGCACTCACCGAATAGTGGGCGGCGGTCAGGTCGGCACGAAGCAGGTCAGTCAGGGCAGAAGTCACTGGTCCATTAAACCCGACTACAGCCACCGCATGGTGAAGGCCCGCGCCAGCAGCGCATCGGCGGGCGGGCACGCCAGGGCCCGCACGAGCGTGTTGCGTGCGCGGAGCCGCAGCCCGGTGGCCGGGCGACCCATGGTCATGTTGAACCCGGCCTGCCGTGCGGCCATCACCGCGGCCCGGCGCCGCCGCCGGCCGTAGGCCCCGAGAGCGGATTCCGCCTGCCGAGGCTCGGCAAGCCCGTGGTCGATGGCCGGCGCGAGCGCTGCGGCATCCAGCCAGCCCAGGTTCATGCCCTGCCCACCGATGGGGCTGATCTGATGACCGGCGTCGCCCACCAGCGCGACCCGCCCGGCGGACAGACGAGCGGCCAGGTGCTGCCGCACGGCGAAGGCACTGGCCACGCTACGCGGATCGCCGACGGCGGCTCCCGTGCGGTGTCGGATGATCTCGGCCAGGTCGCCACTGGTGGCCTCGCCGGCGAGAAAGTCGGTCATCGCCACCCAACGGCGGAGCCCGTCCGGCAGCGGGAACGATTCCACCACTCCCCCGCGTTCGAAGTAGAGCATGGCTGTGTCGCCCGCGGTCCCGGTGTCGACATAGTCACCCATGAGGTACGTCTCGGGACGGCCGAGGGCCGTCCAGCCGATGCGCATCACGTCTCGCACCCTGCTCTGCGCGCCGTCGGCCGCCACCACGAATCGTGCCGGCACGGTCACACCCGTGTCGCTCAGCACCTCCACGTGCTCGGGGTGTTCACGAATCCCGGTCACGGTCATGCCACCGCTCAGGCAACCGGGCCGCAGCTGCTCCAGGCGACTCCGCAGCAGAGACTCGGTGACATGCTGCGGGAGCGTGACGATGAACGGATACCGGGTGGGCAGCTCCGCAAACGACAGGGTGCCAAGGCCGCGACCGTCACAGTGAACGCTTCCCTCCTGTACGTGTGTGCCGCGACGCACAATTTCTCGTCCCACTCCGATCTCGTCGAGCACGCCCAGCAGCGGCGGGTGGATACCAATGGCGCGCGAGCGCATCGACGGCTCGGTGCGCTGTTCCAGAACCTGAACATCGAGTCCGCGCATCGCGAGCATGCAGGCCAGCATCGTGCCCACCGGGCCGCCGCCCACGATCACGACGTCACGCACGCGAACGGCCCGGTGGTCGCCGTGCGGCAAGCGTCGGCGTCTCGTGCCGGACGCCGCCGGGGGTGGGTGCCTGCCATTCGAGCACAAGCCGGGAGGGGCGCCCCCGACGCACCCGCCAGCCGGGAGGCGCAACTGCGGTCAACTCGCCCGCGGTGAAACTGCGCCGAATGGAGGTGAGCCCGTCCGCGCGGATGTAGGAGTGCCGAAAGAACGGCCGCGTTCCCACGGAGAAGCCCAGATACGCCAGGCCGCTGCGCTCGATATCGGCGTGCAGCACGCGCCGGGTGGCGAGTCGCTCCGAGTCGACGAGCAGGGCACCCAGCTGGGCCGCGTCCAGATGGTGCAGCAGGTGATTGGACACGACGAAGTCGAACCGTGCGCCCTCCGTCACCAGTTCTGAACTGTAGGCCCTCCGGAAGGTGAGCCCGTGCCGCTCCGGCTGAGCGCGACTGAACGCGTGCGCCCGGGCATCCGGGTCGATGCCGGTCACGTTGAGGCGGAGCCCGTCCCTTACCGCCCAGCCAGCGAGCGCCCGCGACACATCCCCGCCGCCGGAGCCGATGTCGAGCAGTGTCGTGAGCCGCGTGGTCGACAGGAACGGTCGGATGTCGCGGCGGTATATCGTGGCCCAGCCCGACACCACGGCATTGACGAGCCAAAAGTCTGCGTAGGTTTGCGTCAGCATCTCAGGGTCGCAGGGACCGTCCATGATCTCCACAGCGTCATCTGCTCGTTCACGCAGCGATGGGATGACCACTCTCACCCCACGCTGACGGTCATGAGCGCCGACTCGACCGTGAGCCCCGGCCCGAACGCCATGGCGCAGAGCCGTTCACCGTCTGCGCTCGTCGGTTCGTCGAGAATGGCCCTCATCACGAACAATACGGTGGCGCTGCTCATGTTCCCGTGCACCCGGAGCGTCTCGCGGGACGCGCGCAGTTGCGCCTCACTCAGGCCGAGTTTTGCCTCGGTCTTGTCCAGGATGCTTCGCCCTCCCGGGTGAATGGCCCAGTGCGCGATGGCGTCGCTCGGGGACGGTGCCACGAGGGTCGCCACCGCACGGCCGGCGGCGGGCTCCCACGCTCGGGACTCCGCCGCGCCGCCGGACCCGGGCGCCGCGGTCAGGGCCGTGAAACGGCGACCGTCGTCGGCGACCAGCGAGCCGAGAGCCGCGTCACGCGCGATGAGCGGTGCGAGCGCGCTTTCGATGTGCTCGTCGATGATGTGCGGCACGTACGTGCTGAGCACCATTTCGAAGCCCTCGTCACCGATCTTCCATGCCATGTCGCCCTCGCCCACCGGGGTGATCACCGTCTCGAACAGGTCGAGGTTCAGCGCCTTCTCGCCCGGGTGTGGCGCGCGAGCGCTCACGATTCCCGCGGCCGCCCCGTCGGAGAAGAGCGAGGAGGCCACGATCGTGTCGGGGTCGTTGGACGTGCGCAGGTGCAGAGAGCACAGTTCCGCGCTCACGACGAGCACGACCGCGTCGGGGTCGGCCTCCACGAATTGCTTCGCCGTGCGCAGCGCCGGCATGGCGGCGTAGCAGCCCATGAATCCCAGGTGGTAGCGCTGAGTGGCCGGACTCAGACCGAGTTCACGCACCAGCATGTAGTCGGGACCGGGGGCGAAGAATCCGGTGCAGGAGACCGTGACGACGTGGGTGATATCGGCGGCTTCCACCCCGGGGCAGGCCTGAAGGGCCTTTCGTCCCGCTTCCACGAACAGTTTGGTGGCCTCAACGATGTAGAGCTCGTTGCGCACCCGAGTGCCGGGAACGAGCAGTCGTTGCTCCTCCGGATCGAAGAACTGTGGGCTGGGACCGTCGGCGTCGAGGGTGAGTTCCTCAATGACCGTATGGCGGGTGTCGATTCCCGAGACGTTGAACGACGTGGTGACGAGGCGTTGCCCGAGCCGGCTGAGCCCGGGTTGTGCCGCGAACACGTCGCGAACCTGCTGCTGATACAGCACGGTGGGCGGAACTGCAGTCTGTAGCGATCTCAGCGTGACGGCCATACGACAGTGTTGCACGCAGACCCGGTTTTCGCCCCACGTTTTTTCGACGCGTGTCCCGGGTTCAGGGCAGGCGGGAGAACATCCGAATTCCGGTCAGCGCCAGAGTGAGGCCCGCCGTCACAATCGCGGTGACGCCGCCGAGGTAGGCCACAAACAGGCTGGCGGACTCCCCGAACTCAAACAGGAACGTCGCGGCGAGCGCGAGCCCCGCGATGGTGGCGAAGGGCACGAGCAACACGCGCAGCAGGCGCGTGAACGTGGCAGCCCGCGGCAGGGCCAGACGGGTGCGCTGCGTGTTGGCCGGGGCATCCGTTCCTGCTCCGTTTCGGGGCCACGCGAGCACCGCCCCGCCCACGCAGCCCCAGAAGGCCACCACAAGCAGTGACGCGATGACATCGCTGGGCCGATGCCACTGGTTGGCGAGAGTGGCGACGCCGGCGAGCACCGCGAAGGCGGTACCGGCAACGGCCAGGATAGGCCGCAGCCGTGGTCCCGCCACGAGGAAGACCACCAGTGCGGATGCGGCGGCCACGGTGGTGTGTCCGGACGGGAACGAGTTGCCCGCGTAGCCGGGCACGCCGAGGTACGGTCGGTCGAGGACACCGTATTTGAGTAGTTGAGCCGACAGCACGGCAACGGCTGCCACGACGAGCGCGACGACGAGGGTGCGCCAGTTGCGGCGCAGCACCGCTATCACGCCCGTGACCAGCAGCGCGAGGACCACCGCCGCCGAGGGCACGGAGTCGAGCACACCGCGGGTGAACGGCGTCACGCTGCGCCGTCCGAATTGTGCGCCGTCGTATGCGAGTTGATCGGCGATCTGCCCGGCGTGCGAGGTGACGAAGAAGAGGTAGAGGCCGAGGAACGCCACTGCGACGAGCGCCGCTCCTCCCAAATATCGAGCCGACTCGGAGGGAAGGGGGGTGCGCACGATCCAGCATGCCACAATCACCGCCCCGGATACATCACCACCCCGCTGCACTAGATGTCAACGGCTTGACTTCCGTCGTGTCCGGCGTAATTTTTGAGGTATGTTCAATATTCATTGGCGCAACAGGACGCCAGAGCAGGCACGGTCGGCCCGTCGGCCCGTGGCCGGCGACGGGCGATTCACCGAGTTGGAGGGCGACTTCGAGTCTGAACGTCGCCGCGCGGAGTCGAGCGAGGTGCATCATCCGGCCCCGTATGAGCACGACGACAGCCCTCGCCTGCCGGGAGGTTGGTCGGCCGTAACCCACCCCTAGCCGCCGGCACACACGAACCGATACCAAAAAGTTGCATGGCGTACACCCAACATTCAAGTGCGTCTGGTCGAATGGAGTCAGTACCGTGAGTGCGCGCGTGCAGAGTGCGTACCTCAGAACGAATGGAAGCTCCGTGAACATTCGAACGGCCGAATACCCTCGGCCGGACCATTTCCTGTTACATCTGAGCGACACCCACCTGCTGGCGGGGGGTGGTCGCCTGTACGGGAGTGTGGATGTCGAAGCGCATCTCGCCGAGCTGTTTCGCGAGGTCGAAGCCTCCGGCGCCCGCCCGGAGGCCATCGTTTTCACGGGAGATCTCGCCGACAAGGGCGAGCCCGGTGCCTACGCCCGCCTCCGGCAGATCGTCGAACCGGTTGCCGAGCGCATGGGTGCTCGAGTCATCTGGGTGATGGGCAACCACGACGACCGTGCGGCGTTCCGAGAGGGACTCTTCGATTCCGCGCCGAGCGGGAGTGAGTTCGAGGGGCCCATCGACCGGGTCTACGAGCTCAACGGCCTGCGGCTGATCACCCTCGACACGACCGTGCCCGGCCACCATTACGGCAAGATTTCACCTGAACAGCTGGATTGGCTGGCCCACGAGCTGAGCGTCCCCGCGCCGGACGGCACGATCCTGGCGATGCATCACCCGCCGGTGCCGAGCGTGCTCGACCTCGCGGTGGCCGTTGAGCTACGCGACCAGCCGCCGTTGGCCCAGGTACTGCGCGGCACGGATGTGCGCAGCATCATCGCCGGTCACCTGCACTACTCGTCGACGGCGACATTTGCGGGAATCCCCGTTTCCGTGGCGTCCGCAACCTGCTACACGCAGGATCTGAATGTTCCCGTCGGCGGAACCCTCGGTCGAGACGGTGCCCGGGCCTTTAATCTGGTGCATGTCTTCCCGGACACCGTTCTTCACTCGGTGGTCCCCCTCGGTACCTTCCCCACCCTCGAACACGTCGACGCGGCCGAAACCGCCCGACGGTTGGAGGCCTCCGAGATCGTGATCAGCCCGTCGGGAACTTTGCCTGCATGGCACGAGCCGCCAATGACCACGCCGATCCCGGTTCTGAGCTCGTAAACGACGTCGAACGCTCCCACGGAGCCACGATCGGAAAGTACCGGTCCAGAAACAGCGTCACGGCGGCGCGACGCACGTCCGGGGTGATCTCAGGGTTGCTGCCATCGTTGAGGCAGAACATGTCCTGGTCGCGGCGTTTGCGCAGCCGGTTCATCTGGCGCAGGGCCACGCGCAGGGTCGTCTCGACATAGAGCGACCGCGCCTGCGTCTGTTCCACGGCACGACCGGTCATGAGCGCATAGTAGTGGTACAACGAGTTGGTCACCGAGATGTCCGTGGCCGAGCGGAAGCGGCTCGCCGCCGTGCGGGCGAAGTCTTCCGGAAACTCCTTCTCCAGCTCGAGCAGCACGCTCTTGCGCAGGGGCGCGGGAGTGTGCTCGAGGTGACGAGTGGTGACCTTGCCGAAGCGCTGGTGCAACAGCGCACGGTTGACCCGGGCCGCGTTCTCGAATCCGCTGCGGGTCGGGTCGTTTTCTCCGAGCCCGATGCGTGTTGACGCCTCCACGAACTTCGTGATTCCGCCCGGGGAGAAGAACATCTCCGGGCCCACCGGTCGACCGAAGAACATGTCGTCGTTGGAGTACAGGAAGTGTTCGGCCAGACCGGGGATGTGGTGCAGCTGGCTCTCGACCGCATGAGAATTGTGGATGGGCAGCACGCTCGTGTCGACGAAGAAGTCTTCGCTGCGCATGATCGTGACCCGGGGGTGATCGGCGAGCCACACGGGCGCCGGGGAGTCCGTGGCGATGAAGATACGCCGGATCCAGGGTGCGAACATGTAGACGCTGCGCAGCGCATACTTGAGCTCGTCGATCTGACGGAACCGGGCGTCGGAGTCGTCGCCCTCTCCCACCACGTACGACTGCATGCGCTTGGCACGCTCGCGCTGGAATTCGTCGGAGGACCCGTCAACCCACGAGAAAACAAGGTCGATGTCGAAACTGACGTCGCTCGCCAGGTCATCGAACATGTTCTGCAGCGTCAGCCAGGTGCGTCCGTAGAGTTCGATGGTGGTCTCACGTGCCTCCGAGCGCAACAGCCGCTGACGCATGAGCGCGTTTTCAACCGGCGCAAGGATCTCCTCCTCGCCGAACCGCCACAGCTCCAGCTGGAAGGCCGTCTCCGCGCCGTAGCGTAAGCGACCGATCGGCTCAATCCGGGGACGGTACACCCGAAAGACGGTGGATTTGCGCATCGTCGACAGCACACCGTCGGCGAGAAGCAGCGGCATCGTCTGGTTGCCGTTCAGCGGCTTCGCGTAAAACGGTTCGTTGGCGAAGGCGCCAGCCAACACGCGGGTGATTTCCTTGCGGCGTTTGCGGTCCACCGCTATCACCGGACGATCGTGGTCGCCGCGAACCAGCAGAAAATCGATACCGGCGGCCTTGAGGGCGTCGTGTACGGCGACCAGGTCCTTGACCATGGACTCGTGCGGGGTGAAGTGACCGTTGATCAGGGCGATCTCGCCCTTGCGCACGACCAGGTCGTCGCGGTCGAAACGGCGGGTGCGGGCATCCGGGGTCACCAGCACGAGTTCCGGCTCGGTGCTGAGTACCGGGGCCGGGATGAGACCGGAGTCCGTATTTGTGAAGTCGTTGTTCGGAACGTCAGCGTGCTGTGCGTCCGGAAAGTCGATTGTCGCCATGTTCCTCCTCGAAAAGTGGACGGCTTCGCCCGAGGCGACCACGTGCTGGCCTCAGGGAGTGCGTCCGATATAGCGGCCCGCTCAGCGGCCCGGTGAGAGACCGAGTACGAAGCAGCGGGTCAAAACGCGGTGGCGCTGCCGTGATTCTACGCTGTGGAGGTGGGCTGCGCCTGTGACACCCGTTCCGACGGCCGGTCCTCAGGCGGCGTTGATGCCAATGAGTCCGATGATGAGCGCCATCACCATGAGGGTGACGAGTTCGTGGGCCAGGTTGAGCACGGTCAGCCCGGCGGGGCGACGGTCGAAGGCATCATGCGTCGCCATACGCGACGCGGTGAAACCGGCCCAGAGAATGAGCGTGCTCAGGAGCGTGTTGGCGAGGAAATTTCCCCCATAGAAGTGCTGCGCGATCGCGGCCGCACCGGCGAGCACGGATGCGGTGATGAAGCTCACAATCACGGTGATGATGATGGGCGCGACGGCGCCCTTCTTCATGCTTTCGTCGTCGTGGCCGACGGCTTTCATCCAATATGCGCCGAAGACCCGTCGGGAATACCAGAGCGACCCGACCACCATGCTGGACAGGGTGGCGAGGAGAACGGCCCAAATGTTGATTTCGGGAACCATGTGGCGAGTCCTTTCCGGAATATTTTCTGATGGTACCCGGGGCGGCGCGAGTCAGCCGGTCGCCGGCCCGCCGAGCGCCGCCGCGTCGGTGACCGGAAGCAGGCATACGAAATCGAGGCACAGGTAGGCCCTCGGCTGCGTTCCCAGGGCGGTTCGCTCGGCGAAAAGTTCAAACCCGGCGGCGGCGAAGGCCCCCGCCTGCTGCGCGGTGACGGCGGCGACGAGCGCGGCCGGGTGCCGCCGTGCCGCGTCGACCAGCTCCGTCGCTCCGATGGGTGCGTTCTCCGTGGGAGAGACGACGACGAGCTGTTCGGTCGCCTCGGTGAGGGTATTGAACAGGCGCAGCGTGGCACCGAAGGCGAGCGGCCGGTCCGGCGCGAGCGTCGCCACGTGGCTCATGGCCGCTTCGGCACTCGCCCGGTACCGCGGTTCGGCGGTCAGTAGATATAGCAGGTTGGCCGCTCCGGACGTGGCGGTGAGTCCGGACGGGTAGGCGCCCTCCGACGGGTCCAGAGCGATCGCGAGCCCCTGGGCGGCGAGCACGGGGTCGGCACCGTTGGGCGCACCAAAGACCTCACCGTTGTCACTTTCACCGTTGGTATCACCGTTGTGCGCATCCACGTTCGAGTCGCGGGGCACCCGGAGCGTGCTGTCCAACAGGCTCCGCGCGGTCACGGCGTAGCTGACGTCTCCGGTGGACAGCGCAAGCTCGAGCAGGCCTCGGGAATACATTCCGTAATCCTCAAGAGTGGCCTCCGCCGTCGAGCTGCGGTCACCGATCGACGCCCGCACCAGAGTCCCATCGGCTCGCAGGTGACGCTCCTGCAGGTAACCCGCGGCGCGCCGGGCGGCGTCGACCAGTTCCGTCCCGCCCTCGCCGAAGGCGAAGCCGGCTCGCGCGAGCGCACCGATCGCGAGGCCGTTCCAGCCGGTGAGCACCTTCTCGTCGAGGGCGGGCGGGGTCTCACCCCGGCGCTCGTCCACGTAAAGGGCGTAGTAGCCGCCCTCGACCCGCCGACCGGCGACGGTGCTCTCGGAATCCTGGGCGCTCGCGAAGCCGCCGCCGGGCAACTGCATCACCTGCACGAGAAAGCGGCCCACTCCTTCGGCCACGAGGCGCGCCCAGGGTTCTCCGGTCAGCTTCCAGGCCTGGGTGTAGTGATCCAGCAGTTGGGCGTTGTCGTAGAGCATCCGTTCGTAGTGCGGTTCGCTCCAGTCCCGGTTCACCGCGTACCGGAAGAATCCGCCCTCGATCGGATCGCGCAGGGGGGAGGCACCCATGCGTTTGAGGGTGCGCAGGGCGAGCTCCTGGCCGTCGACGCGGTCCAGGAGAAAGCCGAGCGCGGGCGCGACCGGAAATTTGGGGGCGCCGCCGAACCCACCGAACACCGGGTCTTCCATGGCACTGATCTCGGCGACGAGAGCCTCAAGCGCACCGGCATCGAGCAGGTCGCTCTGCCCGCGCAGCTGAACCGACGACTCGGCGAGGGCCTCCGCCACCCGCGACGCGCCCGCTTCGACCTCACGCCGACGCGTCGTCCAGGCATCCGTCACGGCTTCCAGCACCTGCCGAAAGGAGGGATTGCCGACCATGGGCCGCGGAGGAAAGTACGTTCCGGCGTGAAAGGCCCTGCCGTCGGGGGTGACGAACACGTTGAGCGGCCATCCGAGGCCCTGCACGAATGCGCTCGCGGCGGCGAGGTAGCTCGCGTCAACGTCGGGGTGCTCCTCACGGTCGACCTTGATGCTCACAAAATTGTCGTTGAGGTAACCCGCGAGTTCGGGGTCACTGAAGCTCTCCCGCGCCATGACATGACACCAGTGACAGGTGGAGTAGCCGATGGATACGAGCACCGGCAGGTCGCGGCGGCGAGCCTCGGTGAAGGCCTCCGCGCCCCAACCGTGCCAGTCCACGGGGTTCTCGGCATGGGAGCGCAAGTAGGGACTGATGGCGTCAACGAGTCGGTTCGGCATACTCCATTGTGCTCGCCATGCCCGAATCGAGCTACGCCGAGCCGCGGACAGCCGTGCTTCGCTGCTGTACCCGCACCCACACGACGAACCCGATGATCGTGAATGCGCCATAGAACAGGTAGAGAACAGCGGATGCGTAGTATCCCGCGCTGATCAGCAGCGGCACTCCCACAATGTCAACGGCCACCCAGATCAGCCAGAATTCGGTCCAGCCCTTGGCCATCCCGTAGGTGGCGAGCTGCGAGCCGGTGAAGATCCACGCATCCGCCCAGACCGGTTCGAAGGAGCCCAGGGCCCGAAAGATCGGCGTCAGCACGAGGGTGCCGGCGACGAGCCCCAGTACCCAGCAGAATGCGGGTTCGGTTGTCTGCCCAGTGCGGCACGACGGCCGTATGCGTCGTGGAATTGCGGCTGCGCCGCCACTGCACCCAGCCGAAGACCGACACGACGATGAACATGGTCTGGCTGCCGATGTGGAGCTGCGCGAAACAACAGGCACCCCTCGCTCCGCGCGGCTGAAAGCGGCTCAGGCGGCCGGTATCGCGGGCGCACGAGCCGGTTTCGGGCGCAGGAGGCGCGCGCGAGCGCTAGTTGACGTCGTTCGGGTGTGACGACACGCGGCCCGCACGCTCCAGCGCGGAAATCATGGAGATCTCAGTGGGCGTGAGTTCAAAGTCGAACACGTCCAGGTTCTCGATCATCCGTTCGCGTCGGTTCGACTTGGGGAACAAGATGTTGCCCGTTTGCAGGTGCCACCGAATCACGATCTGCGCGGGTGACTTGCCGTGCTCCTCGGCGGCGTCCACGACGACCTGTGCCTCGAAGAGCGGGTACTTGCCCTGGCCCAGCGGCCCCCAGGCCTCGATGTGCATGCCCGACTCGCGTGCGAACGTGGTCACCTCGCGCTGCTGGTGGGCGGGGTGCAGCTCGATCTGGTTGACGACAGGCACAATGTCGGTCTCGGAGAGCACGCGGTCCAGGTGCGGCACCAGAAAATTCGACACCCCGATGGAGCGGGAACGGTCGCTCTCCCGGATCTTCTCCAGAGCCTTCCAGCTCTCGATGAACTTGTCGTTGGCCGGCGCCGGCCAGTGGATCAGGTACAGGTCGACGTAGTCGAGGCCGAGCTTGTCCAGGCTCTCCTCGAAGGCGGTGAACGCCGACTCGGTGCCCTGGCGGTCATTCCACAACTTCGTGGTGATGAAAAGATCGTCGCGGGCGACTCCGGACTCGGCGATGGCCCGGCCCACACCCTCCTCGTTGCCGTAAATCGCGGCCGTGTCGATGTGGCGGTAGCCCACATCGAGGGCGTCCCGAACAATTCGGGTCGTCTCGTCCGGGTCAACCTTGAACACGCCAAAACCGAGCTGCGGGATGGTGTGGCCGTCATTGAGGGTGAGGGTGGCTGCTGGCTTCGTCATGCCCACACCCTAGGGCTAAATGATGAACGCTACCTGCCGATCCGGTAGCGCGCATCCGAATACCAGACGCGTCGCGCGCGAGCAGGCGCAGTCAGGGCGTCGTCGATGACCGAATACGGCCCGAACGCGCCTTCACGGACCCAACATACTGCGCTGGCTCACCGGCTGAAGGCTGGGGAACCCGTATGCCGGGACAGACACGGGAAGGAGCGTCCGACCGCGGAGAAGTACGATAGGAGATCCATGGAAAATGTTCAGATCACCTTCCCGCCCGAACTGCCGGTCAGCCAGCGCCGCGACGATATCGCCCGCGCCATCCGTGACAACCAGGTGGTCATCGTGGCCGGCGCCACCGGCTCGGGCAAAACCACCCAGCTGCCCAAAATCTGCCTGGAGCTCGGGCGCCGGAATATCGGGCACACCCAGCCGCGTCGCCTCGCCGCGCGTACGATCGCCGAGCGCATCGCCGAGGAACTCGGCCAGGAGGTGGGCGGCATCATCGGCTACCAGGTGCGATTCACCGACCACGTCGGTCCGGAGACCCGCGTCAAGCTCATGACGGACGGGATTCTGCTCAACGAGATCCACCGCGACCGCATGCTGCGCAAGTACGACACGATCATCATCGACGAGGCGCACGAGCGCAGCCTCAACATCGATTTTCTGCTCGGTTACCTGCACCAACTGTTGCCCAAACGCCCCGACCTCAAGCTCATCATCACCTCGGCCACGATCGACCCGGCGAGTTTTGCGACGCACTTCGCCGCCGCCGACGGTACCCCGGCGCCCGTCGTCGAGGTGTCCGGGCGCACGTTCCCGGTGGAGATCCGCTACCGCCCGCTCGTCGCCGAGTCGGGCGTCGAAGACGACGACACGACGGATGCCGCCCCCACCGTCGACCGCGACTACATCGAGGGCATCACGACCGCCCTTGACGAGCTCGAACGAGAGTCGAGCGGCGATGTGCTCGTCTTCCTCAGCGGAGAGACCGAGATTCGCGACGCGGCGGATGCGCTGCAGGGCAAGTTCGCGTCGAGCGCATCGACCAATCCCACCGAGGTGCTCCCCCTGTACGGACGGCTGTCCTCGGCCGATCAGCACAAGGTTTTCCAGCCGTCGAAGGTGGCCGGGGTGCGGCGTCGCATTGTGCTCGCGACCAACGTGGCGGAAACCAGTCTGACAGTCCCGGGCATCCGCTATGTGATCGACGCGGGAACGGCACGCATCAGCCGGTATAGCGTGCGCTCGAAGGTGCAGCGGCTGCCCATCGAAGCGATCTCGCAGGCATCCGGGAACCAGCGCTCCGGGCGAAGCGGGCGCACGAGCGACGGAATCGCCATTCGCCTGTACTCCGAAGAAGATTTTCTTCGCCGGGACGAATACACCGAGCCGGAGATCCTGCGCACCAATCTGGCCGCGGTGATTTTGCAGATGATTTCCCTCGGCCTCGGCGACATCGCCTCGTTCCCGTTCCTCACCCCGCCGGACTCCCGCAATATCAAGGACGGCCTCGACCTGCTCGCCGAACTCGGCGCGGTCGAGGCCTCCGTCGCCGGTCGTACCAAGAGCTCACGCGGTCGCCGGGGCGATGCCGCGGGCGGGCCGGAGTCCGGAGATCCGGCGCCGGCCGCAAAGACGTCGCAAGTCGATGCCGGGCCGCGCCTCACCCGCATCGGGCAGCAGCTCGCGCAGCTGCCGATCGACCCGCGCTTCGGCCGGATGGTGATCGAGTCGAAGAAGCAGGGCACGAGCCGCGAGGTGATGGCCATCGTGGCCGGCCTCACCATTCAGGACCCGCGCGAACGGCCACTCGAACGACGCGCTCACGCCGACCAGCTGCACGCGCGCTTCGCCGACCCGACGAGCGATTTCCTCACCCTGCTCAACCTCTGGAACTACCTGGAGAAGCAGCAGGGCGAGCTCGGGTCGAGCGCATTCCGTCGCCTGTGCAAGAACGAGTACCTGAACTACCTGCGGGTGCGCGAGTGGCAGGACGTGCTGCGCCAGCTGCGCCAGCTCTCCAAGCCCCTCGGCCTGCACCTCGGTGAGCCGAGCACGAACCCCGACGGCGTGCATCGTTCGCTGCTGGCCGGTCTGCTCTCCCACATCGGGTTGAAAGACGTCGCCAAGAAGGACTATGTGGGTGCCCGGCAGCAGCGGTTCGTGCTGTTCCCCGGGTCCACGCTCGCGAAAAAACAAGCGCAGGCCGTGATGAGCGCCGAGCTCGTGGAGACCAGCCGATTGTTCGCACGGATGAACGCGGTCGTCGATCCGGCCTGGGCCGAACCGCTCGCCGGGGACCTGTGCAAACGCAGTTACTCGGAGCCGCACTGGGAGATGAAGCAGGGCGCGGCCGTGGTCTATGAGCGCGTCACGCTGTACGGCGTGCCGATCGTGCCGCGCCGGCGCGTGCAGTTCTCCCGCATCGACCCCGCCTACGCCCGTGAGCTGTTCATCCGGCACGCGCTCGTCGAGGGCGAATGGGACCGAGCGTCGAACGGCCCGGCGGCGGGCAACCGCGCCGATGCCGTGGCAGACCGCGGCGGCCGTGGGCCCGAACGCAACGAGCGCGTGGGCATCTCGCTCGACGGCCGCAGCGCCTCCGGTGGGCGCGGCTCCGGGTCGCCGGCGGGGGGCGGGGCGGCCCGCGGCGGCCGTCCGGGCCAGACGGGCGACCCTGGCATGTGGGCGTTCGAACGCGCCAACGCGCAGCTGCGGGCGGAACTCGCCGAGCTCGAGGAGCGCACCCGCCGCCGCGACATCCTCTTCGATGACGAGGCCGTGTTCGAGTTCTACCAGCGGCGTATTCCCGCCGAGGTCTCCTCCACGAAAAGCTTCGAGGGCTGGTGGCGCAAGGCCAGGCTGGAGACCCCGCAACTGCTGACCATGACAGCGGACGCGCTCGTGGCCGACGACTCCCCCGAAATCGACGAGGGCCTCTTCCCGCCGAGCTGGCAGCAGGGCGACCAGCGACTCTCCCTCGGTTATCGCTTCGAGCCGGGCGCAGAGGACGACGGCGTGACCGTACGTGTTCCCCTGGCGCTGCTCGCCCGGCTCTCGCCGAACGGCTTCGACTGGCAGGTACCGGGGCTGCGAGCCGAGCTCGTGACCGCTCTGATCAAGTCACTACCCAAGAACATCCGTCGCAACGTGGTTCCCGCTGCGGACTGGGCGGCGAGGCTCCTCGCCGAGCTTCCGCCCGAACCGGGCATCGTACAGTCCCTGCCCACCGAGGTTCCCGACAAGACCTTCACCGCGACGCTCGCCGCGCTCATCCAGAAACTGACCTACGTTCCCGTCACCGAACGTGACTTCGAACTCGACCGGATCCCCTCGCACCTGCGGGTGACGTTCGAGGTCACCGATGAGCGCGGCCGCTCCGTCGCGGGCGACAAGGACCTCGGCGACCTGCAGCGCCGGCTGGGCACTCGGGTGCGTGACAGCGTCGCCAAGGCCACGAGCGCGGCGACACCGTCGAACGCCATCGAACGTAAGGGCATCACCACCTGGGACTTCACCGAACTGCCCCGGTTCCTCGACACGAAGCAGGGCGACAACACGATTCGCGGGTACCCGACTCTGATCGACGACGGCGACTCGGTCTCCATCCGCATGATGAGCACCGAGATCGAGCAGGCGCGAGCCTTGCCCCGCGGCGTGCGGCGTCTGCTGCTGCTCGCGACACCGTCCCCGTCTGCCTATGTGCAGCAGCATCTCACTGCCGCCGAAAAGCTCAGCCTGGCGACGAGCCCGTACAAGAACACCCCGGCCCTGTTCGAGGATTGCCTCGCCGCCGCCATCGACGACGTGCTCTACCGGGTGCGCCCCGACGGCCAGGTTTTCATGAAGGCCGAATTCACCAACATTCGTGATCGGGTGTCGGGCGTGGTGATGGATTCAATGTTTGAGACGGTCGGCCTCGTCGCCCGCGTCCTCGCCGCGAGCCGCACCGCCGACAAGGCGCTCAAGGCGGCCACGAGCATGGCGCTGCTTCCGGGCATCAGCGACGCCCGCGGCCAGCTTGCGGCGCTCGTCTACCCTGGCTTCGTGAGCCAGACCGGGCTCGCCCAGTTGCGCCACCTCCCCCGGTATCTGGGCGGAATCAGCGCCCGCATTCCGAAGCTCGTCGACAACCCGGGCCGCGACCGGGTGTGGATGAATGAGGCCCAGGCTGCCACGACGCGCTTCGAGAACGCCGGCGGCAGCATGCCGCTGGCCCCGGATGCCGCGGCGAACCTGGTACGGGCGCGCTGGATGATCGAGGAGCTGCGCATCAGCCTGTTCGCGCAGGAGCTCAAGGCCGCGGAATCCGTCTCCCTGCAGCGCATCCACAAGGTGCTCGCCGGCTGACCCCGCTCGCCGACCCGCTGCCGGGGATCAGCGGGGTGACGCGACGTGCGCCGGGACCGTCCCGCTCGACGACGCCGGGTCGGCAGCACCGTCACACGGCACGTCGCCGGCGACTGCCGGGCAGGTGGGGTCCAGCAGGGCGCGAGTGATCTCACCGAGGCTGTGCATCTGGACGGAATCGAGGAAAACGCCGGTCTCGCCGAACCCCGCTCAGCGGGAGTCTCGGCGAGACCGGCGTCTTGTCTCGGGGTCCGTCCTCGAATGCGCCGGCTACAGCACCTTCGAGAGGAACGCCTGCGTGCGTGCGTGCTGCGGGTTGGTGAGCACCTCGCTGGGAACACCGGACTCCACCACGACACCGCCGTCCATGAACACCAGCGAGTCGGCGACCTCCTTTGCGAAGCCCATCTCGTGGGTCACGACAATCATGGTCATCCCGTCGCGGGCGAGGCTCTGCATCACGTCGAGCACCTCACCGACGAGTTCCGGGTCGAGCGCACTGGTCGGTTCATCAAAGAGCATGAGCTTGGGCTCCATCGCGAGCGCCCGAGCGATCGCCACCCGCTGCTGCTGACCGCCGGAGAGGTGCGCCGGGTAGTAGTCCGCGCGGTTGGCCAGCCCCACCCGCGCCAACAGGGCGCGGGCGTTTGTTTCCACAGCTGCCTTGTTCAGGCCCTTGACCCGGATCGGCGCCTCCATCACGTTCTGCAGCGCGGTCATGTGCGGAAACAGGTTGAAGCGCTGAAAGACCATGCCGATGTTGCGGCGCTGCAGGGCGGCAGCCTTCGGATGCATCTCGTAGAGCTTTCCCCTGCTCTCGGTGTACCCGATGAGTTCACCGTCGACGCTGAGCCGACCGGAGGACACCACCTCGAGGTGATTGATGCAGCGCAGGAA
>Ga0307487_1000771_pt1 | contig 24285 bp, 24 predicted proteins | sample CBIW12metaG_FD_203665 | JGI IMG/M metagenome (GOLD analysis project Ga0307487, IMG submission 203665) | Sea-ice brine microbial communities from Beaufort Sea near Barrow, Alaska, United States - CBIW 1.2 | ecosystem: Environmental > Aquatic > Marine > Coastal | place: USA: Alaska | collected... | reverse complement strand
GCTCACCGCAAACGAATTTGCCTCCAAGCTCGGCATCCCGGTCAACTGGCTATATGTGCAGATCAGAAAGAAACACCTGCTGATCGATCGCCAGCCAAGTGGGGCCTATCTGTTTCCCGACACGCCAGCTGCCCTGAAGACGGTCCGCAGCCTTCGTAACCACACTATTTCCAGCCTGGATTTAAGAATCAATCAGCCTGACAAGGAGGGGCATCAACATGAGTAATCGTGGGAGGGAATTGACTGGCGCAGGCCTGATTGGGGCGCACCGCCGGCCCGTGAGGGCTAAATATACAAGCCGAAACGCCTTGTTTTTATGGCGCTATCACGTGCCCCGTGGTGGACAGGTGCATGTCAAATCATGCTGTAGATCTTCCCGACGACCCCGCTGTTCTAAAGCATCGAGCCTTTAACTTGATCCATATCCTGCTTCGCAGAAGTAATTCCAGCATTCCTGCGGTGTGAACAGATCACAGACTTCCGCGAGTGCGTCGAACATCTGGTCGAATGTTCTGGCCCCGATCCGTCGCAGGTGCGCTTTGAGTTTCGAGAACGCCATTTCGATTGATGGGTTCAAGTCGGGTGAGTACGGCGGCAGATAGAGGAACCAGCAACCAACGTCTTTTAAAGCCTGCGCGGCATCCTTGTTACGGTGCGTCGCGAGATTGTCGCAGATGACAACCGTCCCAGGTTGTAGGTTTGGGGCAAGAACCTCCCGGATGTATGCGGCGAAGGCCTCTCCGTCCATTGCTCCTTTGATTACCCATGGCGCGATCAGACTGTCGTGGGTCAGGCCCGCAATGAAGGTCTGTGTGCCCCATGCGCCGAAGGGTGCGTTCATTTCCAAGCGTTGGCCGCGCGAACTGCGTCCACGCAGCCGTGTCATGTTGGTTTTGACCGAAGTTTCATCGATGAACACAAGCCGATCCGGATACACCTGCATTCTGGGGACGCGGTGGCGGAGCCAATCCTGCCGCAGGTGTTTTACACGCGCACGAAGCCGCTCGGTCGCGACCCTTTGACCGGCAGGTGAATGCGAGCATTCACCGAGAGGGGGTGACTTTTTTTGTATGTGTAGCCAAGCTTACGCAGGAACCGCCCGATGGAGGCGGTATGGGCAACAACCCCGGTGGCCGCCTTCAGCGCTCCGGAAAGCTCTGGCAGGGTAATATCCCCATCCTGCGCCACCACCTCTTCAAGAAAGGCCTGATGAGCCGCAAGTTTGCCATGGCCCGGAAGGCGACCCTGTGCCTCCATCGCGACTGACCCCGTCTCGCGCAACTTGCGCTGCCATCGCACACCTGTGGCCGCCGATAACCTCAACCGGGCCGCAGCGGCGCGACCACTCAAACCATCTTCGATATATGCTTGAAACCGCGCCCTGAGCGCATTCGGCAGTGCTGCTGACACGAAACATCCTCCTGCAAAAGGATGAATCACAGATCAAACCAAAAGGGAATTCAGCGATTCAAGTTTTAAGTTCGCCGCTTTAAAGGCGATGATCGCGGCTTTGCAGGCGGAAAACGCCCGGATAGGGAGCGAGAACGCCAAGATGGCGGTCACATTGCGGGTCCACGATCAGCTGGTCCAAGCCCTCCGCCTGCGGATCGCCAAGTTGCAGAAGCTTGCTTTCGGCAAATCCTCCGAGAAGATCGAACGCGAGATCGAGCAACTGGAACTAGCCCTGGAAGATCTGTTGGTTGCTGTCGCCGAAGGAGATGATGACCTCATTGATGAAGGCCTGACTGAGCCCGCACCCGACGAGGTATCCGCGCCCACACTTCGTCGCAAACCACGTGTCTCGGATGCGACACCGCGCGAGCGTCGTGAGCTTGACCCCGGCACATGCTGCGCTGACTGTGGCGGCGATCTGCGGGTTGTGGGCGATGATGTCAGCGAACTGCTGGACATGATTGCAGCCCAGATGAAGGTAATCCAGATCGCCCGGATCAAGAAGTCCTGCCGGCGCTGTGAGCGGATGGTGCAGGAGCCTGCGCCCAGCCGGCCAATCCCGGGCAGCATGGCAGGTCCGAACCTGCTGGCGCATGTTCTGGTCTCGAAGTTCGACGATCATCTTCCCTTGTATCGCCAGCACGAGATCTTTGCCCGCATGGGCGCGGACCTTCCTGAGACCACGCTTGTGGGCTGGTGCGGGCGGGCCATAAAAACCCTGTCGCCGCTGATCGAACGGATCGAGGCTAACATCATGGGCAGCGATCTGCTGCACGCGGACGACACGCCGATCCGGGTGCTGGACCGGTCATTGCGCGACAAGGGACTTGGTAAGGGCGTCAGACAAGGCCGGATCTGGGCCTATGTGCGCGACCAGCGCCCGTGGGCTGGATCAGCCCCGCCCGGGGCCGTCTATCGGTTCGCACCGGACTGGAAGGAGGAGCATGTCTTGAACCATCTGGCCGACGCCCGCGGCATCCTTCAGGCCGACGGTTACAAAGGCTATGCCAAGCTCTATGAACCAGAGCCGGACGGCACCCTCCGTTTACGCGAGGCGGCCTGTTGGGCGCACCTGCGCGGTGACTTCCACGACTTCTGGACATCGACCAAGTCCGAGATCGCGCGCGAGGCGCTCGACCGGATCGGCAAACTCTATGACATCGAGCGCGACATCAATGGCCAGCCTGCTGACGTCCGTCACGCGGCACGTCAAAAGCATAGCCAGCCGAATGTTATGGCTTTCTTTACCTGGTCCGAGCAGCAGCTCCTGCGCATTCCGGGCAAGGGCAATCTCGCCAAGGCTTTCCGCTATGGCCTCAATCGCCGGGAAGCCTTCAGCTTGTTCCTGACAGACGGTCGTGTGGCCATCGACAATAATCCGGCTGAGCGCGCCCTGCGCCCGATCGGAATCGGAAGAAATAGCTGGCTGTTTGCCGGGGCTGACACCGGTGCGGAAACACTCGCACGCGCCATGACGATCATTGAAACCGCCAAGCTGAACGGCCTTGATCCGCAAGCCTATCTCGCTGACATCCTCGACCGAATCCATGATCACAAGATTAACCGGCTGGATGAACTACTCCCATGGAATTGGACGCCGATGGCCGCTGCTCACTCAAAGGCTGCGTGATGGCTGCGATCACCCATATCTGCACGCTCGACTACGTCGCCAAAATGCTGGACGAAGATGCCGAACTCCTCGAGGCCATCGTCTATAACGACGAAAATCTGACCTACGGGAGCATTGTAAGCGTTTACGTGGGACCCGACGAGACGATCACAGCCCTGACCGATGACGGTATCGAAGAGCTGACCGATCTGATCAAAGCTGCCCGTCTCACCACCAGGACATGGCACGAATTCCTCGACGACTTCGTGGACGACACGGACCTCGTGCTGCGCATCAAGGCTAAATTACCGTGGTAGCAACGGAGTGCTTACTACCTATCCCGACATGCTGCTGCGCGCTGTGCAGCGTCGCGTCAAAGTCTGGAGAAAAGAATTCGCAAGATAATTCGTGTTTGGTGTCGGGGGATATGGCACATGCTGATTACCGTTGCTTTGCGACGGGTCAGGGCACGATCGGCTTCTTACGGGTACGAAACAGGATCATGTAGACGAAGAGCGCCGTTAGCGTCAGGAAAAAGAGGCTATCCAGGTTGGTCAGAAAGACCATTGGATTCCCGTCACTCAAGGACAGCGATCGTCGCAAGTATTGTTCCAGATCCGGGCCAAGGATAAATCCTAGCAACATGGAAACGGTTGAGTAGTTCTGGCGGCGCATCACATAGGCCAGCAATCCGAAGCCGACGGCCAAGGACATCTGGAAAACTGAGTAGGTGGCCACGTAGCTACCCACCAACGCCACCACGGCAATGGCGCTGTAAAGAAGGCCCTTTGGGATCGAGACGATCCGTACGAAATAGGGGCCGAACAGGAACAGCGTGAGTGGTATGAGGACCAGAGCACTCAAAAACAGCGAAGCGAACATCGGCGCGATGAGATCGGCCTGGTTCTCGAGCAGACGAGGCCCTGGCTGAAGCCCGTTGATGACCAGAACGCCAAGCACGATGGCAGTTGTCGGATCGCCCGGAATGCCAAACATGAGCATCGGAACGAAGGCCCCGCCACACATTGAGTTGTTTGCCGATTCTGCGGCGGCGATGCCTTCGCGCGAGCCGTTGCCGTATTCCTCTGGATACCGGGACGCGCCACGCGCGGTGGCGTAGGACACGAAGGCCGCCATGGACCCACCGGCGCCCGGCAAAATGCCGATGCCATAGCCGATGAAAGCACTTTTGACGTAGGTAACGAACCCGATGCGACGGATCTCGGACAGGGGCGGGATGAAATCACGACGCCGGATCTTCATGTCCTTTGTTTCGGCGTCGACCACGCCACTTGACGCTCTCCAATTCTGCGCCTGAATAAGCACTTCGCTGATGGCAAATGCCCCGATCACAATCGGCATGATGTCGATGCCCTGGACCAGCGTCTCTGTACCGAAATTGAAACGAGGGATTGGCAGCAATACGTCGATGCCTACGGTGGCAAACATGACGCCCAAAAGCGTGGCCACCACGCCTTTGGCGATAGCGCCGCGGTCCACGATGATGATGACCACCAGCGCAAATAGCACGAGCGAGAACTTACCCGGCGTGCGTATCAGCAGCGAAATCTGTGCTGCGATTGGCATGAAGGCCATCAGAAGCACGGCACCGATGCTGCCGCCGATCATCGAAGCCAGCGCAGCATGGCCGAGCGCGTTTGCGCCGGATCCCTTTTTCATCAGCTGATGGCCTTCGATGGCCGTCATCACAGAGGAGGGCGCGCCGGGGATGTTGATCGTAGTAGCGGTGATCGAACCGGAATACATGCCCGCCATGAAGATCGAGGCACACATGACCAGCGCGGGGACCACGTCGATCGTATAGGTGATGGGCAGCAGCAGCGCGATGGCGAGGACCGAGGTCAGGCCCGGCATCGCTCCGAAGAACGTGCCAATCAGAAACCCGCCGACCATGAAGCCAAGCACGGTCCAATCGGCGAGAGCACCAAAGCCGCCCAGAAGGATGAAAAACGTATCCATTAGCTGACAAACCCCGGAATTGCAGGAAGACGCACGCCGAACACAAAAGCGAAAAGCCCGTAGAACGTCGCCGTCACAGCAATGGCATAAAGGGCGAAGCGCAGAGGTCGGTGGGTCTCGAACCCGAAAACGATAAACAGAGCCCCGACAAACAGGACGGTCGACAGGCTGTAGCCCAATGGGCGGAAGAGCAGGATGTAGGCCGCCGTCGCCACAAGCACGAGCGCCGGTCGTAAAAAGCTTCCGCCATCGGGCTGGTCGGCGTCGCCCGGACCGGAGCGAAGTTCCTGAAAGAGAACCACTAGGAGCGCTAGGTACATCAGCCAAGCGGTCAGCATCGGGATTGCACGTGGGCTAATCTCTTCGGGGGAACTGAATTGAGACTCGATCCCAAGGGCTGCGCCCAAGTAGATCGTTGTCACGATGATAAGCACCAGTGGAAACAGAATGCCCGCGCGCAGAAAGCGATTTACAGTCATCGGATCCTCTTCCCAAAAATGGTGCCGGAGAAAGACCCCCGGCACCTTGGTTATAAATTTATTTGCTTTATTTGGCGGCGGCAGCCTTGAGCGCGTCCATCTCGGCAAAGAGACCCTGTGCCGTGGCGTCGGCCCATTGGGTCACGTCCTCGCTGCCCATCCAGTTCGGCGTGACGCCGATTTTGGCAATCCAGCTTTGGAATTCATCGCTGTCATAGGCGGCCTTATAGGCCGTCTCGATTTTCGAGACGGCCTCGTCCGGCGTGCCCGCAGGGGCTGCGATCACGATGAAGCTGCCGTTCAGTAAATCGATCCCGGACTCTTCAGAGGTGGGTACATCGTAGGTGGGGTTCTTCGTGTCAGAGAACTCTACCAGACCGCGTACCGTGCCGTCATCGATAAGGTTGGCGAAATCGCCGAGGCTGGTAAGGGCCACGTCCACTTCATCGGACAGGATTGCTTCCTTTTGCGGAGCGGCACCGCCGGGATAAGACACGATTTTGAACTCGGTGTCCGTCAGTTCCTGAAGTTGGAGAAGTGTCAGGTGCACCCGACCACCAAGGTTCTGGACTGCGACACGGACTTGGCCGGGATTGGCCTTTGCCGCATCCACGAGATCCTGCATCGTTTGATAATCTGACGATGCGTCCACGATGATGGCGTCGGGTTCGCTTGTGATCCGCGCGATCAGCTTGAGCTTGTCCATGCTATAGGTTGGCAGCATGTTCTGGTAAGGTACGGTGATGATGCTGTCATAGGTGAGCGCCCCGATGGTATAGCCGTCGGGTTTGGCGCTCATGACCTGGTCGATGCCAGTGGCGCTGACGCCGCCTTCGACATTCTCGACATACATCGAGGCATCTCCCATTTCGGCCTCGGCAAGATTGGTGATCTTGCGGACGATGCCGTCTGTGCCGCCGCCGGCGCCCCAAGGCACAACGACGCGGACGTCGTTTTCTGGATATTCTGCAAGCGCTGCCATCGGCACTAGTGCGGTCGTCGCCAGTGTGGCCATAGTGAAAAGTACGCGTATGTACATGGTATCTTCCTCCTCAGGATACTGCGGTGCCCCGCGATGTTTTCATCCGGATTTCCTGATTGCTACGGCGAGCAAGACAAAGCCGGGTTGTGCTCCCATCAACTAATACATTACTATATGAATTAATGTGCAGCTTGCAACACATGATGCGACAATTTGGGTCGCGCTACGTCAAGGCACTGAAATAAGGATAAAAACAGATGATATACGACCACAGAACATATAGTTGCCGACCCGGGACCATCGCGAAACACATGAAGCTATACGCCGACCACGGGTGGGAGGCTCAGCGTCGTCACCTTGGTGAACCGGCGGTTTATGGCGCGGTCGAGACCGGTGACGTGAATTCCTACATCCATATCTGGGTCTTCGCGGACGCCGCCGACCGCGCGCACAAGCGCGAGGCTTTAAAAAACGATCCCGAATGGCAGGCCTACCTCGGCAAAAGCGCGGACGCCGGATACCTTGTGCGGCAGGTGAACACGATCCTCACGCTGGCGCCATTCTTCAAGGGCTGACGCTTAGGTCGGCAAATCCATGTGCGCCACGATAGAATCTAGTTCGGCGATGTCCGCATCGTCGAGCGTTCCACCTGCCGCACGCATCGTCGCCGTAGCCAAGGCGCCGCGGCGCCGCATGGATTCTTTGCGTAGCGCGATGCCAAGCGCGCCCTGCGCCTCGTGCTTCAGAAGCGGCAGGTAGCGGTTGAACAGGGCGTGTGCCCCGGCCACATTGCCGTCTTCACGCATCAACTTGTCCACGCCCGACAGCATCTCCGGATAGGAAAAGCCGGCCATCGGTCCATCCGCCCCACGCGCAAGTTCCTGCGGCAAATAAAGGCCGTTGTTGCCGGTTAGGATTTGCACGTGATCGGGCAGCGCTTTGCGCAGGGCAGCCACTTTCCGTGCGCTTGGCAGATCCTCTTCCTTGATCACGCGAATCTGCGGAAAAAGAGCAACCAGCTTTGCCATGGCAGGCACCGACATTTGCACACCCGAGGCTGCCGGAAAATCCTGCAATACCGTCGGCACATCGCCGATCCGTGAAAACACGGCGTCGAAGTAAGAGAACAGCGCCTCGTCCGTGCGAGCGGAGGCGGCGGGGGCTATCATGACGCCCCGAGCGCCCTCGGCCATCACCTGTCCCGCGATTTCTGCCAGAATAGCGAGATTGGGCGACGACACACCAGCGAAGATCGCACGGCCCTCGCTGGCCGCGACAAAGCAAGAGGCGACCGCGACGGCCTCATCGGGCGTCAGCGTCTGCGCTTCGCCGCTGACGCCCAGCACCGTCAGCCCGCGCGCGCCATGGCGATAATAAAATGCAGACAGCGTGGCGATACTGGCGCGATCGACGGCGCCGTCGGTCTGGAACGGGGTCTGCGCAACGACGTGAAGGCCGTGGGTTGTCTGGGACATAATCTCTCCTGGACGCGGCGCGTCAATGATTTTGGTGGGGCGCTTGCAAGGCGACAGGGCCGGTCAAACAAAGTAATCTCTGTGTTGGTCGCGGATCTCGTCGATCCAATCGGGGGATTTGTGCAGGTGGGTGCGGATACCCGACATGGCTGCGTCGGCATCCTGTGCTTCGATCGCATCGACGATTTGACGATGCCCTTCCATGATCGCGCGGATCTTCTTCGGCGAATGGCGCTGAAGCCGACGGACCCGGTCGAGATGCCCGCCGCGCGTGCGGATCAGGTCATGCAGGGCGATCTGGTCGATGCCCTGAAACAGCGTCCGGTGAAAATGTTCGTCAAGTTGTTGAAACAGCCGCAATTGGCTATAATCGTCCCCAATCGAGCTTTGGATGTCGATGATCGATCTCGCGTGACGGACCGTTTCTACGGCGTCTGCGGCCGCCAGTCGGCGCACGACCTCTGTTTCCAAGGAGAGGCGCAGGAAGTGCCCTTCGTGAACTAAATCGGTATCAATCCGCGTCACAACAGTGCGGGATTGCGGGTAAATTTTGACCAGTCTATCTGCCTCGAGCTTTTGAAGCGCATCGCGCAGGGGGGTGATGCTGACTTCAAATTGCTTTGCCAGTTCAGCGCGCAGCAGGTTCGTGCCTGGCGGTAATTCTAGTGACAAAATGCGCTGTCGCAGTTCGTCGTAGATGCCTGATGCCGCCGATGGCCGGGCTGTCAGTGGACCGCGCCGCCCGAGAGCGAGCATCGTTTCAAGCGGTATGTTCATATTTCGTCTCCCGTGGCCGGATGTCGTTTGACCTTGATCAACGTATTTTACAACTGTTGACGCAACCAATAAACTAAAATATTAGTGCATATCAAGCGACGATCCCGTTTTAGGATCCCAAAAATTTGAACATGAAAGCAGGAGGACTGTCCATCATGGATGGCACGCACCCCACGTTTACCCCGCACGGGAAGCATCTGATCGCAGGCGAATGGGTCGCCGCAGAGCTACAGTTCCACTCTTCGCCTGCGCAGGGTGCGGTGCATGGCTTTTCGGTCGGGACGCCCGCATTTGTGGACCGCGCTGTCAGGGCCGCCGAAGAGGCTTTTCTGACCTACGGTTATACAAGCCGTGCGCACCGCGCCGATTTTCTTGATGCTATCGCTGAAGAAATGGAGATCCGCGTCGAGGCGATCACCGAGATTGCCATGTCTGAGACCGGCCTGCCAGAGCCGCGCATTCGCAACGTCGAACTGCCGCGTACGGCCAACCAGTTACGGCTTTTTGCCAGCCATATCCGCGCGGGCAATTATCTTGACCGCCGCCATGATGCAGCACTACCCGACCGCATGCCGATGCCGCGCCCCGATCTCAAGATGGTGCAACGGCCCATCGGTCCCGTTGCCGTCTTCGGTGCGTCGAACTTTCCGCTGGCTTTTTCCACCGCAGGCGGTGATACGGCCGCCGCGCTGGCTGCGGGTTGCCCTGTTGTGGTCAAGGGCCACAGTGCGCATCCAGGCACCAGCGAGATCGTGGCCGTGGCCATTGCCGCTGCGATCGACCGCTGCGGCATGCCCCGGGGCGTCTTTTCACTTATTCAGGGCGGCACGCGCGAGGTAGGGCAGGCGCTGGTCCAGCATCCGCTGATCAAGGCCGTCGGTTTCACCGGATCGCTTTCAGGGGGGCGTGCGCTGTTCGATCTGGCGATGTCGCGTCCCGAACCGATCCCGTTCTTCGGCGAGTTGGGATCGGTTAATCCGATGTTTCTATTGCCAGAGGCGCTCAATGCGCGGGGGGCTGCCTTGGGCAAGGGCTGGGCCGCTTCGCTGGCGATGGGCGCCGGCCAGTTCTGCACCAACCCGGGAATCGCGGTCATTGAAAGCGGCGCAGCGGGCGATGCCTTTGTTGCGGCCGCGCGGGACGCGCTGGCCGCGACCGCCCCTCAGACCATGCTGACCGACGGCATCGCCGCGGCCTATCGCGACGGCACAGCCCGCCTTGACGCAAGCGATGCTGCGAGCACCGTGCTTGAGACACCAAGCGAAGGGCGGATGGCCGGACCAAACCTTTTTGAGACCGATGCCGCGCACTACCTTCAGAATGAGGCGCTTGGCGAAGAGGTCTTCGGCCCCCTCGGCCTTGTCGTGCGTGTATCTGACGCGGAAGAGATGATGTCGCTGGCGCTTGGCCTGCGGGGTCAGTTGACCGTAACGCTGCATATGAACGATGCCGATACCGAGATCGCGCGCAAGCTTGTACCGATCCTTGAACGCAAGGCAGGCCGTCTGCTGGTCAACGGTTTTCCCACCGGCGTCGAGGTAGCGGATGCGATGGTCCATGGCGGTCCGTTCCCGGCCTCGACCAATTTTGGACATACCTCGGTCGGCACATTGTCGATCCGCAGATTCCTGCGCCCGGTTTGCTACCAGAACATGCCAGATGCCCTGTTGCCTAGCGATCTGGCTTGACGGCCACCCTTAAACTCAATTCGGAGAACACCTTTATGATATCCCCCAACGACCTGCGTGACATCATCCGTCATGGACTTCTGTCCTTTCCGGTTACGTCCTTCGACGCGCAGGACCGCTTTGCCCCTGATCCCTTTAAGACGCATCTGGAGTGGCTGTCGCAATACGACGTTGCGGGTCTGATTGTTGCGGGTGGCACCGGCGAGATGTTTTCGCTGACTCCAGATGAGATCGTCGACGTCGTGCGCGCCACGCGCGCCGTGTCGGGTGATGCGCCGGTGATCGTCGGATGCGGATACGGTACACGGATGGCCTGCGACCTTGCGCGTGAGATCGAGGCCGCAGGTGGCGATGGCATCCTTTTGCTACCGCATTACCTGACCGAGGCCCCGCAGGACGGCGTCGCCAACCGCATTCGCGCAGTCTGTGCGGCAACGTCGATGGGCGTCATTGTCTATAACCGCGGACAGGCCCTGATCAGCGCTGACACATTGGCGCAACTTTGCGACGAATGCCCCAACCTGATCGGCTTTAAGGACGGCACCGGCGACATTGATACCGTGCGCCGGGTAACGATCAAACTGGGAGACCGGCTGTCCTACATCGGCGGAATGCCGACACACGAGCTGTTTGCGCAGGCTTATCGCGGCGCGGGCATGCCGACCTATTCCTCGGCGGTGTTCAATTTCGTGCCAGAGACGGCACTGGCCTTCCACAAGGCCTTTACCAGCGGAGATGACGCCACATGCGCAACGCTGCTGCAGGAGTTTTACTATCCCTTTTCCGCAATCCGCGACCGTTGCGCCGGCTATGCGGTGTCGGCGGTTAAGGCGGGTGTGCGACTGCGTGGGTTCGATACCGGTCCCGTGCGCGCACCGTTGACCGATCTATCCGAGGAAGAACTTGAGATGATGCGCACCCTGATCGCCGGTCGCAGCTGATGACGCCGATTGTCGCGATACTCGAACCTTCGAGCGATGCGATGCGGGCGCGAATGGCAGTGCTTTGCCCCGATCTTGACCTGCGGTTTGCAGCCAGCAGCGATCCCACCGATTTCGCCGCAGTGCTGACCGATGCGCGCTATGCGGTGACGCGGGGTTTGCGCTTACCCGCCGCGGCGCTGAACGACGCGCCAGAGCTCGCTTTGATTCATCAGTGGGGCACCGGCGTCGACGGCATCCCTGTTGCGGCGGCGCGGGCCCGCGGTATCACCGTGGCGCGTAGCCCCGGCGTCAATGCGCCAACGGTCGCCGAGGCGACGCTTGCGCTGATGCTGGCAACGCTCCGGCGGTTGCCACAGGTCCATGCGGCGCTGCAGGCGGGCCAGTGGGACCAACCCGACCTGTGGCACGAGGCGCGAGATCTGGGCGGCGCGACCATAGGACTGGTCGGGATGGGCGCGATCGGGCAGGCGGTGGCACAGCGCCTTGCCGGGTTCGGCTGTGAGGTGATCTATACCCGCGCCTCGGGTCCGCTCGCCAACAGCCCGCTGCAATTTCAGATGCTGCCGGCGCTGCTGTCCGAGGCAGACGTCGTTAGCCTGCACCTCCCGCTGACCGAAGCGACCCAGGCGATGATCAACGCCGATGCGCTGGCCCGGATGAAACCCGGTGCCGTGCTTATCAATACCGCTCGCGGCGGGTTGGTGGACGAAACAGCGTTGATTGCTTCCCTTGGCGCGGGGCATCTGTCGGCTGCGGGGCTGGACGTTTTCGCGTCTGAACCAGTCTCGCTGGACAATCCACTGCTGTCCATGCCGCAGGTGGTGACACTGCCGCATGTGGCGGGGCGCACCGGGGACAATTTTGACCGGATGGTCTCACATTGGGCCAATAATATACGGGCACATGCCGCGGGGCGGGCGATCGATACAGCTTGCTTGGTGACTCACTAAGACGGCACTGACACAAAGGAAGGCATCCTTATGACTGGATTGCATACGACGAAACGAACCGGCGGGCAGGTGCTGGTCGACCAGCTTCTGTTGCATGGGGCGGACTGCGGCTATTGCGTGCCCGGGGAAAGCTATTTGGAGGTGCTGGACGCGCTGCATGACGTGCGCGACCGCTTTACACTTTACAATGCGCGGCACGAGGCCGGTGCCGCCGAGATGGCGGAATCCTATGGCAAGCTGACGGGGCGTCCCGGCATCTGCATGGTCACCCGCGGCCCCGGCGCCTGCCAGGCGGCTGTAGGCGTTCATATCGCGTTCCAAGATTCCACACCAATGATCCTGCTGGTTGGGCAGGTGGGGCGCGAAACAATGGATCGTGAAAGCTTTCAGGAAATCGACTACCGCCAGATGTTTGGCCCCATCGCCAAGTGGGCAGCGCAGATCGACGACGCGGCCCGTGTGCCCGAATACATGGCCCGTGCCTTTCGCGTGGCGACGTCGGGCCGTCCCGGTCCCGTCGTGCTGGCGTTGCCCGAGGACATGCTGACCGACAGGGTCGATGTATCTGACGCGCAGCCTTACGTCGCCACGCAGGGCGAGCTGTCCGAGGCGCAGATCAATGCGGTAATCGCGGCGATGCAAGGCGCGACGCGTCCGCTGATCCTTGCCGGCGGGCCGGGCTGGACCGACGCAGGCGCCGATGCCCTGCGCCGTTTCGCCGAGGAAAACGATCTGCCCGTTGCGACCTCCTTCCGAAGGCAGGACGTGATCGACAACCGCTCGGACGCCTATGTCGGTGATTTTGGGACCGGTGTGGCACCGAGCCTTGTGAAGCGTTTGGCAGAGGCCGACGCTCTTCTTGTCATCGGCCCGCGTCTTGGCGAGATCACAACAAAGACTTACACAACGCTGTCTGCGCCGACTCCGGCGCAGCGCTTGATCCACATCCATTGCGACACCGGCGAACTTGGACGGGTCTACAGCCCGTATCTTGGACTTGCCGCAGGTGCGACGCAGGCCGCGCTCGCACTTGTCGGATGCAAAGTGGACACCAATGCAGCCCCTGACTGGCGGCGCAGCTTGCGGGACGAATATCTCGCCGACATCGCACCACCACCCCACGACCACCCGCTTGATATGGGGCAGGCGATGGCGGATGTGCGCGACCTGCTGCCCACCGATTGCGTCATTACCCTCGACGCGGGCAACCATACCGGATGGGCGCAGCGGTTCCTGCGCTATGGTCGTCCGGGTCGGCAGATCGGCTCCACCTGCGGCTCCATGGGCTATGCAGTGCCCGCAGCCGTGGCCGCGTCGTTGCAGGACCCCGCGCGGCAGGCCATTGCATTCGTGGGTGATGGCGGTTTTATAATGAGCGGTGCCGAACTTGCCACGGCCGTGCAGCATGGCGGGCGGCCCATCGTCTTGTTGTTCAACAACAGCACCTACGGCACGATCCGCATGCATCAGGAACGCGACCATCCGCGCCGGATCTCCGGCACCGACATCGTCAATCCCGATTTTGGGCTGCTGGCACAGGGCTACGGGGCGGGCTATGCGCGCGTCACCGAGACGGGGCAGTTCCGTCCCGCGCTGGAGGCGGCCTTCGCCCATGACGGGCCCACCGTCATCGAGCTCGTGACTGACCCCGAACGCATCTCGACCCGCACGACCGTTGCCAAGTTGCGCGGCGAGGGTTGAGCCATGAAGACACGTATCCTTGGCGCGGGAGGACCCGAAGTGTCGGCCATCGGTCTCGGCGCGATGAACATCTCTGGTTTTTACGGCCCAGCCACGAAACAGGAAGCTTTTGCGCTGTTCGACCGGGCGCAGGAGCTGGGCGTCGACCACCTCGACACCTCGAATGTCTATGACGACGGCCATTCAGAAGAAACCATCGGGCGCTATTTCAAGGATCGTGAGGCGGTCTTCCACATCGCCACGAAGGCAGGCATCAGCCGCGATTCGGGCACCGGCGCGCGCCGTTTCGACAACTGCGCCGAACATCTTGAAACTGCACTCGATGCGAGCCTCGCGCGACTTGGGGTGGAATGCGTCGACCTATTCTATGTCCACCGCCGCGAAGCCGCCCGCCCCAGGTGACCGAAACGCTTGCGGGGTTTGTGCGCGCAGGCAAGATCCGCGCCTTCGGCTTTTCCGAGATCGCTCCCTCCTCGCTGTGCCGTGCCGCGGCAATCCATCGGGTGGCCGCCGTGCAGTCGGAATATTCCCTTGCCACGCGCGCGCCGGATATGGGCCTCAAGCAGACCTGTGCTACGCTCGGCACGATGCTCGTGGCCTTCAGTCCCGTTGGACGGGGGCTGCTAACGGACACGCCGCCCGACCGGGCGCGCGCCGCCGCGTCCGGCTTCCTTAAGGACAATCCCGTTTCATCGAGCCTAACCTCGCAGCCAATCTTACCGCGACCGACCGGCTTCGTGCGTTGGGGGCCGAGAGGGAAATGCCCACCGCCGCGCTCGCCATCGCCTGGCTTATGGCGCAGGGCGCGCATGTTCTGCCGATCCCCGGCACGCGCAATCCCGACCATCTTGCAGAGGCCGTTCGCGGGACCACGGTCAAGCTGACCTCCACCGATCTTGCCCGGATCGAGATCGCGCTGCCGGTGGGCTGGGCACATGGCGACCGCTACACGGAGACGCAGTGGAAGGGGCCGGAACGCTACTGCTGAGGCGCGAACGTTAGTAGATGTCCGGCTCGCCGGCGGCGAGACCGAACCCGCGTTCAAGAAAATCGAAATCGCAGCCGGTATCGGCCTGGCCCACGTGGCGTGAAAACATCCAGCCCCATCCGCGCTGAAAACGGGGTTCGGGAGGCGCCCATGCCGCGCGACGCAGGTCAAGCTCTTCGTCGTCCACCAGCATATTGAGCTGCCGCGCGTCCAGATCCATGCGGATGATGTCTTCCGTTCGCAGCAGCGCCAATGGACCCCCGACATGACTTTCAGGCGCGACGTGCAGCACACAGGCCCCGTAGGATGTCCCCGACATCCGCGCATCCGAAATCCGCAGCATGTCTCGGTGGCCCTGTTTGATCAGCGCCTTGGGAATCGGCAGCATGCCCCATTCCGGCATCCCCGGACCACCCTGTGGACCCACGTTGCGCAGCACCATGACATGGTCGGGCGTGATATCAAGATATTCGTCATCCACGGCCTTTTTCATTTCTAAGTAACTGTCAAAGACAAGTGCAGGACCTTCGTGGGCGTGGTATTTCGGATCGCAGGCAGCAGGCTTGATAACCGCGCCGTCAGGGCAAAGATTGCCCCGCAAAACCGCCAGGGAGCCCTCATGGTAAACGGGATTCGACAGAGGGCGGATCACGTCGTCATTGAAGACCACCGCGCCGGCTAAGTTCTCGCCCACTGTGTCTCCAGTCACAGTCACGCAAGAGGTGTCAAGCCTGCCCTCAATCTGCTTCATCAGCGCACGCAGTCCGCCCGCATAGAAGAAATCCTCCATCAGATAGTTTTTGCCCGAGGGGCGAACATTCGCGATAAGTGGCGTGACTCTCCCCAGCGCGTCCAGATCATCCAGCGTCAGATTTACGCCCGCCCGCCGCGCCATGGCTATAAGGTGCACGACCGCGTTGGTGGAACAGCCCGTGGCCATCGCCACGATTGCGGCGTTTCGGAAGGCTGAGTCAGTCAGAATACGATCGGGGGTCAGATCCTCCCACACCATGTCAACAATCCTCCGTCCGCAATTTGCCGACATACGCTGATGGCCCGCGTCTGGCGCCGGGATCGACGAAGCGCCCGGCAGTGTCAGTCCCAGCGCATCAGTGATCGCTGTCATCGTGCTTGCGGTGCCCATCGTCATGCAAGTTCCAACCGAGCGGGCAATCCCACCCTGTATGCCCAGCCATTCCGGGTCCGAGATGTTGCCCGCGCGCCGCTCGTCCCAGTATTTCCACGCATCCGATCCCGAGCCAAGGATTCTGCCAGCGTAGTGACCGCGCAGCATTGGGCCTGCGGGTAGGTAGATGCACGGCACACCCGCCGAAATCGCCCCCATCACCAGACCCGGCGTGGTCTTGTCGCATCCCCCCATGAGCACCACGCCGTCAAACGGATGCGACCTGATCATCTCTTCCGTCTCCATCGCCAACATATTGCGGTAGAGCATCGACGTTGGCTTGGTAAAGCTTTCGTCCACCGACAACGAAGGCATCTCAACCGCAATCCCGCCGGCCTGAAGGACGCCGCGTTTCACATCCTGCGCACGCTCGCGAAAATGGCCGTGACACGAATTTATTTCGGACCAGGTATTGAGAATACCGATCACTGGCCGACCTCGAAACTCTTCCTCGGAATAGCCAAGCTGCATCATGCGCGACCGGTGCCCGAAGCTGCGCAAATCATCAGGCCCGAACCATCGCATGCTGCGCAGATCGTCGGCGCTTTTGCGTGTCGTGTCGGTCATCTCAGTCTCCCGCGTGTTGCTCTTCGGTTTGCACGGCGCTCAGCATCTGATCCATCGACCGAGCCAAAAGCCATGCGTCGCCCGCGACAGCAACGAACTCGATCCCCTGTGCATGGTAGCGGCGCGCCGCGGCCTCGCCATAGCCCAGGATGCCCACGGGCTTTTTCGCGTCGTGTACCGCCGCTATTGCACGCCGAATTTCGGCCTGAACGTCATCATGGCCTACGTCGCCGATATGCCCCATCGATGAAGCGAGATCGCCTGGTCCGACAAAGATCGCGTCGATCCCCTCTACCGCTGCGATAGCGGAAATTTCGTCTATGGCCTCTGTGGTTTCGACCTGCACAATCACGCACAGTTCGTCTTCATAGGTCTCGAGATAGTTGGCCTGCCGCCCATAACCGTTTGCGCGGATCGTTCCGGAATGGCCGCGTACGCCCGTGGGGGGGTAGCGCGTCCAAGACACCGCCTCTGTCGCCATTTCCGCATTCTGAATCATCGGAAACATCAGAGTACGCGCCCCAATGTCGAGCAGACGCTTTGTGATCACTTGTTCCGAAAAGGGGGGGCGGACCACCGGCTCGGCTCGGCCTCCGCGTGCGGCGCGCAGCTGGTCGGCCATCATCGACAGGTCGTTGGGCGCGTGTTCCATGTCGAGAAGAATCCAGTCGGCTCCGCAATGGGCTGCAATCTCGGTCACCGTGGGCGAGCACAGCGACAGCCACAGGCCCGGACAGCGCCGGCCCGCCGCCAGATCCTTCTTGAAACGATTACTTTTCATGCCCCTTTTCCTACCATGCGCCGGCGATCCCGGCGATGTTGTACAAAGATGTAGCCCAGAAAAAGCACTGCCAGTCCCAGCAGGGTTGCGCTGATTGGGCGCAGCAGGAACTGCGTCCAGTCGCCGTCAAACACCAGCATCCCCCGCCTAAGATTGGATTCCGTCAAGGTGCCCAGGATCAGGCCAAGGATCACGGGCGCTGTGCCAAATCGGTACCTGTTAAGAAAGAAGCCCAGCAAACCAAAAACGAACATGAGCCAAAGTTCGAAAATCGAACCATTCACGCCGTAGACCCCGATGACGCAGAACATCAGTATCAATGGCATCAACATCCGCGGCGGCACCTTGAGGATGCGTACGAACAGCCGAATGCCGAGGAGTTGCATAGCAAACATCGCGATATTAGCCAGGATGAAAGCGAAAAAGATACCATAGACGAGCTCAGCCTGCTGTTCGAAGAGCGCGGGCCCTGGCCGTACTCCTTGGATCGTCAGCCCGCCCATCAGCACCGCGGTGGCGACCTCGCCCGGCACGCCGAGGGTCAGCATGGGGATAAGCGCGCCACCCGCAGTGGCGTTATTAGAACTCTCTGAAGCAATCAGCCCCTCGGGATGGCCGGTGCCAAACTTTTCTGGCGTCTTCGACATGCGCCGCGCTTGATCGTAAGACAAGAAGGAGGAGATCGACCCGCCCGCGCCGGGTATTGCACCAACGATCACGCCGATGATAGTGGACGAAGCAACGACACGCCACGCGCGTGCCAAAATGCCCCAATGTGGGCGGGCGCTTCCCACATTTTGTGTGACGGTGTCGGAGGTGTCCGCGCCCGTGCGTTTCACGACATCATCAAGAACCTGTGACACGGCGAAAAGGCCAATCAGCGCGGGCAGCAAATTGATTCCGCTAATTAGCGCGGGCTGACCTGCCGCAAACCGCATCACACCTGTCATCGGGTCAGCCCCAACGGTGGCCAGCGTGAGCCCCAGAAGGCCCGCCACGAACCCCCGCAACATCGAGCCTGACGACACCGAGGCGATGATGACAAGACCAAAAACCCCCAGAGCGAAGAACTCAGCGGGGCCAAATTCCAGCGCGAAGGTGGCGATAGGGGGGGCGAGCAGGATCAATAGGGCCGCCCCGATTACGCCGCCCACGAAAGATGCCGAGATTGACAGGCCTAGGGCCTTGCCCGCCTCGCCGTTGCGCGCCATCGGAAAACCATCGAGCGTCGTGCAGACCGAAGACGGCGTGCCGGGGATGTTGAGCAAGATCGCCGGGATCGCGCCGCCCGCAATTGCGCCGCAGAATGCGCCCAATAGCATCCCAATGCCGGTCAGTGTGTTCATCCCGAACGTCAGGGGTATCAAAAGCGCGATGGCCATGGCAGCCGTCAGGCCAGGCAACGACCCCATAACCAGGCCCAGAAACGTGCCGCCAAGGATCGCGAGTAGGACGTTGATATCGGCAACAAGGCTGATGGCGTCGAGGAGGACCGTCATCGGTGCATCCTTTGCTCAGGGAAAGATCAGGCCAAACCCGTAGGTAAAGACCGCATAAGTGAGCCCTGATCCCGCAACCGCGAGAATGAGCGCCGAAATCGACAGGCGCCGCCATCCGGCGGTGTCGGCGGGACGGTCAAGAAACCAGCTGCACGACAACACCGCGCCGAACAGAAAGATCGCGGTCGAAACCAGAAAACCCAGCGGTTCAAGCATCACGATATATCCGACGAGCAACGCGCATGTGGCGGTGACGCCCAGCGTTTCGGCCATGCCGATGTTGTCCGCGCCACCGCTGGGATCGCGCACTGAACGCAGATCGTTCAAAAGTATCGGCAGCAGGCAAATCATGGCGAGAAACATGACCCCTGCGGGAAAATCGCCCGGCCCGATCTGTCCAGGGCCAAAGGCCTCGGGCAACGATTTGGCCTCCATTAGCCCACAGGCCATCGTCGCAAGAAGCACGAGGTCAAAGACGACCCGTCCCGAAATAAGTCTCATGAGACCTCCAGACATTCTGAGCAGAAGCCCCCGCCGCATGAGCGGCGAGAGCTGCAGGCATTACTGCTGCGCGACAGACTGCGTCAGCGGCAGAAACAGATCGGATCCTTCCTGCACGAAAGTCTTAAGCTCTTCGCCATAAAGCGGCGCAAGCTCGACACCAAGGTTATGGACTGCTTGCTGGAATCCCTCGTCTTGGATGGCCTTCTGCAGCGCTGTTTCCCATGCGATGATCACCGCCGGATTAACGCCCGCAGGGGCGGCAATTCCGCGCCATTGATCGGCGCTGACGTCCACGCCATGGTCAGAAAAGATTGGCACGTCAGGCAAAAGCGAACTTGTGCCAGTGGCGGCCACAGGGATGAGTCCGCCGTCACCTTCGATGGCCGAGACAACGTCGGAGGGCGACAGAACGACTCCGTCGATATGTCCGCCGAGCGCGGCCGCTGTCGCCTCGGAACCGCCGCCATACGGCACAAAGCTGACCTGAACCCCCAGCGCGTCGGCGATTGCCATTGTCATGATGTGCGAGGACGACCCGACGCCGGCAAAGCCCAACGTTACCTTATTTTCCTTGGCGTAGTCGACAAAGGATTGCAGATCTGACCAGTTGTCGGACTGACCGAGTGTCAGCACGTAAGGTTCGGTCACCAAGCGCGCGATGTAGTCGAAATCAGCAATCTCAAAATCCACGTTGCCCATGCCCACCAGCGTATAGAAGGCATTGTTCGGGATGGTAACCGTATAACCGTCCGGTTCTGCGGTTAGCGTTTGCGCGAGGCCGACAGCCCCTCCGCCACCGGCGACATTGCGCACGGCGACATCAATGCCGAATGCTTCTTCTAGTGGACCTTCAAGTGCGCGCACAAAATTGTCGGTCCCGCCGCCCGCGCCGTAAGGCACGATAATCGTGACGGTGTTGTTTGGGAAGCTTTCCTGGGCCGCCAGTGGTGCCGCCAGTGCGCCGAGGGCTATGGCGGCGGTTGCCGTGGTTATCTTAAACATAGTATATCTCCTCCTCGAGATCTAAAAATTAGTCTTTGCGCCGGGTAGTTATTCGCAAATCCGCCCGCTGACGCGCCGTGTGAGGTCTGTTCGCGACAGGACCGTGTCGTTCAGCCCGGCGCCAAGGCCCGGGCCGTCCAGTGGATAAATATGTCCATCGACCACTTTCGGGACGTCGGTCATGACGTCACGGTAGAACCCGTCGACATGAGACCGTACAGTTTCGGCCATCAGGGAGTTCGGCATTGCCGCCATGAGCTGCAGGTTGGCTAGAAGCGTCACCGGTCCGGTGCAGTCGTGGGGCGCGATCGTGCGGTCGTGGGCCATTGCCAAATGGGCGATGCGCTGTCCCTCGGTCAGGCCACCAATCCACGCCATGTCGAAATTGGCCACATCGATTGTGCCGCGCCCGAACATGTCGCGGTACCAGGGCAGGGAGCCCAAGTTCTCCGACCCTGCAAGCCGGGTTTGGGACGTCGCAGCATAGCGGGCAAGATCGTCCGCATTGTCGAGCTTGATTGGGTCTTCCTGCCAAAAAATCCCGAAATCCTCAGTCGCGCGGGCGATCTCGAGTGCGGCGGGCAGGTGCCAGAGACCGTGATACTCGATCATGATGTCCATTGCGTCCCCGACTTCGTCGCGAATTTGTTCAATCCCCCATAGCGCATCTTTCATCTGCGCGGCCGATATCGACTGCCCGCGGCTTTCGCGGGCGTGGACGTCAAAAGGCCAAATCTTCATGGCCGTTATCCCCTCGTCCAGCAATTCGCGCGCGAGCCGTGCGGGCTCGAACACCTGCATCAAAAGATCCTCGCTGCGCGAGATGCTCTTGGGCGGGGCATCGGTGCGGCTGTAGATCTGGCTGTCATATCCCGCCCGCACTTTGTTGTTGTAGTTCGAATTCGCGCAGGTGTTGTAGATACGAAGTCGGTCGTGGAATTTGCCGCCGAGAAGCGTCGTAATGGACTGTCCGAGGGATTGCCCCCATAGATCCCACAGTGCGATATCCACTGCCGAATTGCCCCGGATTTCGACGGAGCGAGTCGGAAAACCCTGGAAGCGGTTACCAACCTCATGGCGCAGCGCGTGCGAGATCGCGGTGCGCGCCATCGGGTCGCGGTCGATTACGGCGGGCGCGCAGGTCTCGTGGACATAAGCCACGACGGCCTGCGGATTGCGGAATGTCTCGCCCAGACCGATCAGGCCAGCGTCTGTGTGAAGGCGCACCCAGACCAGATTGCTGAACTCTTCGATCTGGATTGTTTCGATTCCAATTACCCGCATGGTGCTCTCCTCCGTCGTCCCAACTTGGTGCGACACAAACTGATTTATCAAAATAAGTCAATATAAGTAATCTAAAATATCACTTGGAATCTTATATCGATGATTTTACTTGATTATTTGCGCGCCGTGCTGAATGATCTCTAAACTAATAAATACTGGTCTGGTTGAGAAAAATGCTTCAGGATCTGCCGTCCCATGCCCACGCGATCCTGTTTGAGATGCTGGACGGGCCAGAATGGACGTCGGGTGGCAAACTTCCACCCGAGACCGAGTTAGCCGCCCGCGTTGGCGTCTCTCGTCCTGTGTTGCGCAAGGCGATCGCGCGACTGCGAGAGGACGGGAGAATTATATCACGCCGCGGGTCAGGCAATTTCGTACAGCCGCGGGTGATGATCAGCACTCCCGATGTCGAATTCCGCACGCTGTCTATCCAGACCGTCCACGACATGAAGCACTGCATGCGCTTCCGGCAGATTGTCGAGATCGCTGCGGCGGAGGACGCAGCCCGGATTGCGGATACCGCGGCGATCGATGCGGTGGCGGCGGCAAACGCAGCGCTGGCGGCAAATGTGGGCACCAGTATCTTTGACGCTGATTTCGCGTTCCATATGGCCATCGCGAACGCCTCAAAGAATGCCTATTATCAAGTTGCGCTCGGCACCTTGCGCAGCCAAATTGCACTGGGGGTCGAATTCGGGCGCAAGTTGCGCGGCGTGCCGTCCGACGAGGTGTCCCAGCGCGTCGTTGATGAGCACGAGGAAATCGTCGTTGCCCTACGCACTGGCGATGTGTGCCGTGTGCGGGACTCGGTCGATAAGCATCTGGCGCAGGGCATAAAGAGGTTGTTTGGCGAGGTCGGCTAAGAATTTTGCGGATAACGCTATGCTCGTCGCCGTGCACCAGAGTGACGAGCCATCTCACGCCTAGTCGGGCATATTGTCGGGATCAATGTTCTCGGTGTGCAGGTCGATCAGAGCATCAAGATGCATGCGAGCTTCTATCCAATATCTCACAAGCCAAATTACATAATTATCCTTATGCGATATGTCTGTGTACGCGCAAAGTTAGAATGTCCCACATCTGCAAAGTAGTATCCGTGTTGATCAAGCCCTGTTTTCAGACCACATTCGACCGTCTCGCAGCAGTGCGTTTGCGACGACTACCAGCTTACGCATGATCGCAGTGAGCGCGACTTTTGGCGGTTTTCCTGCTTTGATGAGCTGATCGTATTTCACCTTTGAACTGAGTTGATGACGTATGGTGCAAAGCGCGGGCATGTACATCGCTCGCCGAAAGAATGCCCGACCGCCCTGAATGCGTTCTTTGCCTTGCCAACGACCTGACTGCTTTGAGATTGGGGCGAGGCCCGCGAGGCAGGCAGCCTGCTTACCGGTCATGGATCCAAGTTCGGGCATCTCGATCAACATTGAGAATGCCGTGATGCTAGATATTCCGGGAATGCTTGTGAGGATTTTGAAGCGAGCCAAAATCTGTTCGTCCTGGGCAACCAAATCCCTGATCCTGCAATCTAGCTGATCAAGATGGCGTTCGATTTGCGACAGTCGTTCCTTTAGGTGCCGTTTCAAAAGCGTTTGCGTGGTTGTTTGTGACCTCGTTTTGACGGCCACTCGATCTTTGACTAATCCGCGTCTGGCGACCATCATCTCTCTGAGATCGTTTAGATATTCGACTTTTGGCTCTTGTGGTTCAAGCTGCAGAATAGCACCCATCCGAGCTAGCATTTCTGCGTCGACCTTGTCGGTTTTTGCGATCTTGCCCGTAGCTTCTGCAAATCGGCGGGCCTGGCGTGGGTTCACTTTGGTATAAGGAACTGCATTTTTTGCTAAGCTCGTTTCGAGTTCGCGGTGGTAGACGCCAGAGGCTTCAAAGATTACCAATGACGCGCCAAGCTTTGCGATCAATCTTTGCAGCGACCTTAGGCCGAAACCGCTGTTTGCGACTTGATGGTGCTCAAGGCCCACCAAGTCAAACACGTCGAGTTTGTCTTTTGAAACATCAATTCCAATGGTATTATTCATCTGTCTTTTCCTCACCTCGTCTTGTCATGCGAGCCTTGCGCCCATGTATCCGTTCAGGTTGATCGAAAAGACGGGGGTGATCATACTGCTTTTCGGTCCTTGCATGACCTGAAATGTTTCGATCCGTCCCCCGCCGCTGACCGGCATATATGAGGTGCCGGACAGCGGCTCCCTTATCGCATGAGAGCCAACGCCAGCCTAAGACAAGAAGTGTCACACTTCCCTGTTTTGGCAGGATTGGAGTGTGGCGGTGGGATTGGTTGTTATGAGCGAACGCGAGCTGAACCACATTGAGGTATTGAGCCAGGTGACGCAAGGCCGGATGACGGCTGTGACAGCTGCGAACGTGTTGGGACTGAGCCGACGGCAAGTGCATCGGCTGTTGAAGGATTTCCAGA
>Ga0307487_1000770_pt1 | contig 24307 bp, 23 predicted proteins | sample CBIW12metaG_FD_203665 | JGI IMG/M metagenome (GOLD analysis project Ga0307487, IMG submission 203665) | Sea-ice brine microbial communities from Beaufort Sea near Barrow, Alaska, United States - CBIW 1.2 | ecosystem: Environmental > Aquatic > Marine > Coastal | place: USA: Alaska | collected... | reverse complement strand
AAACAATATTTAATCAAAATGAAGGAAAATAAACTACATTTGAAAACAGAAAAGTTGTGCACTGTTGTTGCCATTTTCTGTGCACTCTAATTTACCATTTTCTGTGCATTTGTAATTTCTACTTACACCTTATCGTTCCGTAGCAACTTATGGTGATTCCTTTTAAAACAAAGAAGAATTCGAAGGTAAAAAGATCGAAGTTGGCAGTTGTGCCTCTTTTTCAGAAAAGTGTTTTATAAACCCTGTCAATTTATGAATTTTCCACCACGCGTTCCGATGCAATACAACTACTTCGGAGAAGCTGGTTTACACCCACCAATTATCCCTAAGGAACAAATCCTTTAATTCAATTAAATTTAAACGTTCAGAAATAGCCTTATTATTAACGTATTGCTGACCATGTTTTCATCAGAATTTGAATGCGCGGTGTGAGTTTTTGTAGCGTTTCAAACCATTCTTTCGTCTTGGCTAAACTATTTTTGTCATTAACTTCGGCAGTATGAAGCAGACTTTTTTACTTTTTATTATCCTTCTAGCATGCTTTTCGGTCGGAGCCCAGTCCTCTTTATAAGTGCGTGGATTTTTTGGTGTTTCGGGAGCCAATGCCAACTTGAACGAAGATCTGGATGGAGCAAGTTCTGTGGAAATGGAAAACTTCATGGAGGTAGGTGTTCTACTTTCGAAAAGTATTAGTGAGAAATTATCGCTGAGTGGAGGTGTGAATTATGCATTTGCAATAGTGGACTGCAGCCCGAATTTAACACCAGGTGCTTTGTGTGATTATTTCTATTCTCTTAATCCCGATTTTAGGATGCTTTCCATCCCTATTTATGCAGAATATGCTTTAGGGAAGATTTTTTATGCAGCAGCAGGGCCAATCTTAGATTTTCAGTTTTCCGTAGGGAATAATTTCTCGGATCAGAGTGGTGTTGGCTATTTGGTTGGCCTTGGCGCAAAGGTGAATTCTGAAAAACTTTCCTATTCATTTTCCCCAATTACAAAAGACATCACGTGATTCCCTTTGAAAAAGCAGGCAACTAAAAACAAGTCTGGCAAGAATTGGAGATTCAGTTTGGCGTAGGTTAGGTATTTTGAGGGGCTTTATAAAAATTTTTCCAATCGTTTTCTAACCATATATAAAAAAAGCATCCGCCGTGGCGGATGCTTTTTTTATGAGGTCGAGAGCGGATTCGAACCGCTGTACGAGGTTTTGCAGACCTCTGCCTAGCCACTCGGCCACTCGACCAATCTGAATTGGAATGCAAATGTAGATATTTATTAGTTTTTAGCAAGAAAAATGAGTCTTTATTTGCCAGATTTTATAATACATTACTTTTTAGCCCTGCTATTTTATCATGATCAAAAAGTTTTTCGGGGGTTGATCCGTAATTGACGTTTAAAAGGTTGCGAAAATAAGATTATTTATAAAGATTCTAAATTAAATTATCAGCTATTTTTTATTATTAAAAAGTTGAATATCAGCGCTCTAAACTAGTTAATTTGTCCTAAATCTACTTGCAGCTATCTACTAACTCATGTTTGAAAAATAGCCTTCGGGTAGTACCTTTGCATCGGTTATAAACACCCACACAAACTATTTAATTAGCTATAATATGTTATCCAAACGCTCGTTAGTAGGAGTTCGCTTGAATTTCCCCACACTGGCAGTGCTGCTTTTCATGCTGATTGGAACTCAGGTTTTTGCCGCAGATCCAACAGTTGCAGATAGTGAAGAAGCTGTAGCAGCAGGAAAGACTGTCTTCAACGCAAATTGTAAGACATGCCACAAACTAGATCAAAAGCTGGTTGGTCCTGCCTTGAGAGGGGCATCTGACAGAGAACCTGTTGATGTAGTAAAAGCCTTTATTAAGAATTCTCAGGCAGTAATAGCGTCAGGTAATTCTTATTACAACGATCTCTATAAGGAATACAGCAATACTGTGATGCCCGCGCATGCCTTCCTTAGCGATGATGATCTGAATAACCTCCTTTCTTACATTGAGTATGGAGACAAAGCGGACGCACCGGCTGCAGCAGGAGCAACCGCTGGTGGCGCTGCAGGAGTAGCAGTTGCTAGTGGCGGAGGAATCCCAGACCAATACCTTACAATAATAATAGGAGTACTGGTCGTAGTTCTTTTGCTGATTCTCGTTGTTTTGGCATTAATCATCTCTGTACTTACCAAGTATCTTGATAAGCAGGACCTTGATGCGGAGGATAAAGAATTTGTCACTCAAAAAACGGACTTGGGCAAAATTTTTAAAAGCGACATGTTTATAGTGATTATCACTGCAGTCGTAATCGCATTAGTTGCTAAGACTGCATTGGATGGCTTGTATGGAATTGGTATACAGCAGGGATATGCGCCAACACAACCAATTGCTTATTCTCATGCGCTACACGCCGGTACTTTGCAAATTGAATGTCAATACTGTCACACAGGAGTAGAGATAGGCAAATCAGCCAATATTCCATCTCCTAATATTTGTATGAATTGTCATACCCATATACAGAATGTGCAAGGTAAAGAAGGGATTTCTACCGAAATCCAGAAAATATACGATGCAGTGGACAATGATCAGCCAATTGAATGGGTGCGAGTTCACAATCTTCCGGATCTAGCTTATTTTAACCACTCTCAGCACGTAGTAGTGGGTCAGATTGAGTGTCAAACTTGCCACGGTCCTATTCAAGAAATGGAAGTGGTAAGTCAGTACAGCACACTTACTATGGGCTGGTGTATAGATTGCCACAGAAATACAGAAATCCAAGCTGATGGCAATGAATATTATGATAAGCTGGTACAGCTTCATAACGATTCAAAAGATGCTTTGAAAGTCAAAGACATCGGAGGTTTGGAGTGTGCTAAATGCCACTATTAATACACTATTCTTTTCGCAAATTCATTCTTATATCATAAAATGAAGGATATTAAAAAAACGTATTGGAAAGGGCTTGAGCAACTCAATAACGATCCGGAGTTTGTAAAAAACGCCGAAAGGGAATTTCCTGAATTGCCCTCTACCGTTAATGAAGATGGTAGCTCTTCTAGAAGAGATTTCTTAAAAGTAATGGGATTTAGTTTAGCGGCAGCTTCTTTAGCAGCTTGTGAGGCACCTATTAGAAAGGCTATCCCTTATGTGAACAAGCCAGTTGACATTAACCCTACTATTGCTAATTATTACGCATCAACTTTTGCTTTTGGTGGAGATTACGCTTCTATAGTAGTAAAAACAAGAGAAGGCCGTCCAATTAAAATTGACGGAAATAAACTTTCTCCAATAAACAATGGTAAAACAAACGCCATCGTCGAGGCATCTGTCCTTTCTCTGTATGATAAAGAGAGATTAACAGGTCCATACAGTGGTGGTCAAAAAAGCGATTGGAAGACAGTAGACGCTCAAGCTAAAGCTGCTTTGGCTTCAGCTGGTTCTGTAAAAATTATTTCAAATACCATTATCTCTCCTACAACTCTTAAAGCTATTCAGCAACTCGCTGATGCCAACGGAAACGTGGAAGTGATTATGTATGACCCTTTGTCTAATTACGGGATATTGAAAGCTGCTGAAACCTATTATGGTTCAGCTGTTTTACCTTCCTATTCATTCAACAAAGCTAAAACTATCGTCTCCTTTGGAGCTGACTTTTTAGGCACTTGGATATCTCCAATCGAATTTGCAGGTCAATACGCTAAAACGCGTAAAATCAGCAAAGAGAAACCAGAAATGTCCAGACATTATCAGTTTGAGTCTAATCTTTCTTTGTCAGGTGCCAACGCCGATTATAGAACTCCAATAAAAGCGTCACAAAGTGGCTTAGCTGTTTTGGCACTTTACAATGCGATTGCTAAAAAGAGCGGAGCAGCAACAGTTTCAGCTCCAGCAGTAGAAATCCCTAATTTGGATAAAGCAGCAGCTGATCTTTTAGCAAGCAAAGGATCTTCCTTAGTAATTTCGGGTTCTAATGATCCAAATGTTCAGGTGGTGATCAACGCCATTAATGAACTGCTTGGAAGTAATGGAACTACGGTTGATTTTGCAAATCCTGCTTACTATCGTAAAGGTGATGATGCGAAAATGAACCAGTTTGTGTCTGACTTGACCTCTGGAAAAGTTGGCGGAGTTATTTTCTATAACTGTAACCCAGTTTATGACTTTGCAAGAGGTACTGAGATTGCAGCAGGAATTGCTAAAGCTAAATTGAGTATTGCGACCAATGGCACAATGGATGAGACTTCCTCATTGGTGCAGATCGTAGCTCCTGATCACAATTTCTTAGAATCATGGAATGATTATGAGCCTAAAAAGGGTCATTATTCTTTAGCACAGCCTGCTATTACTCCATTATTTGATACGCGTCAAGCTCAAGATTCATTTTTATTATGGGCTGGATCTGCCACTAATTATTACGATTTCCTTCAAGGATCATGGCAAACGGATGTGTTTTCTCAATTAGAGACAGACAGCGATTTTCCTACCTTCTGGGATCAGACATTATATAATGGTGTTTTAGCTATTGACTCGACAGCAGAATCTGTTTCTTTGGCACCAATAGGAGATGCAAATGCAGCCGCAGCAGCGGTATCCAAAGCTTCTTCTGGCGCAAGCGGTGGAGCTGAATTGGTTATCTATTCAAAAATCGGTATTGGTAATGGAGTTTTCGCCAACAATCCTTGGCTTCATGAGCTATCTGATCCTATCACTAAAGCTACCTGGGATAACTACTTAACAGTTTCTCAAAAGTGGGCATCTGATAACGATGTGACGATGTATGAGGGAGAATCCAGTAAAGCTTCTATCACAGTAAATGGTAAATCATTGATCGTTCCAATCCTGATCCAACCAGGTCAGGCAGAAGGCACCTTTGGTTTGGCTGTTGGCTATGGCAGATCAAAAGCTGGAAGAGTAGCTAATGGAGTGGGTGTAAATGCCTATGATCTCTTAGACATCTCTCAAGGTTTTGTTAATTTTGATATCGTAAGTGGTGTGGAAGTGAAAGCTACAGGAGACTCCTATAGCTTAGCGCGTACTCAGACCCACCAGACGTTCATGGGACGTGAAAATGTAATTCAAGAATCAATTTTATCTAAATATAAAGAGGATAATTCTGCTGGTAGATATCATCCTAGAGTATATAAGGACGGTGAATTTGTAAAGCCTTCCAAGCTTTCACTTTGGACCGGACACAAGTATAGTCAGCATCATTGGGGCTTGGCAATTGACATGAACTCCTGTATTGGATGTTCTGCTTGTTCGATTGCATGTCAAGTTGAAAACAACGTCGCAGTAGTTGGTAAGCAAGAAGTACTGAATAGAAGAGAGATGGCTTGGATCAGAATTGACCGCTATTATTCTTCAGATGCTGCTGCAGACGACTTGGATGGAATGGAGATTGCAGCTCAAAATCCTGAGGTGACTTTCCAGCCGATGATGTGTCAGCAGTGTAATAATGCTCCTTGCGAGACCGTATGTCCTGTAGCAGCGACTACTCACTCTTCAGAAGGTCTCAATCAAATGACCTACAACAGATGTATAGGTACAAGGTATTGTGCAAACAACTGTCCGTATAAAGTACGTCGATTCAACTGGTTTAAATATCACGATAACACTCAGTTTGCAGATGTCAATATTGCTCAAAATGATGATTTGGGTAAAATGGTATTGAACCCTGATGTCACTGTGAGGGCTAGAGGAGTGATGGAGAAATGCTCCATGTGCGTGCAGAGAATACAAGCTGGTAAGCTAGAGGCTAAACGAGAGAAGAGAAAAGTGAGGGATGGAGAGATCAATGTAGCTTGTGCTGTAGCTTGTCCTACCGACGCATTGGTATTTGGTGACATGAATGATGCTAATAGTCAAGTTTCTCAGATCCTTAAAATAAAGGAGAATACTACTTCAGCTTTGAAAGAAGTAAATGAGGAAAGAGCATATCACGTATTGGAGGAAATCAACGTAAGTCCAAACGTATGGTATTTCACCAAAATCAGAAATAAAGACAAAAACGAAGCCTAATAATAACTTTATAAACTATGCAGGTTACTTCATCGGTACGGGATCCCTTAGTTACTGGAGGCAAAACCTACCACGATGTCACAAATGATGTGGCAAGTCGAGTAGAGGAAAAGCCGTCACTGACTTGGTTCCTAGCTATACTTATTTCTGCCAGCGTCATGGCTTTGGGATCAATCGCGCTTATTGCTACGCTTTGGCATGGAATAGGAATGTGGGGACTCAACAAAACTGTCGGTTGGGCTTGGGATATCACCAACTTCGTGTGGTGGGTAGGTATTGGTCACGCAGGTACTCTGATTTCAGCGGTACTTCTTCTGTTCAGACAAAAATGGAGGACTTCCATTAACAGAGCTGCAGAGGCAATGACAATTTTTGCTGTTATCTGTGCTGCAATGTTTCCTGTCATCCACATGGGCAGACCCTGGCTGGGAGCGTATTGGGCTTTACCACTTCCAAACGTGTTTGGATCACTTTGGGTAAACTTCAATTCACCTCTTCTTTGGGACGTTTTTGCGATTTCTACTTATTTCTCAGTATCATTAGTTTTCTGGTACATCGGTTTGATTCCAGATTTCGCAACCATAAGAGACAGAGCAACTGGTTTAAGAAAAATTATCTATGGAGGCCTATCCTTTGGTTGGGATGGAGCTGCTAAAACTTGGAGCAGGTATGAATCCGTTTCTCTGATTTTGGCAGGTTTGGCCACTCCACTGGTACTTTCTGTACATACAATTGTATCTATGGACTTTGCCACATCAGTCATACCGGGATGGCACACTACGATTTTCCCTCCTTACTTTGTGGCGGGAGCAATTTTTTCAGGTTTTGCCATGGTATTGACCTTGATGATTGTGACTAGAAAGGTGTATAAATTAGAAGACTATATCACCATCGGTCACATTGAACTGATGAATATTGTAATCATCGTCACAGGTTCCATCGTTGGTATTGCCTATATCACTGAGTTTTTTATCGCTTGGTATTCAGGCGTTGAGGCTGAACAATATGCATTTATTAACAGAGCATTCGGGCCTTACTGGTGGGCATATGCAATGATGATGACCTGCAATGTGGTTTCTCCTCAGTTGTTTTGGTTTAAGAAAATCAGGACTTCTATCGCTGCCACTTTCGCATTATCTATTGTAGTGAACATAGGAATGTGGTTTGAGCGTTTCGTAATTATCGTTACCTCCTTGCATAGAGATTTCCTTCCATCTTCTTGGGCGATGTTTTACCCTACCTGGGCTGACATCGGGATCTACCTATTTACCTTTGGATTGTTCTTCACCTTATTCTTTTTGTTTGCCAAGTTCTTCCCGGTAATCAACATGGCTGAAGTGAAAGCAATATTGAAATCCTCATCTCAAAAAGTAGAAAAATAATCATGGAAAGAGATACACATTTTGTTTTGGGAGTTTTCGAAGATGAAGACGTTTTGCTCCACGCAATTAAGGATGTAAAGCGATCTGGTATAAAAATCCAGGAAGTTTATTCTCCATATCCCGTGCATGGTATAGACGATTATCTAGGCTATAAGAGAAGTCGGCTACCCGTAGCTGCATTCTTCTTTGGCGTGTTGGGGACTTGCCTGGCGTTGATCATGCAGTTCTACATGATGCAATTTGACTGGCCAATGATCATCGGTGGCAAGGATTTTGGAGCACTTCCAGACTTTATACCCGTTACCTTTGAACTGACAGTCCTATTGGCATCTTTTGGAATGGTGGGAGTATTTATGGTAAGCTCAAATCTTAAACCCTGGGGACAACCTAGAATATTTGATTTGAGAATCACAGATGATAAGCATGTTATGGCAATCGATATTGCAAACAACTCCTCTATGGGGATTGATAAGATTGAAGAAATTTTGAAGTCTTCAGGAGCATCAGAAGTTAATAAAAAAAGTTTTGAATAGTAAATCTGTAACTATGAAGATTGCTAAGACACTAAGTATTTTGGGGGTTGCCATGGCCGGGATCACTTTAATTGGCTGCAGAGCCGGTGGTGAAAACCAAGGGTTAGAATTTGCTCCTCAAATGTACCATTCAGTAGCCTATGAGCCATTGACTCAAATTACTGACGCCGAAACAAAAGGAAATATTATTTCCACTCGTGAAGATGGAAAGGGAGAATATTTTAATAGCAACATTAATAATCCTCATCAGATGAATATGAGGGTGCCCGCTCCTAATACTGTTCCTAGAAATGAGAAAGGTTATTTGCCGTACCGTTTCAAAGCATTTGAAATAGATGAAGCAAGTATTTCTGTTAAAAACCCTGTTGAATTAAATGACGAGGTTCTAAAAGACGGAAAACGACTATTTGGTTTGTATTGCACACCTTGCCATGGTCAAGGTGGAGAGGGGGATGGTGCTGTCGGTATGATCATCGGTGGAGTAGCTAACCTCAAAGGCGGTGCCTATGTTGGTCTTTCAGAGGGTCATATATTCCACGTGATTACTAAAGGAAAAGGAAGAATGGGCGCCCATGGTTCTCAGATTACTCCAGAAAATAGATGGAAGATTGTTCATTATGTGAAACAAGATCTCCAAGGTGGTCAAAATGCAGATAATGCAGTTGCAGAAGCCCCAACAGAAACACCATTAGAAACTCCAGCAAATTAATTATGGACCACGACGTACAACACTATAATCTGGATCAAAAATTTGATTTCACGTCCGCTATCAAAAAAACTATATTCAAAGTTTTAGGTATTGGCGCATTACTTCTAGTTATTGGTATCGCCATGGCTATGTTTGGAGGTGGACACAATGAGGCTGCGGAAGCTGAAGGCCACGCATTCCATTGGTCACAGAGATTCTATTCAAATCTTTGGATCAATAATGTGTATTTCATCGGAATTTCTCTGGTGGGGGTTTTCTTTTTTGCTATTCAATATGCTGCTCAAGCTGGATGGTCTACGGCCATAACAAGAATTATGCTTTCTTTGGGTAGCTGGTTGCCATATGCAGGTGGACTTCTCTTAGTCACGTTTATTGTAGCTGACCATGATCTTTTCCACTGGACACATTCCTACTTGTATGATAAAGGAAATCCAGCCCTATATGATTCTATTATTGACGGCAAAGCGACTTTTTTCTACTGGCCTCTTGGTAAAGGTACCTTCCCTATATTATTCCTATTGAGAATGGTGTTGTTTATTGGTTTTTGGATTTTCTTCGTAAAGAAGTTTCTTGCAATTAATGACGCCGAAGATATGACTGGTGGTTCTTCACATTGGTATAAAATGAGAAGCTGGACTGCTTACTTCATAATTTTCTTTGCTGTTAGTTCTTCAATTGCATCATGGGATTGGATCATGTCTATAGACACGCACTGGTTCTCCACCCTATTTGGATGGTATGTATTCTCCTCCTGGTTTGTTTCTGCCTTGTCGGCGATTACCTTGATGACTATCTTCCTTAGAAGCCTAGGCTATCTAGAAATGGTGAACGAAAATCACGTACATGACTTAGGTAAGTTTGTATTTGGCTTTACCATTTTCTGGGCATATCTATGGTTTTCCCAATTTCTATTAATTTACTATGCTAACCTTCCAGAAGAAGCCGTCTATTTCATTGAGAGGCTATCGAGTGGAATTTATCGTCCTTTCTTCTTTGCGAATTTAGCTTTGAACTTCGTGCTTCCTTTTTTGTTATTAATGACAAGAGATTCGAAACGACATGGTGTCTTCCTTAAATTAGTTTGCACCATGATCATAGTAGGTCATTGGGTCGATTTCTTCTTGATGGTTCAGCCAGGTACATTAGGTCAACATGGTGGTGTTGGGTTCATGGAGATAGGTATGTTCCTAGTATATGGATCAGTAGTTACATTCGTAGTGTTTTCAAGTTTGGCTAAAAGGAACCTTGTTCCTAAAAACCATCCAATGCTTGAAGAAAGCTATCATCATCACATTTAATTAAAGCCGAAATAATAAAGGTATGTACGGATTTCTGATTGGAGTAGGGGTTCTTTTGTTGTTGTCCATTATTTGGATGGTATATAGAATCCAGACATTAGTCTCTGTAGTGAAGGGTTCCGATAAAAAGGTAGCCTCAGGGAGTAATAAAGTGAATGCAATTCTGTTTATAGTATTCTTAGTTGCTGGTGGCGCTTTGATGACATGGTATTCAATCAAAGAGTTTCACAATTATCAGTTGCCCATTGCTTCTGAACATGGTATCGTGACTGATCGTCTATTCTGGATTACCATGGCGATTACCATCTTTGTGTTTGTTATAACACATATTTTGCTCTTCGTTTTCCCATATATGTATAGGTACGATGAAAATAGAAAAGCTTCATTCTTTCCGCATAACAATAAGCTTGAAATCATCTGGACAACTGTGCCCGGTGTGGTACTTGCTTTATTAGTGATTACTGGATGGTCTGCATGGTCTGACATTACTGCTCCTGCACCTGAAAATGCACACGTGGTGGAGATAATGGGATCTCAGTTTAACTGGGATATTAGATATCCTGGTAAGGATCTAGTTTTGGGAGATTACGATTATAGATTAATCACTGCCACAAATGCTCAGGGAATTGATTTTAATGATAAGAACGCTATTGATGATTTTCCATCACCAATTGTAGTAATCCCAAAAGGAGAGCCAGTTCTTTTCAAGATAAGAGCTAGAGATGTTCTTCACTCAGTATTTGCTCCTCATATGAGACTGAAAATGGATGCTGTTCCGGGTATGCCTACTCGCTTCTGGTTTGTTCCAAATAAGACTACAGCCGAAATGAGAGTTGAGCTCAACGATCCAGAGTTTGTATATGAGATAGCGTGTGCTGAAGTATGCGGAAGAGGCCATTTCTCAATGCGCAAGGTGATTGAAGTAGTTGAGCCAGATGAATACCAGAAATGGTATGCGGAGCAGCAAAGCTTTATTCAACAAAATCCTGCTTTGGCGGAAAATTTAACTGCTGAGACAAAAGCTTTAGCAGATATTCAATTAGGCGAAAAGTAATAAACAAAATTATAGATTATGTCAACAGCATCTGTCGCAAATCATGAGGCTTCGCACGATCATCACGATCATGAGCACCATGATAATTTTGTAACTAAATATATTTTCTCCCAAGATCATAAAATGATCGCAAAACAATACCTAGTTACTGGTATGTTCTGGGCATTGTTGGGAGGTTTCCTTTCTGTATTATTCAGATTGCAATTAGGGTTTCCTGATATGGACATGTCTTTTCTTCGTCCAATTTTAGGTGGATGGATAGATGAAGCTGGTCACCTAGATCCTACTTTCTACCTTTCTTTAGTCACCATGCACGGAACGATTATGGTGTTCTTTGTATTGACAGCAGGGTTGAGTGGTACATTCTCTAACTTCTTAATTCCACTTCAGATCGGAGCAAGAGACATGGCATCTGGATTCATGAATATGCTCTCTTACTGGTTATTTGTTCTTTCCGGTATCATCATGTTCATTTCTTTATTCTTGAAAACTGGTCCTGCATCCGGCGGATGGGTAGTTTACCCACCTTTATCTGCACTAGAGCAAGCCATACCAGGTTCAGGATTGGGAATGACTCTCTGGTTAATAGCAATGGTGTTCTTTATAGCGTCCTCTCTAATGGGTGGTATCAACTACATTACCACTGTCATTAACCTTAGGACTAAAGGAATGTCTTTTTCCAAACTTCCTTTAACGATTTGGGCGTTTTTCTTAACCGCTGTAATCGGATTGCTTTCATTCCCTGTTTTATTCTCAGCAGCTTTATTGCTTGTATTTGACAGGAGCTTTGGTACCTCATTCTATTTATCTGACATCTATATTAATGGGGAAGCTTTGCCAAATACTGGTGGTAGTCCTGTGCTTTACCAGCACCTGTTTTGGTTCCTTGGACACCCTGAAGTATATATAGTAATTATGCCAGCTTTTGGTATAGTATCTGAAGTAATCGCAGTTAATTCTAGGAAACCAATTTTCGGGTATAGAGCGATGATTATCTCTCTTTTGGGTATCACAGTTCTTTCATTCGTGGTGTGGGCTCACCACATGTTCGTTTCTGGCATGAATCCATTCTTAGGATCGATCTTCATGTTCTTGACCCTTATTATCGCCGTCCCTTCTGCAGTTAAGGTGTTTAACTATCTGACAACACTCTGGCGGGGAAATTTAATATTTACTCCAGCAATGTTGTTTGCCATAGGCATGGTTTCCTTCTTTATATCTGGGGGTATTACGGGTATATTCTTAGGAAACTCTGCAATTGATATTCAGCTTCATGATACCTACTTCGTAGTTGCTCACTTCCACCTGGTAATGGGTTCTGCCTCTTTCTTTGGAATGATAGCTGGGGTTTACCATTGGTTCCCAAAAATGTTTGGTAGAATGATGGACGCCCGTCTAGGGTACGTTCACTTCTGGATATCTTTCGTGGGGGTTTACATGGTGTTTTTCCCAATGCACTATATAGGTATCGCTGGATTTCCTAGAAGATACTACAGCTGGACAAATTTTGAATTTGCCAACATGTATACAGACTTAAACATGTTTATATCAGTTGCTGCTTTCATTACTTTCTTTGCGCAGTTTCTCTTCCTTTTCAACTTCTTTTATTCTATGTATAAAGGAAGAAAAGCAACTCAGAATCCATGGAGAGCAAATACCCTAGAGTGGACTACACCGATCCATCCTGGTCACGGTAACTGGCCTGGTGAAATCCCAGCAGTATATAGATGGCCTTATGATTATTCTAAGCCAGGTGCTGAAGAAGACTTTATTCCTCAAACAGTGCCATTATCTGCCACACCTGAATCTAATCTTGCTCATGAGCAGGAACTTGTTCAGACAGAGTTAGAAATAATGAAAGAAGAGGAAGAGGTATTGGAATCAAATGACTCAAATCACTCATAAATCAATAAGCAGCTTTCGCCGAATCTCTCGGATTACGGTGATAGCTGTTTATTTCCTTATACTGGTGGGAGGAGTGGTGAGAAGCTCCGGATCTGGTATGGGTTGTCCTGATTGGCCAAAGTGCTTTGGAACTATTATTCCTCCCACTAGCGCTGATCAACTTCCAGATAATTATCAAGAAATATATTTAGAGAAACGATTATCCAAAAACGAAAGGTTGGTGGCTACCCTTGAAAAATTTGGATTCTCTCAAACTGCTGAGGAAATTTCTAACGATAAATCAATCCTTGTTGAAGAAGAATTTAACCCTGTTAAAACTTGGATTGAATACATTAATCGATTGGTGGGAGTTGCGATTGGGATATTAATCATCATTACCTTATTTAAGTCCTTCGCTCTGAGACATTTTGATAAATGGATTCCGATTCTTTCTTGGTTCAGTTTGATCTTGGTGCTATTCATAGGATGGATAGGGTCTATAGTTGTATCTACGAATCTTCTCCATTGGATGATTACCATTCATATGGTCCTCGCGCTTCTATTGGTGGCATTGCTGATTTACGTATATCATCGTGCAGGATTGCTAGAAGCAACGTCAGTTCCTGTTGAATCTATACCCATTAAAGTCTATTTGATTTTGATCATCGGATCTATACTTATGTTCTTTCAGGTGGTACTAGGAACTCAGGTTCGAGAAGAAATTGATGTCATTTCTGACTCGCTAGGAAATATGCTTCGAAATGAATGGGTGGGCAGAATTGGATTAGAATTTCTGATCCACAGATCTTTCTCATTAGTTTTACTGGCAATCCATGTGTTATATTTCTTTTGGGCGTTTAAATACACCCACCGAAAATCTCAAGTCAACGTATGGTCTCAAGCATTAATGATTTTGATTCTGTTAGAAATAGCTACAGGTATTGGCATGGCATACTTCGGAATTCCTGCATTTCTGCAACCAATACATTTGTTAATTGGTTCTTTAATAGTGGGAGTTCAGGTGTTATTGATACTTCAGCTTAAAGGACATTCACAGCATAGTTTAACTACTAATTAATTATGAGGACAGTTGAAGTAACTGATCATCTTAATAGTCAGATTATAAGTAAAATTAAATCATACTCTGAGTTGATAAAGCTGAGGCTTTCAGCTTTGGTTACTTTCTCAGCAGTTTTTGGGTATATTCTTGGTGACCGAGGCGTCAGCTTTGGTTGGGCTGGATTTGTTGGGTTAGCTATAGGTGGTTTTTTAATTAGCGGTGCTTCTTGCGCTGCTAACGAAATCATGGAGCGTGATCTAGATAAATTAATGAAGAGAACGCAAAACCGTCCCCTGCCCTTAAAGACTATATCCTTGCAAGAGGCCTATTGGGTTACCTCAATTGTCGCCCTTTTAGGTGTTTCACTTCTATGGATATTTACGAATCCACTTACTACCTGGCTCGCAATATTGAGCATGGTTCTTTATGTGTTTGTATATACGCCATTGAAACGTGTGGGACCAATTGCCGTGTTCGTAGGAGCAATTCCTGGTGCTCTGCCTCCCTTACTTGGTTGGACAGCAGCTACGGGAAGCATTTCTTACGAAGCACTTATTATATTTGGAATTCAATTCATTTGGCAATTCCCGCATTTCTGGGCTATCGCATGGGTTAGTGATGATGATTATAAAGCAGCAGGTTTTAAGTTGCTTCCAAGTGGAGGAGGTAAAGATTTGAATACAGCTATTCAAATTATGATTTATACCTTATTCTTGCTTCCACTTGGACTTTTGCCTAGCTACTTTGGATTGACTGGAATGACTTCAGGGATTGTTGCTACCGTATGTGGTATACTTTTCTTGGCACAGACTTTTTCATTGATGAAAGACTGCTCCCGCAAGTCTGCTTTGAAAATTATGTTTGGCTCATTCCTTTATTTACCAATCGTACAGATTGCGTACTTGCTGGATAAATTACCTCAATGATGGAAAAAGAATTAAAATATATCGATTACGCAGATCAACCGATCGCCATGCATCCCAAGAAATTCGCTTTATGGCTTTTTCTTGTTACGATTGTTATGATCTTTGCTGGCCTTACCAGTGCTTATATAGTTCGAGCCTCAGAAGGCAATTGGCTGGAATATGATCTGCCAACTATTTTCTGGTTCACATCTGGAATAGTGATATTAAGTAGCGGTTGTTTACAATACGCATATGCCGCTGCTAAAAAGGATAATATGCTTGGACTTCGGGTTGGGATGATATCTGCTCTCCTTTTGGGTATCATTTTCTTAATAGGACAATGGTTTAGTTGGGTAGCGCTTGTAGATGAAAATGTTTTCTTGGTGGGCAATCCTTCTGGTTCCTTTCTTTACATATTTACTGGCTTGCACGCCGTTCACTTAATCAGTGGATTGATTTTCCTGATTATTGTGTTAATTTCAACATTCCAATATAAGGTTCATTCCAAATCATTGGACACTTTAGAAATGGCTACTACCTTTTGGCATTTTCTTGCGGGGTTGTGGCTATATTTATTTATGTTTTTGCTCTTAAATCATTAACAATAATCTAATTACAAATTAATAACTTATGTCTGCGCATTCTACTGCTATAGGAGTAAGCTCGAAAAGAGGCGTTTGGGGAGGTGGTAATGAACCATTGCAAGCCAGTTATGGAAAACTAATGATGTGGTTTTTCCTGCTCTCCGACATTTTCACTTTCGCTGCCTTTTTAATTACCTATCTATCTATTCGTGTCAGTTACCCTGCCTACTCAGGAGCTGCTGCTGATTTTGTCAATTCAAACGAGTATTGGCCTGTTCCAGAGTTAGTGTTCAACGCGATGCCATTCTTGCATGGAGTTGATGCGCCTCTGATTTTCGTAGGAATCATGACCTTTATCTTGATTGCAAGTTCTGTTACAATGGTTCTTGCAGTAGAGGCTGGTCACAGGAATGATAGAGATGATGTAGTGAAATGGATGCTTTGGACATTGTTAGGAGGAATTACTTTCTTGAGTTGCCAGGCGTGGGAATGGAGTCACTTTATCCACGGATCTGATACTGGCACCATTTTAAATTATGTGAATATCCTTGGCCAGAATGTTACAGAAACCGTTTTTGGAGCCAACCTTACTGTTAATGAGTATGGTCCAGCTTCATTTGCTAATTTATTCTTCTTCATCACAGGATTTCACGGTTTCCACGTTACGATAGGTATTTTCTTACTTTTCATGGTTTTCTATCAAGCAGCTGTTGGTGAATATGACAGCAGAGGACACTATGAAATGGTTGAGAAAGTAGGTCTTTACTGGCACTTTGTGGATCTAGTATGGGTCTTCGTATTTACTTTATTCTATTTGATCTAAGCATTAAACTCTGAATTATGGATATTCAAGAAAATAAATCGACTCTCAAAGTTTACCCTAGAAATGAGGAGAAGATCAAGCACATATGGAAAACAGCCCTTATTCTACTTGCAATTACCTCGGTAGAATTTGTGATGGCATTTACCCTACCCAGAGGTCTTTTGCTTTACATCGCGTTCATTCTACTTACTATTTGGAAAGCAAAATATATTATGATGGATTTCATGCACTTAGGTGATGAGGTCAAGCCATTGTTTTATTCTATCATAGTGCCTTTGATTCTTATTGTTTGGCTAGTAATAGCCTTGCTAAAAGAAGGAACAGAAATATTCATGGTGCGTTGGTAAGCAGTAGGCATATAATATTGAATTAAATAATAAAAAGATAGGTTGGAGTCGCACACTTCAGCCTTCTTTCTTGTTAAGCATATCATGAAAGGATTGAGATTACTTCAGGGAATGGTGCTGGCTTGCATTCTTCTTATTCCGGTTTTAATTTTCCTGTTTTTAAAGGGATTTGCAACCAACACGTATAGTATTCCTGTGTTTTACGAACACGGAGTGAATTCTTCCTACTCTGAGTGTCAGAGCAGTGATACCACCCAACATTATATTCCTGATTTTGAGTTTACTAATCAGCAAGGTCAATCTGTTGGAAGATCAGATATGAAAGGTCATGTCACCATCGTGAATTTCTTTTTTACTTCCTGTCCAAGTATTTGTCCTAAGATGTCAGGGGAGATGGAAAGAGTAAGTGATATGTTTAGAGATTATCCCGAAGTAAGAATCATGTCTATCAGTATTGATCCCGAGTTTGATACCCCAGAGGTTCTCCAGGACTATGCTAAAAAATACAATGCTAAAGCTGGTAAATGGGATTTCCTGACTGGAGATAAGTTGGAAATCTACACCTTGGCACGATGTGGTTTCGTGATTCCGGCGATAGATGGGCTAGGTATTGCAGATGATTTTATACATAGTGACAGGATGACTCTAGTTGATTCTAAAGGTAGAATAAGAGGATATTACGGTGGTACAGACCGCGCTGATGTAGATACTTTAATGTTGGAAACAAAAGTTCTATTAAATGGAGAGAAGTAAAACGATACTGGTTGGTAATGAAAGGAACGTAAAAACCTGGATTATTGTGATTGCATCTGCGGTACCAATTTTGGTAGCAATACTCCTTTTCATGCCTACCAAGTTTAATACCGGCGCAGAGTGGATTTATTTTCTTCCACACCTCAATGCGGTAGTTAACACAGCAGCATCTATTGCGCTCATAGCTGGATTGATATTTATTAAATCCGGACACATTACGTATCATAAAGCTGCCATGACGGTAGCATTTGCACTTGGCGCTGTGTTCTTAGTTTCCTATGTTATTTATCATAGTACTGCTGAAAGCGCTTCATTTGGAGGAGTGGGAACTATTCGTACTGTTTACTTTGTCCTTTTGATAACACACATTGTATTGGCGGCAGTTGCCTTATTTCCAATCTTGTTTGCCTATTACTATGGATACACTGATCAGAGAATTAAGCATAGAAAAATCGTTAGATTTGCCTACCCTATCTGGTTGTTTGTTACGGTAAGTGGAGTGATTGTCTATCTTATGATCAGCCCTTATTATACTCATTGAAGTTATTAGAAACCTAAAACTAGAAACCATTATGAAAAAGATAGTTCTATTCTCTTTATTTTTCGTTTTGTCTTTTCTAACTCAGGTCTCCTCACTAATGGCACAGTGTGCCATGTGCAGAGCCACGGTAGAAAATAATGTAAGTAATGGAGAAACAAGTGTTGCTGCTGGCTTGAACCTAGGCATAATATATCTATTTACAATGCCTTACCTAATAGTGGCCATTATTGGCGTTCTTTGGTATAGGTATTCGAAGAAAAAGAAGGTAAAAATCGCCATTCGCTAAATGAATAAGGAAGCAAAGTTTGATACCGGACTTTGCTTTTTTATTTTACAACCCCATGAGCTATGTTTCCCGCAGACTGATCATTTTGATCAGCATATTTTCTCTACTTGCTGTATTAGTTCTACATTTCTTTTTCTTTCAGAAAAGCGAAGATGAGACGTATTTGAAGGATTTGCAGGATATAATTTTGCAGGTTGATGGGGAGTTTGATGTAGATTATGTTCAAACTTTGCGGGATATTCCACTTGAAGAGGAATTAACTTTTGATCTAATCAGCAGTACTAAGGGGCATCATCCTATTTTTATCTTAGACAGCCAGAATAAATTGATTTTCTGGTCTGATTTCACTGTTTATTTTGACATATCTAAGGTTGACCTGTCCAAGGAATATCAACTTCTTGAAGATCCTTACGGTACCTTCCTTTTGAAAATCCGAAGGTTCAGTCAACATGGAAATGAGTTTGTAATGCTTCATGTTCTCAGGCTCATCTGGCCTGGGAATATTGAGAACAGTTACCTTATTACTGGGCCTAATCCGTCTGTTTTCGGGAATGATCGTTTTGAGCTATTTATAGAGCCAGAGGAAGGTAAATACACTGTTAATACGCTTGCTGGAACCCCTCTTTTTGGAATCGATTTTCAATTTGGATACAGCCCTGCCGGTAGGGTTGTCAACCCAGCCATCCTGATTTTCTTCACGTCTATCTTTCTTCTTTACTTTTTTGTGAGCTCCGACTTTGTGACCAGCAGGTGGAAAAGTGGACGCCGTTGGCAAGGAATCGGATACGCTATCATCATGCTTGCTTTGTTTAGGGCGATTATGCTTTTTCTGGACTTCCCAGGAAATTATCTAAATATTCCTCTATTCGATGCGAGTAATTATGCGTCATCCTGGCTAAACCCTAGCCTGGGTGATTTATTAATAAACACATTTTGTATTGCATTAATTTTCTCAATGCTGCTTTACCAGCTCGCCTCTAAGGAAATGCATTCCAAAATCCTTGTGTTGGATACTAAAAGTGAGTTTCATATATTTTTTGGGATTAGTTTCTTATTGAGTTCAATTTCTATAGCTCTGGTTTGGTTTTTACCACATGACATTATTGTTAATTCACAGTGGGCCATGGATATTGGTGCGATTCCTGATTTTGACAGTTTCAAAGTTTTGAGTTTCTTTGTGGTTTTTCTTTGGGGGGCAATATATGTGCTTCTGACCTTGACCTTGCTTAGCTTACTTTTCAATATCTGTGACGAAAAGAGATTCTATTATAAGTGGTTGGGAATAGTTGGGTTTGTGGTGGCAGTTTTAGTGTTCTTTTTCTCTCAATGGGCAGCCATTGCATGGATCAGCCATGTGATATTCTTGCTTACGATTATACGATATGAACTTTTCTCCAAAGTCTTTAAACTTGGCTTAGATACGTTTCTTACTTTTTTTTATGCGTGTCTGATCACAGCAATTGTATGTGGTATTAGTACTTTCCAAACAGAAAAAGAAGAACTGATTCAATCTAAAATTCGGTTTGCAAATCAGAATTTGATTGAAAATGATGTGATGACTGAGTTTTTTCTTGGAGAAATAATCTCAAGAATAAAAGATGATCTTTTCATTCAAAGTAGAATATCTGATCCACTATTCTCCAAAGAGCCCATAGAAACTAAAGTCAGAAGAATCTATCTCGACAATTATTTTGATCAATTCGAAGTGAAAGTCAGAATTTTTGCTGCTTCGGGACAACAGTTGCTTGGGCCGCCTGAAGCTATCAAGCTCCAGACAATTAAAACCGAATTTATAAAAAGTGACTTTGCCACGAGTGTCAAAAATCTATATTTCATAAGGGGTAAAGAATCCAACACGGGAAATCGGTTTGTTGCATTTGCTCCTGTCGTAAAAGAGGGGAACAATTTAGGTACTATATTTCTTGAGTTTCGACAACTTCGAATACAACCAAGTTCGGTCTATCCAAAACTTCTGCTGGATAAAAAGTATACAGAAAAACTTGATCCTTCCTTATTTCAATATGCAGTTTTTAGAAATGGGGAGTTTATTCGCAATTCCGGAACCTTTAATTATCTAAGTGAAAATTTCAAGACGATTCTTCCTAAGTCCAATTTGATAATTGGAGGAATACATCAGGCAGGCTTTCATCATCTTGGAATTAGCAATGGACAGGAGTTAATTATTATATCTTCTGAGAATATCCCGGCGTCACATTTCTTTGGAAATATCTCCTTGTACTTTGTGGTATTCGTCGTGCTTACGTTTGTGGGAATTTTGATTCACACCATTTTCAAGGGGTATAGGAACTTTGAGTTTACCTATTCCACCAAGCTTCAACTCTATCTGAATTTCGCGTTTTTCTTTCCTATCATTATTATAAGTATCATCACAATTGGACTTTTGGCAAATAGCTATAAGGATGACCTCGACCGTCAATACATACAGAAGGCGACATTGATACGAGGCAATCTGGGTAGCTTTTTGAATAATGAAACTCCTCAGGACGTCAATGGAGATCAATTAAGCGAAGAAGTGAGTGGACTTGCAAATACTACTGCGAGTGATATTCACCTTTACTCTCCTGAAGGAAGGATAGAAGCTACCAATCGCCCCAATATTTTTGATAAAAAGATATTATCCCCTTTAATCAACCCCAAGGCGCTGGCTGAGCTGGATGAGAAAGGCCAAAGTCAGTATCTGGCACAAGAGCAGATTGGTAAACTCCGGTACAAGACAGTCTACCTCTCTATTCCATCTGTGGATAGCCCTAAAAATCTAGCGATTCTTGCTGTACCTTTTTTCGAGTCTGAGACTCAGCTCAACACCTTGATAGCAGATGTGCTTAGTAATATTTTCAATACGTTTGTCATCATATTTATACTCTTCTTAATCATTTCTTATTTCGTTTCTTCCAACCTTACTTTTCCTTTTAAACTCCTCACCCAAAAGCTAAAAGCTACCAACTTAGAAAATAATGAGCCCATGTATTGGGGTTCCAAAGATGAAATCGGTCTTCTGGTCAATGAGTACAACAATATGCTTTTTAAGTTGGAGGCAAGCAAAAAAGTGTTGGCTTCAACAGAGAAAGAATCTGCATGGCGTGAAATGGCCAAACAGGTAGCACATGAAATTAAAAATCCATTGACACCTATGAAGTTAACTCTTCAGCACCTCATCAGACTTCAACAAGCAGGACGACTTGATGATGCTGAAAAACTTAAAAAGTCTTTTGAAACATTAATCCATCAGGTGGATGCGCTCAGCGGAATTGCTTCGTCCTTTTCCACCTTTGCAAAAATGCCTTTGCCCAACAATGAATTAATGAATTTCAAGAAAGTGTTGACCAATGTATTGGGATTATTCCAAAACAATTCACAGGTGGAGTTGACTTTTCAGGATGATTCTTTTAGTGATCAGATTCCCATACTCGGGGATGACAAGCTCTTTGGCAGAGTAATATCCAATCTTGTGATCAATGGAATTCAGTCAGTGGATAACGGGGAGAAACCTGTCATCAAAGTATGGCTTTGGATGACAGATCAAGCTGTTTTCTTAGAAATATCAGATAATGGAAAAGGTATTTCTGAGGAATTGAAAGACAAGATTTTTGTTCCAAACTTCTCCACCAAATCAACAGGTTCAGGTTTGGGATTGGCTATCGCAAAAAGTGGTGTAGAGACTGCAGGAGGTAAAATATGGTTTGACACAGAGCTCGGCAAAGGATCTACATTCTATCTTACTTTTCCTTTGGTTAGATAATTTTCTCTTTTCAGTGCCTTCAAGACAAAATGACTTAAATAACATGCGCAGTTGGATATTTTCTGGATTCTGATGTTTGTTTACTTGGGCACTGCGAATGCTCAGGATAAATGTCTATGGATTACTCAGGCAGACTTCATTATCCCATTTGCTCCCGATTCGCTTTCGTTGATACAAGAGAGCATTCAGCTCAATGAAACTAACGCAAAAGCGTACCCGTTCTCTTACTTATTAGCTTCCAATAGGTTACATGTATTGGGGGAGCCTCCACGTTTGCGGATTCTCATCAGCTTTGCTATCAACCTACGCCATTCGATTTGACCGACCTCTGGCTAGAAGAATGCTGCTTGCAGAATACGACTCCACCGCGATGTTTAAGGATAAGCGATCTAGTGAACTTTCCACATTTGACATTAGATGAGGAGCTGTTTGCTATGACAAATTTATATAAAATAGGCATCCTGAAAAGGGGGATATCTTCTGGAAATACTCAAAACATATTCGTTAACTCTCCACTCAATCTTCAGCTTGAGGGAGCGATCGCTGATAATCTTAATATTCGTGCGAGTAATACTGATAAGAATGTCCCTTTACAGTCAGAAGGGAACACGCAGCAAATTTAGGATTTTGACAATGTTTTGTTAGAGCTTTACAACGACAAGTTTAGCCTGGCTGCAATACATGTGGTGTTGCAGCAGAGAGAGTCACAGTTTTTACGACATTACAAAAATGTGCAGGGACTCCAGTTCACCTCAGATAATAAACTGAGTGACAATTGGAAGGCTAGTTCCCAGGCATTTGCTTCGATTGCAAAAGGAAAGTTTGCATCCATTATTCTTCCGATTTTGGAGGGTGTCCTCTGAATATATCGCGTAAGTGGTCCAAACAATGAGAGATTTGTCATCATCATGGCTAACTCAGAAAAAGTTTTTTTAGATGGTCGTCAGCTAAAAAGAGGATTCAACGAAGATTATGTGATTGATTACAATCAAGCAGAAATCACCTTTACACCAAAGGTTTTGATCACTCAATATTCCAGGGTGAGAGTAGATTTTGAATGTGCGGAGCGAAATTATTCTATATCCATTATCGGAGCCAATCATCGACATAGGAACGGCAAAGTGGATGTTTATCTCAATTATTATCAGGAAAAGGACAATAGAAGCCGGCCACTTTTTTCTGATTTTTCAAACGAAGAACTCGGGCTGCTTCCTTTGGTTGGCGATGAGATATCAGCTGCGAAAATTCCTAGAATATACAGTGTTGCATTTGATCCAAATCGAATTCTATATGAAAAAGTAATCCTATCTGACGGATTAAATGAACCATTGATTCACTACAGGAATTCCTACGATCCTGAAGTGGCACATTATTCTTTATCATTTTCTCAAGTTGGAAATGGAGTTGGTGATTATCGAAGATTAAATCAATTAGCGAATGGAACTGTCTATGAATATATCCCAAGAATAGGTAATCAATCTGAAGGAAACTACTCGATTCTATCCCAACTACCTGCTCCAGATAGTAAAAGAATGCTCACCGCTGGCACAACAATAAAGTTGAATGAGCATGAGCAGGTATATTCATAGTTGGCACTTTCTTCGGTGGACAAAAATGTATTCTCATCAACTTGATGAAGAAAATAACCAAGGCTTGGGTATTAAAATAGGAATGCATACGGACGCTCGCCAATCTAAGATGTTTGATGGGTATGTGATGAAGGGACAAACCGAACTAGAATACAACTCCACAAACTTTAATTTCATTGATCGATTCAGGTACATCGAATTTGATAGAGATTAAGGTTTAGATCATCAAAAGTTAGCGACTGCCGCATCGGCGAGGATTTTTACCGCGGGAATCAATTTTTAGAAAGATCAACAAGATCGATTTATAGAGGTCTCCGTTTAGTTTTATATTAGATGTTCGACATATACTTTGTCTGCATTTACCATCCTTTTGACCAGGATGTGGAAGATCGTCTGTTTGTTCTGTGACCTGTTGGTCCGAAAGGAATATTCATTTAAGTAACGTTCTATATGAGGTTTGCTCACCCAAGAAAACGTTGTCCTGATCCAGGATTTAACCTGGTGGATTGCGGTATGTATCGCTTTAAAATTCAGTCCGAAATCACTAGGTATTTGAGTGATCTGGAAGTCTTTCGCTATAGGGCGATACCCCTTCCATTCATCGGTGGTGACTTTAGCTTCTTTTGAAATATGACGTTCAAAGATGGGGCGAAGTGATATGGCTGAGAAATCCTTGATCTGAAGACCATAAAACCGCTTTACCTTACCCTCCTTGGTGAGTTCAATGGCACAGACCACCTTTTTTTTCTTTCCACCATAGCTCCTGCCGGGCCTTTCCGATTCTTTCC
>Ga0307487_1000766_pt1 | contig 24340 bp, 22 predicted proteins | sample CBIW12metaG_FD_203665 | JGI IMG/M metagenome (GOLD analysis project Ga0307487, IMG submission 203665) | Sea-ice brine microbial communities from Beaufort Sea near Barrow, Alaska, United States - CBIW 1.2 | ecosystem: Environmental > Aquatic > Marine > Coastal | place: USA: Alaska | collected... | reverse complement strand
GTATCCGGAAAGAGTACCAAAAAAAAACTAGCTAACTAGGGGTTGGTCTCGTCGGCCTACGGCCTCCTCACCCAACCCCTAGTTAGAATAAATCTAAACCCTAGACACAGTTAAATGAACTATCCCTTAATAATAATCAACTAGGCTTCACTATCAAGATTGGCACTTTTCGCTCTGCTGAGATCAATCGCTCCGCCACACTTCCTATAAGCAAATCATCTTCATCGGCATTCCCTTTGTTGCCAATGATGATCAAATTGGCTTTATGCTTAGCTGCAAATTCATGCAGCAATCGGCTGATGTGATTTCCGCTATCTTCAAGACAAATCAATTCTTCACTCAACCCAGTTTTCTTTTGAATTTTTATAAAGCTAGCCTCAGCTTTGGAACGTAGAGATTTCTGATATTTCTCCTGATTTTTGAAATAGGGAAAATACTGAAAACCAGCTTTTAGCACATGTACAGGCAACAGTTTAGAAGAAAAATTCTTGGACAAGTTTAATCCTCGTGAAATCACTTTCTCGGTATAGTCTGAAAAATCCAATGGTAAGACAATTCGTTCGAATTCGGTTTTAGCGTCTTCGGGCACAAATAGACAATCTGAATTAGTGAGTCGAATCACTTTGCCGCTGAATACGCCAGTACCTTCTTCCTTGGCTTTCTTACCAAGCACCAACATGTTGAATTGCTGAGAGTCAACCCATTTTACCAAAACATCAAGCTTCCCTCCCAAAGCGATTTTAATATGAATACTGGATTTTTCAGTGCCAAAAACTTTTTTCACTAAATCCATTAGTTCATCCTCGATCAGTTCTTCCAGTGGCTTTGGTAGTTGCTGAGTCAGGATTTCGAGATCAGCCGAATCACTTTCCATAGCTACAAAATGCACCAAAGTGAGTGAATCAAAGTCAAAAACATCATCAAGCTTTTTGAAATAGCTCAACAGAAACTCATCAGTCTCGCTTAAATCCAGGAAAATCCCGATTTTCTTTAATCGTCTCATAGCTTTTTATCTTTATCGATTTGCTTCATTATGACTTTGGTAAGTCGACTCGCATAAGATTTTTGATCCACTTCATCGATCAGTTGTTTATCTCGCGCATACTCTTGTTTCACTCCTTTCAGCAATGAATAACACATTACTGTTAGAATTATCAGAAAAGGTAACCCGGTAGAAATCGTGGCTGTTTGCAAGGCTGTAAGACCTCCACCGATGAGTAAGACTGCCGCAACAGTGCCTAAAGTGCTTGCCCAGAAAACACGTTGAAGAGTTGGAGTCTTTAATTTACCTCCAGAAGTGATGCTATCTATTACTAAAGAACCAGAGTCTGCGGACGTTACAAAAAAGCTTGCTACCAATAAAATTCCTAATACAGAACCAACCATTTTCAAAGGGAACCTCTCTAAAAAGACGAATAAGGCGGTAGATTCATCAGAAATAATGGCCTTCGCTAACTCATGATTTCCGCCCACCAAAGTGTCTTGCATATCCAAGAAAATAGCAGATCCTCCCAAGGTTGTCATCCAGAAAAATGTCAAAATACTCGGTGCCAACAATACACCAAAGATAAACTCGCGAATTGTTCTTCCTTTCGAGATTCGTGCAATAAACATCCCCACAAAAGGTGACCAGGAAATCCACCAAGCCCAATAAAACACCGTCCAGTCTCCTTGCCATCCCTTATTGACAAATGCTTCTGTCCATGTGGAAACTTCTACCAACTCATTGACATAGGTGCCCATGTTTTGGATAAAAGCTTTGAACACAAATAACGTAGGGCCAAAAATCAGCACAAAAATCAACAGCAAAGCTGCAATTCTCACATTCCATTCACTGAGAATTCTGACACCTTTGTCCACACCTGAGACCACAGAAAGTGTGGCTATAAAGGTAATCCCCGCAATCAAGGCTACTTGTACCCAGACATTATTTGGTGTATCAAAGACATATGACAGCCCACCGCTAACTTGTCGAACTCCAATTCCCAGAGAAGTTGCCAAGCCAAAAATTGTTGCCAAAACAGCAAAGATGTCAATCACATCTCCCATCCAGCCATTAATCTTGTCCCCCAGCAAAGGATAAAAAACCGAGCGGATGGTTAAAGGCATATTTCTGTTGAATGCGAAGAAAGCCAGCGATAAGGCGACAACCGCATAAATCGCCCAGGCATGAATTCCCCAGTGAAGAAAAGTGAAATTCATTGCCTGCTGAGCTGATTCCACTGTAAACGGGTCAGCTACAGGAGGTTTGGCATAATGAGAAACCGGTTCGGCTACACCATAAAATAGAAGCCCTATTCCCATTCCTGCACTAAATAACATTGCAAACCATGCTGAGGTTGAAAAGTCAGGAGTAGCATCTTTACCTCCCAATCGGACAGAGCCATATTTACTGAAGCCAAGATAAAGACAGAAAATAATAAAAAAGTTGACTACTAATATAAATAGCCAACCCGTTTTTTCTGTCACAAAAGTTTTAAAGGAATCGAACAACACCAACATTGGATCCCCGACTATCATGGTGACCGCCATAAATACAACTAGCAGAATGACTGCTGGAAAAAATACGGGAGTATGTATGTCTACATATTTGTTTTTCATAAGCTAAATATTCTGTTAGTTAAAATCACTTTCAATTGAATATTGGGCTTATCAATTTTTGTAATTATTAAATTATTGGGAAGAAATAAAAAGTTACGTAATTATACCTGCCCCAAAGAAATAGGGTTGAATTATCTTCAACCCTAGATTTATTATAATTTTCGTAATTACTGATCTAATTCTCCAAAAAAGTCAAGCATCTAACTAATGGTGAGCTGCGTAACTTTGATTTTTTCTCAACAGAGATCACGGAAAACCTCTATTTTTTCTTGTGCCGATCAATCAGCACCTCCATCACCTCGTCTAGCTCATAGTCTTTGGCTTCGAGCAATACCAAATAATGATATAGCAAATCTGCAGCTTCACCCATAAATAGCTCCCTGTTATCGTCCTTAGCTTCGATCACAATCTCTATCGCTTCCTCTCCTACCTTCTGGGCTACTTTATTGATGCCTTTGGCAAAAAGAGAAGCGGTATAAGAGGTGTCAGTCGGATTATTTTTCCGATCCTTGATGATAGCTCTGAGTTGATCGATAAAACCAGTTTTGGAGGAATTTACCTCATCAAAGCAAGTATCTGAACCGGTATGACAAACTGGGCCACGTGGATTGGCTTTTACCAAAATCGAATCTCCATCACAATCTACTGTCATGCTTACTAATTCCATGAAATTTCCCGAAGTCTCGCCTTTAGTCCAAAGCCTATTTTTGCTTCGGCTGAAGAACGTAACCTTTCCAATTTCATTGGTTTTCGATATTGCTTCCTCGTTCATGTAGCCTTGCATCAAGACTTTTCCGCTTATCGCATCTTGCACGATTGCCGGCACTAAACCGCCCATTTTTTTAAAATCAATATTCATATCTCTCACTTTTTTAAAACCTTCAATTTTATCGAAATTTGAAAATCTCTATTTCACGTCCTGATTCTATTGGACACTTTTCCCCTGCTTTTTCTTACCTCTTATTATATTTTACTTTCAACAACATCGGGCATCCTACACCGGACATCGGTCATTCTGACTCTCTATTTTCTAATACTCACTCCTTCACTGTCCAAATACTCCTTCAACTCGGGAATTGAGATTTCCTTAAAGTGAAAAATACTTGCTGCCAAAGCTGCATCTGCTTTTCCAAAGGTAAACACATCTTTGAAATCTGCCATAGTTCCAGCTCCACCCGACGCAATCACTGGAATAGAAAGCGATGAGGAGATCTCTGCCAAAATATCATTTGCAAAACCAGCCTTAGTCCCATCGTGATCCATAGAAGTCAGCAAAATTTCTCCAGCTCCACGATCACAAACTTCCTGAGCCCATTCCTGGGTTTTTAGCAAGGTTGCTTTCCTTCCACCATGTGTGTGAACCAAATCAACTCCATCCACATTTCTGGTGTCGATGGCCACCACAACACACTGCGAACCGAATTCAGCAGCCATATCATTGATGATTTGTGGATTCTGCACCGCAGCCGAATTGATAGAAATCTTATCCGCACCAGCACTTAATAGAAACTTGACATCTTCAATAGTCGAAATTCCTCCACCAACAGTAAATGGAATATTGATGGCTTTTGCCACTTTGGTCACTAATTCGGCTAAGGTTTTTCGCTTGTCCACAGTTGCGGTAATGTCCAGAAAAACCAGTTCGTCTGCTCCCGCGTCAGAGTAGATTTTTGCCAGCTCCACTGGATCACCAGCATCTCTGAGTTCGACAAAATTTACTCCTTTCACCGTACGGCCGTCCTTTATGTCCAGGCAGGGGATTATTCGTTTAGTAAGCATTTATGGATTGGGAAATTTTGAAATTGAAATATTGGAAAATTAGATTCGAGTGTGGCAAGGTGGTAAAGTTGGGAGGTTTTCAGGCCTCTGACGTTAAATTTTAGATTTAAAATATGAGATTACAAACTTAAATTTAGTGTCAACCATATTTGAGAAAATTTAGCTTCTTAAAATGCTGAAAATTTGACTAGCTGATTGAGGTTCAGTTTTTGCCACGTAAATCGTACTTCTTAAATCGTAAATCACCCAAAAGCCGCCAGTTCCTCTAGCGTCACTCTTCCCTCATAATACGCTTTTCCTACAATCGTCCCATAAACGCCGATTTTCTCCAATTCTTCCAAATCTGCAACTGAGGAAACTCCGCCACTTGCAATCAGTTTCACACCAGGTATTTCTTGTAAAATCTCTTTGTACAACTCAACAGAAGCGCCTTGCAGTAACCCATCTTTTGCCACATCAGTACAGATCACATAGCTGATTCCTTTTTCTAAATAGTCTTTGATGAAAGGAATCAGATCCACCGAAGTAGTTTCTTCCCAGCCTCCAACAGCGATTTTTTTGTTCTTCGCATCAGCTCCTAGAATAATTTTATCAGAACCATACGTTGCAATCCAAGCCTCAAATAACGCTGGATTTTTCACTGCAATACTTCCTCCAGTCACTTGCTTCGCTCCCAACTTAAATGCTTTCTCTATTTCTTCGTCGGATTGAATACCCCCACCAAAATCAACCTGAAGAGAAGTTCCAGCACAGATTCTCTCTAGAACTTCCGCATTCACAATTTTTTTAGCCTTGGCGCCATCCAAATCGACTAAGTGTAATCGTTGAATTCCAACTCCCTCAAAGCGCTTGGCCATTTCCAAAGGATCGTCGTGGTATTCTTTTTTACTGCTGTAATCTCCCTGACTTAGACGAACGCACTTGCCATCAATCAGATCTATAGCTGGTATTATTTGCATGTTTTTTTAAGTATCAAGTCGCAAGTAATAAGTATCAAGACTTGCAGGATTTTAAGTGTTAGAAAATGTGATTAAAATAAATCACTTTAAAAGGTTTGAATTGGATAGGGCTTCGACTTCGCTCAACCTGACAAAACCGAAACTTGATAGGCCAATGGGCGCTTGTCACACTGAGAGAAGTCGAAGTGTTTGTCACACTCAGCGAAGTCGAAGTAATTGTCATACTGAGCGAAGTCGAAGAGTTTGTCACACTGAGCGAAGTCGAAGTGTAAAGTTTACAACGAAAGAAAATTAGCAAGCATCTTCTCTCCCACCAACCCACTTTTCTCAGGATGAGCCTGAATGGCATAGTAATTATCCTTATGGAGCAAGGCTGAAAAGCCGTGTATATAATGCGTCTGAGCAATGGTAAACTCGCTCAATTCGGCATAGAAGCTATGGACATAATACACAAATGGGTTGGTGGATAGGTCTTTTAACAAGGGATTATCAGCAAGATTCTCTAATTCATTCCAGCCCACATGCGGCACTTTGAATTCCTGAGAGTTTTCCGGGTTAAAGCGCTTTACTTTTACAGGAAAGATCCCCAAGCAGTCCGTATCATTTTCCTCAGAATGCTCACAAAGTAATTGCAAACCCAGGCAAACACCCAAGAAAGGCTGCTTGATCTCAGAGATCAATTTATCCAATTTCCGCTCTTTCAAGTAGTTCATGGCAGTACTTGCCTCTCCCTGACCGGGAAAAATCACTTTGTCAGCCGCTCGGATCACTTCAGGATCATCTGTCAGTTCAGCGTTTGCACCTAGCCTCTCTAAAGCGTAGAGCACCGACTGCACATTGCCGGAATTATATTTGATTACTGCTATTTTCATTTGTTGAAGACTGAAAACTGAAGACGGCAGACGGAAGTGGCGTTCTTCGGTCTTGAGTCTCCTGTCCTCGATCAATTTATGTTTTTACTTTTCACTTCTTACAACTTACCTCTCACAAACTTTACTTTTCACCACGATCACCCTTCACCAGCATATCCTCCAGCACTTTCTCAATCTCGGGAAGCGACTCATAAAGCTGCTCGTAACTTTCGATTACAAAGTATTTATCCTGAAAGTGATCTTTCCAGTATTCCTGATTCATAATCTTTCTTACATCGTATTCCAAATGGGCTGGTTTATTTGAAAGGCTGAATTTAGTCTCTCCTGCCGAACTTAGAATCCCCGCGCCGTATATTTTTAAATCGCCATCCTCGCGAATCAGCCCAAACTCTATGGTAAACCAGTAAATCCGACTCAGTAATTGGATTGCCCATGGATTATCAATGTGCTTTAAAGCAATTCCAGAAAGGTTTTCCAGAAAGTCAACATATGGCTGGTTCGTCAGAAGGGGCATATGTGCAAATGCATCATGAAACATGTCGGGTTCCTCCAAATAATCGAGTTGCTCCATTGTGCGAAGCCAAGTTGAGGAAGGAAACTGTCTGTTATTCAGCAAGCCAAAAAACAGATCATCATCAATCAAACCAGGGACCACGTGAACTGCCCAGCCTGTGCTTTTGACCAAGACGTCATTCAACTCTGCAAAATTGGCGATTTTGTCCGCTGCAAATTTCACCAATTCAACTCCATCCAAATAAGCCTTGGAAGCAGCTTTCGGTAGATTTGGCATTTGCCTGTCAAATAGAATTTTCCATACCTTAAAATCTTCATGGGTATATTTTTCATATTCCTGACTAAGCTTTTGAAGTCGCGAGTCTGTAAAGACCCAGTTTTTTTGTCTTGTGTTCATGGTATTTGGGTGTATTTCTGTATTCTTTCTGATTATCCACAATGTTACTAGCATCCATATCTTCTTTACCAGAAAGACTGAAAAGCCGATAACGGGTGACCGAAGTAGCCTCAATTCAACTATTTACCATCTAATAAGTCGAGTACTGCTTTTTACTGGTTAGGTCTCTTCATTGGTGGTGAAGAAGAAGCTAAGCTATTATAACAAGCAAATTACCTCTCTGGTTGTACACCTTCTCCAGAAGCTGTTCTGCTTATAATCGTAATGATTTGCAATACTGATTCTGGAGGAGCAGTATAACGGTAATCGCAACAAAAAAAACCTACCCCTGAAAGGAATAGGCCTCTATATTTTTTTCAAAAAACCATAGCAATCCTACTCCTTCATCGAAGATGGTAGTAAGAATGATGTACGTAGGTTCTTGGTGTTGGATTCATAATTCTAAAGTTACTCATTGGTTTGGAAAATACAATATATCAAAGAAGGTCAACTCCTGCTCAACAAAATCCTTTCCGATTAAAAACACCCTGGCTCATCTTCTAGACGGGACTTGATGCATTGATATTATGGGGTTTTCCAAAAAGTTTATAAATACGCTGCTGCTCTTTCGGGGTGAGCAGACCTTTCTCGATCGAAAGTTTATGACATATTATCCATCGGTAGAGTGTTTTGACTGACACACCATATTCATCGGCAACTTGCTGTCGGGTTTTGGCTTTATGTTCCATAAAAAGTAGTTAAAATAAATTATTGATGTTATTGCAATCCACCTAAATTAAAAAAAAATCCGGAATTTTCAACTTTGCTCTATCGATATCAGCCTATTATTCTTGCCTTTAAAATAGATCTTGTCCGATCTTGTCCGATTAAATTAAACTTTCTTTTTTTAATTTTATTGATAACATTTTTTTTCTCATGGCCAATACTATTACCTATCGGTTGAGTTCTATTTCCCAGACTTGGTCAGGCTTGTGGGTCAATTCCTATATACTCCTTATAATCCTGTCAGGGGTCACAGTTTTTGCCTTCCTGCCTACATTCTCCAATGATTTTCAACTGGCTTGGGACGATACTTGGCAGGTATTGGAAAATCCATTGATCAACTCCCCTTCTCTACAGCACATTATTTATCATTTTACGCACTTTTGGCAGCAGCAGTTCTCACCGGTAAACTCTCTATTCTATTTAGTCGTCTTCCAACTGTTCGGAATGAGTGCCAGTGCATTCCATACCGCATGTCTCCTTATTCACTGCTGCAATACTGCCCTAGTTTTTCTGATAGCAAAGAAGCTGCTTCCGACTTTATTGCCCCGAGTAGAGAATGCAACCGTCAGGAGTTACGCTTTTTTCACCGCATTGATCTTTGCCATACATCCTGTGCAGGTCGAGTCTGTAGCTTGGATCAGTGCTTCGAAAATTCTGCTCTACGGATTTTTCACCTTGACAGCACTTTACTGCTACATACGATATATCCAATCTGGACACTACGGCTGGTTAGTCATCACTGCTGTAGCTTTCCTTTTGGGCTTTGGTTCCAAAGAACAGGCTATCATTCTTCCATTAAACTTAGTGCTGTTCGATTATGCATTTGGAAGGTACGCTGGAATGACTTGGAAGCGACTGCTTACCTCCAGAGTTCTGCTCGAAAAAATTCCATTGTTCCTGATGGCTTTGGGTTTTTGGTATTTCTCATGGATCAACAATATCGGAACAATCAATCCCGATGTTTATCCATTGTACCAGAGAGCGGTATTTGGCTTCTACAGTTTTACCGAATATATCTTCCGCTTTCTTGCACCTGTCAAACTCTATTTTTTCCATCCATTCCCTATAGCGCTAGGTGAGCAGCTTCCCTTCTATTTTTATGGGTACATCGCCCTGGCAGGTATTGTGGTGTATTTCGTTTGGGAAATGTGTCGCAAAGGAAACAAGCTAGTTCTTATTGGATTTTTGTTTTTCCTGATCAACCTACTATTAGTATTGCATATTATTCCATTGCCACGGACTGTCATAACAGCGGATCGCTATATGTACCTGAGTATAGTGGGGATAGCTATGGTGTTGGTTTGGCAGGTGGACCTTTGGCTTACTAGCTTTCCTGCCACTGGAAAAATTATGCTACTCGTGATGGGAATGGCATGGTTAACTTTTCTGGGTATCCATACTTATATACGGACGGCGGACTGGAAAAACAGTGAGACTGCAAAAGCTAACGTGAACGAAATCATTGACCTAAGACAAAAATCACAGGAACCCGAAGTCTTTAACCTTATAGAAAATGAATGATTTCCTAGTCTCCCTAGTCGTCCCCTGCTATAATGAAGCTGAAAATATAGCTCCTCTACTTTCACGGGTAACGCAGGCGCTGAAGCTCTATAGCTATGAGGTCATCTTGGTCAACGATGGAAGTCATGACGCCACTCAACTACAGATAGAGACTGCCATATTAAGTAATCATCCTGTGAAGTATATCTCCTTCTCCAGAAATTTTGGTCATCAGGCTGCGCTCAAAGCGGGAATAGACCATGCCGAAGGAGACTGTATCATCACTATAGATGCTGACCTGCAAAAACCACCAGAAGTGATCCCGCAAATGATCTACCTCTGGCAAAGTGGGAATGACATCGTCACTGCGGTCTGCAAAAACGAAGGACAGGCCTCTCGCTTCAAAAGACTAAGCTCATCAGCCTATTACACTATTTTATCTTGGCTGGCAGACCATACTGTAGTTCCCAACGGCGCAGATTTCCGGTTGATCGACAGAAAAGTAGCGGATATCATACGAAGCATTCATAGTCAGAATCTATACCTAAGAGGCATGTTTTCCTGGATAGGGTATCAGCAGGAGGTTATCTATTACAGGGAAGAAAACAGAAGATTTGGCAAGACAAAATACAGTATCTGGAAAATGCTAAACCTGGCAAGTAATGGCATCACTTCTTTCAGCATCAAACCATTGCGTTTTGCATTGGCGGGAGGATTGTTTTTCGCTTGCCTAGCCTTTGCCTATGGGATCTATGCCATAGCTATTGTATTACTGGGAATGACAGTCCCCGGCTGGGCCTCGCTGATAGCGAGTATTGTATTCCTATCTGGAATACAGCTACTTGTGCTGGGAGTAATAGGCGAATACATCGGTAAAATGTATATGGAGCTCAAGCAGCGACCTGCTTACCTCATCGCAAAAACCAATATCACGAGGTCAACTGCACATCCGACCACGGGGACAACTAGTAAATTATCTCAAGAAAGGAGGACAGCTATGACTTGAAGTAAGTGTAGAAAAGTTTCTTTTCTTAAACTAATCGAATAAGATAAGCACGTACTTGGACACGAAAGACCATAAATAACGAAATAAACTTTAAATCAAAATTCAAATATTATGAATACGAAATTGAAAAAAATCGCAAAAACAGCCGCTGTGGGGATATTCTTTATGGCACTACTAATGAATGTGAAAGTTAGCTTGACTGATCCTTTTGTATCGATTAACAATGATGCCTTTGCTCAGTCTTCGTCATCATCAAGTGGTATACCTAGTTGGGTCTGCTGTCAATCTATCAGCACTGGCTGTTTTAGTAGAGATGGAATGTTCTATTTTCCAAACGATTATGTTTACTATGGCCAATTTTGTCCATAATAAATAAAATTTAAGAGGCTATCTCAAAAGGTGGGACAGCCTCTGTTTTATTCGCTTAGGTATCTAATTCAATTTCCGTATAGCCAAATCTCAGGCTGTTGATTTGACTTATGAGACAACCTTTGTAATTCTTTACCATAATCGACAAATTGATGAAACCGAACATTATTGTAGTTCTCCTTTTATACCCTATTTTCGTTTTTTCATGTAAAAACAAGTCAGCCAATGTTGCTGCTTTTAACCCAGACTTATTAGAATCCTTTGTTTTAGAATCAGAAAAAACGACCTTCTTAGAACTCAAAAATCCTGTGAAGATATTCAGTAAAGATGACTTACTTATCATCACAGAAAACAGTCGTATATCTCCAGATCTTCCACTAGTACATGTTTTTCTAAAAGAACCTTTAACTCACCTCAGTTCAAAAGGAACTATAGGGTTCGGTCCTAACGAAATTCCTTCAGCAGACATGTTTAACCCAGGAGATTCGGACAGCACATTCCTTATATATAGCGGAATGGACAGGAAATTTGTCAAGTATAATATTTATGACAGTTCAAGGCTCGGGATCTCTGAATATAAATTACCTGTTTCAGAACCTCCAATACCACTCGGATACCTTTTACCAGATTCGACATTCATAGGAATGCCTACATACGGCGAAAACAAATTTGTAGAAGTCGATTTACAAGGGAAAAAGATTAATGGATATGGAGAATGGGAGCAAATAGAAGGGAAAAAAGAAATGTCTTTTTTCCATCATTTTCTTCTTAATAATGGCTGGTTTAAAACAGATGATAATTTCACCTTGTTTGTCAATGCTTCAATATTTAGAGATAGATTAGAAATATTCAACCCCAAAACTAAAGAAATAAAAACAATCGATGGTCCATCTGGAGAACTTCCCGAATTCAAATTTTATGACGCCAGTATGCCTCTGGATATACCTATAACAAACCCTTTTAGATATCGAGATGTTTATATCTCCAAAGATAGAATTTATGCATTATACGGTGGTTTTAATGAAGCTCATTATATAAAAACTAGCGAAATTGCTAAGACAATATTTATTTTTACAAGAACAGGCGAACCCATTCTTAAGTTTGACCTAGACAGATCTATACGCTCTATAGTAGTCGATGAAAAATTAAATACAATTTATGGAATAACCACAGATGAAGATCCTGGAATTGCAGCATTTAAAGTTCCACCTGGAGTTTTATAACATTTACTTAATTAGTAGTATCCGAGTAAAATCTGAGCTCCGATTTTAAGAATCTCAGAATAGTGCAAATTGAGAAAAGCGGAACTACCGATTTAGTAGTTTCCGCTTTTTATGGGAAGTTGTAGTTACCACACAACAACCAGCCCGATGTAACATACAAAATTATCCAGACAGCCGATTATCTATCAACTGCTTTCTTTTATTCCCCGAGAGTTGGTGGATGAAGCGGCGGAAACCTTAAAATCGGATCGTTACTGTAAGATCATGAGCACTTGGAAACAGCTTGTTTTCATGCTTTATGGCGTAATATCCAAAACTTATTCTCTCAACAGTCTCTGCAAGTGTCTGCTATTTCTGGAGCAGAAGTTTACCTATTTGGGCATTTATAAACTTCCTGCCAGCAGCACACTATCTGATGCCAACTGCCTGGCTATTTTTATTACCTGCTCTTAACTCAATACCAAAAAGAGATTTCAGGCGGTTACCTGAGTTTACCTAGTAATAAAGAGGCTGAAGTTGACCAGGTAAAGCTAGTTGACTCCACCACGTTAGGCCTATTCACAGATGTATTCAAAGGGACTGGACGCAACCCAATCTCTGGCAAGAAGAAAAGCAGTCTAAAGGCACATGCAATGCTTCCGCTTGATAATATGGTTCCTGAACTAGTCTGGTTAACCGCAGCGAGTACCAACGACAAAGATTTCCTCGGACAGCTCAAACCCCAAAAAGGCAGTAGTTATGTCTTCGACAAAGGCTATGTTAATTACACTGTCTATAAAAGATGGCAGAAGAAGGATAATTTTATGTCACCCGGCTCAACGAAAATGCAAATTATGAGGTGGTCAGTGAGCTTCGTCCGGAAGCCCATGACTTTCTCTATGCAGTCACCGTTTTAGACCAGCTTGTTACTTTAAAGGCTGATGGAAAGCCACTAAAGGCTCGGTTAATCACTTACAAAGATCCATTGACAGGTAAACTGTTCCGCTTTGTGAGCAATCTGTTTGACTTTCAATGGCACACCATCGTATTGCTATACAAGAACCGCTGGGAGATAGAGCCCATCTTCAAAAAAATCAAACAGAACTTCGAACTGGGATACTTTTTCTCGGAAAGCCGCGAAGGGATCAAAACGCAGGTTTGGATGGTACTAATCGCCAACCTGATTTTCAGCGTCATCCATAAAAGGATAAAAGAAGCAGAACAGTTTACCACCTTGGTTTCAATGGCCAAAAGTAACCTGATATCATACATCTGTTTTCAGACTATCCTAAAAACGAACTGGCTCAACGCAGAGGAACGGAATCTAGAAATAGTGCAATTAGATATTTTCAAAATTGAGCGTGGGGGTGTTTTGATACAAAAAGAAAAAGAACCCTAATTAGCCTAGAAACACACTATTTTAAGCTAGAAAAAGTTTTCTCGGATGACAGTAGAAAAGATACATTTATATACTTTTTCTTTACCGGCTAACTATTGGTTTCAAGAACCGGCTTTCTCATATCTCTACAACAAATCAAACCCCTTGCGCATTGCAAAACTCTCTCTGATCCAGCCTGCAAGTCTCGCACTTTGGGCGAAGTCTAGCGTTTGCTGACCGTCTGAATACGCTTTCTCTGGAACTTCATGGGATTCGTAGATAATTCCGTCTGCTGTAAACCTCAGTGTAAGTCACAGAACGATGTTAAAAATATGTATAATGGTCTGTGCGGCTTTAGATCAAAGCACACGAGCAAAACAGACTCTATGTTATTCTTAAAAGGAAAAATTAACCTTTATCAAAAATTGCCTAGCCCGTAATGGAATCTCTTGTACTCCCGCAACAAATCCGTTAGAAAAATAACTACTATATACATCTGCATCCAATATATTCTTACAAAGAAGACTGAAATCCATTCTAGACTTAGGTGGTGTAAATCGATAACTTAAATCCAGAAAACTACTACGCTGAGGAGAATCATTTGTCTCAATTTTATTGGAAACATACTCAAATTGAGCTCTTAACAAATGATCTTGTATTGGAAAAAAATCAAGCCCTAATTCTGATTTTATTTGTTTGATTTTCACCTCGCCTGTTTGATCACTCGCCGAGTTAATCACATTAAAGCTTGTCTTCGCATCGAATCCAATATATGCCTTTGGCTTTATGGCTACTTCAAAACCTGTCAAATATATTCTATTTGAATAATCTACAAGTGCTTCGTTGGTAACTTGTGGGTAATCCTGAAACTGAATAGAATTGCTAACAGTAATAGTAGTGTAAAGATCCGTCAAGTATTTACTTCCTCTCAGGTTCAATCCACGTTGAATAACTTGATTTTCAAAATCAATTAAAGACTTAACCGCTCTGCCAGACTCAACAATTGCATACTTACTAATAACATTTTTATTAGTTATTGAATACCCAGCACTCAAGTCAAAAAATAATCCGTACACTGGGTTCTTAAAATTCAAACCATAATTATACATCCACTTGACAGATTCGGGGACACTACTTTCACTGACGTCGATATTTCTATAGCTCGTCACTACACTATTAGAGTAGTAATCTTCTCCTGTACCAAACTCATTAGTTTTCCTAATAGATATCGAAGTTGAAACTTTCCCACTAATCTTATACTTCCCAAAAAGATAAGGCTCTAAGTAAATTCTCGAAAAGTTTTTCATTCTCTTATTGGTGAGATCATGCCTTTCAATGTGAGCGGCATAAATTGGGAGATCAGCCTTTACCTGAAATCCATTTTTCTCATATTCGAAAGAATTTTTTACATAAGTAGAAATATTAGCAAAATTCACTCTATTAGGTTCTAGTGTTGCTAATTCATCGCTACCGATAGAATCTATAGAAAGAATGCTACCCAACTGATCCATTAATACACTGACCCCAATAGAAGATTGGATACTGATAGCATTTCTTGTTTTGAATGCCATCCCGAATGAATTATTCACAAAAAATCTCTGAAAATCTATGGATTGTAGTAACAAATCATACGAGCCAACCGAATTGCCATTAGCATCAAATTCCGAAGGTTTTAGATTCAGCTCTTGCTGTGAATGCTGAAATGAAATAGTTGATCTAATATCAATGAGTTTACTTTTTATGGGAGTTAAGAGTTTCAATTTATTTTCTAGCCGTAACAGAGGAAGTGATGCTGTTTCGTTAATTGGATTTTGGTTAAAAAAAACATTACCTCCAACATCATTTTTACTGAGTTCAAATGACGTCAAATTATCAAAATAGCTACTCGAACCATTTCGATTCCAGTTTAATCCTCCTGAGACATTTCTCCGAATTTTCTCTATACCTGTGTTTTCAACAAAATTAATTGTATCGGCATTTGGCAAAAAGTAGCTAGTAGAACTTTTCTTGTTTTGAGATATTTCTTCCTGATTGAAATCTATATTTAGTCTAAACTCTGTACCTTTTTCATTCTTAGTCAACATATTGGCGGAAGCGAGAAAACTCTTGTTAAACCTGGCTCTATCCTTAGACAATCCTGCCATCTCCAGACCTGGAAAAGAAAACCACTTTTTAATATCCCTTCTGTATACTAATTCAAAAAGCTCATCCAAGGTTAAAGTTTTCTGCATGTCTGTTAAATCTTCTCCGAAATTATTTCCTTGAAGACTAAACAAAGCTTGAAAATCCTCTCTAAAAACCATAGGAGAAATCTTGGCATATGCTACAAATGGAATTGCTCCGGCACCCACATAGCCGGTTCCAATCCAAGTATTCTTGCGTTTTAAATTGATATTCAATGCAGCTCTATCGGAAAAAACCAAGGAATCCAGAACTCTAATAGGTTGATGATTTTCTAGTACCTCTACTGATTCGATCGCATCTATTGGGAGATTTTTATTTGCTAGGTTGTAGCGACCCTGTAATAGATCCAAACCCTCAATATAGAACTTATTTAGAGGCCGACCTTGATACTGAATCATCCCGTTACTCATCACTTCTATACCTGGAAGACGCTTCAACACATCGCTCAGTACTCGGTCATTTACTGTAGCAAACCCACTTATATTGTATGAAATCGTATCATTTCTTTGAGATACAGGATTTCTTAAGCCTTCAACATTGACTTCCTTAAGATCCATAGAAGAACTTGTCACTTCAATAACAACAGGAACGCCATTGCTTGGAAGCAATACATTTTTCTTTTGGATGGTCATTGCGGTAATAGTCAAAAAAATACTATCTAATTCTGCATTCAATTCTATCTCAAATTGACCTAATTCATTCGTGAATCCAAATGCAATTGTGGTAGAATCCGCAGGATTTTTCACCAATATATTCACACCAAATACAGGAGTTTTTTTAGAGATTTCAATGATTTTGCCCCGAATTGTAGTTTGAGAAAAACATAAATCACTAGACAAAAGAAAAAATAAAACCAAAAATCTAATCGTCATTATTCCACTATCAACTCCAGTGGATTATTCGATTTGTCATATCGCTTTTGCACACTCCTAATGTCCTCATCAGAAACTTTACTCGAAGGCTTTCCCATTAACGCCTTCCGCACATCTTTATACAAAGCCTTCTTTGTCAAAAAGAATTGATTTTTGGATAGGGAAATAGTTTTTGGAAGTACTCTTTCACTCATTTCTATGGACGAATTTTGTATTCCAACCAATTCAAAGCTATAATACTTTTGAACGTCTTCCACTTGCATAATGAGTCCTGGAAGTCCATTAAAAACATAAGGTCCATCATTCAATGGGATTTCTTCCGAAAACCAAGCAACAAAATCACGACCTGCATATTGAATGGTAGCTTTTTGACATTTAAAACCTAAGATCTCCTTATATTGATTTTCAATTTTCCAACCAGTCATTTTGAGAGGCTGAGTATAAACATAGTTATCAAAGAATAAATTTTGGTAAACTGTAATTTGAGATTCTTCCAATGATTTATGAATTCTAAATTTAAATGATGGCTTTTTCATTGAAATTATTGTTCCTAATAAAGCAGTCATATTTAAATCCTTAGGGTTATCACTTTGCTTTGAAGCAGCAACTTGTGCCGAGTCCAATTGAAATCCATAGTAGCTTTCAAAGACACTATAGTTGTCTCCAGTCCATAACACCATATAATCAGTCCCTTTTTTATCAACATTAGTGGAATCTGCTGTATAAGTCGCAGCATAAAAAAAGGCTTGATTACTCTCTTGCCCATATAGATATTTAGATGAATTTAATGCAATTAGGATAATAAATATGGTTAGCTTTTTCATTGTAATTGTTTGTTAAATAATTTAAAAATAGGAAAGGGGACATATCCCCTCTCCTCTAATTATTAAGGCAATGGCTCTGGTTCACACAGAAATTGATCCCAGCTAATAGTATCTGCTACTATATCCTCAGTGGTACATCCAGAAGCAACTGCAGACTTGCCGCAAGAAGTTGTGATGGGTACATAGACATAATTTTCAGGATCACATAGTCTGGTTTCCTCAACATTGCTACTTGCAACTGCAAATCCTGAGACAAGAAAACAGCCAATAAGAAGTTTTTTCATAATGATTTCGTTTAGGTTAATTAATGAAAATAACACAGGTGGCCACCTATCCCAAGCAATTAAAATAATTTTCCAACTATTTATCTTAATATTCTACTAAAAAATAGAATATGATTTAAAACCCCTATTAAATTGTCTCTGAGACACATACGAAGACGCATTAATGTGACATCCAATAAGAGGAGAAACTATCCAGTTGAAATATGCCTCTTCAATAATTCATAAAAACATTTTCGAAAATCCCTTTTATTACAACAAATCAAATCCCTTCCTCATCTCAAAACTCTCTCTGATCCAGCCAGCAAGTCTTGAACTTTGGGCAAAGTCTAGCGTTTGCTGACCGTCGGAATAGGCTTTCTCGGGAACTTCATGCGATTCGTAGATGATTCCATCTGCTCCAGCCATTACCCCTGCCAAAGCCATTTGCGGAACATAAGCCCGAATTCCAATACCATGTGAAGGATCCACGATCACCGGCAAATGTGATTTTGCTTTCAATATCGGAATTGCATTTAAGTCTAAGGTATTTCTAGATGCCCGCTCGTAGGTACGAATTCCTCTTTCACAGAGAATCAACTTTTCATTTCCTCCCGAAAAAACATACTCAGCAGACTGCAAAAGCTCTTCAATCGTCCCTGAAATACCTCGTTTGATCATCACCGCTTTATCGACTTTCCCCAACTCATCCAAGAGGTTGAAGTTTTGGGAATTTCGAGCGCCAACCTGATATACATCCACATAAGGATACATTTCTTCAATCTGGGAAGTTTGCATCACTTCGGTCACAATCTTGATCCCTGCTTCGCTGGCTATTTTATGCCAAAGTTTTAAGCCGTCCAGTCCCAAACCACGGAAAGCGTAGGGACTGCTTCTAGGCTTGAACACTCCGCCTCGCATCATCTTAATGTCATTTTCCACACAATGCGCCACGACCGCACGAATTTGCTCTTCTGACTCTATAGAACATGGCCCGGTGATGACTGCCATCTCCCCTTCCTTGATGAAAATATTATCTCCTAAATCAATGGAGGTTGGCTTGGCTTTCCACTTTTTGGAAACCAATTGATATTCATCAGATACAATGTGAATATCAATTATCCCATCCATCTGACCGATTTTACGGATATCAAATTCCTTTTTGCCGATCCCGATCAGATAAGATCCCAATTGGGTTTTTACCTCTGTAGTTTTATAGCCAATACCATTGACTTTTAAAATCAAATTCTCCTTTTGACTATCGGAAATATCGGATTGAAGCTGGATTATCATATTTATTTGCGAATTAGGATTTTTGATTTTTAAGAGGCTAAAATTATTATTGCCCCACTTTATGGCTAGATAGGTAGGACTCCTGAAAAATTTTCAATTCATCACCGATTGAAGGTATTTCTGAATATCTTTTGTTAGATCAGTTGAGTTTTTGACCATTTTGATGAAGGCAGATCCGATTATAGCTCCATTGCTATATTCAGAGGCTTTCGAAAAGGTTTCAGCATCGGAAATCCCAAAACCAATCAATAAAGGATTCTTCAGATTCATTTCATTTATCCGTTTGAAATAAGAGATTTGTCCTTCACTGATTCCTGCTTTCGCTCCTGTGACACCATGCGATGAAACCATGTAAATAAACCCTTTGGAATGTTGATCGATCTCCAGAATTCGTTTTGCTGAGGTTTGTGGTGAAATCAAAAAGGTATTGACCAAACCGTATTTCTCAAAAAGAGATTTATAGTCATCTAAATACTGCTGCATGGGCAGATCTGGAAGTATCAATCCATCAATCCCTACTTCCTGACATTTTTTGCAAAAGGCCTCCATTCCATACTGCATGATCGGATTTAAATATGCCATGAATACCACTGGAAGAGAGATTTTCTCACGAAATTCTGAGAGTTGCTCAAATAATTTTTTCAAAGAAATACCATTTCCCAGTGCGATCATATTACTATCCTGAATGGTTGGCCCATCGGCAATGGGATCAGAATAAGGTATGCCGATTTCTATGATATCAGCGCCACCAGCCTCAATCGCTTCCATAATCGGAAGGGTATCTTCAAGCGCCGGAAAACCAGCCGTGAAGTAGATCGAGAGAACTCGCTTGTTCTTTGTATTGAATAAGTTATGTATTCGGTTCATATAAATAGATGATGGATGTCAGGTGTCCCATGTGCGATGCAAATACCAGTCATCGGACAGCCAACATAATACTTTAATAATTTCCCCACTTGATATACGTCTCCAGATCTTTATCTCCTCTTCCGGAAAGATTAATGACAATCAGGTCATCTTGGGAATAGTTGATCATATTCAAGGCATGTATTGCATGAGCTGATTCGATCGCAGGAATAATCCCCTCCAATCGACTTAATTCTATACCAGCAGCCATGGCATCTTTGTCCTCTACAGCTACAAATTCTGCCCTTCCCACATCAAACAAGTGCGCATGAACTGGGCCGATCCCTGGATAATCCAAACCCGCTGAGATTGAGTGCGGCTCTACCACTTGCCCATCTTCAGTCTGCATCAAAATAGTTTTAGCTCCATGCAAAACTCCAGGGGTTCCCAGTACAGTAGTTGCAGCGGATTTCCCAGAAGAAATACCCAAACCAGCTGCTTCGGCTGCCACCAAACGAACTTCAGGTGCATTATAATAATGGTAAAAAGCCCCAGCAGCATTTGATCCACCACCCACACAGGCGATGATAATATCTGGATTTTCTCTACCTTCTTTTTCCTTCAATTGCCATTTCATTTCCTCAGAAATTACCGACTGAAATCTAGCCACCATTTCCGGATATGGATGAGGACCAACCACCGAGCCAATGATGTAATGCGTATCCACTGGGTCATTGATCCAGGCACGCATGGCTTCGTTGGTTGCATCTTTTAGCGTTTTTGAGCCTGAAGTCGCAGGAACAACTTTAGCGCCGAGAATTTTCATCCGCTCCACATTGGGATGCTGTCGCGCAATATCAACTTCGCCCATATAAATCGTACAATCCATTCCCATCAACGCGCAAACTGTGGCAGTGGCAACCCCATGTTGACCTGCTCCGGTTTCGGCAATGATTCTCTTTTTCCCGAGCTTCCTTGCCAAAATTATCTGACCTACGGTGTTGTTCACCTTGTGAGCTCCGGTATGGCAAAGATCCTCCCGCTTTAAATAAATTTTAGCTCCGTATTTCTCAGATAGTCGGGAGGCAAAATATAAAGGAGTCGGACGACCAACATAGTCTTTTAGCAGTGCTCGGAATTCATCCTGAAACTCTTTGGAAGCCATAATCGACTCATAGTTTTCTTTCAGCTCCTCAACATTGGGATGCAGCATTTCAGGGATATAAGCTCCTCCAAACTTGCCGTAAAAACCCTTTTCATCTACCTTGATCATAATTTTTTCATTACTAATCTATCGCTTATATCTATGGTCTAATTGTACTTTTAAACCTTTTCAGTTTTTCAATATTTTTTAATCCCGGAGCATCCTCAAACTTAGAATTCAGATCCACTCCTATGAGTTGAGGAACTCTTTTTGCAAGGGCTAAAATCTCCACCGCGCTTTCCTCGTTTATTCCGCCACTCAGTAGAAACTCAGTTTCGAAAGGATAGCTTTCTAACACTTTCCAGTTAAACTTCCTTCCTGAACCTCCATGCTCCTTTGTGGCCGTATCAAATAAGAAATATTCCACCAAACCCACATATTCTCGTAATATTTCCCAATCAATACTTTCTTCAACAGAGATAACCTTCCAAAGTTTCTTGTGAGTTTGCAATTTTAAATCCCGAACATATTTGGGGCTCTCATTCCCATGGAGTTGAAGAGCGGTTAACTTGAATTCATCGACTTTGGATAATACAAACTCAATGGATTCATTGACAAAAACTCCAACTTTTGGCACCTCTACCAAGGCAATTTCACTTGCAAAGTCTGCCGAAACATATCTTGGAGAATTGGAATAGAAAATCAAACCCATCCAATCAGGATTAATATCCTGAATTAGACTCTGGATATTTTCTGGTTCACGCATCCCACAGACTTTGATTATCATCAGACAGCTACCTCAGTTTCCTTTGCCAATAACTTTTTATATTCTTTAATAAAATTATAAGCTGCCTGCTCTGGGCGGCTGGATTTCATAAAGCTTTCTCCAATGAGAAACCCTTCAAATCCTGCCCTTTTCAAGTTAATTAATGTAGCAGGATCAGAAATTCCACTTTCAGAAATCTTTACAAAATCAGAAGGAATTTTATCCACCAAATCCATAGAGGTTTGCAAAGACACCTCAAAGGTTTTCAAATCCCTATTGTTCACTCCCACCAAATCCAAGTCCTCACAAAGGCTTCTTTCCAATTCTTCGCCATCGTGTACTTCCATCAGTACTTCCAGACCAAGACTTTTTGCAAAAGTTGCCAATTCCCTTAATCTTAAAGGCTCAAGAGCCGCGGCAATCAATAAAATACAATCTGCTCCGATGGATTTTGCTTCGATGATCTGGTATTCATCGACCACAAAATCCTTACGAAGAATCGGGCAGAAATTATATTGCCTTGCAATTTTTAAATCTCCATTGCTTCCTCCAAAGAAATCAACATCTGTCAAAATCGACAAAGCGGAAGCTCCAGCCTGCATGTATCCTATACTTACAGCTTCTACATCTGCGGCTCCATTAATCATTCCCTTGGAAGGCGACTTCCTTTTAAATTCGGAAATGATTCCTGACTTCCCAGGATCACACACGTATTTTTTCATGGAAACTACATTACTTTCGAAAAACTCACTTTTTTCCAAAAGTTTTACGGGAACTAAACTGCTCTTTTCAGCTACTTCTTCCTGCTTACGGGCAATGATTTTATCTAGAATATTCATAATTTTATGCTAAAGAAACCGTGGTTTTAGGATTGACTAAGCCATCAAATGCCTCAAGTGCTTTACCGGTTAGTAAAACTTCTTCTGCTTTTGCGACAGCATCCTGAAAAGAAAGTTCAGGATCAGCGGTGATCAGAGCAGCGGCAGAATTGGCATATACTACGGAATTCTGGCTTTTGGTGCCTTTGCCTTTTAAGATGTTTTCAAAAATTTTGGCCGATTCCTGAATAGTATCTCCGCCTTTTATAGAGGCTGCTGTTAGTGTAGAAAGATTTAAATTCTTGGGACTAAACACTTTTTCTCCATCATTAGAAATCATTTTGAAATCTCCGGTTAGAGAAATCTCATCATAGCCATCCAAGGCATGGAGAATCGCAAATCTTGTGCTCATTTCCTGATACAGATACCCATAAAGTCTCGCTAATTCCAGACTGAAAACGCCAACCAGTTGCTTCTTTGGGAAACTAGGATTGACCATAGGACCTAGCATATTGAAAAAAGTTTTTACCCCAAGATCTTTCCTGATTGGCCCGACATGCTTCATGGCCGGATGAAAAAGTGGTGCATGTAAAAAACAAATTCCCACTTCATCTAAGCTCTGACGAATCCGATCGATATCAGAAGTAAACTCATAACCAAAATATGCCAGCAAATTAGACGACCCGCAAATAGATGAAACACCTGTATTTCCGTGCTTTGCCACATTTTGTCCAGCCCCTGCTACCACGAAGGAAGACAAGGTGGAAATATTGAAGGTATCTTTGCCATCTCCCCCGGTTCCGCAAAGATCCATCGCATCGTATTCTGCTATTTCAACGGGGATACATCGCTCCAACATAGCCTCACGAAATCCGGAAAGCTCCTGTACAGTGATACTTCGCATCATATAGACAGTCATAAATGCGGCGATCTGACTTTGGTTATAATTTCCGGCAGTGATATTTTTGAGGACCTCCCGGGCATCTTCGCGGGTAAGCGTGCGATGCTCGATAAGATGATTTAATATTTCCTTCATAATGATAGGTCTGTTGTTGGGAGATTGTGTTTTTAGTTTTCTAACCAGTTTTTAATGATTTGCACGCCGTTTTCAGTAAGAATACTCTCGGGGTGGAATTGTAATCCTCTGACGTCAAAAGATTTGTGTCTGAGTGCCATAATCTGCTGATCCGCAGTACGTGCAATCACTTCTAGATCTGGTGAAAGGGTGTTTTCATCGACGACCCAAGAGTGATATCTACCAATACTAAAAGTATCGGGAACGTCATTGAAAAGCAAATCCTCCTCCACTTTTACTATGGAAGCAACTCCGTGCAGCACCTCAGATAAATTAATCAGACTACCACCGAATGCCTCTCCAATGGCCTGATTCCCCAGACAGACTCCCAGTATGGATTTGGTAGCAGCATATTTTTTCAATAGCTCTGGCATAATTCCAGCATCTTCTGGCAATCCTGGGCCAGGAGAAAGAATGATTTTGTCGTATCGATCCACCTCTTCAAGACTGATTTTATCATTTCTAAAGACATCCATCTGCGCTCCATATCCAAGCTGCCTGACTATATACACCAGATTGTAGGTGAAAGAATCGTAATTATCTAGGACGAGTATTTTCATTAAAGTTTTATTGTGTTAAAAGGTTATACCGGTTGTAAGGTGGGAAAGTGGAAAAGTATACTAGCCCAAATCTCAACACTTCATTTTTTGTTTTTAATCATTTTTATTTTTCAAATAAGTTATTAAAGCTTTAATCTGTCTAGAAAGAACAATTAGCTCTTCATTTAAATTTAAATATGTTTCTTCTGAAACTCTCCCTACTTTAACTAACAGCGCTATTTGACTTCGTAAGGGATAGTTCATTAAACTGTGTCTAGGGTTTAAATTTATTCTAACTAGGGGTTGGGTGAGGAGGCCGTAGGCCGACGAGACCAACCCCTAGTTAGCTAGTTTTTTTTTGGTACTCTTTCCGGATAC
>Ga0307487_1000764_pt1 | contig 24429 bp, 26 predicted proteins | sample CBIW12metaG_FD_203665 | JGI IMG/M metagenome (GOLD analysis project Ga0307487, IMG submission 203665) | Sea-ice brine microbial communities from Beaufort Sea near Barrow, Alaska, United States - CBIW 1.2 | ecosystem: Environmental > Aquatic > Marine > Coastal | place: USA: Alaska | collected... | reverse complement strand
CCTGGAACTCGAAAAGGGACAGGCTCTTGAATCTTTGCTCCATAATATATAAGTTTGTTTCCACTAATTTACTATATTTATGACTAATAACAATACGCCTAAGTCAATAGATTTTATAAAAGATTGTTGAAAGAAATACTGCATTTAAAGTTCATCGGCCAATTTACAAAGGGCAAGAAAATCCTCGTTTTTGCGAAGATCCAAAATTATGTGCTCCACCTCCAGAATACTTTCAATATGGAGTTCCAGTGCCTCTTTAAGTGCCTCAAAATCTTTTTTGAGAATACCATCCGTACGATTAAGTTTATCCTGTTCTGCTACAAAAGTTTCGAGCTGATTATTAGCTTCCTTGCCCATAGCAATCAGACCCCGGATAATAATTTCATCTTTTTTTTGAAGATTATCCAGCCAGGTAAGTTTTATCAAAGACTTATCGAGAATTTTTAAAGATTCCGTCAGATCACGAAACTCTTTTCTCACCTTATTAATTTCATCGGGAAAAGTATTTACCTGCTCTTTTTCACTAAGATGTGAATAAGAAGAGAGTATATCTTTGCCTATATGTTCTAAGGTTGTTGTCATATCCGTCTTTATCAAAAATAGGAAATTAATTATATTAAATTGCTAATTTGGTGACAATTACTTTTTCTCACAGCGTTAATTTTTCCGCTGCATAAGGCCGCGTTTATTTTCCTTTGCGAACACCGCGTGAAAACTTTCACTAGAATCTTCCTTCAAGTCTAAAGCTTATTCGCAATTCTATGTATCCCGCCTTTCTGGTGTTTTTTGTTTCTGGATTTCACGCAGCAGGCGCTTGTTTCTTATATTTCACGCAGCGGGCGCAGAGGTCACGCAGCGGGCGCAGAGGTCACGCAGCGGGCGCAGAGGTCACGCAGCGGGCGCAGAGGTCACGGCGTAAAATCCTCCGCTCTAAAGTCCTTTTTCTCGAAGTCCCCAAGTCCCCTTTTTCACCCCAAGCCCTTTTTCTCTCTCCGAATTCTTTTTTCACGCAGCGGGCGCGGCGGTTACGCATCGTGATTATTTTCTCCCCCAAGTCCCCAAGTCTCCTTTTTCTCCCCAAGTCCCTTTTTCTCTCTCCGAATTCCTTTTTCACGCTGCGGCCGCAGCAGTTACGCAGCGGACGCCGCCTGAAAATCTCGTGTTGTGAAAACATCACATTATCTGGAAATTGGAAAAAGTAATTTGAAATAAAAGATAATCCTGCTAAACTTTAGAATAATCTTTATTTAACTGCCTGGGGATAAAATAGCCTTTTATGCAGTTTGGATTTCTGATAGCTATCTGAATATGATTTTTTTCTTTAAAACCCGCGTTTGGATACAAATCTTTTCCTTCAAAAAAGACTCCTTTTACAGAATCAAATTCCTGACGGCCTTTATCAATTCTGTTAAACTGATGAATTGTTTCTATTACAGCACAATCCAGATCCCTAAGCAAAAGGTCTCCTTTATTTCTTATTGTTTTATTCGAAGGAATAGCTAAACCGTGTTCTTTTTGTGTTTCAACCAATAAATTATATCCATCGCGCAAAAGTTTTAGAAACATCGAGTCCATTAAGTCAAGACAATAGCCCAAATCTATAACGGCTCCAATTACGGACGGATTTTTAATTGGTTTAGTTGTTCTTTCCGGAAACTTTTTTAAATCTTCCGCATACTTTAAAGCTCTTTCGTAATTATTCTCCCAGAAATAAACACCATTTCCCAACCAATCATAAAGATTTTCACTGGGTTTAAGGCTGCCAGATTTTTGACTTATTATTTTATCCCTTACACTTTCATCACACCCGTGAAAACCAAGGACTAAACCGGATCTTTTAGAATACATTAATGGGCATAATGTTTACTTAGCTCGCCTTTTTTATTATGAATACCTGCTTCAATGAGAAATTTTTGGGATTCTTCCTTGGAAGAAAGAACCTTTCTGGCAAATTCCCTGAATTCTTTCTGCAATTTTTTATGTTCTTCCTTATTCATAACTCTTAGATTAGGTAGTTTACAAAATTACTGAATTTTATTGGAATATAAATCCTTATCAATAGATCCATCACGCCTGGCTTCTTATTACTTGAAGCTCAATTTCTCTTGATTTCTTTGGATTTCACGCAGCGGGCGCAGCGGTCACGCAGCGGACGCGGAGTGTATATCTTAATTGAGTCTTTTCTCAATTCTCTAATAATTAACTTCTTTTTCCTTCCTTCTCCGGTCTCCGGTCTTCCGACTAACTACTTCTAACTTCGTACTTCTAACTTCTAACTTCATACACCTTCATCAACACCTCAACTATCCTTCCGGCGGTTTTCCCGTCCCAAAGCGGGATCTTTCCTCCTTTTTTCCAGTTGCCGGAAATCAGTTTTTCAAGGTATGGTTTCAGGTTTTCAGGATTTGTGCCCACAAGTTCGTTGGTTCCAAGTGTGATGGTTTCAGGACGCTCGGTGTTGTCGCGCAGGGTTAAGCAGGGAACGCCCATGACGGTGGTTTCTTCGGTAATTCCGCCGCTATCGGTGATCACGGCAAACGAATTTTTAACCAGGTAATTGAATTCCAGGTAAGATAAGGGTTCCACGTAGTGCAAATTCTCGTGGACAATGCCCATATTTTCCAATATTTTGGCGGTTCGCGGATGCACCGGAAAGATAACCGGCATTTTCGCGGTGCCATCCATAATGGCCTGCATCATTTCCTTGAGCTTTCCTTCTTCATCTACATTTGCCGGACGGTGCAGCGTAAGCACAAAAAATCCTTTTTCCTTTAATTTTTCGCCGCTTACTTCAATGTTTGGATCAATAAAATTGTCAATATTTGAAAGCAGGGTATCTATCATAGTATTTCCCACAAAGTGGATCCTGTTTTCTTCAACTCCCGCTTTTCTAAGGTTTTCATTGGCAATTTCTGAAGTGGTAAAAAAATGATCGGTAATCGCATCAGTCACCATACGGTTGATCTCCTCGGGCATACTGAGGTCTCCGGAACGAATTCCCGCTTCTACGTGAATTACCTCGGTATTTAGTTTTTTAGCCGTAATGCTACAAGCCATCGTGGAAGTTACATCCCCTACCACCAAAACAACATCTGCGGGGTTCTCTGTCAATTCCTTTTCAAACCGGATCATGATGTTGGCTGTTTGCTCTGCCTGGGTTCCCCCACCCGCTTCCAGGTTGGCATCGGGTTCCGGAATACCAAGCTGCTCAAAGAAAGAACCTGACATTTTTTTGTCGTAGTGCTGACCGGTATGCACCAATCTAAAATCTATGTCCTTTCCGGCTGCTTTAGCCTTTTGAATGGCTTTGATAATTGGCGCGATCTTCATAAAATTTGGTCGAGCGCCGGCGATGATGGTGATTTTTATCATGGTACGTTGATTCGTGATTTGTTGATTCGTGATTCGTGGGTTCGGGATTCGTTGGAAACGTCATTGCGAGGGAGCTTTTTCTGCGACCGTGGCAATCTGCTGTAGGTTAACTTGGGATTCGTTAATACGGGATTCGTGGATTCATTCATGTATTTCACGCAGCGGGCGCAGCGGAATTTTACCGCTTCACCAAGTCCCTTTTTTCCTTCCGTCTACCGTCTCCGGTCTCCCGTCTTTTTTTAACTTCTAACTTCGTACTTCTAACTTATAGTTTATCCATCTTCAACAAATACAAGAATCTTACTAAATGTATCTGCCTTTTAATTCTTGAAGGTTGTTTTACCAATCTATATGCCCATTCCAGGTTGTTATCTACCCACCATTTTGGGGCTCTATCCACATTCCCGGTATAAACATCAAAACTGCCGCCCAAACCCTGGTAGAGCGCGGGATGTTTTTGTTGCATTTCTTCCATCAACAGTTCCTGCTTTGGTGAACCCATTGCGACAAAAACCACATCCGGTTTTTTTTGAACGATATCATGTATTAGATCTTTCGTTTCCTGTTCGGTATTTATATAGCCGTTCCTGAAATTAACGATATTGATCTTTGGATAGCTGAGTTTAATTTTACTAACGGTTTCTTCTACAATCTCCTGTTTCCCTCCTACCAGATAAAAGGATTTATCCTTATGATGGGCTTTTATTATATCCAACCACAATTCACAACCCGGAATTTTGACCACATTTTTAATCCCTTTTTGTTTCAAGGCCATTACCGCTCCTATTCCATCGGGATAGCCTAAATTGCGATTGATAATACTGCGCGAAACATCTGTTGCGTGAAGGATTTTCTCTGCATTCACCGCCACCAAAATTTTTTTATTGATAAAGGCAAAATCCATTAGTTCCTTGCGGGAGCCTGGGGAATAGGTTTTTACACCGTTGAGTTCTTTAAGTTGCATGAACTTTATATGTTCTAAAAATTTATGAAAATGTGAATCCGAAACTTGAAATTGGTCTTCCTTTACAAATGGACTTATTTTGATACCCCAGGTTTTATCTTGATTCTAAGGTCTCTAAAATATTAAATCAAAGAAAGTATTTCTATCCATTTATTAAATCTTGGGCTTTTCTCCCTCATTCTTTTTAAACCAATACTTTCAGCCAAAATACTTCCATAAACAACTTTATTGTAACCTAGAATCAATTTTTTTAACCGATTTGAAGGCGCAGTCGCAATAGTATCATTTATTAATTCAGGGTTCGGAAAGTTTTCAATTGTTCTTATTAATTCCTCCCTGGTATTAAATTCCTTTGGGGAGATATGTTGATCAAACACTTCTATGTTATTAAAAAGTAAGCCTTCAAACTCGTGTAATTGAAGATATGGCAAAAAACGAAGTTGTTGATTTTCATGTATTTCCCTTCTCATGGCAGCTTCAAGAAAATCCATTCTCTTATTTTTATCTATAATTAATTTTGATTCCAACCAAGCGGGATACCCATAATTATCCGGAATTCCGTAATAGTCGAATAAAGTGGTTACAAATACATCAGGTTCGTGTAAGTGCTTCTGAATTTGAACCTTTAATGATGGCCAGGGTATAATCCCCCCGCCAGATTTTTTTATTAATGGGGTTTGAATAAAAATGCTTTTTTCCAGAAAAAAAGGTTCCAGTACGACTTTGCAAAATTCCACCTCCGTTGGACCTTCACAAATAATAATTAACCTTTTCATTTAATTTTTATATTCTTGATTGAAAAAATGGCAGGAGGCTCTTTTTGTTTAACAGCTACTACACCTAAACTTTTGGAAAAGGTTTAACTTAAAGTTGTAAAAAAATTCTTTGTGATCCTTTGTGCTTTTGGTGTCTTAGTGCAATAAAACCACAGGATAAAGATTGCCACTAAGGCGCTAAGGCTCAAAGTTGCACTAAAAAAACTTTTTCTTTCCTCGTAATCCTAAAACAAAAGGATTTTTATTGGTTTGGCTGACCTTCAGTAATAATGTTTTTCTGCCATAAATCCCCAAGGTTATATTCCTCCAGCCAGGTTTTCAGGCTCTCGTCCTTCAATCTTTTAAAAGTGCTTTCGCCATCAATTTGATCTACGGCAATAATGTCCTCTGCCTTAAAATGATTGATCAAATCGGCAGATTGGGTAGCCAGTATTACCTGTGAGCCTTTAGAGGTAGCGCTTTTTATCATGCCGGCCAATTTTGTAATGGCAAAAGGATGAAGGCCCAATTCTGGTTCGTCAATAATGATGGTATTTGGCAAATTAGGCTGTAAAAACAGAGTTGTTAAGGCGATAAAACGAAGGCTCCCATCTGAAAGGTCACTTGCACCATAAATGGTCGAGCTGTATTTACTTTGCCATTGCAACCGCAAAAAGCCATTCGCATTTGGCTGAAAGAAGAAATCTGAAAAATAGGGCGCGATACTTTGAATTGTTTTAATGATCCTGTTATAAATAATTTTGTCAAAATTATTTATGTGGTATAAAAATGCGGCCAGGTTTCTGCCTTCTTCATATAAAAAATACGAATCGTTCTCTATATGGCTAGTTTCGGTAAATGGGGAATTCCTTCCGGTATCGTGAAAATGGTATTTCCTAAAACTCTTCAAAAATTTGTTTATATACTCTCCCCTGCCTTCTGTATTTGTTTTAACCAGGGCTTTAGAAGTATAATTGGACATTGCCCATGCATTATCATTAAACCAAAGGTTTTCCTCGGTAAATATCATGTTGTCTTCCCCAGATTTGAGTGTAAAAGAATATGCATTTACACCAGAATTGAAGGATAAAAGGGCTTTAATTTGAGATGTGGTTTTTAGGCCCTGAAACAGGATTTTCTCCTGCCCGCCCCCTAAGGAAATATATTCCTCCAGCTTTTGTTCGTACAAATTATTGAGGAATTCAAAAAAGGAAATGAAATTGCTTTTCCCAGATCCGTTTGCGCCAATAAGTATATTTATTGGTGCCAAATCTATATGGGCATTTTTAATTGACTTAAAGCCTTCAATTTCAATAAAATTTACTGCCATTTTTGCTGCACTTTATTCAAAATTAAAATTAATATATTTATAAACCCCTTAAATATATTAAAATTCTCCTATTTATTCTTGATTCCCTAAATAACAACTCATCCCGTAAAACATAAATGCATTGCTCCACCTCATATAAGAGATTTTAGAACTTATTCCCTTTTTAAGCTGATAATAAAAATAGCCTTTTTTATCCTGCATGTTTTTCACGCTCCATTCCAACACTTTTTCCGCAAGTTCCCGATTCTCCTCAAACCTGCGAAGGCTTTTTAAGGTTACCAACAACTGCCCCGGGCAATGAATGTCTATAGGATATGTTTTATTGTGGTAATATTTTGGTATGCCATCTGCTTCAAAAAAGTTGTTGATATAAAAATTAAAACCTTTTTCTATGTTTTGCTGAAACTAAGTATCCCCTGTTTTATCCTGGTAGGTTTGTATGGCAACAAGGTTATACCCGGTATGAAAACTATCTATCCAGGACTGTACCGGCAACAATCTATAAACCCAGGAACCATTTTCATTTTGCCCTTCACAAGCTGCTAAAACCGCTTTTGTTTGGTTAGAATTGAAATAGCACTCTTCCTTTACCCAACCTGGCTATATCATTTAAATTTATAAGTGTTAATTCAGTTGTATTTCGGAGAATAATTCTTGCTCCGGATTCTGCTCCTAATCTAGCGAAATCTTTGAGATTAATTATTGTGAAAAGGGATGCATCTATATTTATCCCACCACCTAATTTAATGATTTCTTTCAAACCTATAACTGATCTATTCATTTTATTTTTTCTTTAATTGAATCTCTGAAATAAGTGATATTAGTTATCTCTGGTTCCTGCCCAAACTTAACCGTCTCTCTCCCAGTTTTAATAATTCTTGCAGGATTACCCGCTACAATTGAATTTGAAGGAACATTTACCCCTGGCGAAGTTTGCCTATACTATATTTATAATTTACTTTTAAAATAATTACTATACTCTTCGTTAACTTTTTTTGATGAAAATTTTTCTTTTGCGATTTTTTGAGCTTCTTCTCCCATCCTCTTGACCATAACCGGATCTCGTAAAAAACTACATATGGCCGTGGCCAGAGCTTTAGAATCTTTTGGTGGCACTAATCTGCCATTTATTCCATCGGTGATAACCTCTGGAAGACCTCCCACGGAAGAAGCTATTACTGGTTTTCCGAGCGTAATTGATTCAATTGTAGAAATACCAAGACCTTCCCACAAAGAAGGAGATATCATAAATTCACTTATTTCTATCAACCCTGCCACATCTTTTCGATTTCCACAGAATAAAACATTCGACTGTAATCCAAAAGATAGCATGGTAGTTTTTAGATCCTCACGTAATTCACCTTCTCCTATTATTAACAGCTTTACGTAAGGAAATTGAATAATCACCTCTCTTAATGCTTCTAAGAGATAGAATACACCTTTTTGCTCACTTAATCTTCCAATAAAAGAAATTATTCGATCATTTTCTTGAAAATCGAATTCCTTTAAAATTCTTAAATTTGTATCGACTGAAGGCTTTTTAATACTTGTTCCGTTGTAAATCACAGTGATTTTAGCTGGATCTATTTTAAAATACTCTAGTAAATTCTTTTTAACTCCTTCCGAAACTGCAATAATATTCTTTCCAAAAGAAAAACGAGTAATTTTTTTATTATTAAAAACATTATGTGCGGTGTACACCATTCGTATACCCAGTAAATCAGAAACAATTTTTCCAATTGGTGCTGATTTCCTATCATTGCAATGTAAAATATCCACTTTATAATCCTTTAAAACATTTAAAAGTCCTTTGAAGGATTCTATCATTCGAAAGCCGCCGGAGCTAAAAGGCAACTTCACATGATGAATACCATACTTCCTCATTTCTAAAACAATACGAGCATCATTATCATCATCAGACCCAACGATAAGATTATAACCATCTTTCTTTAGATTGCAAGCTGTTTCAAAAATATATTTTTGTGCCCCTCCAGCGAACAATATATCAGATCGAAAATTCTCGGGCACAAGTTTCGCGTAAGTAATCAAAATAGTTTTTGAAGATTTCATATTTTTTGTCTATGATATTTTGCCATCGCCAACAACATCCAAGCCTGGGAATCTATATAAGGAATTCTATTCGACCAAAGCCAGGTCTTTTCACAAAAATAAGTAGTTTTATTTTTCATATTTAAATTTGTCCATTTCAAAACTTGCTTCGCGTGGACGGCATATTTCTCTTCTTTAAAAGATAATTCTGAAAACAAAAAAATTGAAAGGGCGCAATCTCTAATATCTACCTTCTGAACGATGCTGGAATTAATGGGAACATGTCTGGGATCAAAATGCTTAGGACGTAAGGTAGATTTAGAGGGTCTTTTAAAAAGAGTTTGGACATAGTAATCGAGACCATTATCCAAAGATTTATTTATTTTATCCTGAAAATCATATTTTAGAACCCTCGAAAGAGATTTCAAAATAAATGCAGTATGAAAATTATCTATATATTCTGTATAAATACCTTCCCCTCCATAAAACCATGAACCATCCCTTCTTTGCTTACTAAGGATAAAATTAATACCTTTCTGACCTCTCTCAAGAGCTAAATCATCAGAGAACAGCCGCCCATATTTTATTAAAAAGGAACTTATTTCACAACTTGCATTCCATATCTTAAAAGCAGAATCCGGACTATAATAAAAATAAATACCTGTTTTATCTTCTTTGAAAGGATGTTCTTCAATAAAATAATTTCGAACTCCTTTGGCTAAAAGAAAATATTCCTCTTCTCCAAAATATTCGTAACAAGACATAAAAAGTTCACCAGCCCATAGTGTAAGTAATGGAGAAATATCTTCCTCGCTGGTTTTGTAAAGCTTGAGATGGAGTTTCTTATTCTGCCTTATGGCAAAATTTTTCGAATTAGAAGACTTTAAGGATAGAACTCTATCAAAGCATTTTTTGAAGGGAGTTAAAAAGGAAAAATCTATATTTCCCTCCAATAATTCCAAGTATGCCATTGATAATAAAATCGAAGATTGTGGATCAATAACTTTTGGAGAAAGCCCGATTTTACCTCTAATATTAATTGGAGAAAGCCTGAATAACTGCCGCCATGCTACTCCTACAATTGGTATTTTTTTCGAAATGCGGTCTATTATTCTTAAGTCTGGAACGCAATTTAAAGTATAATACTTAAAATCATTTTCTTCTAACCATAAATGTAAATGAGCTATTTCTGAAGTATTATTCAAATTGGACATTGACTTTCATTAATTTATTCGGGTTTTAAAAACATTTTTAGGTACAGAAGAAATAATAAACTTAAATTTTCCATTTGACTCCCGCGGGATAAATTCTACATATTGGATTTCAATATCTAATTTATTTCCCAGTCGTTTTCTGGCTTCTATAAGTAATATTTTTTCCGATTCAGTATTATATTCATCGCTTCTGACGATCTTTATTGTTAATTTTTCAGGAGAGTCCTGTAATAACTGAGCATTGACAACCCCTTTGGGTTTCTGAAAAATATGGCCTAAACTGCAAATCATTCTACCATCCGGTGTAATTATATAATCATCTGTTCTACCGATTATTTCATCCAATAAAATACCTCCTCTTCCACATTTACACTCTTGCTTTTCAGATAGCTTTACCTGGTCACCAAGTTCGTATCGAATTAGGGGAAAAGCATAATTAGTGAAACCCGTTACTACGACTGTAGCAGGTTCACCAGGAATCGCTGCTATTCCTTGCTGATTGATGAATTCAGTGTAACCATACAGTAATTGCAAATGAAGGTTTCCTTCTTTACATTCAATAGCCGAAATACAGTTTTCAGCTGCGCCATATAAATTATGTATTTTGCATTGAAATGAATCTTCAATCACTTTTCTTTGATAATCCAAAAGAGTTTCTGATCCTGTTCTGATTAGTTTAGGTCTAATATTTCCGCGCAAGTTTTTATTAGCTAAGGCCAACAAGTATAAAGAAGTGGGGTAACCTTCTATAATTTCAGGTTGGAATTCCTTAAGCTTTTCAATATATAACGGAAGAAAGTCAGAAGACAGATGATAAGAAGAAAAGTAGAGATCATTATTAAAATAATCCTGAACCCAAAACGGGGGGTTCTTTTGTTCTATAGGAATAATTGGTTGTCCATCTACTTTTGCTATCCTAGATTTGAAATCAAGGCCATACCATGAGAATAAAAGTGCTGAGTTTGCATAACCTTTTTGGAAACATTCCATCGTAACAGGAAAGTTTAAAGGTTTGCCAGAAGTACCGCTTGTCTTCCTCATTAAAGTTTGCTCAAATTTATTCCCACAAGAAATCTTGGATGCATTTATTCGAACTTCTTCCTTTGAAATTATCGGCAGCTTTTTTATATCATCAATTTCTGTAAACCTTGTAGGATCAAAGCTGTTTACCAGGAAAGAATTTTTGTAATATGGAGAATTTTCAAAGGCGAAAATCAAAAAATCTCTTATCTTATCAAATTGAGAAGCATTTAATTGTGAGGTAGAATAAAATTCCGTTTTTTTAAGCAATTGAAAATAATCATGAAAATCTGATTGATACCTTAATTTCCTTTGCTTATAACCATAAATTGATGCAGCAACGTTCTTACCAAAAGAGGGAGAAAGGTCATACAGGAAATTAATTAATTTGATATTAGATTTTGCCATATTAGTATTAAATTTTTCATTAACATTCAAATCTCACAGAAGTTCCTGATATACACTTTCAAGTGTTTTTTCGATGTTTTGGGGCAAGTGATTTAATGAAGCTTTTCTTGATTCCATTCCCATTTTTTCCAAAAGACCATCGTCCCCAATAAGTTTTTTTAATGCCTGTCTCATTTCCAACTTGTTCCCGGGTTCGATTAAAATACCATTTTTGCCGTTTTTAACTACATCAGGTATACCTCCTACGGGTGTTGAAATTATAGGTAAACCATAAGACATTGCTTCCAATATGGAAATCGGCACTCCTTCATTGTAAGAAGGAAGAATAAAAATATGAGAATCTCTCAGAAGTTGCTTTTTTTCCAGTCCAGAAACCCAGCCATGAAAAGTCACAATATCTTCAATATTTTCTTTTTTTATTATTTTCTTTATTTTTTCAACGTTCCCATTCCCTCCAATATTTAATTTCAACTTTCCACTAAAATCTTTTTTATTTTCTCCTAACATTTCCAAAAGCTCAAAAATACCTTTTCTTTCACCCAAATGACCTAGAAACAGGATTTGAAAAATCTCTTTAGAATTATTCTTCTGTGGCAAAGGAAGTTCAATAACATTTTTTACTACTTTGACCTGAGTGTGTCCAATTTCTTCCTTAAAAAAAGTCAGCCAATGATCGGATAGCGCTAAAATTACATCACATTTTAATAAAGTTTGTTTTACAATTTTTTTGTTTTTGTTGTAAAATAAATGGAATTCTGCTCCATGTATATGATAAATTACTCTTTTTCCAAATAACTTAGAAATCACTATAAATACTCTTTTTCTCCAGAAACTGTTATATGAAGAACCATGGATATGTACAATTTTTATCTTGCAAAATAAAAGAAACCACAATAGTTTAATTAATGCTATGAAAAAAATAATTAATTTGTATAAAGAATTGCCATCTCTCTTCGTGGGAATGTAATTAAATTGTTGAAAAAAAGAGGAATAAACTTTTAGAACCTGGGCCACACCTCCCTTGGTTCTTTGATAATCAGTTCCTAAGGTCAATACCTTTTTTGTAATTGAAGTTTTTATCATTTCTTTAGATGATGTATAAATTTTATACCTTTTTCTCCAAGGGAGGTAAAATCGTTTTGAGAGAAAATAATTGAAATTTACCCATCACAATTTTATAAATTATTTTAAGACGAATTCCCTGTTAAATAGCAAAAGATCTTCCCGCTTGGTACTTGAGAATAATTAGACAATATAGTTTGGAAGGCTCTGAAAAGAAATCTTAATCGTGTTGAATAATACTTGAACATTCCAACAATAGAAATTAATTATACCAGAAAAATTTATAATTTGTATAATCTTCCAATCCTTTTCCATAGTCTGCTATGATAGACATAGGCAAATAAGCTATAGCCAAAAACAGAACAACAGCGAAAATGATTATATTTTTTGAATTTAGATTTAGTTTAAAGTAATATAGTAAGTATGAAATCGAAACCACTGAAAAAATGGTTAAATAGGTAACTGGTCTAAGAAATATATGATGGGTATTTCTTAGTAAATTATACAATAAAAATCCAACAATGGATAAATTATAATAAGCCAAAAAATAAGTTTCCCTAAATTGCTCCTTTAATTTGGGAGAAATCCATATCAATATTAAAGTTAAAAAAACGACACTTAAACTTCGGGGTCCCATATTTCGAGTTGTTTCTTCTTCAATATAAGTATCCAATTGTTCAGAAGAGTAACCATCATAACCAATGAATTGAAAAAGTCCGGCTATCTGGTCGAGAAATTCAATCCAAAAATTATTGTTCCCAAAGTAAAGTGAAAGGCCAACTAAAAAAATGGTGAAATATCGATTTTTAAAATAATCGATCTGAGGAATAAAATAAAAGAGTAAAAGTATTAACGCAGATTGGTGCATTAATGAGGATAATAAAATAACTATAAAGTATTTTATCATTTTTCTCTCCTGAATCAGGTGTATGGAATAGACAAAAACCGTTGCAACGATCATTTGGCGTATACCATTCATCCAACTTAAATATTCGGGACCAAAAATAATGATAATTCCTAAAAACGGATATAAATATCGTTCATTTTTGAAAGCGCGATAAATAAAGAAAATCTGAAGAAAAGCCAACAAAGCAAAATAGAAGGTGAAATGAATTCCCGCTGAAGCCATTATACTTGTTATAGCTTCAAAACCGGCTTCCTTTTCAAATTTAAAATTACCAAAATTTTGCTGGACCAAATAATTTTCCAAATAAGCCAGGTGATCTACCCCAACATTCCAGCGTATTCCGGAAATAAGAGCAAAAAGAAATAAGGCCAAGGTAACATCCCAAACCAAAAATGGTGTTTTCCTATTTAAGTTATGGTAAACACGTTCACGTTTGGCAGAATAATTACCAAAAGAATACATTAAAAACCCAAATAATATATAGACAAAAAAACTTTGTAACACTTAATAAAGAGGTTTATATTTTAGTTCAATTTCCTGGGGATAGAAGAACATAAATCCAACCCAAAAGGAAAAATCAAGCAAAATTTGAAATGTAAATCTTTCAAAAAAATAAGGAATGCTGTTCTTCTTACTTTTCGCTTTACGGGTATGGATTATAGCTCTTATTGCTAAAACAAAGAAATACGCAGCTCCCGCTACCATAAAAATATTTTGATCTACGAAAAAGCTCAATAAGAATAAAAACAATAGCAAGGCTGTATATTCAGAACGCATCGCTCTTTTTAATACATCTTGATTGAAAAAGTGATCCCTAAATAATAGCCCGGGATAAAATCCATTCCCGGCCCATAACATTTTCCACATCCTTTTTTCATTACGGTAATCTATGGTGTGATGGTTTGTAATTAAATAAGGTAACCTTTGTGTACAGACTCCTGCCCTATTTAGCCTAATAGCAAGATCAATATCTTCATTTATCTTGTATTTGGTATTCATACCCATCAACTGACACCATATAGTTTTCTTTATCAAGAAAATCCCGCCATTCGTTTTTAAATTTTGAACAACATCAGGTATTTTATTCGAATAAGTTCTTGGCGAAGCAGCCATAAACTCACCATTTATATCATAAAAATAATCATCGAGATGCCCTGTTAGAGCGTCATATTTTAAATCTCCTTTTTCATTAAGAGCATGATAAAGAAAATCTGGTTGTAGTTCCATATCCCCATCAATAAAAAATAAAATATCACCACCTGCCTCTTGAGCTCCAATATTCCTGGCAATTGCAGCATTCATTTTTCCAGATAGTTCATAAATTTTGATATCGGTAAATTTTTTTGCCCTTTCAATACTATCATCAGATGATCTTGAATCTATATAAAGAACTTCAAATTTAAGATCTTTATAATCTCCAACTATTTGGGAAATACTTGCAAGACATTTTGATAATCTCCAGCCTTCATTATGTCCAATAACAATTAAACTTATCATTAAGTTCTTATTAATCTATATGTTTAGAAATTTTGAATAATTAATTCAAATTATCCTTTAAGAAATTGAGTGATATATCTTGTTCTCTTTTCAGAATTGAATTCACCTTTTCCCAATCTATAGTATTTTCAACTATACTCTTCTTAAAAGTGAAATTATCCAGAATCAATCTTTCTTCTAAATCAAACATTTTTAAAAGGGAAGTAAAGCGAGCAACACCACGCTTTTTATTTCCTAAGGCTATAAATGGTTTATTAAAAAGTATTGCAAAAGCACATCCGTGAAAAGAATCTGTAATAACAAATTTAGCATCCATGAAACCTCCTAACCATTTTGTCACTGGAGGAAAAATGCTATCATCTATTTTTGTTTTACCTGATAATTTTTCCTTTTGCATAATTGTAAAAGGAGTGATTTCTAAATTTATCGCAACATCATTAATGAACTTTTCCTTTTCCTCTGTCCCATCAAGTACATAAGTCATTAGATTTCCTTCACTTTCAGGTTCGCCTTCTACATTTATAAGATTTAAATAATCTTTAATATTAAGTAACATTGTTGGATCTAATACATGTATTGCCTTAACTCCCAAATATTCTTGACTAAGGTTAATTCCTGAAGCTTCCCGCACGGAAACTGCATCAAAACTTCGAGCTAACTTTGAACAATCTTTAGTCTGCTCCTCACTAAATTCCCATTGGTCAACTCCGAAAGAAGCCGCATATGATAGTCTTTTTTTATTTGGTTCATTTACAGCGAAATCAAGAAAAAAATTAGTGATGCCCGGGGAATATCGTGGTCTCCAAACCTGGTCACTTCCTACTATAAATGCTTCAAAGCCCAAAAGATTAAGTTTCTCCATTTCTGAAGATTGGGTGAATTTCTCAGTTCTGGGACCAATATATTTATTCTTAAAATAGGTAGTATGTTGACCAATTATTTTTTTTTCTTTCACATTAGGTTGAAAAGAAAAACCTCCTATTGGAATTTTCCTTTTTATTTCATTAAAAACCTTTTTTTTAAAACTTAATTTTGAATAATCCCTATCTATAATCCAGGCTTCATGCCCTAAGTCTTTTAAAGTTTTTTGTAAAGCGTAAGCTTGAAGCAAGCCTCCGTAATTGGTTTTTAGGGGTTGGGTGAGAATTCCAATTTTCATTTTATTTTATTTTGTCAGGCAATTCCAAAAATGGTTAGTTGATTACATTTAAAATTTCCTGTGGAGACCTTCGTTTAGATAGTGTATATTTCACAGAACCCTCAATATACCCAATAGCTACTACGCAAATAATTTTTTCAGATGGGGAAAGATTTAAAATGTTCCTCATTTTAATATCATCCTTATATTCTTTTCCCCAGTTTGCAGGACAAGCTGCAATTTTGTGGTAATGTAGAGCATACAGAAGATTCATCAGAAAAACACCTCCCTCAATAAATAACTGATTTCTCTCACCAATCGAGAAAAAATAATTCCGATCACAAGTAAGAACTATAAGTTGGTTAATATTTTTCTCGAAGCCAGATAATCCTCCTTGTATTGAGAGTACTTTGTCAATAATTGGTTTATTTTGGATAAAATGAACTTTATTAGGTTGTCTATTACAAACAGAGGGAGAATTTTTCGCAATATCTAATACTTCTTTTATTTTTTCTACTGTAATTAAGTCTGGGGAAAAATTCCTTATACTCTTTCTAGAGTCAGAAAAGGAAGGAAAAGGTTTACCAACTTTACCAAAATATTCATCTGCAGTAATTTCAGTACAGATATTCTCTGTTCCCACTAGGTTTAATTTAATAATATTGTAATCTTTTTTAGAAAAATAATCATCAATATTTATATCACCTTTTTTATGAAAATCGTAGTATTCTAAAAGTACATTTAATGATATTGAAACCTGGGAGCTTTTACTAGAATCGTAATTCACTTTATCGAGGTTTTGAAGCATTCGTTTTACTCGACCTTCTGCAAAACGGTAACGCATTTGCTCATGCAAAAATCCCTTTTCCAAACCATGATAATCCAAAATTAATTCTGATTCAATCTTTTTAAAATTATCAGTTCTAAAAACATGAGAATGGCGATAATAATTGGTTAAATCATTATAAAAATTTAAATGAAGTTTCAACCAATTTGCGTTGTTACTTCGTAACTTTTTTAGTACTGAAAATCTTTTTTCACCAATTAAACTTCTCAATTTTTCTTTCATTTTTTAAAATTATTTTTTAATTCAAGAAATTTTACTTTTACTAACATTCTTTCTTTATTCCCAAAACCTATGAAGAAGATTAAAAAAATCATGATAGTTAAAAGGGTGAGATTAGCCAGTATAAGATTAAAAAAGCTTTTCTCAGCAAATTGAACTATTAATAAACCAACTCCAGTAATTAAAAAGGATATAAATATAATGGGTAACAAGACTTCTTTAAAAAAGCCAGATTTTGAGAATGACAAAATAGGACTTAAAATAAATAATCGGGCTATTAAGGCACTTAAGACAATGCATATACTTATATAAAGTGTAACCTCTGGTGGAGATCCAAAATATAAAAAAACATAGGATATTGGTAAGATTAATAATAATAACCCTCCCACAACTCCCTGATACACCTTAATTTTTCCTGATGCTTGTGCTCCGGACATAAGGGTGCCTGATATAGAATTAATTAATGATTCAACCAAAACAAGTCGACAAAATATAACCGTGTATTCGGGAACTGTTCCTAACCACCAATTTAAAATTTGAGGGGTACTCAAAATCATAGGAATGCAGAGTAGCATCATTAGAAAATAGGAATATTTTGCGCCACTAAAAATCAATGATTGAACATATTTATGATCATCCACTGCATACGATTTAATAATCTGAGGCTTTAAAGCCATTTGAAAATTGGATATAAAGCTGTTAAATGCTGCATTCACCTGAAATGCAATGGCACGTGCGGCGTTCACCACCGGTCCAAAAAAGATATTCAGCATAATATTTATTCCCTGGTTATAGGTCACCACAGCAACATTTCCCCAAAGGTTCCAACCGGCAAAATTAATTAAAGTCAGGAATAATTTTTTATCCCAAAAAAAAGAATAGTTACAATCTTTAATGTTTCGTTTTACATAAACCCCATATATAACCCTAATAATAAGAGAAACTGCAAAAATAAGAATCGCATAAAGTTTTAATTTATCGAAGCCAAACCACTCGAGCATAAACACGGCAAGCAACTTTAAAACCACTTCAAGAATGCTGATGTATGCAAATACATTCATCTTTTCATAAGTAAGAATAGCTGCATTGTAGGGAACGCTAATGATACTTACAATAAATGTCAAAATAGAGAATTGGTAAACCCAATTTGCAGCAATTAGTCGATCTCCAGGTATAGTCAATTGGGTATTTACAAACCAGAGACCTAATGTTTCAGCAATAAAAAGAACACCCAATGCAATAACTATTTGGATATTCACACTCATTCCAAAAACTCTTGAAAGTTGTGGTATATCTTTTTTACCCAATTCAAAAGATAAGAACCTTTGAGTAGCGGAAGACATAGAAGAACTTAAAAAAGCTAACATAGTTACTACACCTCCCACTACATTATAAATTCCAAAATCTTCAACACCTAATTGCTTTAAAACAATTCTGGTTGTGTACAAAGAGACTGCCATGATCAAAATCATACGGAAATACAACATCGCTGTATTTTTTGCAATTCTTTTGGTGTTGGCGCTATTCTCGCTCATATTCTTTAGACTAGTAACTGCTTTTAAAACAACTCGAATGATATAAACTATTTCATTTGAGAATATCTAAAAAAACATTCGAAACAATTTATCTTTTATATTGCATCAAATGAAACTGCTTTGTTCTTATTTTTACACAATCGAAAAAATTAGGTTCAGCTTCCTTCCCTTCACAACAAGACTTTATTGCCTTTAAAATTGTTTCCTCGGTATAATGTTCATTTTCCATAAGAATTGCATCAATTATTTCCTGAACACGTTCCTCAGATATGCATAATTTTTCTGGCATAATATTTTATTTGAAATTATTTATTTTCTATCTAAACTTTCTAAAACAATCTTCTTGATTTTACTAATTCTATCATTCCATTCCTGAGATTGTTTAAAATCTTCTCCTGGTATCTTAGATATCTTATCTATCAGTATAATCTCACCAAAATTTTTAAGTTCATTAATGGTGTCGAAACCTTTTCTCCTTTCAGCTGAACGTTTTGCGACTATTGCAAAATCAATTTCAACTTCAAGCTCTACACATATTTTTATTAGAAGTGTTATTCTTATTTTTTGTTCTGTAGGAGCCCCGGCAGCAATGAGAATCTTTTTTCCTCCTACTTGAATTACATAAGTATTATTAAAAATTTCTCCAACGGTGGTTTCTTTAAGTTCCTTTTTATCATATATTAACTCCCAAACTCTTTCTGGATTCAAGCTTTTACAAATTTCTCTTATTGTAGTAGATTTTCCTTCGTCTGCTTTTCCTTTTATTAGTATTGAATTCATCTTTTGTAATATTACTGGAGGGTAAGTGTATTAAGTTTAGAGCTTTGCATCTGTTCTTTTTTTCAGAACTCCCTTTACATCATAAACAACTGCATCTTCATTCTTCAAGCCATCCAAATCCATTTTCAAAAATTCCTTATGCGCCACGGCGAGGACCACAGCATCAAATTTTTGTGTAGGCAGGTTTTGGGTGATTTCCAGCTCATATTCGTGCTTTACTGCATCGGGATTGGCAAGGGGATCGTAAATAGTGATGTTGGTGCCGTATTGCTGCAGTTCTTTTACAACATCGGCTACTTTGGTATTGCGTACATCGGGGCAGTTTTCTTTAAAGGTGATGCCAAGTACTAATATGTTCGCGCCTTTCACTTTCAGGTCGTGTTGCAGCATGAGTTTTACAACTTCAGAAGCTACATATTTTCCCATAGAGTCGTTCATGCGCCTTCCGGCAAGGATGATCTCCGGGTGATAGCCCAATTCCTGTGCTTTTTGCGCCAGGTAATACGGATCTACCCCTATACAATGTCCGCCCACCAACCCGGGCTGAAAAGGCAAAAAGTTCCATTTGGTGCCCGCGGCTTCCAAAACATCCTGGGTATCTATGTCCATTAAATTAAAGATCTTGGCCAGCTCGTTCACAAAGGCGATGTTAATGTCGCGCTGTGAATTCTCTATTACCTTAGCGGCTTCGGCCACCTTGATGGTGGGTGCCAAATGGGTACCGGCGGTAACCTTTAAATAGTATTGAGATGTTAATATTGAGTATTGAGTGGAAAAAAAAGTTTAGGGTTTATGGTTTGGGGTTCGTTAACTGTAACGCCTAACCATAAACTGTATTGTGATGTTAGTATTGAGTATTGAGTGGAAAAAGTTTAGGGTTTAGGGTTACTTTTAAACAAACCATAAACTACAAACCACAAACGGTACGAAGTTAGAAGTAGCCAATATATTGCCGTTACCTTAACAACTACAATTCTATTCGATTTTCTATTCGAAGCACATAACCGGTGTCATCAAGAAATTGATCCATTCGTCTTGCCTGGCTATTCCTAAATTTAGGATGTTCACTATTGCAGATATAAGCTTTCTTAATGGGGAATTTTAGGGCATCTGCCGTTTTCTCAAAATAAGTTATCGTCGTTTTTAACTGGTTTTCAGCTTCTTTTACCCAATCTATTCCCGTGCCTCTTCTTTGCTTCAACTCTACAAAAATCGCTGTAGTTTCAAATTTCAGAAGTCCATCGCAGCGCTTCTCCATAAGGCCATCCTCCCGAGTGATTTCTATGCAATTATCTATGCCAATAAAATCTACAGGATATAACTTATCATTCCCTACTACCGCAATCCATTTAGAACCATCAACTTCATCAATATAGGCGGGCTCTCTATTTGGCGGTGGATCATCACAAAGCCCGAACATCTTTTTATTTGATTGGGTTTTACAATGTGGGTTATTAAAATCTAAACTCATAGATCCTGCTGAATTTCCAATAGTTTAGCAAACAACTCGTTACTTTCCTGAAGGCTTTCATTTAATTCATTTTCGTCTGAGGGCAAACCATTAATGGTTTCCAATTTTTTTATAGAACCACTCAGCTCGTCCAGTTCATAAATAGTGAGATCTTCAGGAGATAAGGCAGAACCTTTTGGAACAATTTTATCAATTTCGGATATCAACTGGTCATCTGAAGTTTTTTCTAAAAGAATTTTGGCCTTTACGGCAAGTGTCAAATAATTAATTAGATAAGGACTATGTGTTGTCATTATTAATTTATTTCCAGGATTCATATTGTTAAATCGCAGAAGGCTATATAATAATTTTTGTTGGGAAGATGGAAATAAATTTTGCTCCGGTTCTTCCACTATATTTATGAAAGAAGTTTTATTGAATTTTGACGATAAAACGGAAAGCGCAATTCTTTTCTGTTCATCATTAAGGTCGGCATTGGACCATATTTCTTCTACACCTTTTCTAAACCTTTGAATTTCTTCACCGCTCATTGGCTCATTACCGCTTTGCTTTTTGACAGATTTTGCCAAATAGTCGGAAACTAAAAATAATGGCACTAAAGACTGGAAGCCACTGGAAGCCTCTGTTAGTTTTAATTTATAGCCTTCTCCCCTTAAGTTTACAGTATCGTTCAGCTTGTCATATTCGACACTTGTTTTATTGACAGGAAGCTCTACTACTTCTTTTATTGAATTCAGGGCGTTATCATATTCTGTCAGGAATTCCTTTAGGGAGGGAGAGGAAAGTTTTAATTCCTTTGGCGATTTAACGTAAGCAATAAAATTTCTTTCAGCGGGAACATACATCAATTGGGGAAGTGAATATGATTTATGTGCTATTTCTTCAATTTCAACTGTTCCATCTTTGTAGGAAATTGAGAAAGCATCCCCATGATATTCAATATCTGTTTTAGCTTCACCATCATCTTTAAAATAGTTTTCCAATCGATGATAATTTAGCAACTGGTTCTTCAATTTGTTTTTTCTTTCAAACCAATTTTTTTTATAGTCTCCCCTTACCAAAGCTTTTTCAATCCAGGTAAAAGCAGAAATTAGTTTAGCTATAGTGCTTTTTCCCGAACCCTGGTTTCCGATAAAAACAGTTACCTTATTTATGTCTATCCAACCTCCCTCGTCTGGGTAACCTGTTTTAATTGGGCCAAAATTATGAATTTTTATCCTGCTCATTTTTGTAGGTAATTATACCCAAAGTTATTGTATTTTTTCTTGATAAAAAGAAAATAGTATTGAGTTGTTAGTATTGAGTATTGAGTAAAAGAAAGTACGAGGTTAGAAGTAAAAAGTTTAACAAACCTCAAACAGAAAACTTACAACTTGGAATCTGCTTTTTCATTTAGAACTCCTTTCACATCATACACCACTGTATTTTCATTTTTAAAGCCATCCAAATCCATTTTCAAAAATTCCTTATGCGCCACGGCCAAAACCACGGCATCAAACTTTTGCCCTTCACTTCGACTAAGCTCAGTGCAGGCTTTAAGCTCAGGATGACAAGTAAGATTGTATTCGTGTTTTACGGCTTCTGGATTGGCAAGGGGATCGTAAATAGTGATGTTGGTGTCGTATTGCTGCAGTTCTTTTACAACATCGGCTACCTTGGTATTGCGTACATCTGGGCAGTTTTCCTTAAAGGTGAAGCCAAGCACCAAAATGTTCGCGCCTTTCACTTTCAGTTCGTGTTGCAGCATGAGTTTTATAACTTCAGAAGCTACATATTTTCCCATGGAGTCGTTCATGCGCCTTCCGGCAAGGATAATCTCCGGGTGATAGCCCAATTCCTGTGCTTTTTGCGCCAGGTAATAAGGATCTACTCCTATACAATGTCCGCCCACCAACCCGGGCTGAAAAGGCAAAAAGTTCCATTTGGTGCCCGCGGCTTCCAAAACATCCTGGGTATCTATCTCCATTAAATTGAAGATCTTGGCCAGCTCGTTCACAAAGGCGATGTTGATGTCGCGCTGTGAATTCTCTATCACCTTGGCGGCTTCGGCAACCTTGATGGTGGTTGCCAAATGCGTACCGGCGGTAATAACCGTTTTGTACAGCGCATCCACACGTTTGCCGATCTCCGGCGTGGAACCGGCGGTAACCTTTAATATTTTATCTACGGTGTGTTCCTTGTCGCCCGGGTTTATGCGCTCCGGGGAATAGCCCACAAAAAAGTCTTCGTTAAATTTGAGTCCGCTGCTGCTTTCCAGCACCGGCACACATTCATCTTCGGTCACTCCGGGGTATACGGTAGATTCGTAAATCACGATATCTCCTTTTTTCAACATCCTCCCTACACTTTCGCTGGATTTGTACAGCGGGGTAAGGTCGGGGCGGTTGTTTTTGTCTATTGGGGTGGGAACTGTGATAATATAGTGGTTGCAGTCATAAATATCTCCAAGATCGCGGGTGACGTACAAGCCGTTCTCGCTTCCCGACTCGTTCTCGACTGCGCTCGAACTGACATCTATGCTCGAACTGACATTTGCATTTGAATTGACATTATTCGTGAAAGCTTCAGCCATTGCGGGCTCTTCAACCAAACTTTCCTCTTTCCACTCTCCTCTCTCCACTTTCAACTCGCCAATATTCTGCACTAAAACAGCTTTTAAAACATCGTCGGCCACTTCCAGGGTGCTGTCGTGGCCTTTTTGCAGTTCTTCTACTCTTGCGGAGTTGATGTCAAATCCTACAACGGGAAATTTGGTGGCGAAGAGCCGTGCCAATGGAAGGCCTACGTAGCCAAGGCCGATGACGGCGATTTTGGTTTGCATAAATTAGTATTGAGATGTTAGTATTGAGTATTGAGAAAAAAGTTTAGAAGTTAGAAGTACGAAGTTAGAAGCAAAAAAAGTTTAAACTACAAACCATAAACTTTACTAAACCCTAAACGTTGAACGCTTAACGTAGCTCTTTGCAATTAAATCCAATCTAAAAAAACTTTCTTGGTCAATTTTAATTGCTTTAGCGCATTTTTAATAATAAACTCGGGGACCGGATCTACATGGGTTTGAAGGGTGATTGGTCTTAACAAGTCTTTTCTGGACCAGTGTTCGTGCCCGCCAGAACTACGGTTACAAGAACATCCCTGATCTTTTAAAAAATTCCTAAAAAGTTTAAGTGGAATGTTCCTTAAATGCTTTGTTGACATAAGTGTTAAAAGGCAAATTCAATATTTTCCCTTGAAACCTTATAACTTTTATTGTTTACAATCTCGTTATACAAGGGGTTTAAAGAAACTAAATCGGAATCTTTTGGAGGATTAAATTTGGGTTTCTTTTTAGAGCCCTTTACACCCCAGCCTAATTCCTGAAGAATCTTATCTAAAGTTCCTTTATTTGCGGTATAACGGAAAAACTCCTGGAGGGCCTCCGTAAAGGATTGTTTTGCTTCAGATTGATTATATCCATATCCGCTCAAATCTAATGCAGGAGAATAAATTATAGTTACATTATCTTCTTCAAATTCCACCAGGGAAAGACCAACATGATATTTTTCATGGCCACGACCCAGATTAGCAGTTAGATGTAGATTAGACATAAAATCGAGCGATTAATTTTTTAAAAATAGCTATTTTTCACAGAAACACAAAAAAAATATAGCTAATACTCTGCCAAACTTTTTGTGGTTAAATATTAGATGTGAGTAAAAAAAAAGTTTAGGGTTTAGGGTTTGGAGTTCGTTAACTATAGGTGGGTTCTAAAAATTCATTTTTTTGATTTTTCTACAAAGCAATCTCCATCGGTTTTGTAGAAACATTTTTTTTTCAGCTAAATATCCATTTATTTTTGACTAGACATCTCTAAAAATTCAT
>Ga0307487_1000758_pt1 | contig 24479 bp, 25 predicted proteins | sample CBIW12metaG_FD_203665 | JGI IMG/M metagenome (GOLD analysis project Ga0307487, IMG submission 203665) | Sea-ice brine microbial communities from Beaufort Sea near Barrow, Alaska, United States - CBIW 1.2 | ecosystem: Environmental > Aquatic > Marine > Coastal | place: USA: Alaska | collected... | reverse complement strand
TTGGCTCTTGCGCTCCCCCGGACCTTGCCGTAGGTAATACGAACTTGGCGCGGGATGGAGCAGCCCGGTAGCTCGTCAGGCTCATAACCTGAAGGTCGTAGGTTCAAATCCTACTCCCGCAACCAAAAAACCAAGCATTATCAAGACGCTAACAGCCGCCCTCCGGGGCGGCTTTTGCTTGTCCAAATCCTAGGTCAACAATGGGTCAACAAAACAACCCAAACTGCGTGCGAATCCAGTGCCTTAGTAGTCAAACCCGTACTCAACCGCGTCAAAACGGACCAAGCCCGCGCTCAATCGAGAAAAGTGGGATCGGCAGCACGCGGCACCTGCGACGACCGTGAGATGAGCGTTAGCGGTGTGTGCCAAGAACCCGAATATCGTGCGCCATGCCAATGTCGAAAATTTCGGTTAATATACTTTTTGCTGCCATACCGATCAGATCAAATCTTTCGTTTGCGCCAAGGCGACAGCTTGCCCTCGAGTTCGAACCTCCAACTTTGCAAGGATGGCCGATACGTGGTGATCCACCGTTTTTGTCGAGACGAACAGGCGCTGACCAATATCCGAGTTTGACAGACCTTCGGCCAATAGCCCAAGTACCGTCATCTGTCGCCGGGTTAGTCCGGACGGATTAGATCTGGTGGCAGAATGCGGCCCTCGCGGAATTGAGCGTGACCCTTGCTGGCGCAAAGACCGCCGAAATCTGTCTGCAACAGCCTTTGCGCCCAGATCATTCAGACAAACCAGACCCTGATGCTGCGCCGCCTCATCGCCTGACATCAGCACCAAAGCACGGTCGTAGGGACAATGAAGTTCCGACCAGGCCGCAGCGGCCTTTGCCCAATGCCCGGCCGCGATCAATTGGTAGGGCATTGCGACAGGAAGTTCAGGCAGATCCTTGATGCCCAGCTTTTGCGCCCAAAACCACAATTCACCTGCCGACCAAATATCGCCTGTCTTGCTTGCCAGACACGCGGCTTGATTGATCAAATCAGCGAGCTTTCCATCCACTGATCCGGAGACCCAAGCATGCTCGGCACAAATCGAGACATACAAGAGGAAGCGGGGCGGCTCGTTTCCTGTGTCCATGTATGAGGCAAGCATAGCAATAAGGTCTGCAACGTCTGGATCGCCCCGGCGCAACCGGATACGGGCCAACGCCGACACCGCAGGAAAACGCAGCATGGGCGACGCCTCAACAGCCAGAATCTCCTCCTGCGCGATCGCGGCGGCCTCGTCCCACCTCCCTTCCCTCAAAAGCAACTGCGCCTGACACCCGTGGATGTAAGTTCGCCAAGTTTCCAGATCGCGTTCGGTGCAATACGTCAAACCGGCCTCTAGAAACCGATGGGCATTTGCATGTTCCAGCCACTGGATTTCGACATAGGCGCGGTTCGTGTAGTTCCGCGCGACATGATCAGGCAAATCGTTTTCCAGCGCGATCTGCAGGCTGCGGTCAAGATTGTACCGTGCGGCGGTCTTGTCAGTCCAGCGCTGCGCAGCTCCTGAATTATTCAATGCGTGTGAGATGATGTCGTTGCGACCGAGTCGTTTGGCGATGGCGATCGTCTTTTGGCTCCAGCGCAGTGTTGCCGTTGCATCATCTTTCAACATCGACAGCTGACCGAGGTTCGAATAAGCCATTGCCAACTCGGCCCCTGGCTCGTCCGCCTCAAGAATTGCCAATGCGTCCTGCCCATACTGGTCGGCCAAAACACGATTTCCGGACAGATAGTGTATTCGGGAAATCCACCGCAGATTATCCCCTTCTGTCAGACGATCGCCGTCTATCCTGTTGAGTTCGAGCGCAGTTTCATAGGCAGCAATTGCTTCTTCCAACTTGCCAATCAGATGCAGCTCGAATGCATGTTTTTCGAGCAGCCGTGCCCGCTGTTGTGCATCCAAATCGCCCGCAACCGACAATGCCGTACCATAGTGTTGAGCCGCTTCGCGATGTGCCCCCGCAAGCGAAGCGGCGGCGGCAGCGAGCGGAGCCAGCTCACCGACATATGCAACGTCGCCTGCAGCCTTGGCGTGATGGACGAGATGCGAAATTGAAACCCTTGGCTCTTTCCGCAGGACCGAAAGAGCCTTGCGGTTGATCTCGCGGCGCGTATCGGCAGGAAGTGTGCTTTCCACGGCCCGGCGGGCTATTTCGTGGCGAAATGCGTAGTCCCCGTCTCCTGCAACGATGAGGCCAGCCATCACGGCGCGACCAATCCCATCGAAATCCTCGGGGCAGATCTGTTGGATAGCCCAAATCTCCGCGCGACGTGGGAAGACTGCAATTGTTTGAACCACACGCTGACAGGGCACTGGAAAGCGATCAAACCGCGCCAGGACGGCTTCGCGCACTGTGGCTGGCAGCGCATCACCGCCCCGCAAGAGCTCGGTGACGAAAAACGCATTGCCACTGCTGAGCTTGTAGACCTTGTTGCCGTCCATTCCGGCATTCTTGGCAAGCGTCTCGACGGCCGCGGCGCTCAGGTTGGGCAGGTCGATATAGGTTTTCTGCTCGGTTGGGATTTGTCCCAACGCCGTTCGCAGACGGGCACGGGCAGAGCTGTCCTCATTGCGGGCCGTCACGATCAGCAGCACCGGCTTGTTCGCTATGCGACGGCCAAGAAAACGCACAAGATCAAGCGTTGCGCCATCGGCCCAGTGAAGATCCTCGATGATCGCAATTATCTTATCTTCGGACAGAGCCTGCAGAACATCGGAAAATAGTTCGATCCTGTGGCCCGGCTGAGGTGTCGCGGCAAAAACCGGCAGCTGGGATTCGCGTGCCCAATCGCTCAACGGACCCAGCGCCTCTGGCGTTGACAGGTCTTCGCAGGCCCCCCAGAGAACACGGGTCTGAGCCGCCTCGACGAAGTGCCGCAAGAGCGCTGTCTTGCCTGCCCCCGCATCGCCCGACAGACAAACCACGTGCCCCAGACCACGACGCGCGTTACCAAGCCGCTCATTCAAGATGTCGATCAGTGGTTCGCGCTCATAAAGTTTCATGGCGACCATGATAGCAGCACTTGGCAAACCTGTATGCTGCCACCGCATTGGCCGGAAAATAGGGCGTACGATGGCAAAAAATAGGTAGTCCTCCCGATGCGGCCGCTGCAACGAAGCGACAGACTGACTCCATGCAACCGACAAGGAGTAGCAGCATGCCCAAATTCATCGTTGAAAGAAACATTCCCGGCGCCGAAAAGCTGACGGCGGAAGAGCTTTGCGGGATTTCAAAAAAATCGAATGCTGTCGTTGATGGTCTCGGCGTCCCTTACGTCTGGCACCACACCTATGCGGCGGGCGACAAGCTTTACTGCGTTCACGAGGCCGACAGCGCCGACGCAATTTACCGTCACGCCAAGGAGGGTGGCTTTCCGGCTGATCTTGTGGCCGAGATCAAAAGCACCTTCGGACCGGAAACGGCCAACGCCGCGACCTGAAGCTATCAACAGAGGGGGCAGATCAGATCTGTCCCCTTGATGCACCAATCATGACGATCCGTCAGCAAACTGCCGACGTGACATCGAAATCGAGTGATCATCATGCTTACTATCTCTCAGGCAAAGACGACCGACGAGATGGACGCTGTCCGCGGTCTCATGCGATCTTTCGTGGCTTGGCATCAAACCCGTCATGCGCAGTACCGCAACCTTATCGACAAATACTTTGACGCGGCGGCATTCGAGGCCGAACTGACCAATCTTCCTGGACATTTTGCGCCGCCACGCGGGCGTCTTCTGGTCGCGAAAGATGGCCAAAATGTCGTCGGATGTGTCGCGCTGCACAATCTGGGCGACGGTATTTGCGAAATGAAGCGCATGTTCGTCACCTCTGCGCACCAAGGCCAGGGCATCGGCCAGGCACTTGGGGCGCGCATCATCAAGGAAGCCCGCCAGATTGGGTACAGCCTGATGCGTTTGGATACCGGGCCGCTCCAGAACGAAGCGCAGGGCCTTTATGAGCGGCTCGGGTTTCGCCGAACCAAGCCCTACTACCCTTTGGATCAGGATATGCGATCCTGGCTGATTTTCATGGAACTGGATTTGAAGACTTGAGCAAACGCACTGCGAACTTGCTGGTACGGTCATTGCCCACGAAGAGATGGAGCTTGCCCTCGGCGGTCTGCACCTCGGGAATGTCCCCTCTTGTGCATGTAAACATGCACTGCCGGGCAATGGACATGAAAGAACCCGCCTCTCATCGCTGCAAGCAGCGACTGCCGGGCAATGGATCGCTATATTGCTGCTCGGACAGCGTGCGCCCCTCTCGGGCATCATGCTGATGCCCTGCCGGTCAAAGGGATCGTGGCGCTGCCGTGACGAACTTGACCCATAGTGCTTCCTTCCATTCCTGAGAAAGGATCGCACCATCAAACCATGGGATCAAACACCTAGGGTGTCATTCTGCCCCCTACCGGACTCGACCCCGGTCTGCGATCAGCCGGATTTCGTTTTGATCCAAGCCCAGACCCGCCATTGCGGAAATCACCGCGCAATTTCGCGCGCCGCGCCGCGACAAAATACGAACGGCGCGCTCAGTGCATCAAGGTCGCTGAGGTCTTCGGCATCGGGGCCTTTCCGGGCCTTGATTATCTTCTCGACTTCCCAACGGCTTGTAACAGCAAAGGCTCGTTTCCAAAAGTTGCTGACATTTGCTTGGCAAGGCGAATCCCGTCACCCGTGCTTTGGGGAAATCACAAGCCGCACGTCAGACGCTAAGTCTGTCGCGCGCAACTTGCGCGACATTGTCTGCGGTGATCCCGAAATGGGCGTACAAGGTTTCGGATTTGTCCGACGCACCAAAGCCTGTCATCCCGACGAATGGATCGTCAGGCCGCAGCCACCTGTCCCAACCGAACCGCAGCGCCGCCTCGATACCGATGCGAGGCACGGTGCCCAGAACATCGGCGCGGTAGGCGTCAGGCTGCGCCGCGAACAGCTCCCACGAGGGCATCGAGACCACGGCGGCGCGGATGCCCGAGGCCTTCAGTTTGGTGCGCGCATCAAGTGCCACCCCCACTTCGGTGCCAGTAGCGATCAGGGTGATGTCGCGCTGCTCGTCAGGGGGGGACACAAGATATGCGCCTTTTGCCGTCAGGTTCTCACCGCTTCGCACGGGCAGCGGTGCGGCAGGTTGGCGCGAAAGAGCAAACAAGCACGGCCCGTCGCGCCGCGCCATCGCCAGCTCCCATGCCTCGACAGTCTCAAGGGCATCGGCGGGGCGGAACACGTGGAAGTTCGGCATGGACCGGAACGAGGCCAGAATTTCCACCGGTTGATGGGTCGGTCCGTTGCTGCCGACCCCGATGGAGTCATGGCTGAACGCAAACAGCGCAGGCAGCCCCATCAATGCCGCCATCCGCATGGCGGGGCGTTCATAATCTGCAAATGCAAGATAGGTCACATTCACCGGGCGCAGGCCACCATGGGCCGCAATTCCACAGGCCATGGCACCCATCAGATGTTCGCGCACACCGCAATGCACATAGCTGCCATTTTGCACCGTCGCGGAAAAGGCGCGGCGGCTGCGTTTGTGATTTGTCGGGGCCTCAAGGTCCGCGCACAGCACCTGCAATTCCGGCAGGTCAGTGTTTAGGCCATCGCAGACATCACCTGACGACAGAATGGTCGGGCGCGGCGCGTCATGCGCAACGCTGGCCGCCTTGAGCGCGGCCATGGTCGTGGCGTGGAATTGGGGCAAATCCCCTGCCTGCCAGCGCTGGAATTCCACCGCAGTGGGGGCCGTTGAAAGGCGTTGTTGCCAGTCTGCCTGTGCAACGCGACCCCGATCCATCGCCGTGTGCCAATCGGCGCGAATGCTGTCGGGAATGTCGAACGCACCATGGTTCCAGCCAAGCATTTTGCAGGCCTCAACGCGGTCCTGCGGCACCAGAGGCGCGCTGTGACCGCCGCGCTGTCCTTGCAGGCGGGGGATTCCCCGCGCAATGGTTGTGTGACAGGCCAAAAGTGAGGGGCGCGGGTCGGCCTTTGCGGCATCAAGCGCCTTTGAGATAGCTTCGATGTCGTGACCGTCAACCGACTGCACCTGCCAGCCCGCCGCGCGAAACCGTGCTGGTACGTCCTCGCTCAGGGCAAGATCGGTGCTGCCGTCGTCGGTGATCTGGTTGTCATCCCACAGGAACGTCAGCTTGCCCAAGCGCAAATGACCCGCCAGCGAGATGGCCTCTTGTCCGACGCCTTCTTGCAGACAGCCATCGCCGACAAAGGCCCAAGTGCGGTGATCCACCAGATCGTCGCCAAACTCTCCCGCCAGCCGCGACTCGGCCACGGCCATGCCCACGGCACAGGCAATGCCCTGTCCCAACATGCCTGTGGTGATCTCTATTCCGGCATGTTGTTCAATCTCGGGGTGGCCGGCACATACCGACCCGAGCCGCCGGAAGGTCTTTAGTGCCTCAACCGTTACGGGCTTGTACCCCGACAGGTTCAGCAGTGAATAAAGCAACAGTGAGCCATGCCCGTTTGACAGCACAACACGGTCGCGGTCGTGCCACTGCGGATCATCGGGGTTGGCCTTTAAATGGCGCGCGTACAGGGTCGCCGCGATCTCGGCCATGCCCAGCGGCACGCCCTGATGGCCTTCGCCCGCGTTCAGAATGGAATCAAGCGCCAGAAACCGGATGGCATTGGCCATGGATTGTATGTCGGTCATTTCAGTTCTCTCAGATCAAAGCAGAGCCGCGATACGACCAAGCGCGGTTTGGATGTTTTCGGCAGAATTGGCATAGGAAAACCGCAGATACCCTTCGCCCATAGCGCCAAAGGATGTGCCTGCGATTGTTGCGACACCGGCCTTGTCCAAAAACAAATCCTGCGCCTGTGCTGAGGTCAGTCCGGTATCGGCGATATTGGCAAAGGCATAGAATGCGCCGCCGGGGTTGGTGCAGCGGACGCCAGGCAGCGCATTCAACCCGTCGACAATGATTTTGCGCCGCGTATCGAACTGGGCGACCATGGAGTGAACTGCGTCTTGCGGGCCGGTGAGGGCTGCTATGCCGGCATATTGCGCGCTGGCGTTGACACAGGAGTGGCAATTGATCGCCAGCCGCGTGGCGTGTTCCACTGCCGCTTCGGGCCAGACCGCAAACCCCAGCCGCCAGCCCGTCATCGCATAGGTCTTGGACCAGCCGTCCAGCACAATCAGCCGGTCACGGATTTCGGGATACTGCAAAAGCGAAACATGGGTCCGCCCGTCATAGAGCATCTGTGAATAGATCTCGTCCGACAGGATCGTGACATGGGGGTGGTGTTCCAGCCCCGCCACCAGTTTGTCAAACTCTGCCTTGGGTGTGACACCGCCGGTGGGGTTTGCAGGGCTGTTCAGGATGATCAGCCGTGTGCGCGGTGTGATCTGCTCAAGCACAGTGTCAGCGCGAAAGGCAAATCCGTCGGATTCGTGCAGGCGGATGGGCACGGCGGTTGCACCACTGTAACGGATCACGCTTTCATAGATCGGAAATCCCGGATCGGGGAACATGATTTCCACCCCCGGCTGCCCGAACATCAACACCGCGAAAAACATCGTAGGTTTGCCACCCGGCACCACAACCACATGATCGGGATTAACCTTGGTCCCGTGGCGTTTGTGCAGATCATCGGCCACCGCCTCGCGCAGGGCAGGCAGGCCATTGGCGGGGGTATAGCCATGATGGCCATCGCGCAGCGCCTTGATGCCCGCCTCTACAATATGGGGCGGCGTTGGGAAATCCGGCTGACCGATGCCCAGATTTATGATGTCATGTCCCTTGGCTGCCAGCCCCTGCGCCCGGGCCAGTACGCTGAACGCGGATTCGGTCCCAAGCCGAGACAGGCTATCGGCAAAAATCAGATCTGACACTGTGTCCTCCCTCAAATCATCGACCCTGTGATACACAAGAACCGCGCGAATGCTTGTTAAGTTATGCTTACAAGTTTCTGAACTTTTTATTGCTTATATTGCGGCATTTTGCTGCTACCCCTTAAGCCTACCGCCGCATTTCGGCGATTAAGGGAGGAAAGCATGAGTGTAGAAGCCCATCCCGGGCCATTGCAGAACATGTCTTTGGCCATGCGTGCCTGGAACATCCGGCGCAAGGCGCTGCTGATGGGCGAAGTACAGGGACAAGGTTACATCGGACAGGCCCTTGGCGTCGCCGATATGCTGGCTGTTTCGTATTTTCATGCCTTGGCATACCGCGCCGATGATCCCGAATGGGAAGGCCGCGACCGGTTCTATCTTTCCATAGGCCACTATGCGATCGCGCTTTATGCCGTTCTGATGGAAGCCGGAATTCTGCCGGAAGAAGAGCTTGAAACCTACGGGATGGACGACTCGCGCATGCCGATGTCTGGCATGGCCTCTTATACGCCGGGCATGGAAATCACTGGCGGAAGTCTGGGACAAGGTCTGGGCATCGCCGTTGGTGCTGCGCTGGGTTTGAAGCGTAAGAAAAGCCCTGCTTTTGTCTATAACCTGATGTCCGATGGTGAGTTGGGCGAAGGCTCGACTTGGGAAGCGGTGATGTCTGGCGTCCAATGGCAGCTCGACAATCTGATCTGTATTGTCGACTTCAACAATCAGCAGGCCGATGGCCCGTCCCGCAACGCATTGGCCGTCGGGGCCGAGGCACCGAAATGGGCCGCTTTCGGGTGGTATGCCCAAGAGGTAGACGGCAACGATATCAAAGCGCTGGTCGCGGCCTTTGACGCTGCGCGCGCCCTGAAAGACCCGCGCCCGCGGGTGATTATCTGCAATTCCACCATGTGTAAGGGCATCGATTTCCTTGAGCAGCGCGAGATGAGCCATTTCATTCGTGTCGAACCCGATGAATGGACAAAGGCCCTCACCGTGCTGGAAGAAGGAAAACCCGAATGACCCGCGCATCCATGGCCCGCAAATACGAACCCCGCAAAGCGCCCGCCAAAAAGATCGCGACAAGCGCGATGATCGCATCCCTTGCCGCCGAAGGTTATGACACCGTTTCAGCCCCCTTTGGCGAAGCCTTGGTCCAAGCGGCACGCAAGGATGATCGCATCGTCGGGCTGTCGGCAGACCTGTCGAAATATACCGACCTGCATATCTTTGCGCAGGCGATGCCGGACCGGTTCTATCAAATGGGCATGGCCGAACAATTGCTGATGTCTGCAGCCGCTGGCATGGCGCGTGAAGGGTTCATTCCAATCGCCACCACTTATGCGGTGTTTGCCAGTCGCCGTGCCTATGATTTCATTGCGATGGCGATTGCCGAAGAGAATTTGCCGGTCAAGATCGTCTGTGCGCTCCCGGGTCTGACCACCGGATATGGTCCCAGCCATCAGGCGACCGAAGATCTGGCGATTTTTCGCGGGTTGCCCAACATGGTGCTGATCGACCCCTGCGATGCCTGCGATGTCGCGGGAATGGTGCCCGAGATGCTGGCCCATGACGGTCCGGTGTATGCCCGTCTGCTGCGGGGCAAGGTTCCCACGGTTCTGACCCGGCATAAGCCCGACTACAAGTTTCAGCTGGGCCGTGCGCAGATGATCCGCGAGGGGCGCGACGTTCTTGTCGTCTCATCGGGCATCATGACCATGCGTGCGCTGGATGCGGCCGAACGTCTGGCTGCGGACAATGTTGATGTGGCGGTGCTGCATGTGCCGACGATCAAGCCATTGGATGTGTCCACAATCGTGGCCGCCGCGCGGGAGGGCGGGCGTCTTGTTGTGACGGCCGAGAATCACACGGTTAATGGCGGCCTTGGCGAAGCGGTTGCACGGGAACTGATGCTGGCCGGTGTCCACGTGCCTTTCCGCATGATCGGTTTGCCTGACGAGTTTCTTGAGGCAGGTGCCTTGCCCACATTGCATGACATGTACGGTCTTTCGGTCGCGCGGGTGGCTGATCAGATCAAGAGCTGGCTTTAAGCAGCCATACGTAACAGGGAGATTGACACGATGAAGCTATTGGAAGGGCAGATTGCCATCATCACCGGCGCGGCAAGCCCGCGTGGGTTGGGCAAAGCAACGGCACAAATGTTTGCGGAACACGGTGCCACAGTGGTGATCATGGATCTGAACAAAGCCGACGCCGAGGCCAGCGCCGCTGATCTGCCGGGCACAGGCCATTTTGGCATCAACGGCAATGTCACCAACAAAGACGATTGTATCCGCGTGGCGCAGGCCACATTGGACGCCTTTGGCAAGATTGATGTGTTGGTCAACAACGCAGGCATTACCCAGCCTCTGAAAATCCTCGATATCGAAGCCGGCCATTACGACGCTGTGACGGATGTCAGCCTGCGTGGAACGCTTTATATGTCGCAGGCCGTGATTCCCGCCATGCGGGCGCAGAAATCCGGCAGCATCGTGAACATGTCTTCGGTTTCGGCACAACGCGGCGGCGGAATATTCGGCGGACCGCATTATTCAGCAGCCAAAGCCGGTGTGTTGGGCCTGACCAAAGCAATGGCGCGCGAACTTGCCCCCGACAATGTGCGCGCCAATGCGATCTGCCCCGGCTTTATCGCCACTGACATCACCGCCGGAAAACTGACCGATGACATGCGCAAGCAGGTTCTGGACGGCATTCCAATGGGCCGCGCAGGTGAAGCAAAGGATGTTGCGGGCTGCGCGCTGTTTCTGGCCTCTGGCCTGTCAGGTTATTGCACGGGAACCGAGCTTGATGTGAACGGCGGCTCGCTTATTCACTGATCGACCTCTTCATGGAGGCTGATGGGGTTTGCGAAAGCCGTTTCCGGTCTGATCTGCGGGGCGGCGTGCGCTGTGATGCTTGTGCGCGGTAGCGCCATTTCGGGCAATAGTTTCGTGACCGATGGCCGGGGAAGAGCGATGGCTGGTGAAGTTGTTAAGTAAAACTTACCAACGTATTAGATATTATTGAGTGACTTATGGCCTGAGTTCAGAGATCAATCTAGTCAATCGCGGCCTGAACATCGAAAGAACCGTGATTAGAAGCTGAATACACTTGATTATCTACAAAAAAGGTTGCGGATATTCAGCAAAACAAACCGGTCGGGAGGGTCAGGTTGGTATGCCAGGAGACAAGCCACTGATCCGATGACCGTCAATCGAATGCGGCCCACTTAAAGTCGCAGTTTCTGGGAGGAAACAATGAAGCTTGCACATATCGCCGTAGCAGTATGTCTGGGTCTGGCAGCTATGCCCGCCACGGCTCAGCAATTCCAACTTTCGCACAATGCTGCACCCGGCAATCCCAAGTCTGATGCTTCGATCATGTTTGCCGATCTGGTCAAGGAACGCACCGAAGGGCGCGTAATGATCGACGTCGGTGGCTCGGCCCAGTTCGGTGAAGATGCCGAAGCATTGACCAACATGCGTCTCGGCACGATGGCCTTCAGCGCCAATTCCCAAGGTACCAGCTCGGCTGTGGTTCCTGAGCTTGCAGTGTTGGGTCTGCCGTTCCTGTTCGGCAATCTTCCTCAGGCTTGGGAAGTGATGGACGGTCCTATCGGCGACCGTCTGGCCGAAGCTGCCGAAGCACAGGGTCTTGTGATTCTGGCCTTCTGGGACAATGGCATTCGCCAGACTTCGAACAACGTTCGCCCGATCAAAACACCCGAAGATCTGGCCGGTCTGAAGATCCGCACGCCTCCGGATCCGATCACCATCGATATCTTTAATGCACTGGGCGCCAACCCTCTGCCGCTTGCATTTTCCGAGCTTTACATCGCGCTGCAGCAGGGCGTTGTCGACGGGCAGGAAAACCCTCTGATCAATATCTACTCGTCAAAACTGTACGAAGTGCAAAAGTACATTTCGCTGACGGGCCACAAGTATGAGTCGACGGTCCTTTTGGCCTCCAAGATCATTTGGGACACGTTCAGCCCCGAAGATCAGGAGATCATCCGCGCTGCCGCCACGGAGTCTGGTCAGTATAATCGCGAACGTTCGCTGAACGACGAAAAGGCACTGCGCGCAACACTGGAAGAAGCCGGGATCATCTTTAACGAAGTCGATTCCGCGACCTTCCAAGCTGCGACCAAGACCGTCTATGACCAGTGGAGCGAAAAGTTCCCCGGGCTTGTTGACGATATCGTAGCTGCATCCGCAGCAGCGGCAGCGGCACAGGGCAAGTGACAATGTCCAGTTCCACCCAGGACAAAAGCAAGGCGGGATTTCCCGCCTTGCGCCTTGCCAATGCCGTCGGCTGGACGCTGGATACCATCGCCGTCGTGATTGCATTGTCATCGCTGGTATTCATGTTCCTCGCGCTCATGGCCGATGTGATCGTGCGCTACATGACAACACGCGGGCTTGGGTGGCCGACTGAGGTGCCTAATCTTCTTTTCCCGTGGCTTATCATGGGCGGAATCGTCATCGGCGCCCATCGCGGCGCACATATTGCCGCGACAGCCCTGATCGATTACCTGTCCGTCGCCAACGCGCGCATTCTGGGCATGGCGCTTCAGGTTATGGTGTGCGGTGTCTTTATCGCACTGGCCTGGATATCGCTCAAAGTTATCGCTGTTACCGGACATCAGGTTTTCCCGCTGACGGGCATCCCGCAATTTTGGGCTTACGCGGCTGTCACTTTCGGTTGTTTCGGCATTGCCCTCTCTGCGCTCGTGAATCTGGTGCGCGTTTTCTATGCCGATGACCCACGCTTTCCCCTTAGCAAAACATCTGTGGAGCATCAGCTATGACACTTGTAATGCTGATCGCATTTTTCGCGCTGCTCGCGCTGTCGATGCCCGTGGGCTATGCCTTGGTCATCAGTGCCGGATCGGCCATTCTATGGCAGGGCACAATTCCGCTGGTTCTGGTGGTCGTAAAACTGTTCCAGCCTTCGCAAAGCTTTCCTCTGTTGGCGATTCCTTTTTTCATCCTCTCCGGATCTTTGATGATGTCGGGCAAGCTGGGTGAGCATCTTGTGCAGTTCGCTGCGCGGATGGTGGGGCGTTTCCATGGCGGAATGGGGCAGGTGTCGGTTGTCGGCTCGACCATTTTCGGCGGCGTTTCCGGATCTGCTGTGGCCGAGGCCTCTGCACTGGGCGCAATGCTTATCCCCTGGCAAAAGCGCGAAGGCTATCCGCCCGCCTTTGCTGCGGCTGTTACGGCGTCATCCTCGGTGATCGCGGGGCTGCTTCCGCCGTCCATTCCGCTGATCCTGTTCTCGACGGTGTCGAACGTTTCGATTGCGGCGCTGTTCACCGCAGCCATTCTGCCGGGGCTGATGCTGGCCGGAGGGATGATGCTGGCGTGTTATTTCAGCGGGCGGTTGCGTAATTTCCCCCGTCTCAGCGAACCGGCTGTTCGGCAAAAGCTGGGCTATGTGCTGTTGCATGCGATGCCCGCACTGTTGATGCCGATCTTTATCATCGTGCTGCTCAGGGCTGGCATTGCAACGCCGACCGAGGTCAGCGTGATTGCTGTGGCCTATGCCTTGGTGGTCAGCGCGACGATCTACCGTGACCTCACATTTGCGTCGATCTACGCCGCGCTGATCAATACCGTCATCACAACAGGTATTGTGATGCTGGTGATCACCGCCTCAAGCCTTGTGGGCCATGTTCTGGTGACTGAGCGTATTCCGACACTTATCGCCACTTGGGCGACCGAGGTTCTGGGCGCGCCTTGGCTGATCATGATGATGATGACGATGATCATGCTGACGGTCGGGATGTTTCTTGACCTGCCCGCGGCTGTTCTCCTGCTGGGGCCGATCTTTGTTGCCATCGGCACCACGATTGGAATCGATCTGGTGCAACTGGGTCTGGTTGTCTGCATCAACCTGTCGATTGGCCTGTTCACACCCCCTGTCGGCACCACGCTATTCATCGGTGCGGCGATCGCCAAGGTGTCGATAGGTTCTGTCATCAAAGAGCTGTGGCCGTTCTATTTGGTCAGTTTCACGGTTCTTTTGCTGATGATGTATGTTCCCGCGCTCACAATTTACTGAGGAGGCCAAAATGGTCAAAAGAATTGGATTTGTGGGTCTGGGTGCCATGGGCAGCGCGATGGCCAAAAACCTGATCGACGCTGGGTATAGCGTTGCAGGCTTCGACCTTCGCGAAACTGCGCGGGCGGCTTTGGCCGAGCAGGGTGGCATTGCCGCCGCTACAGCCCAAGAGGCGGCAAAAGACGCCGAAGCGCTTATCCTGATGGTGGTCAATATCGATCAAGCAAGATCGGTTTTGTTCGATCTGGGCGCCCTCGATGCCCTGCCAAAAGGCGCAGCGGTTTGCCTGATGGCGACCTGCCCACCTGCATCGGTAGAGAAGCTTGCCGCTGAGGTGCAGTCGTCGGGGCGTCTCTTTGTTGACTGCCCCGTGTCGGGTGGCGTCGTCGGGGCCCGCGCGGCCAGCCTGACGATCATGGTCGGTGCTGACGAGGGGGCGCTTGAAAAGGTACAGCCCATCCTCTCAACGCTCGGCTCGCGGGTCTTTCATGTCGGGATGCGGGCAGGGCAGGGGGCGAACGTCAAGGCCATCAACCAACTGCTGTGCGGGGTGCATATTGTCGCTGCAGCCGAGGCGATGGCCCTTGGCGAAAGGGCGGGACTTGATACCGGGATTCTTCTTGAAATCCTGCGCGGCTCTGCTGCCAACAGCTGGATGTTGAATGATCGCGGCCCGAGGATGTTGTCCGAGGATCCCGAAGTCACCTCGACCGTTGATATCTTCGTCAAGGATATGACCATCGCACTTGAGGCCGGTCGCGACGCGCATATGGGTCTGCCCCTTGCGTCCGTTGCCATGCAACTTTTCGCTGCCGAAAGCGGCGCAGGCAACGGCCAAGAGGATGACAGTCAGGTCATCCGCGCCTATCGCCGTCTCAACGGGTTCTGAGTTTATGCTGTCTACAGTGGCATCCCAAGCGGAATACCGGTTACTCCCATGACGACACAACTTGATAAACTCTATGAAAGCTTGCGTGCGGACATCCTGAATCTGGTGCTTAGTCCGGGTTTGCGTCTGTCCGAGCGGATGATCGAAGCACGCTATCGCGGGCCGTCGCGCACGCCGATACGGGCCGCCATGCTGCGGCTTGAGGCGAACCGGCTGGTGCAAAAGGTTGATCGGGTTTGGTCCGTGACCCCGCTTTCCCTCACCCATATCATGCAGGCCTGCGAGTTCCGTATCGGCATTGAACGCGAAGGCGTGACGCTGGCCTGCGAGCGGGCACAGCCCCGGAAACTGGAGCAGATCGAAGCCGAACTGGTGCCGTCAGACACAGATGCAAGCCGCAAAGACTGGCTCCATAGCGGATGTGAATTCCATGTCGAACTGATGCGTCTTTCGGGGAACGAACTGTATGTCGAGGCGATGCAGGACGTCATGCAACGGCTTGCCCGCATTCGTTGGCTTGAGGTGGTCAACGAGGCAGGTCGCGCCCGCACCATCATCGAGCACCGCGAAATTCTGCGCCACCTGCGCGCCGGCGATGCAGCAGCCGCCCGCGATGCTGTGACCCGCCATGCCCTTGAAACACAACAACGCCATCAGGACACGCTTGCCAAATCCGTCATGCGCACAGGCAGCCTGGTGATCGGAGGAAGTAACTATGACCAGCCATAACGCCGAAACCCAGCAGGCCACCGGGCCGCTCGCCGGGGTGCGGGTGATCGAGATGGGCAGTTTCATTGCCGGACCGTTCTGCGGTCAGCTGTTGGCCGATTTGGGCGCCGATGTGATCAAGATCGAACCGCCGGGCCGGGGCGATGCCATGCGCCAATGGGGTGCAGCCCAAAAGGACGGCAAGACCCTGTGGTGGCATGTGATCGCGCGCAACAAGCGGTCTCTCACGCTGGATCTGCGGCAACCTGAAGGTCAGGCAGTGGTCAAGGAACTGCTGTCCCAAGCTGACATGATGGTCGAAAATTTCCGCCCCGGTACGCTTGAACGCTGGGGACTTTCACCGGCCACCCTACAGGAGGCCAACCCCGGCCTGATCATTGCCCGCGTTTCGGGGTTTGGACAGACCGGCCCTTGGTCCAATCGCACCGGCTTTGGAGCGATTGCCGAAGCGATGGCCGGACTGCGCCATCTGGGTGGGTTTCCGGACCGTCCGCCGGTTCGCGCCGGTCTGTCGGTGGGCGACAGTCTGGCCGGTATGTTTACCTGCATCGGCCTGCTGGCCGCCTTGCATGAACGACGCCAGACCGGAAAAGGCCAAATTGTAGATGTCGGCATCACCGACGCTATCCTTGCCATCAGCGAGAGCGTTCTGGCCGAATACAGCGCGACGGGTGTAATCCGTGAGAGGACCGGCACCAGCCTACCACGCATTGCCCCCTCGAACATCTATCCCGTTGCCAATGACGGCTGGATCCTGATTGCCGCCAATGGCGATGCCATCTTTCAGCGTTTGGCCACGGCCATGGGCCGTCCGGACCTGTGCGACGATCCCCGGTTTTCAAGCCACCGCGCACGGGGCGAACATCAAGCCGAGATCGACGAGATCGTCTCCGCATGGACCGTCGGCCAGACCGAAACGGAGCTGCTCGCTTTGATGGAGGAGCTTGGCATTCCCGCCGGTCCGATCTGCAACGCCGCCGACATCCATAGAAACCCGCATTTTCGCGCCCGTGGTGCGGTGGTGGATGTACCGACACGCGATTTCGGCGATCTGACCATGCAGGGTGTGGTGCCCCGCTTGTCACGGACCCCCGGTGCGATCCGCTGGGAAGGTCCCAGTCTCGGCCAGCACAGCACCGAGATCCTGACAAGTCTGGGATACGGACAAAAGGAGATCGAGACCTTGCAGGCCAAGGGCACGATCTGAACCACACCGCAGACAATCGCACCCGTAAAGGCGCGTAACTAAGGAGAACAGGATGAGTTTCGCTTCACCACAGGCATTCGGGGCGATCGCGCGTATCGTCCATGGCACGGGCACCATTTCCACACTGCCCGAAGAAGCAAAAAGGCTGGGTGCAACCCGGATCCTGCTGGTCAGCGATACCGGACTGGAGCGCGCGGGGGTGTTGGGACCGGTTCAGGCACTGCTTGATGCATTTGACGTCGAGGTTTTCACCGACGTGGAGCCCGACCCCAGCCTTGAAACCGTGGCACGCTGCGCCGAAGTGGCCCGCACCTGTCATGCCGATCTGGTGATCGGGCTGGGCGGCGGCAGTGTGATCGATGTGGCAAAATGTGCTGCTGCTTTCGTGAACAACCCCGGTGACGTGCGTGACTATCTTGGAATTGATCAACTGAAAAATCCGGCGGTGTCCAAGATCATGATCCCGACCACCGCCGGTACCGGCAGCGAGGTGACAAATGTCGCCGTGCTCAGCCTTAAGGCCGAAAAGACAAAGAAAGGCATTGTTTCACGCCACCTGCTGGCCGATTGCGCTATCCTCGACCCCGAACTGACCCTTGGCCTTCCGGCCGAGATCACCGCCGCCACAGGGATGGACGCCCTGACCCATGCAATCGAGGCATATCTGTCGCGTTTTGCGCAGCCCCTGACCGATTATTTCGCACTGCAGGCGATCACAAAACTATCGTCGCATCTGCGGACCGCCGTGCATCACGGCGCCAATATCGACGCCCGACAAGAGGTGATGACGGCCAGCCTGTTTGGTGGTCTTGCCTTTGGCAGTGCCGCCACTGGCATGGTGCATGGATTGGCGATGCCGCTGGGCGGTCTGTTCAACATTCCCCATGGCATCGCAAACGCGGTTCTGTTGCCCCATGTGATGCGCTGGAACATGCCTGCCGCCATGGCACGCTTTGCAGATATCGCTAAGGCTATGGGCCAACCGGTGGACGGGCTTTCGCCCCGCGAGGCCGCGCTGCTGGCCATCACCACTGTCGAGGAACTTTCGGCCGATGTGGGGATCCCGCGCTGGCTCGACGATCTGGGAATCCCGCGATCCGCGATTGATGCGCTGGTCGAAGACGGGCTGACCAACATGCGCCAGATTTTGCCAAACCCCCGCGACGTGACCCGCGAAGGGCTGATGGACATCATGAACAAGGCATTTCGTCCATGAGCGGCCTGAACTTTCCCAAGGCGGCCAGTATCATCGAAGTTGGCCCGCGCGATGGCTTGCAAAACGAACCGCAGATGTTGCCGACCGACCAGAAGATCCAGTTGATCGAACGGCTTGTCGCCGCCGGTGCGCGGGAAATCGAGGTTACGTCTTTTACCCATCCCCGCTGGATCCCCAATCTTGCCGATGCCGAAGACGTCGTGCGCGCAACGGCGCATCTGGATTTCACCTCTTGGGCTTTGGTGCCCAACCGGCGCGGCCTTGAACGCGCCATTGCGGCGGGTACCAACGGCGTGACGCTGGTAATGTCCGTGACCGATGAACACAATCAGGCGAACCTGAACCGTCCTTCCGACGAAAGCCTGAGCGAGTTGTTGAATCTGCACGCCGAGGCAATTGAGGCCGGTCTGCAGGTGCGGGTGTCACTGTCGGTCGTGTTCGGATGTCCATTTACAGGTATAGTTGCCCCCGAGAAAGTATACCGGATTGTCGACCGTTTTGCTCAAGCCGGTGCAAAACGGATCGGCATGTGTGACACCATCGGTATCGCGCTGCCCGATCAGGTTTATGATCTGTCCGCAGCACTTGTCGCGCGCCACCCCGACATCTGTTTCGAGCTGCATTTGCACGATACGCGCGGCATGGCTCTTGCCAATACTGTCGCCGGACTTCAGGCCGGAATTTCCAGCTTTGACGCCGCAATCGGTGGGCTGGGCGGTTGCCCCTATGCCCCCGGCGCGACCGGCAACTGCGCCAGCGAAGATCTGAACGCGCTGCTCACCGGAATGCACATCGAAACCGGAATTGATCAGGCCAAGCTGATGCATGCCGCATCGCTGCTGGCCGCATGGCGCAGCAGCCCGCTTGAAAGCGCGGCATGGCGTGTTGCCATTGCAAACGAGACCAATAAAAATACGGATAAAATAGCATGACCGAAACCTTTCAGCTTTTCATCGATGGTGAATACTGTGATCCCGCAACCGGCGAATGGTTCGATACCATCAACCCCTATACCGGTAAGGTCTGGGCACGCATCCCGCGCGGCGGACAGGACGATGTGAACCGCGCTGTTGACGCCGCCCGCACCGCCATGACCGAAGGTCCATGGGCCACCATGACAGCCAGCAACCGTGGCAAGATCATGCGTAAGCTGGGCGATCTTGTGGCACAGAATGCTGACCGGCTTGCCGCGCTTGAGGTGCGTGACAATGGCAAGCTTTTGGCGGAAATGGCCGGTCAACTGAACTATCATCCCGAGTGGTGGTACTATTACGGCGGGCTGGCCGATAAGATCGAAGGCACGGTGGTGCCCATAGACAAGCCGGATTTGTTCACCTTTACCACCCATGAACCGGTAGGCGTTGTCGCCGCCCTGACCGCTTGGAACTCACCGCTGCTGTTCATTGCATGGAAATGTGCCCCCGCGCTGGCAGCCGGTTGTTCGGTGGTGATCAAGCCATCAGAATTCACCTCGGCGTCGACCTTGGCGTTCATGGAGTTGACGAAACAGGCAGGATTTCCCGATGGTGTGTGGAATGTCGTGACCGGATTTGGCCCCGAGGTGGGCGCGCAACTCGTCGAGCATCCGGATGTGGCCAAGATTACCTTTACCGGCTCCGATACCACAGGGCGCAAAATCTATGAATCCGCGGCGCGGGGGCTTAAAAAAGTGTCGCTTGAGCTGGGTGGAAAATCGCCCAATATCGTCTTTGCCGATGCCGATCTTGATGCTGCCGTTGCGGGGGCCGTATCGGGCATCTTTGCCGCCACGGGCCAGACCTGCATCGCCGGTTCCCGCTTGCTGGTGCAGAACTCGGTGAAAGAGGCATTCACCGAAAAACTGTTGGCCATCGCCCGTGATGCCAAGCTGGGTGATCCGATGTTGCCTGACACCCATATCGGACCTGTCACCACGCAACCGCAGTTCGAGAAAATCCTGTCCTATATCGACATCGCAAAAGCCGAGGGCGCGCGCTGCGTCTTTGGTGGCAATCGGGCACAGGGCACGGATATGGAAGGCGGCATGTTCGTCGAGCCGACCATCTTTACCGATGTCACCAACGACATGCGCATCGCGCAGGAAGAAGTCTTTGGGCCAGTCCTGTCAATCATCGGGTTTGAGGACGAAGCCGAGGCGGTCTCGCTGGGCAATGACGTGATCTATGGCCTTGCGGCAGGCGTCTGGACCAAGGACATTGCCCGCGCGATGCGGATGAGCAAAGCCTTGAAGGCCGGTATCGTTTGGGTGAACACCTATCGCGTGATCAGCTATATGATGCCGTTTGGCGGGGTCAAACAATCGGGCATCGGGCGCGAAAGCGGCATTCGCGCCATCGAAGAGTTTCTGGAAACCAAGGCTGTCTGGATCTCGACCTCGGATGCACCTCCTTCCAACCCCTTTATCCAGCGATAAGCCCGCTTGAGAGCCTGCGCACGAAGCCTTAGACTGTGCGCATGGCGCTGAATCCCAACCTGAATTCTCTGGCTTATTTCGAAGCAGTGGCGCGGCTTGGTCGCGTCACTCTTGCGGCCACGGAACTGGGGGTGTCATCGGCGGCGATCAGTCAGCAAATCAAGGCGCTTGAGGGGCAATATGGCGTCATGTTGTTCCGCCGTGTGAACCGCCGCCTGACGCTGACCCTGAATGGCGAGATGCTGTTTCAGGCCACCACCAGTGCGCTGCAACTGATCCGCGGTGCGCAGGCCACCATTCGCGAACAACACGACACCTACAATTTGAAGTTGCGGGTCAGCCCTACGTTCGGGGTTCATTGGCTGTCCAACCGATTGAAGCGTTTTATCGACACCCACCCCGATTGGGGCCTGCGCGTTGATGCCACGCCCGATTTCACCAATTTCGAAACCGAAGTTGTGGATCTTGATCTTAGATACGGCACCGGCGCGTGGAATGACCTATATTCCGAATGCATCATCCATGATCTGGTTATGCCCCTCTGTTCGCCCGACTATCTGGCCCAGCTTCAGGCGGGTGGGGGCACTACGGCTGAACAGTTGGGCCGCGCGCGGATCATCCGCTGTATGAAGGCGCTGTATCAGTGGGAAATCTGGATGGTTCGGCACGGGGTTGAACATGTCGAAAAACTTCCCAAGCTGCGGTTTGACCGATCCTCCATGGTGATCGATCTGGCACGTCAGGGGGCCGGTGTTATTCTGGAAAGCATGACCCTTGCCCTCGACGATCTGAAGCGCGGCACGCTGGTGCCGTTTTCGCCTGTCTTTCCCGCCGTGCAATTCCCCGCATACTGGATCGTCTGCCCCCCACGGCACACCAACCGGCGCATCGTGCGGCTGTTTTCCGAGTGGGTGCGGGAAGAAGCCCGCGAGCACGAGGAGCAGGCGCAGGCGATTCTGGCTGCGTATGGATGTACCCACCGCCCCGTCGAAGAAATGGAGCTGGTGCTGGGATAGGAGGCATCCCGCGCGGCACTGTCAGAAGAACTCGGTTGAGGTGGGCAGGGCACCCGCATAGCTTCGCCGCATGGCAAAACGCAGGCCATCAAATTCTTCAAAACCAGTCCCGAGGTCATTCGCCTGACGGTGATGCTTTACAACCGATTCCCATTGTCACTCAGAAACGTCGAGGATTTTCTGCACGAACGTGGCATCGATATCAGCCACGAAACTGTCCGGTTTTGGCGGCATAGGTTCGGGCCAATGTTTGCCGCCGAGATTCGGAAACGACGGATCGAGGGGATGAAATCGAGCCGCTGGCGGTGGCATCTCGACGAAATGCTCGTGAAGATCAACGGCGAGATGCATTACCTTTGGCGAGCCGTCGATCATGAAGGTGAGGTGCTGGAGAGCTTTGTCATGAAGCGTCGGGACAAGAGGGCGGCTTTGAAATTCCTAAGGAAAGCAATGCGCAAGCACGGTCGACCCGAGGTGATCGTGACCGATCGGCTGCGTTCCAACGGCGCGGCACTCAAGGAGATCGGCGCATCCAGCCGCCAGCAAACAGGTCGTTGGGAAAACAACAGGGCGGAGAATTCGCACCTGCCATTCAGACGAAAAAAACGGGCAATGCCACGGTTCAGACGCATGCGAAGCCTGCAGAAATTCGCCGCTGTGCACGGCTCGGTCTGCAACCATTTCAACCAAGAACGCCACCTCAACTCGCGAGACAATTTCAAGACCAATCGGACCGCTGCTCTTGCCGAGTGGCGTCAGCTTTGTTCAGCATAGTTTCAGGAGTTTAGCAGCTAACTGAGACGGGTTCGAATTAGTCTGACACCTCGATCTTGATTAATGTCTCGAATCTCAAGGGTCTCAAGATCGCCGCGACGGATAGCAGCATCGGCACCGTGACTGACTTCCTCTTCGATGACGAAATCTGGACGCTTCGCTGGATCGTCGTCGACACTGGCACTTGGCTGTCTGGACACAAGGTGCTGCTGCCGGTTTCGGTTCTAGGTCACCCGGATACGTGCGCCCGCAGCTTTCCAGTCCGCTTGACGATGGCCAAGGTCAAGGACGGCCCGGCCATCGACACGCATGAGCCCGTATCGCGCCAGCACAAAGAACGTATGTACGGCTACTACAACATGAGTCCCTATTGGGGAAACGGCTTCTATATGGGCGGCTATGGCGGATGGAGCGCGGGCATGTCAGAGGCGCATTACGCCGATTCAAGACGGCGTCAGGACGAGCTGTACGCCCGGTGGCATCAGGACGATGATCTCCATCTGCGCAGCAACAATGCCGTGACCGGCTACAATCTGCATGCCACCGATGGCTCCATCGGTCATGTCGAGGGGTTTCTGATCGATGATACCGACTGGACGATCGATTTCCTGACTGTGGATATAAAGAACTGGTGGCCCGGCAAACATGTCCTGATTTAGCCACGCTCTGCAAAGAACGTTGAGTGGGCAGAAAATTCGGTCAATCTGGATGTCGATCGGAAAACTGTCATGGACAGCCCAATCTATGACCCTTCCGTTACGGTGGATGCGGCGTTCGAGGCGCGGATGGCGCGTCATCACATCCCCGACGCCACGCATGGCGCCGCAAGTTAAGAGGACTGTGGGATGGGATCTTGATGCTGCCCTCCGTCAAGAACCGGACCGACTTGCCGCGCACTGCGCGCAGGCTTTCGAAGTGGCTCAGTCGCTGTGCACCATTCTCGCTCTACGAAGGACAGTCGGTCGCAAGACCGACATTGCGGACCCTTGCCCGGAGGGTGGAGCCGGACATGTTGCTACCGCAGCAGCGGGCGTTCCTGATCCAGATAGGCGCGGTCGAACTCGGCAAGGTCGGCCAGCCTGTCGAAATCGTAGATCGGCACTTGGCCCTTCTGAAAGGTTGCCAATCCGTCCTCACGCAACTCGCGGAGCACATGATTGAGGTGCACGGCGCGGAGACCCAGCGCATCGGCCAGGTGAACGACCAGAACCTCAATTCCTAGAAACATCTAACTTTACTCCTCGGGTTCACACGCGGCGTCGAAAACAGGGATTGAGATTACCTTACACCGAAGGTCTGCCTACCGCGACACGGTCCGTGACGGATCGGGCGCGAGCCCGGCCATCCATGCCCGCCGAGCCTCCTCGGCGCCCTCAAAAACTTCAGCGGAGTTCAATCTTGACCTCCGCCATTTCGGCCAGATGCGCGCGCAGATATGTGTCCAAGACCTGCACCATCCGGTGCGCATCGACGCCCAGTTCTGCCGCCATGTCTGCCGCAACCCGCGGCTGCCAGTTCAGTCAGGCTTCGCGTTCCCACCGGGCCAGATCGAACACCATTGCTGTCGCAGGTGCGCGGTCGATCACCTCGGCCTTCATCAGTACTTCATTCGCCATTCAGGTGCGCGGGAACGACACCACTCCGCCGGTGGCTCCGTGCCGCCCGGATCGGTGCCCGCATCGCGCAAGGTGTCGGCCACCGCTCTGATCGCCGCTTGCGGCACCGGCTTGGTGGCTGCCGCCCTAGCCGTTCCTGCCGCCGTCGCCGCCCCCATCTGGCGGGCATGTTGGCCGCGCTGCTTGGCCGGATCGGTCGGGGTGCCCCAATCAATATCCGCGCGATCAGGGTCAATCGTCCCGTCCGGCAGGGTCGTGATCCGCCCGGTGGCAATGGCCTTGCGCACCGCTACCTCGGAGACGCCGCGCTGCGCCGCATAGCTTCTCCGGGACACTCCCATTCTGATCGAAGCCTCATTTATTCAGTGACTTAGGGGTTGTTCTCTTTTGACGTCGTGCGCTGTCTGCAGCTATCGCAACGCAGCCCGGAGCCCGCCATGAAACCCCTGACAACCTTTGAGGCGTTCTGCCTCAAGAACGCCGCCCACTTTGTCGCCGCCCGCGGCAGGACGCCCCGCGATCGGACGCGCCAGGAATTCGCCACGCTGCCCGAGGCACAAGCCTTTGCGGCGGCGATCGGCGACGGTCGGACGATGATCTACGCCGTCACAGACCTTGGACATTCCGCCCACATCACCAACGCCTGAAGGAACCGGATATGAAAACCAAACCCCTCACAGCCGCGCAGATCGACAC
>Ga0307487_1000757_pt1 | contig 24485 bp, 23 predicted proteins | sample CBIW12metaG_FD_203665 | JGI IMG/M metagenome (GOLD analysis project Ga0307487, IMG submission 203665) | Sea-ice brine microbial communities from Beaufort Sea near Barrow, Alaska, United States - CBIW 1.2 | ecosystem: Environmental > Aquatic > Marine > Coastal | place: USA: Alaska | collected... | reverse complement strand
GAACACGGCGTCAAACCAAGTCAGGGCCTGGTTCCCCGGCTGACCCGGCCCACGCGCCGGAGTCCTGGCGCACCCTGCGTGGCTGGGCACATCATCTAACGCGCGCCCAGCCACCCAACCTGCGCCCAGGAGGGCAGGACTGCGTGCGAAGCGGATCAGACCGCGCGAACCACGGGGTTCACGAGCGCTCCGATACCGGCGATCGATATCGTGACCGTGTCGCCGCCGACGACGGCCGCAGGGGCGTCCATCGGTCCGGCCAGGATGACGTCTCCCGGCAGTAGCGTGAACGCGCTCGAGGCGAAGGCGACAAGAGTCGCGATGGTGTCCTCGGTCGGCGCCCGGTCATCGTCGCCGAGTTCCACCGCCTGGAATTCCTCGTCATTGATGAGCCCGCGCAGCGGCGTCGCCGCGTCATCGAAGTCGGTCTCGATAACCGGGCCGAGCGGCAGGAAGGTGTCGAAGGCCCCGGCGTGGGTGGCATCCGCTTCAGCGAGGTCCGCCGCGATGGCGACCGTTGCCACGGTGTAACCGAAGACGCGGCTCGCGGCTTCTTCTGCTGTGACGTTCTTGGCGATCTTGCCGATGATGATGGCGACCTGACCGTCAACCTCGACCCGATCGGTGGCAGCGGGCAGCATGATGGCGTCGCCGGGGCCGACGACGGCGGTGTTGGGCTTCAGAACGAAGGCTGGCTCAGCCGCATTGCTCAGGATTGCGACGATCTTCGAGCGCGGAATCACCGGAGCGAGCAGCTTCACGTCGGCCAGCGGCACGCGGTCGCCGGTCGTCTCAAAGCCGGCGAACATCGGGTCGCTCGCGAGCACGACGAGTTCGTCGTCGTCAACAATGCCAAACGCGATGGCACCCTGGTAGCTGTATCGTGCAATCTTCACGTGTCTCGTTCCCGCCTGTTATGGCCCCGCCGTCAAGCGGAGCCAAAAGCCCCAGTTTACGTCAATCGAGCTGGGTGAGCCAGCCGTGACGGTCGGGCAGGCGTCCGTACTGAATGTCGGTGAGCTCCTGACGCAGTGACAGCGTGATCGCCCCGGCCTGAGCGTCCGCGGACCCGATCGTGAAGTCCCGGCCCTTGAGCTGGCTGATCGGGGTGACCACGGCCGCGGTTCCGCAGGCGAAGACCTCGGTGATGGCACCGGATTCGATTCCCTCCCGCCACTCTTCCAGGGTCACGTCGCGCTCCTCCACCGTCATGCCACGGTCGCGGGCGAGCTGCATGATGCTGTCGCGGGTGATTCCCTCGAGAATGGTCCCGGTCAGGCGCGGAGTGACGAGAGTGTCGGTGCCGTGCACGAAGAACACGTTCATACCGCCCAACTCGTCGATGTGACTGCCGGTTTCGCCATCGAGAAAGAGCACCTGGGCGCAGCCGTTCTCATAGGCTTCCATCTGGGGCAGCAGCGACGCCGCGTAATTGCCGCCGCACTTGGCCGCTCCGGTGCCGCCGCGGCCGGCGCGGGAGTACTCCGACGACAGCCAAATCTTCACTGGGGCGACGCCGTCGGTGAAATACGCGCCGGCGGGGCTCGCGATGACGTAGAAGCTCACAGTGTGAGCGGCGCGCACACCGAGAAAGCTCTCGTTGGCGATCATGAATGGTCGCAGGTAGAGGCTCGTTTCGGGCGCGGAGGGCACCCACGCGCCGTCGACGGCGATCATCTGCCGAATCGACTCGACGAAGTCCTCAACCGACAGCTCGGGCAGGGCGAGGCGGTGCGCCGAACGCTGCAGCCGCTCGGCGTTCCTCTCGGGCCGAAAGGTCCAGATCGAGTTGTCGGCGTGCCGGTAGGCCTTGAGACCCTCGAAGATCTCCTGGCCGTAGTGCAGCACCGAGGAGGCAGGGTCAAGCAGGAGCGGGCCATACGGCGTGACGCGGGCGTCGTGCCAGCCGGCATCCATCGACCAGTCGATCGTGACCATGTGGTCGGTGAAGTGTTTGCCGAAGCCAGGGTCGGCGAGAATCTCCTCGCGTTCGGCTTCGACGCGAGCGTCGGTCGACGGGGTGAGGGCGAAGCTCAGCGGGTAGGTGGCTGTGGAGTCGGACTTGCTCATTTAAATACCTTGTCTGTCAAAAGGGTCACGATGGCGTCTCCCACCTCAGCGGTGCTGCGTCGTACCGGGCCGTTCTCGGTGCGACGCCGCAGATCGTCCGCAACCGCCTCGTTGACGCGAGCCGCGGCATGCGTCAGCCCGAGGTGATCGAGCAGCAGCGCTACCGAGAGGATGGCTGCGGTCGGGTCGGCGAGTTGCTGGCCGGCGATATCGGGTGCCGAGCCGTGCACCGGCTCGAACATGCTGGGAAAGCGCCCCGTCGGGTTGATATTTCCGGAGGCCGCCAGGCCGATGCCGCCGCTGATTGCCGCCGCCAGGTCGGTGAGAATATCGCCAAAGAGGTTGTCCGTGACGATTACATCGAATCTACTCGGATTCGTGACAAAGAATATCGTCGCCGCGTCGACGTGCAGATAATCCACCGCTACCTGGGGGTATTCGGAGGCCACCTCGTTCACGATGCGCTGCCACAGGCTGCCGGCGAAGACCAGCACGTTGGTCTTGTGCACGAGGGTGAGCTGTTTGCGCTCCCGACCCTGGGCGACCTCGAAGGCGTACCGCACGACGCGTTCCACGCCGTAGGCGGTGTTCACCGAGACCTCATTGGCGATTTCCTCCGGGGTGCCGCGACGGATGGCACCGCCGTTGCCGACGTACGGGCCTTCGGTACCCTCCCGGACGACGACGAAATCGACCGCACCGGGGGCGGAGAGGGGGCTCGTGACGCCGGGGTAGATCGTGCAGGGCCGCAGGTTGACGTAGTGGTCGAGGGCGAACCGCAGGCCGAGCAGGAGCCCGCGCTCGATGTTCGCGTCTTTCAGTCGCGGATCGCCGGGAACTCCGCCGACGGCGCCGAGCAGAATGGCGTCGTGCTGCTGGATCGACTCAAGGTCGGCGTCGGTGAGCACCTCCCCGGTTTCGAGGTATCGTCCGGCCCCGAGCTGAAACGTGCTCGCCTCAATCAAGACGTCATCCCTGGCCGTAACGGCGTCAAGCACCTTCACGGCCTCCGCGACAACTTCCGGTCCGATCCCGTCTCCGGGGATGAGAGCGAGTTTGATAGTACGAGACATGCGGCTCCGAACCGGTTAACGATCACCTGACTTGCGTATAGTCAAACCTTACCTTTGTCACCGAAGTGCCTAGGCTTGTCCCAACGCACCACCAATCGAAAGTCGGCAATGATGAGTATCGGACTGGGAATCTTTCTATTGATTGTCGGCGCCATTCTGGTGTGGGCGGTCGACCTGACCGTCACCGGAATCGACCTGCAACTGGTGGGTTATATCCTGCTCGCGGCCGGGGCGTTTGTCGTGGTCCTCGGCCTCGTCTTCATGACGCGCCGACGCAACAGCGTGAGCACGACCCGCACCATCGCCGACCCGGTCAGCGGCGAGCAGGTCACGCGTTCCGAAAACTCGACCGACGACCTGTAACCGGAACGGCTCGTATCAGCGCGCCCGCCGAAGTGTGACCAACGCGACGACGGCCGCGCCGAGCACGAGCGCAACACCGATCCAGGCGCTCAGTCCCACCCCGCTATCAAATGCGTGGCGCGCCGAATCGAGCAGCGGTCCGGCCACGTTGGCCGGCAGCTTTTCGGCCACGGCCACGGCACCGCCGAGGGTCTCCCCCGCCGCCAGCCGCTCAGCCGCCGTCAGTCCCTCCGGCAGCAGCACCGTCGCACGGTACGACACAGTGAGAATGGTGCCGAGAATCGCCGTACCGAGCACCGCGCCCAATTCGTAGGCGGTTTCCGAGACAGCGGATGCCGCTCCAGCCTTTTCTGCCGGCGCCGTCGCGACGATGAGCTCGTTCGACACGGTCTCGGCTGCTCCGATGCCCACTCCGAGCAGCACGAACGCCACCAGGATCGCTGTCGCATTGATCTCTCCGCCGCGCAAGGCGATCGAAACAAAACCAGCCACCGAGAACAGCAGGGCGATCGGTATCACCCGCGACGGGCGAACCCGGCGGGCGATCGGCACGACGACCAGTCCGGCCACAATCATGGCAACCAGGCCCGGCACGAGCACGAGGCCGGCCGAGAGCGGCGAGAGCCCCAGCACCAGCTGCAGGTGTTGGGAGACGAAGAACAAGCATCCAACGAGGGCGGTGACGCTGAGCAGATTGATTCCGACAGCACCGCTGAACGAACCGCGTCGAAACAGGTCCATGTCGAGCATCGGGTTGGGCAGGCGCAGCTGGCGGCGTACGAACAGGACACCCAGGGCGAGGCCGACAAACACCGGCGCAATCGTGAGCAGGCTCGACCCGTTCTGGGCGATGGTCTTGATACCATAGACGATCGGCAGCATGGTGGCCAGCGACAACACGATGCTCGGCAGGTCGATGCGGCCCGGGTTCGGATTGCGCGATTCCGTCACGAGCAGCGGGGCCAGCACAAGCAGAGGCAGGAGCAGCGGCACGGCGAGTAAGAACACCGAGCCCCAGGCGAAGTGCTCGAGCAGGATACCGCCGAGGACCGGCCCAAGCGCGCTGCCGGCCGCGAATCCGGTGGCCCAGATCGCGATGGCGAGTCGGCGCTGGTCGCGGTCCACGAAGGTTGAGCGCAACAGCGACAGGGTCGAGGGCATAAGCATGGCGCCGAAGAACCCGAGCAGGGCGCGCGCGGCAATGAGCCATTCGATCGTCGGTGAGAAGGCTGCGGCCACCGACACCGCGCCGAAACCGGCCGCGCCGATCAACAGCAGGCGACGGCGTCCGATGCGGTCGCCGAGGCTGCCCATGGCCACGAGCAGCCCCGCGAGCACGAGTGGGTAGATGTCGACCATCCAGAGCAGTGCTACACCGCTCGGCCGGGTCGCCTCAGAAATCGCCGGCAGCGCAAAGTTGAGCACTGTGTTGTCGATGGACACGAGCAGCACCGGCAGCATGAGTACCGCCAGTGCCCACCAGCGTCGGCGGTCGTGCACCAGTGGCGGAGCAGATACCGCCTCGCCCTGCGCGGCAAGGCCGGTCAGATCAACGGTGGGAACAACGGGGGCAGACACGATCTCGTTCGCTTTCTCGGCTATTTTCTCGACCACCAGGCAGATGGACCGATTCTTTACTGTACCGACTAGACGGTACAGTTGTCTAGTTCGATCGTTCTCGCCCCGCCGACAGTCTGAGTTTGGTTACCATGGCCCCTATGCCGAAAATACCCGCAGAGTCCCTGCGCCCGACCCGGGATCGTCTCCTCGACGCCTTCGAGGCGCTGCTGATCGAGGGTGGTGAACGCTCGGCTACCCTCGACGCCGTTGCGGCCGCGGCCAAGGTGTCCAAGGGCGGCCTGCTCTACCATTTCGCGTCGAAGGATTCCCTCGTCGACGGCGTACTGGACCGCCTCGTAGCGCTCGCCCACCAGGACGCCGAGAACATCCGCACCGCTTCGGCCGGGCCGGTTGACTACCTCATTCGCACCTCGGTGCACACCGGTAGCCCCATGGACCGGGCGTACATCGCCGGGGTGCGCCTGGCCCAGGGGCGGGATGCTCGAGCCATGCGGGTGCTCGCCGAGATTCGAAGTCGTTGGCTCTCAGTCATTGAAGACGCCGTCCACGATGTTGACGCGGCCGAGGCGATCATGCTCATCAGCGATGGCCTGTATGTCAATAGTTCGCTCGCAGACCACGACGACGATCGCCGGAATCAGGACGATGCGGCCATGACCCGGCTGATGGGCGTCATCGCGCGGCTCCTCCCCTGAACCGGCCAGTCGCCTGAACCGAACAGAAGCCTGAATCGAACAGAAAAGAGTGGGCGCCTGCATGACAGGCGCCCACTCTTATCCGTTCTGAACGGTGTTATTCGGTGAGGTCGATCTCCACCAGAACCTCGGCGTCGATTGCGGTGCGCACCGTGGCGAGCAGCCCGGCCGGAACCTCGGAGTCCACGGTCAGCACGCTGAGCGCCTTGGCGCCGGCCACATCGCGGGCGATCTGCATGCCCGCGATGTTGATGTTCGCCTCGCCGAACTCGCGACCGTAGACGGCGACGATTCCGGGGCGGTCGGCGTAAATCATGACGATGAGGTTCTTGGTGAACGGAACCTCGACGTCGTAACCGTTGATCCCGACGATCTTCTCAATCTGTTTCGTGCCGGTGAGGGTACCAGAGACTGAAACCTGCGACCCGTCGGCCAGAGCGCCACGCAGTGTGATTACGTTGCGGTAATCCGGCGATTCGGCGTCGGTGATCATGCGCACGGCAACGCCACGCTGTTCGGCCAGCAGCGGCGCGTTGACATACGAAACCGTTTCGCTGACGACGTTGGTGAAGATTCCCTTGAGCGCGGCGAGTTTGAGAACACTGACGTCGTACTCGACGAGTTCGCCGTGCACTTCAATGTCAACACTCGTCAGCGGGCTGTGCGCGGCAAGGCCGGAGAACACCTGGCCGAGCTTTTCGACCAGCGGGATGCCGGGGCGCACGTAGGAGTCGATGACGCCGCCGGCGACGTTGACCGCGTCGGGAACGAGCTCGCCCGAAAGCGCGAGGCGCACGGACTTGGCGACGGAGACGCCGGCCTTTTCCTGGGCTTCATCGGTCGAGGCACCGAGGTGCGGTGTCGTGATGATGTTTTCCAGGCCGAGCAGCGGCGATCCGGTCGGAGGTTCGCTGACGAATACGTCGAGGCCGGCGCCGGCGATCGTGCCGGCGACGAGGGCTTCATGCAACGCGTCTTCGTCGATGAGTCCGCCACGGGCGACGTTGACAACGAACGCCGTCGGCTTCATGAGCTTGAGCTGGTCTGCACCGATCATGCCGGTGGTCTCGGGAGTCTTCGGCATGTGGATCGTGACGAAGTCGGACTGCTCGAGCAGTTCGTCGAGCGTGACCGGGGTCACGCCGAGCTGCTGAGCCCTGGCCGAGGTGATGTAGGGGTCGTACGCGATGACGTTCGTGCCGAACGCCTGCATCCGGGCGGTGATGAGCGCACCGATCCGACCGAGGCCGATGATGCCGATGGTCTTTTCGTAGAGTTCCACGCCGGTGTACTTGGAGCGCTTCCACGCTCCGCCGGCCAGGGCGCCGGAGGCGGCCGGAATGTGACGGGCCAGGCTCAGGATGTGCCCGACGGTCAGCTCGGCGGCCGAGATGATGTTGGAGGTGGGGGCGTTGACAACCATGACTCCGGCTGCGGTGGCGGCCTTGATGTCAACGTTGTCGAGGCCGACACCCGCACGGGCGATGACCTTCAGGAAGGGTGCCGCCGTGATGGCTTCGGCATCCATTTTGGTGGCGGAACGCACCAAAACGGCCTGCGCGGTGGCAAGCTCGGCGAACAGCGCGGAACGATCCGTGCCGTCGACGTGGTGAATGTCAAAGTCGGGCCCGAGGGCATCGACGGTGGCGGGGGAAAGTTCCTCGGCGATCAGGACGACGGGCTTCGACAATAAAATCGGATCCTTAGATTGCGTTTGTCGGCGGCGCGAGAAATGGCGCTACTCGAAAACCAGCCTACCCGGTGCGGGATAAGCGGATGAGCAGCGGCGTCATAGACTGACTCCGAATTCGGCGCAGGCCCACGTCTGGCTAAACGATGAGACGCGCCAGGCTGAACACGACGGCAATGTCGAGTGAGATAACGGCCACCGCGCAGAGCCCGACCAGCAGGGTCAGGGCCTGCACGCCGAAGGCGCGGTTGCGGCCGAGCCGGTAGGCCACGGCATAAACCACACCGGGCAGGAGGACCCCGGCGATCAACACGGCCCAGCCGAAGGCGCTCAGCTGGGTATCGAGGGACTGTGCCAGCTCGTTCAGGCCGACCAGGTTGCCGACGGCTTCCCAGACGTCGTAGGCATAGAAGAGTCCGAACAAGACCGCGATCGTGAGCAGCAGCCAGCGCGGCGGTCGACGGCGGGTCGCCGTGCTGCCGTCAGTGTGTTCTGTGTGGCCTGTGTGTCCGGTGTGGATATCGCTCATGAGCCGGCTCCCGCTCCGATGATGAAGGGGAACGGCACGAGCACGACGACGCCGATCAGCAGCCAGGCCAGTCGGGCGCGCGGCTGGCTCGTGGTGAGCCAGTAGGTGACGCCGAACCAGACAATGGGCGCCGCCACCGCCAACCAGGCGCCGAGGGTGAACATGAATTCGGCAACGGGGTCGCCGATGGTTTGCTCGATGCGCGCAACCCCGATGAACCAGCCGACCGAGTAAAGCAGGTACATGCCGGCGACGATGCCCATGCCGACCAGGGCGACGGAGCTCAGCGGATCCCCGGCATCGCTCGTATCGGCTTCCGCCGTGCTCGCTTCCGCCGTGCGCGCATTCGCAGTATCGATGGCGGCAGCGTGCACGCTGTCGGCCGGGTGCACGCTGTCGGCCGGGTGCACGGTATCGGCCGGCTGCACTGCCGAAACGACCTGCTGCGGGATGGTCCATCCCTCCGGCAGGCGGATCGGTTCGGGTGCGACCCGATCCGCCCCTCCGGAGGCCAGAGTCGGATCGTCGTCACCGGCCCAGTTCAGCGCATCGTCGTCGCGTGTCGGGTTCATTTTTCCAGCGTATCCGGTTGCGCCGAAACTAGCTGAACAGCGGCGTTACGGCCGCGAGCAGCTGCTGCACACCCAGAACTATGAACAACAGCGCGCAGATGCCGAGGGCGATGTTCGTGTACCACTTGTTGCGCCATTTCCTCGGGATGTGCTTGCCGTTCAGCAGGCCAAGCAGCGTGATGGCGAGGAAGGGCATGAACAGCGAGCCGAGCACGCCGTAGGCGAGGATGAGTCCGATCGGCTTGCCGAGCAGGAACAGGATCATCGGAGGGAAGGTGAGCCAGAGCAGGTAGAACTTGAAGTACTTGCCGCCCACGCGGGTGTCGGGATGCCCGGATGCTTTTCCGCGCATATTGCCCCAGAAGTCAGCGAACATCAGGCTCACACCGTTCCAAACCCCGATGATCGACGAGAACGATGCCGCCCAGAATCCGACCAGGAACCCGGTGCCCACCACGACGCCGTACTTGTCGTTGAGAACGGCAGACAGGTCAACGAGACCGTTGTCCCCCGCACTCAGGGTGATGCCGGCAGCACTCACGACTTCAGCGCCGACGATGAGCATGGCGACGACGAAGATTCCGGTCATGACGTAGGCCATGCGGTTGTCGATGCGCATGACTTTCATCCACCGCGGAGTGGACCAGCCCTTTTCGCGCAGCCAGTACCCGTAGGCGGCGAGGGTGATGGTTCCGCCGACGCCGCCGGCCAGGGCGAGGGTGTAGAGCACCCCACCGTCGGGAATGATCGGCACCAGGCCGCGCAGCATGGCCGGAAAGTCGGGCACGGCAATGACGGCGAGACCGACCACGGTAATGAACATGATGCCCACGAGCACCGCGGTGACTTTCTCAAAGATGGCGTAACGCCCGAACCACACCATGGCGAGCCCACCGAGGCCCATCACAACGGCCCACACCGGCAGCGGAAAGACCGGGAACAGCGCCGCGAGCGGCAAGGCGGCCGACGACATGGCGGTGGCTCCGTAGACGAAACCCCACAGCATGATGTACGGACCGAAGTACCAGGTCGTCCATTTTCCGAGGGAACGCCAGCCTTCGAAGATGGTCTTGCCGGTGGCGAGGGTGTACCGGCCGGCGCCCTCGACCAGCACGATCTTCAGGATCACTCCGAGAATAACCGCCCAGAGCAAGGCGTAGCCATAACGCGAACCTGCTACGAGGGTGGCAACCATATCGGCCGCTCCGACGCCGGTGGCGGCCACAACGAGGCCGGGGCCGACGATCTTCCATTTGGGAAGTTTTCCATCCACGGGATCCAGCACGTCCGGGGAGAGCATCTTCGAGTCGTCGTGGTTCTTGCCTGAGGTCATAGTGGTGTCGGCCTTACGCGAGTGGAGCGGGTGGCCCCACCGGCAGCCGTTGTGTGGCTAGCCCGTGGCGAAGCTGTGCGTCGGTGCACAGGACCAGATGAATCGGTCGCTAGACCAATGCATCCGTCGACTCTACCTTTTCTAGACCAGACGGCGGATGCCGGCGCTCACCGCGTAGGTCCACCCGAGAATTCCGGCCAGGGCCAGGCGCTCGGCGAGACCGACGACACCAGGCGCCCACGCACTGGATGCGACAACCAGGAGCAGCCCGGCGAGGGTGAGCGCTGCGAACGTGATCGCCCAAGCCTGTATCCGCGGCAAAACGCGGCGGATCCGCAACCAGATCGTCAGCAGCATGATGGCGACCAGGGCGGTGACGAACCCGAAGGACGCGAACACGAGATGGACGACACCGACCGTGGTCGACGTCTGCAGGGTACTCGTGTGGGCCGCAGCGACGTCGGTCGGAAAGAATGCGAGCACCGCCGAGCTCACTCCCCCGATGAGCAGGAGCGCCAGCCCCGTGTGGAGCAGGGCGTCACGTTGGGCGTGGGCCCGATCCCGAGCAGCCAGGGCAATCGCGACGACGACGCACACGCAGAACACGGCACGGCCCAGAAAATTCAGGTTCATGATCCAGCCGTACGGGCCGACGGCGAGGTTGCTCTCGGCGTCACTGATCGGGCTGTAGTGCGGCGGCAGAAACTGCAACACCACGTCGATGAGCACGTAGAGTACGACGCCGACCATGGCCGCCGTCGCGGTGCGGTGCCGCCACACGAGGCGGTGTCGGGCGGCCTGGGCATCCGTTCTCATGCCGCGCAGCCTGTCGTTTCCGGTCGTTCGATACTCACGTTTCGATACTCACATTTCGAGGAACGACAGAAGGGGCCCCACATCGGGGAGCCCCTTCATCGCGATTAAGCCGATTCCGCTAGCGCGAAACCGAGCCGTCGGTGTAGTCGTCGTCGGTCGACGCGTTCCAGGCGAACAGCTTGCGGAGGCTGCGGCCGGTGGCCTCGATCGGGTGGTCTTCGCCCTTCTTGCGCAGGGCGAGGAACTCCACGCCGCCGTTGTCCTGGTCGGCGATGAAACGCTCGGCGAATGCGCCGCTCTGGATGTCAGCGAGAACGGCCTTCATGTTCTCCTTGACGCTCGGGTCGATGACGCGTGGGCCGGAAACGTAGTCGCCGTACTCAGCGGTGTCGGAGACACTCCAACGCTGCTTGGCGATGCCGCCCTCCCACATGAGGTCGACGATGAGCTTGAGCTCGTGCAGCACCTCGAAGTAGGCCACCTGCGGCTGGTAGCCGGCCTCGGTGAGAACCTCGAAGCCGTACTGGATCAGCTGCGAAGTGCCACCGCAGAGAACTGCCTGCTCACCGAACAGGTCGGTTTCGGTCTCTTCGGTGAAGGTGGTCTTGATGCCGGCGGCACGCAGGCCACCGATCGCCTTGGCGTAGCTGAGGGTGAGCGGCCAGGCGTTGCCCGAGGCGTCCTTCTCGACGGCGACGATCACGGGAACGCCGCGACCGGCTTCGAATTCGCGGCGCACGGTGTGGCCGGGCCCCTTGGGGGCGATCATGACAACGTCGACGCCGTCGGGTGCTTCGATGTACCCGAAACGGATGTTGAATCCGTGTCCGAAGACCAGCGCCTTGCCGGCGGTCAGGTTCGGAAGCACGTCCTCCTTGTACAGGTGGCGTTGCACCTGGTCGGGCGCGAGGATGACGATGACGTCGGCCCAGGCCGCAGCATCCGCCGTCGACAGCACTGTGAAGCCGGCTTCTTCAGCCTTGGCAGTGCTCTTGGAGCCCTCCTTCAGGCCGATCTTGACCTCGACGCCGGAGTCGCGCAGGTTCTGCGCGTGGGCGTGACCCTGCGAACCGTAGCCGATGACGGCCACCTTCTTGCCCTGAATGATCGACAGGTCGGCGTCTTTGTCGTAGAAAATCTCAGACAATGTATATCTCCTCGTGAATTGTTTGGTAGAAAAAGTTGACAGCGTTAGTTCTTGAAAACGCGCTCGGTGATCGACTTCGACCCGCGGCCGATGGCGAGCAGGCCCGACTGGGCAATTTCGCGAATGCCGAACGGTTCGAGTACGCGCAGCAGAGCCTGGGTTTTGCCCGTGTCGCCGGTGACCTCGATGACGACCGCGTCAGTGGACACGTCGACGACGCGCGCACGGAACAAGTTGACCGCTTCGAGCACCTGCGACCGGGTCGTGTTGTCCACCTTGACCTTGATCAGCAAATGTTCGCGCTGCACGGACTGGGCGACGTCGAGCTCGACTATCTTGATGACGTTGATGAGCTTGTTGAGCTGCTTGGTCACCTGCTCGAGCGGTACGTCTTCCACGTCGACGAGAATCGTGATGCGGGACAAACCAGAGATCTCGCTGTGGCCCACAGCCAGGCTTTCAATGTTGAAGCCGCGACGCGCGAACAGTCCGGCGACGCGCGTGAGCAGGCCGGGCTTGTCCTCGACGAGCAAACTCAGAACGTGGCTCGTCACAGTTACTCTTCTCCCCAGGTCGGTGCGTGGTCTTTGGCGTATTGAACGAAACTATTGCTGACTCCCTGCGGGACCATCGGCCAGACCATGGCGCCGGGGCTCACGATGAAGTCGATGACGACCGGACGGTCGTTGGTGGCGAGGGCCAGTTTGATGGCGTCATCCACCTGGTCCTTGCTCGTGACCCTAATTCCGAGAGCGCCATAGGCATCCGCCATTTTGACGAAGTCGGGAACCATGGCTGTGCCGTGACCGGTGTTGAGGTCGGTGAAGGAATGGCGTCCGTCGTAGAACAGCGACTGCCACTGGCGCACCATGCCGAGTGAGGAGTTGTTGATGATCGCGACCTTGATCGGGATTTTATTGATCGTGCAGGTGGCCAGTTCCTGGTTGGTCATCTGGAAGCACCCGTCACCGTCGATCGACCAGACCACCCGATCGGGCTCAGCGACCTTGGCGCCCATCGCGGCCGGAACTGAATAGCCCATGGTGCCGGCGCCGCCGGAGTTGAGCCAGGCGTTGGGGCGTTCGTACTTGATGTACTGCGCCGCCCACATCTGGTGCTGGCCGACACCGGCCGCGTAGATCGCTTCAGGCCCGGTGAGCTCGCCGATGCGCTGGATGACGTATTGCGGGGCAAGCAGGCCGTCAGTGGGCTCGGTGAATCCGAGCGGAAACTCGGACTTCAAGCCGTGCAGGTAGGTCCACCATGCGCTCGTGTCCGGCGTGGCACCCGGGGCGGCTTCGGCCCAGGCGAGGGATAGGTCGGCGATGACGTCCTTGGCATCACCGACGATTGGCACGTCAACCGCGCGGATCTTGGAGATTTCCGCGGGGTCGACGTCAACGTGCACGATCTTCGCGTTGGGCGCGAATTCGCTGATCTTTCCGGTTACCCGGTCGTCGAAGCGTGCTCCGAGAGAAATAATGAGGTCGCTCTCCTGCAGCGCGAGCACGGCGGGAACCGTACCGTGCATGCCCGGCATGCCGAGGTGCTGCGGGTGCGAGTCGGGAAAGGCGCCGCGGGCCATGAGCGTGGTGACGACCGGCGCGCCGGTCGCCTCGGCGAATGCGAGCAGCTCGGGCGAGGCGTGGGCGCGGATGACTCCGCCACCGACGTACAGCACGGGCTTTTTCGCTGCGAGCAGCAGCTGGGCTGCCGCCTGCACCTGCTTGCCGTGGGCCTTGACGATCGGCCGGTAGCCGGGCAGGTCAAGCTTGGGCGGCCAGATGAACGGCGCCAGGTTCTGCTGCGCGTCCTTGGTGATGTCGACGAGTACTGGGCCGGGGCGGCCGGTGGAAGCGATGTGATACGCCGAAGCGATCGCGGCAGGAATCTCTTCCGCCCGGCGGGCCAGGAACGAATGCTTCGTGATCGGCATGGTGATGCCGATGATGTCGGCCTCCTGGAAGGCATCCGTTCCCATCGAGGTCGAGAACACCTGACCGGTGATCGCCAGCAGCGGCACCGAGTCCATGTACGCATCCGCTATGGCGGTGACCAGGTTGGTGGCTCCCGGACCACTCGTGGCGATCGCGACACCGACCCGACCCGTGGCGGAGGCGTAGCCTTCGGCCGCGTGGCCTGCGCCCTGTTCGTGACGCACCAGCACGTGGCGGATCTTGGTTTGCGTCATGAGCTCGTCATAGAGCGGAATGACGGCACCGCCGGGAATGCCGAAGACATCGGTGACGCCCAGCAGTTCGAGGGTTCGAATGATCGCCCCCGAGCCAGTGAGCATCTCCGGCTCCGCTGAGGCGGGAGCCGAGGGCACGGGAGTGGTTTCCGTGGTCATTGTCGTTGAATCCCTACTTCGAAATCGGTCGTTTCGACATGTATCGGTGTGCCCGTGCGGGCACAGAGCCCAGCCGGTACGAGTTGTTAGCCAGTGATGGCGCCTTCAGCGGCGGAATGCACGAGCTTCGAGTACTTTGCAAGTACGCCACGGGTATAGCGCGGGGGCAGAGGCGCCCAGCCATCTCGGCGGGCGGCCAGCTCAGCAGGTGCGACCAGTAGGTCAAGCGTGCGAGCTGCGATATCGACCCGTATCAGATCCCCATCGCGCACGAAGGCGATTGGACCTGCGTCCACCGCTTCGGGTGCTATGTGGCCGATACACAGTCCGGTTGTGCCGCCTGAGAATCGACCGTCCGTTAATAGTAGTACATCGGAGCCGAGCCCTGCGCCCTTGATGGCGGCGGTGATCGAGAGCATCTCGCGCATGCCCGGCCCACCCTTCGGGCCTTCATACCGAATGACCACAACGTCACCCTTGTAGATCTTGCCCTCGGTGAGCGCATCCATCGCTGCGCGTTCGCGTTCGAACACTCGCGCGGGGCCTTCAAAGATCGCAGCGTCGAATCCGGCGGTCTTCACAACGGCGCCCTCAGGGGCAAAGGTGCCCTTGAGGATGGTGATGCCTCCGCTCTTGTGAATGGGGTTGTCGAGGGTGCGCAGCACTTCACCGTCGAGGGCGGGCGGGTCGATCTCGGCGAGGTTCTCGGCCACGGTCTTGCCGGTCACTGTGAGCGCGTCGCCGTGAATGAGGCCGGCCTCGAGCAGCGCGCGCATGACGGCGGGAACGCCGCCCTGACGGTCGACGTCGTTCATCACGTACTTGCCGAAAGGCTTGAGGTCACCGATGTGCGGAACCTTGTCGCCGATGCGGTTGAAATCGTCGAGATCCAGATCGACCTCGGCCTCGCGAGCGATCGCGAGCAGGTGCAGCACGACGTTGGTCGAACCGCCGAAAGCCATGGCGACGGCGATCGCGTTCTCGAACGCCTTGCGGGTGAGAATGTCGCGGGCGGTGATGCCGAGCCGCAGCATGTTGACGACGGCCTCGCCAGAGCGGTGTGCGAAGTAGTCGCGGCGACGGTCAGCGGATGCCGGGCTCGCGGACCCGGGAAGACTCATTCCGAGGGCTTCCGCGACACTGGCCATGGTATTCGCGGTGTACATTCCGCCGCAGGCACCCTCGCCGGGGGCGAACGCGCACTCGATGCGCTTGGCATCCGCTTCGCTCATGCGGCCGGCCTTGACCGCGCCGACGGCTTCGAAGGAGTCGATGATGGTGATGTCTTTTTCGGTGCCGTCGGACAGCTTCACCCAGCCCGGCGCAATCGATCCGGCGTAAAGGAACACGCTCGCGAGGTCGAGGCGGGCGGCGGCCATGAGCATGCCGGGCAGCGATTTGTCGCAGCCGGCCAGCAATACGGAGCCGTCAAGACGCTCGGCCTGCATGACCACCTCGACCGAATCGGCGATGACCTCACGGGAGACCAGGGAGAAGTGCATGCCCTCGTGGCCCATGGAGATGCCGTCGGAGACAGAAATGGTGCCGAATTGCAGCGGGTAGCCACCGCCGGAGTGCACGCCTTCCTTGGCGCCCTGGGCCAGGCGGTCGAGCGACAGGTTGCACGGTGTGATCTCGTTCCACGAGCTCGCAATACCGATTTGGGGCTTGTCCCAGTCGGCATCGCCCATGCCTACAGCACGAAGCATTCCACGAGAGGTCGTGGCCTCGATCCCATCGGTGACGTCGCGGCTACGGGGTTTCACATCGATCTCAGACATGCCTCTGAGTCTAGAACCTCGCAGGGCACCTCAAGCCCAGGGCCAGGTCGAATCGGTCCTGACGAATACGCCCTGGGCTACAGATCACAGCGACCGGCCCGACCGCAGCGCCGCGATGCGCGCCAGAACCTGGGTGACCTCCTGCGGGCTGCGCACCCGGTAACCGGCGAGCGTGGGGCCCTGACCGATCTTCAGCCCGATATCGTCGTCGCTCAGGGCCGCGAACGCATCCTCGTCGGTCACGTCGTCGCCGGCATAAAACACGCGGTCCGCGCCGGTGTAGTCGCGCAGCTTCGCCAGGGCATCTCCCTTGGTGCTTGAGCGCACCGAGAATTCGAGCACGTTTTTGCCCTCACGAACGGTGAGCCCTGGCAGCTGGTCGGCGACCTGCTCGCGCGCCTCACGCTCGGCCCGCTGACCGTCCTTCTCAGTCGCGAGACGGGTGTGCAGAGCCAGGCCGGCCGGCTTGCGCTCAATCGTGGTCCCGGCGATCGACCCGGAGATGCCCTCAAGCACGCGGGCGAGGGTATCGAGGTGCTCGAGTTCGGCTGAGAGCAGGTTGAGCTCAATATCGGGGGTGTCCAGCTGCATCTCAATGCCGTGAGAGCCGGTGAGCAGTACCGAACTTTGCGGCCGGGCGACGTGTTGCAGGCTCACTAAGGCACGGCCGGACACGAATGCGACGCGCACCCCCGGCAGATCGAGCAGGGCCTGCACCGCTTCACGGGTGCCGGCGATGGCACGGGCATCGTCGGGATGGTCGACGTGCGGGGCAAGGGTGCCGTCGAAGTCGAGGGCGATGAGGACGTTCTCGGCACCGGCGATGCTCTGCAGAGCCAGGTCGAGGTCGTCGGGGATTCCGGCGGGCACGGCGGCTCCGCCGGTGAGTGCCCGCAGAAAGGAAGCTGACCAGGCGGCAACATCGTTTTCGGCGACCTTGCGGCGAAGTGAGCGCATGCGTCGGGTGCGCTCCCGCTTGGGCATTTCCACCGCACGCACAATGGCGTCCTTGGTGCCGTCGATATCGTGCGGGTTGATCAGAATCGCCTGTTTGAGTTCGTCGGCGGCGCCGGCGAACTCACTCAAGACGAGCACACCGTCCACGTCGAAACGCACGGCCACATATTCCTTGGCGACGAGGTTCATCCCATCGCGCAGGGAGGTGACGAGCATGACGTCGGCGGCGAGGTACATTGCGACCATCTCGTCGCGGGGATAGCTGTGGTGGTGGTAGCTGATGGCGGTGTGGCTGATGGTGGAGAAGTCGCCATTGAGCCGGCCGACGGCGAGTTCGATCTCGTCGCGGAGGGCCATGTAGGTGCTCACGCGTTCGCGGGACGGGCTGGCGATCTGCACGAGGGTGACGTCTTCGACGCTCAGGCGGCCCTCGGCGAGCAGCTCGCCGAAAGCCTTGATGCGATGGCCGATGCCCTTGGTGTAGTCGAGGCGGTCGACGCCGAGCATCAGGGTCTTGGGATTGCCGAGGTCTTCGCGGATCTGTCTGGCCCTGGCCTGAACATCGGGGCGCCGGGCGAGCTCTTCGAAGGAGGCGGCGTCGATCGAGATGGGGAAGTGCTTGGCGATGACGCGGCGGGAATCGCCCTTCTCACCGGTCGGGACGTCGATGACGACGCCGCGGGTCGGGTAGCCGTAGAGGCGACGCACGGCTCGGGAGAAGTTGCCGGCATCCGCGAGCCGCTGAAAGCCGATGACGTCAGCGCCGAGCAGCCCGTGCAAAATCTGTTTCCGCCACGGTAGCTGCGCATATATCCCATATGAGGGAAACGGAATGTGATTGAAGAAGCCGATGACCAGGTCGGGGCGGGCCTCGCGCAGCATGCGCGGAACGAGCTGCAGCTGGTAGTCGTGTACCCACACCGTTGCGCCAGGGGCAGCGACCGCAGCGGCGGCGGCGGCGAATCGGCGGTTGACGGCAACGTAGGCGTCCCAGGTGTAGCGGTGAAAGCTCGGCGGCGCGATAACGTCGTGGTAGAGCGGCCAGAGCGTATCGTTCGAGAAACCCTCGTAATAGTCCTCGATGTCGGCTTCATTCAGCCGTACCGGCACGAGCGAGATCCCGTCGTTTTCAAATGCCTCGAAATCGCGGTCGGCAACACCGGGCCAGCCGACCCAGGCACCGTGTGAGGCCCTCATAAGCGGTTCAAGAGCAGTGACCAGTCCGCCGGGAGACGTCCGCCAGCTGACGGCGCCGTCTGCGTCTTCTTCGAAGTCAACCGGCAGCCGGTTCGAAACGACGACCAGGGTGTACGTTCCGGCCGGTGCATCGGCGGGCACGACGGGGGCGCGGCCGATGAGAGACCGTGTGGATTCGGCTGAAGTGGTAATGGATCATCCGTTCCGGGCGCACCCGAGGTGCGCACCTGTGTTCCCGTCCCAAGGATATCAGTCGTGCCAATGCCCGTTCGGAGTCCGACCAGATTGCTGCCCGGTCCACGTGTGCGACCGTTCAGCTCACGGGTCTTTGCCAGCATAGGACGACTGAGAGGTTTGTCGCGCTCTGACCGGTCCCCGGTAACCTAGTGGCGGAGGTCCACATGCGAAAGTTCATTTTCAACAGTGCAATGATCGGCGTGATCGCCGGCGGATGGAACACAGTGCAGGCCACGAGACACGGTCCGCGTGACTGGCGTCTCGTGATGCTGTGGCTGGGTTGGGCGCTGAGTGCTGCTGTGGCCATCGGCAATGTCATCGAGGACGCGAACAAGCGTCAGATCGAGAGCTGAATTCCCCGCCCAATTGGCGTGTCCGGCGGCGTGTCCCCCGGCGAGTCGGAGTCTTGTGCCCGAAAATGAACAGAGTGGCTGGTTACGGTCGCACACGTCACACCTGAAAGGGGCTTGTCATGTTTGGTCGTCGACGCCGACGTTTGGCCGCGAGTGCAGCGCTGACCGTCGCTGCCGCCCCGGTGCTGCGTGACGAACAGATTTTCGAGCTGCTGCACGACAAACTCAGCGCACTGGTCGGCGAGCATGGTGCCTGGACTCTGGTGGCTCGCAGCGCCGATGACACCGAGGTAATCTTTCACGGGCTGAAGGCCCGGGCGATCGCGATCGAACTGACCGAGGCGATCACCGCCGAGCAGGCCGAACTCCGCGATGAAAGCATCGGTGAGCCGACCGCGCTGTCGTGGACGCCCGCTCCCATCACAACCTGGAACGAACCGGTCGCCAGCATGACTCGGTCGATTGAATCTGCGCCGGTCGAGACCGTCGAAACGAGCGACGACGATCTGGCTGCGGCATCCGCTGCCTGGATCGAGAAGGCCTCGGCGACGCTCGCCTCCGCCCGCCTCGTCGCCTGAGCCGCTCCAAACCCCAACTAATCCGGAGCCTATTCTCACCCTGCAACTGACAGGATGGCCTGATGGCACTCCCAATCGAGGATTACGCACTCATCAGCGACTGCCACTCGGCAGCGCTCGTTGGACTAGGCGGCAGCATCGACTGGCTCTGCCTGCCGCGCTACGACTCCGCGTCGATGTTCGGCGCGCTGCTCGGCGACGAAAACCATGGCCGTTGGCTGCTGGCTCCGGCCGACTCGGAGGCCGTTGCGACCCGCAGCTACCAGGGCGACACCTTCGTGCTGTCAACCATCTGGACAACGACCACCGGCCAGGTCGAGGTTGTCGACTTCATGCCGCACGGTGACGGCCGAGCCGATCTGGTGCGACGAGTTCGTGGCATCAGCGGCACGGTGCACATGACCCAGGACCTGCGCTTTCGCTTCAGCTATGCGACGACCGTGCCGTGGGTGCGCCAGCTCAAGGGCGAGCACGTGCGCGGCCTCATCGCCATCGCCGGCCCCGACGCCATCGTGGTGCGCGGCCCGGCCTTGCGCGCCTCCGACCACCGCCACGTGTCCCACTTTGACGTTGCGGCCGGTGAAACAGTCGATGTGCAGATGACCTGGTATCCCTCGCATCAGGCGATCCCCTCAGCGATCGATGTGGATGCTGCCCATGCGTCGACCAGCGCCTGGTGGCAGAACTGGGCATCGAGCTGCAGCCATGAGGGGCCGTTGCGTGCCCAGGTCGTGCGTTCGCTGCTCGTGCTTCGCGCTCTGACGCATGAGGAGACCGGCGGTATTGTGGCTGCCGCGACGACGTCCCTGCCGGAGCAATTCGGCGGCACCCGCAACTGGGATTACCGCTACGTCTGGTTGCGTGATGCCTCGCTCACCCTGGAGGTACTCCTCAGCCATGGCTACGAGGCGGAGGCCGGGGACTGGCGAGCCTGGCTGCTGCGCGCCATTGCCGGTGACCCGAACGACGTGCAAATCATGTACGGGCTTTCCGGCGAACGCTACCTGCCCGAGCATGAACTGACCAGCCTGCCCGGCTATAACGGAGCCTCCCCGGTGCGGGTCGGCAACGGCGCTGTCGACCAATTTCAGTCCGACGTCATCGGAGAGGTCATGGTGGCTCTGCACGCTGCCCGCACCGCCGGCGTGCATGAGGACGAGTTCTCCTGGCCGCTGCAGCGCGCGCTCATGAGCTTTCTCGAGAAGAACTGGCGCCGGCCCGACCAGGGCATCTGGGAGGTGCGCGGGCCGGCCCGTGAATTCACCCACTCCCGTGTCATGGTCTGGGCCGCCTTCGACCGTGCGGTGCGCGGCGTCGAAGAATGCGGCCTCGACGGTCCGCTCGAGCTCTGGAAGGGGCTGCGCGACGAGGTGCGCGCCGACATCGAAACTCGCGGCTTCGACCCTGACCGGAACAGCTACGTGCAGTACTACGGCAGCACCGAAGTGGATGCCTCCCTCCTTGTCCTCCCCCAGGTCGGTTTCTGCGCTCCCACCGATCCCCGCATGCTCGGTACCGTGGCGGCGATTGAGGCCGATCTCATGCGGGATGGGCTGCTGCTGCGCTATCGCACTCTCGCATCCGTTGACGGGCTGCCGCCGGGTGAGCATCCGTTTCTGGCGTGCTCGTTCTGGCTGGCCGAGCAGTACGCCACCTCGGGTCGCACCGACGACGCCGACACGCTCATGGACCTGCTGCTGGGCTTCGTGAACGATGTCGGGCTGCTCTCGGAGGAGTATGACGTGCCCAGCGGTCATCAGATGGGCAACACCCCGCAGGCGCTCTCGCATCTGGCGCTGGTGCGGGCAGCGGATGCCCTCGTCGCCCGAGAGGCGGCGACGGGTGCCGACGAAACCATGACCTCCACAGTTCGCGGTGGTTTGTTGTAGGTATTCCTCAGCGGCGGGTGGTTGCAAAATTTTAGATTTAAGATCATGACCGACACCGTTCGACCGAACACGCCGATTCGCCGCATTCTGCCCGCCCGTGATCTAGCCCAGATCGCGATTTTCGCGGCCCTGATCGGGGCGCTCGGCTTGCCGGGCCCACTGAATATCGGTCCGGTCCCGATCACCCTGCAGTCCCTCGGCGTCATGCTTGCCGGGGCGATCCTCGGCCCGCGCAAGGGAACCCTCGCCGTGTTGCTGTTCCTCGTTCTGACCGCTGTAGGGCTTCCGCTGCTGGCCGGAGCCCGCGGCGGGATCGGTGTGTTCACCGTCAGCCCGTCCTCCGGCTACCTGTACGGCTGGCTGTTCGGTGCCTTTGTCACCGGCTACCTCACCGCCCGTCTGCTGCCCAAGTACCCGTTCTGGCCCGCCCTCGCCGCCACTGTCCTCGGCGGCATCATCGCCGTGTATCTGATTGGAATTCCGGTCATGGCCCTCAATCTCGGCCTGCCGTTGTGGACCACGATCGGTCTCAATATTGCGTTCGTGCCCGGCGACCTGATCAAGGTCGTGCTGACCGTGCTCGTCGCCAGCCAGGTGCACCGCGCCTATCCGGGGCTCATCGCGCTGCCGCAGGGTCGCCGAACAGCGTGAGCAATATCCACTTCGAGCAGGTCGGGCAGTCGTTCGGGGACCGCTCGGTACTGCATGATGTAAACCTCAGCCTGACCGAGCATCGCATTGGGATCGTCGGTGCAAACGGTTCGGGCAAGTCCACGCTCGTGCGCATGATTAACGGGCTCGTGACCCCGACGAGCGGCACTGTGACCGTCGACGGAGCGAACGTGGCCAGGCACGCCCGTGAGGTGCGCCGCAAGGTCGGGTTCATCTTCACCAATCCCGACAACCAAATCGTGATGCCCACCGTGCAGGAAGACGTGGCGTTCACCCTGCGTCGCCGCGGCCTCTCCGCTGCCGAAATCTCCAGGCGCACGAAAGCCGCTCTCGAACAGTTCGGGTTGAGCGAGCATGCCGATCACCCGGCGCACCGGCTTTCCGGCGGCCAAAAGCAGCTGCTCGCCCTCGCCGCCGTGCTGGTGGCAGAGCCGGACACCATCGTCGCCGATGAGCCGACCACCCTGCTCGATGCCCGCAATGCTCGGAGAATCCATGAGCTGCTGCAGACACTCCCCCAACAGATCATTGTCGTCACCCACCACCTGCACCTGGTCGAAGAATTCGACCGGGTCATCGTCATCGAAGAAGGCCAGGTCGCCGCTGACGGGTCGCCCGCAGAGTCTCTCGCGGCCTATCGCGATCTCATCGCATGATCGGCCTGTACAGCCCCGGCACCTCGTTCATTCACCGGGCGCCCACACTGCTCAAGCTGTTTCTGCTCTCGCTCTGCGTGGTAGTGATCGGGACCTCCCCTGATCCGCGCCTCGTCGCCGGTGCCGGCGCCGCGGTCGTGCTGCTGATTCTGATCGCCCGCGTTCCCGTGCGGGCTGCGGTGGCCCAAATCGCGCCGATTCTGCTCATTCTGCTTGTTGCGGTTCCAATTCAGGGGCTGCTCTCCGGCTGGGCCGTGGCCGCCCTCATGGCCGGCCGGCTCCTCGTCGCCGTGGCCCTCGCCGCTCTGTTCACCATGACGACGACCGTCACCGCGGTACTGGAGGCATTCCAGACCCTGCTGCGGCCGTTCGGCCGGTTCATCGACGCGGATCGGGTCGGCCTGCTCGTGGCCCTCACCATCCGTTGTATCCCGTTGGTCGCCGACATCGTGCGCGAAGTGATCGAAGCCCGCACAGCTCGAGGAACCCACGGCTCACTCTTGGCGATCGCCGTCCCGGTGGTCGTGCGATCGCTCTACGCAGCGGATGCCCTCGGCGAGGCCCTCATCGCCCGCGGCGCCGACGACTGATCCGTGCGCCGCACTCGTTCCGGACCGTCCGCTCACTCAGCCGGTTCATAGGCGAACCGTGGCAGAGTATGAACTTGGCCGTTCGCGCCAGCAGACCAGACCAGATCAGTGCCTGTGCCGCAGGTACCTTCTCGAAAGAAGCTCAGTGTCGAAAATTCCCGCGCTCCTGACCATAGTGGGCCTGACCCTCGCCCTAACCGCCTGCGGCAGCAGCGGCACCCCGGAAGCCACGTCAACCGACGCTGCAGCGTCCGACGCCGCCTACACCGAGTGCACGCCATCCGGCGATGTCTCGGACGCCGTCAAGGTGACCGGCGACTTCGGTGCAGTGCCCGCCGTTGATTTTGCCGAACCGCTTGATCCGTCAGCCACTCAGCGCACAGTTGCTATCGAGGGCTCAGGGAAGACGAAGGCGTCCGGCGGATCTCTGGTTGCCACGTCGCTGTCGGTCTATAACGGAACCACTGGAGCCGTCGTACAAGAAACGACGTACCCGACCGACGGATCCAGCGAAACCATCACGGTCGGCGAAACGTTCCTGGCCGGACTGGTGCGCGCCGTCAACTGCTCAGTTGAAGGCGATCGGATCGTCGCCGTCAGCACGACCAACGACGCTTTCGGCGATACCGGCGCATCTTCGATTGGAATTGAAGCCGGCGACTCGGTGGTATTTGTCATCGACGTCCTGTCTGTTACCGACTTGGCCGATCGTGCCGACGGAGTGGACCAGCCTGTCGTCGAAGGTCTCCCCACCGTTGAGCTCGCTGACGACGGCGCCCCGACCATCAGCATCCCGGATACCGATGCGCCGACGGAACTGCAGATCGCGGCACTGAAGCTCGGTGATGGTGCCGTTGTCGCCGACGGCGACACCGTATCGGTCGAATACACCGGAGTGATCTGGGACAGCGGCAAGACTTTTGACTCGTCCTGGACCACCGTTGGTCCGGTGACCTTCGTCACCAGCCAGGTTGTTCCAGGCTTCGGTGCCGCCCTGGTCGGCCAGACCGTCGGATCCCAGGTGCTCGCGGTTCTTCCGCCAGCCGAAGGCTACGGCGACGCGGGTAACGACACCGCCGGCATCACCGGCACCGACACTCTCGTCTTCGTCGTCGACATTGTCGGGACGGCAGCGACGCCCGCCGCCTAACGCTGATATCGGGCGTCGCCCACCGACCTTCGGGCCGGTGGGCGACGCTTTGTGCATCCGCCGCACTACGGTTCCTGAGTGTCTGCCCAGCCGCGAGCGGGCCAGGCGTGAGAGTGTGGAGGTCACAAACCATCCTGCCCGGCACCGCGTCGGGCCTGATTCTCACCATCGAAAGAGGCTATTCACCTGACATCTACACCCGCCCC
>Ga0307487_1000753_pt1 | contig 24545 bp, 20 predicted proteins | sample CBIW12metaG_FD_203665 | JGI IMG/M metagenome (GOLD analysis project Ga0307487, IMG submission 203665) | Sea-ice brine microbial communities from Beaufort Sea near Barrow, Alaska, United States - CBIW 1.2 | ecosystem: Environmental > Aquatic > Marine > Coastal | place: USA: Alaska | collected... | reverse complement strand
TTTGGGACAGCGAAGCGTGGGCCACATACCTCGCCGAGCAGGAAACCTCGTACGCCAACACGACGGAGGAGGTGATTCCGGGACTCTTCTAGCCCCTGGTGCCTGACTCCCAGCCGTTTTTGCCCTGACACACTTCCCCGGTGCCAGGACGAAATGGAGGGGAATCAGGCCTCACGGACTATCCCGGCATTATGGCCAGCAACGAAATTCATACCCCGGTACTGCTCGAACGCTGCGTCGAGTTGCTCGCTCCAGCGCTCGAAAAGCCCGGTGCCGTTCTTGTCGATGCAACGCTCGGCATGGGCGGTCACGCGGAAGCGATCCTCTCGCGTTTCCCCGACCTGACCCTCGTCGGCCTCGACCGCGACACCGAGGCCCTCGCCATCGCCGAGGAGCGGCTCAAGGGCTTCGGCGACCGGGTACACCTTGTGCACACTGTGTACGACGGCCTCGGCAAAGCACTGGATGGTCTCGGCATCACAGAGGTGGCCGGGGTGCTTTTCGACCTCGGTGTCTCGTCACTGCAGATCGACCGGGTCGAACGCGGCTTTTCGTATTCGAAGGACGCCCCGCTCGATATGCGCATGGACGGCACCGCGGGCCTGACCGCCGCAAGTATCCTCGCCGAATACAGCGAACGCGATCTCAAGCGCATCTTCCAGGACTACGGCGAAGAGAAACTCTCCGCCCGCTATGCCAAGGCGATCGTCGACGCCCGCGAACACACTCCCTTTGTGCGGTCTGCTCAGCTGGTCGACGTGATCACCAAAGCCACGCCGGTTGCCGTCCAGCGGCTTGGTCACCCGGCCAAACGAGTGTTCCAGGCGCTACGCATCGAGGTCAATCAGGAGCTGGCCGTGCTCGAACGGGCCATCCCCGCCGCGCTCGACCGCGTCGCTGTCGGCGGCCGCATCGTCGTCATGGCCTACCAGTCGCTCGAGGACCGGATCGTCAAGCGGGCCCTCGCCGCCGCATCGGGTTCCACTGCTCCCGCCGGACTTCCGGTGGAACTGCCCGAACACAAACCACTGTTCACTCTTCTGCTGCGTGGCGCCGAACTGGCTTCCGACGACGAAAAGGCACTCAACCCCCGCGCGACGCCGGTTCGGCTGCGCGCTGCTGAACGACTGAGAAGGGCCGCCGCATGAGCGACAACCTGGCACGTGTCTCCCTGTCGATTGAACGCGAACCGTTCGAGGCGCCGGCACCGGAACATCGTGGATTTCGCCTCGTTTCAGCAACCCCCAGCAGGCGTGCACGTCCACGCATCTTCTACGCCCTCACCGCGGTGGCCGGCATGGCAGCGATCATCGTCGCCCAGCTGCTGTTGAGCGTCGGCATCTCCCAGGGTGCCTACGAAATTTCGAGCTTGCAGTCCAGCCAATCCACACTCGGCCGCACGGCCGCGAGCGTGACCGAAGACCTTGCGCGCGTATCGTCTCCGCAAAGCCTCGCCGCCAACGCCGAAGGGCTGGGCATGGTCAGCAATTCCAACCCCGTCTACCTGCGCCTCTCCGACGGCGCTGTTTTGGGCGCTCCGGCGTCGGCGTCGGGTTCACAGGCCGGGGCAGCCAGCCTGGTGCCCAACGCCCTGTTGACCGGCGGCTCCCTGCTGTCCCAGCTTCCGGCCGACGCTGCAGCAACGGCGGGCGCCGTCGCCATTACGAGCGCCGCGGTAGTTCCTGCAGGACTCGCGGCGCCCACTACCCGATAGTTTCCCCGAGTCGACCATGATGGGCAGATGACCGTGCGCAACAGCAGTGCCCGAAAAAAGAACCCGACTAATTCCCGGTCCAGCCGTCGGCGAACGTTGTTTAGCATTGTCGTGCTGTTCGTCGTCATCGGCGTATTCCTGGTGCGTCTGGTCGACATTCAGGTTGTGCAGGCCGATTCGCTCACCGCCGACTCCGTGGGGAATCGCTCCGTCGGGCAGGTGGTCTATGGCTCGCGAGGCGAGATCGTCGACACCAACGGCGTCGTACTGGCCGGAACTGTCATGCGTTACAACATCACCATGTCTCCAGTGAACGCAACACCGTTCGATCGCACAGTTGACGGTAAGAAAGTCGAAATCTCGGTGGCCGACGCCGCCGCCGAAATCGGTGCCGCGACCGGACAAAGCGGTGAGGCCATTCTGTCGACGATCTCGACTGCCCTCGAGGCGAATGCCAAGGCAAACTTCGCCTATATCGCCCAGAAAATCGACGTCGACGTGCTGCGCGCCGTGCAGGATCTGCACATTCCGTGGACCTACTCGGAGAGCAGCCCCAGCCGGGTCTACCCGAACGGGGCCGTGGCTGGAAACGTGCTGGGCTATCTGTCGGGGGAGGGCGTGCCGCAGGCCGGTCTGGAATCAGGGCAGGATGCCTGCCTGGCTTCCACCAACGGCTCGGAGACCTACGAAAAGGGCGCCGACGGTGTGCGCATCCCGGGCAGCAGCGTGACGGGCACCACAGCCGTCGATGGTGGCGACGTCGTCACAACTATTGACTCTGACCTGCAATGGTTCGTGCAGCAGACCCTCGCCGGGCGCGCGCAAGAAACCGGTGCGGCGTGGGCGACAGCGGTCGTGCAAGACGCCAAGACAGGCAAGCTGCTCGCCGTCGCCGACTACCCCTCTGTCGACCCGAACAATGTCGGCGGCACCGAACCCGAAGACCGCGGTTCCCGTGCCTTCACGCAGTCTTTCGAACCCGGTTCGACCCTGAAAGCGCTCACCGCGGCATCCGTTCTTGATGCCGGTGTCGCCACGCTCAACACCGGAATCGTTGCGCCCTACCGGTATCTGCCGTCCAATGGGGCCAACATCAACGACAGTCACTCCCACCCGGATCAGCATATGACCCTCACCGGCGTGCTCATCGACTCCAGCAACACCGGCATGTCCAAGTTCGGTGAGATGCTCACCAACCAGCAGCGCTATGACTACCTGACGGCCTTCGGGGTGGGTAAGCCCACGGAGAGTGGTTTTCCCCGCGAAGACGGAGGAATCCTGCATCCCGCCGACGAATGGGATAACCAGACCAGCTACGCGACCATGTTCGGCCAGGGCCTCACCACGACCGCCCTGCAGGTCGCGAGTATCTACCAAACCATCGCCAACGACGGGGTGCGCATGCCGGTGCAGTTGGTAGAAGGCTGCCGGAAGGCCGACGGCACCATGACGAACGTGCCCGACGCGACCGGCACCAGGGTGCTCTCGGAAACTGCCGCCAACGAGACCAGCGACGTCCTCGAGATGGTCTACCAGAACAGCTGGGTATCGAATGTGTGGAAAATTCCCGGATACCGCGTCGCCGCCAAGACCGGGACCGCACAGATGCCCGATGGCAAAGGCGGGTACTCCAACGGGTACCTGGTGTCGGTGTCCGGGTTCGCTCCGGCCGATGATCCGCAGTACGTCGTCTCGGTCAGCATCGCCGACCCTGTTAAACTGAACACGTCTGGCGCACCGGCTCCGGTCTTCCAGGAGATCATGAGCCAAGTGTTGAAAAAGTACCGGGCGGTTCCCTCCGGAGCACCCGCACCCGACCTCCCTTCCACCTGGTAAGAAAGCGAGCCCTGCGTGTCTGAACTGGCGCCGTCGGCTCTCCGTCCCGAGCATCCCGTACCGCGGTCGTTGTCAGGATTGGTTGCTGAATTTAATCTAGAACTACGTGGAGACATCGATGGTCTCGAAGTCACCGGGGTGAGCCTGAGCTCGCGCACGGTGCAACCGGGCGACCTCTATGTCGGCGTTCCCGGCCAGCACATCCACGGCGCTGCGTTCGCTGCCGCGGCAGCTGACGCCGGAGCCGTGGCCATCCTGACCGACGAAGCCGGCCTGCTGCTGGCTGCGCCCAGCGGCCTGCCCGTTTTGGTGACGCCGGATGCGCGCGCCGCGCTCGGCGCCGTATCCTCCTGGGTCTACCGCACCGAGGATAACCCGGCCACGCTGTTCGCAGTCACCGGTACGAACGGCAAGACCAGCGTCGTCTACCTCCTCTTCGGAATCCTGAACCAGCTCGGCGTCGTCTCCGGGCTCACCTCCACCGCTGAGCGCCGCATCGGCGACCTCGCTGTGACGAGTGCTCTGACCACACCGGAAGCCAGTGAACTGCACGCTCTGCTGGCCCGCATGAATGAATCCGAAGTGCGTGCGGTCGGCATTGAGGTGTCAGCGCAGGCCCTCAGCCGCTACCGGGTCGACGGGCTCGTCTTCGATATCGCAGCGTTCACCAACCTCAGTCACGATCACCTGGACGACTATGCGGCCATGGACGACTACTTCCAGGCAAAACTCGAGCTGTTCCAGCCCGACCGCTCGCGCCGTGGTGTCGTTACCGTCGACGCCGAATGGGGCCGCCGAATCGCCGACGAATGCCGCATTCCGGTGACGACCATCACCAACCGGGCTGACGTTGACGCCGACTGGCGCATGACCGTTGTGGGGGAGAGCGCCACCCACACCGATTTCGTGCTCGACGGTCCCGACGGCCGCCACCTGCAAACGCGCGTTCCGCTGCTGGGCTGGTACATGGCCGCCAACGCCGCGCTGGCCATCGTCATGCTCGTGGAGAGCGGGTTCGACCTTGGCGCGATCCAGCACACGCTGAACCGCGACGACGGCATTGTTGCGTTCATTCCCGGGCGCGCCGAGCGAATCTCCGGTGACCACGGCCCGCTCGTCTACATCGACTACGGTCACACCCCGGATGCATTCCTCAATACGCTCACGGCCCTGCGCAAATTCACCCCCGGCAAACTGATCATGCTGTTCGGCGCCGACGGCGATCGCGACACCACGAAACGCGCCGATATGGGCAGGATCGCCGCGCAATGCAGCGATATCGTGGTCGTGACAGACTTTCACCCGCGGTTTGAAGACGCTGCGAGCATCCGGGCCGTTCTGCTTGACGCAGGGCGCGAAGCCGTGCCAGACGGCGAGTTCTACGAGGTGGCCAACCCCCGTGCGGCATTCCGCATGGCGTTGTCACTGGCACACGAAGGAGACACCATTCTGTACGCCGGCCCAGGTCACGAGGACTACCACGAGGTACAAGGCGTGAAACTGCCCTACTCCGCCCGGGATGACTCCCGGCAGGCGTTGCGCGACGCGGGGTGGCTATAAATGATCGCCCTCTCCCTGGCCGATATCAGCCTGGCCGTCGACGGTGCGCTGCAGCTATCCGGTGCCTCGTCGTCCACTGACCTGATTGACGGATCGGTGCAGACCGACTCCCGCCTGGTCACGCCTGGTTCCATCTTCGTTGCCAAGCCCGGCGCCACGACCGACGGGCACCTGTTCGCGCCCGTCGCGGCCGCGCAGGGGGCGGCGTTGCTCATCGTTGAACGGCCACTCGATGTGTCGGTCACCCAGATCATCGTCGCCGACGCCGTCGCAGCGCTCGGTGCCCTGGCCGCAACTGTCGTCGCCCGGGTGCGTGCCGCCGGCTCACTCAAGGTCGTCGCCGTCACCGGTTCGAACGGAAAAACCACCACCAAAAACCTGCTGCGCAGCATGCTCGAACGGGTCGGTCCCACCGTCGCACCGCGCGGCTCCTTTAACAATCAGGTCGGCGCGCCGATGACGATGCTCGAGGTGACATTCGATACGCGGTTCCTCGTGATCGAGATGGGGGCCAGCAGCGAGGGCGCCATCGCGCACCTTGTACGTCTGGTCCGCCCCGACGTCGGCATCGTGCTCACGATCGGCCTCGCCCACGCCGGCGAGTTCGGCGACCTGGATGCCACCGTTCGGGCAAAATCCGAAATGGTGACCGACCTGCTCCACACGGATGTCGCCGTGCTCAACGCCGACGATCCCCGCGTGGCGCAGATGGCAGCGCTCACCCCGGCCCGCATCGTGCGCTTCGGCCAATACGGCCCCGTCTCCGGCGGCCAGGTCGACGTGCGCGCGAGCGACCTGCACTCCGGCCGCACCGGAACGACGTTCACCCTGCACCTCGCGAGTGGGGCGAGCGCCCGAGTCGTGTTCCCAGTGCTGGGTGAACACCACGTCATGAACGCCCTCGCCGCTGCCGCCGCTGCCGAGGTGCTCGGAGTCTCGCTCGGAGACGTTGTCGCCGCTTTGAACACCACGACCCGCGCCGAACGCTGGCGAATGGAAGTGCTCGGGGGCAAAGACGATGTCACCGTCATCAATGATGCATATAACGCCAGCCCTGACTCGATGACTGCAGCGCTCAAGACGCTCGCCCAGATCGGCACCCCAGGACGCCGCACCATTGCGGTGCTCGGCGAGATGGCCGAACTCGGTGAACTGGCCGGTGAGGAGCATGATCGCATAGGACTCCTCGCCGTGCGCCTGAACATCTCCCAGATGATCGTCGTGGGACCCGCAGCCCGGCGCATGCACATCAGTACCATCAACGAGGGATCCTGGGATGGAGAGTCGGCTTATGTCGACACACCGGACGAAGCCTTCGACCTGGTGCGCAACAGCGTGAATCCTGGGGACACTGTGCTCGTGAAGTCATCCAATTCCGCAGGACTACGATTTCTCGGCGATCGACTGGGAGACTTGTTCTCGTGAGAGTCCTACTGCTGTCCGGTGCGTTTTCGCTCGCGTTTACCCTGTTCCTGACGCCGCTGTTCATCCGACTGTTCAAGAAGTTCGGCTGGGGTCAGTTCATTCGCGACGACGGCCCCCAGAGTCACCATGCCAAGCGCGGCACCGCGACCATGGGTGGCATCATCATCATCCTGGGCGTGTTGATCAGCTATTTCACTGCCATGCTGATCGAGCAACGGCCGTTCACCCCGTCGCCGCTACTCGTATTGTTCATGATGGTCGGCTTGGGGCTCGTCGGATTTCTCGACGACTTTCTGAAGACCCGCAACCAGCGAAGTCTCGGGCTCGGCGGCTGGTCCAAGGTGCTGGGTCAGGTGATCGTCGCCGTATCCTTCGGCATTTTGTCGCTGCAATTCGTCGACCGCAACGGCCAGACGCCCGCTTCGACCAGTATCTCGTTCATTCGCGATCTGCCCATCGACTTCATGAAACTGGGCACCTTCATCGGCATCGGTGTCTTTCTGATCTGGATCTGCCTCATCGTCGCCGCGACTTCGAACGGTGTCAACGTCACCGACGGCCTCGATGGCCTCGCCACCGGGGCCCTTATCTTCGCCATCGGTTCCTTCGTCGTGATCGGCTTCTGGCAGTCCAACCAGAGCTGCTTCGGGGGAGCGGATGTGGCCGACCAGTACAAGTGCTACCTCGGGCCCGACTCGTTCGACCTGGCGATCGTCGCCGCGACCATCGTCGGCGGCCTGATCGGTTTCCTCTGGTGGAATACCTCGCCGGCGAAGATCTTTCTCGGCGACACCGGCTCGCTCGCCCTCGGTGGGGCCCTCGCCGCCCTCGCCATTCTCAGCCGCACCGAGCTGCTCCTCGTGCTCATCGGCGGGCTGTTCGTGATGGAAGCCGGGTCAGTGATCGTGCAGCGCGCCTACTTCAAAATCACCCACGGTAAACGCATTTTCCTGATGAGTCCGATCCACCACCATTTTGAGCTCAAGGGGTGGGCTGAAGTCACCGTTGTCGTGCGATTCTGGGTAATCGGCGGCCTACTCGTCGCCGCCGGCGTCGGGACGTTCTACCTCGAGTGGCTGTCGCGCTAGTGGGTGTTGACACGGGTACAGAGGGTCGCCGTGGCGCGAATGACCGACTGAACGGGCTCACCAGCTGGCACGCCGACTGGACCGGCCTGCGCGTTGCCGTGCTCGGGCTCGGCGTGACCGGTTTCGCCGCCGCCGACACCCTCGCCGAGCTGGGCGCCGACGTGCTGGTACTGGCATCACCCGGCCCCGACGAACGAATCGATCTGCTCACGGTTCTCGGCGTGCCTTTCGTGCAGGCTGACCTGCGCCAGGTGCCCACCGAACTTGCGGAGCAGCATCCCGAGGTGATCATCGTGTCGCCCGGCTTTCACCCGGACCATCCGCTGCTGCTGTGGGCGGCTGAACACCAGATACCGGTCTGGGGCGACATCGAACTGGCCTGGCGGCTGAGGGACAAGGTCGGCGCCCCCGCCGAGTGGATGCTCGTCACCGGCACCAACGGCAAGACCACCACCGTGCAGCTTACCGCCACCATGCTCGCTGCCCACGGCAGCAGAGTCGCCCCCTGCGGCAACATCGGTGTGCCCGTGCTCGACGCCATCCGCGACCCGCAGGGCTGGGATGTGCTCGTTGTCGAACTATCGAGCTACCAGCTGCATCACCTGCCGCACAGCGGTCCCGGCGCCCTCAGGCCCTGGGCGAGTCTCTGCCTCAACGTCGCGGACGATCATCTGGACTGGCACGGCTCGGCCGCGGCGTATCGAGCGGCCAAGGCGACCGTCTACCTGAATACCGCGGTCGCGTGTGTGTACAACACGGGCGATGCCGCGACCCTCGCCATGGTGCAGGAAGCCGAGGTGCAGGAGGGCGCCCGCGCGATCGGCTTCGGTCTGGATGTGCCCGGGCCGAGCGACCTGGGCATCGTGGACGGCATCGTCTGTGACCGGGCCTTTCTGGAAGACCGTTTCGATCGGGCCCTGGAGCTGACCACTGTGCAGCACCTCGTGGCGACCGGGCTCGGCGCCCCGCACGTCATCCTGGATGTACTCGCCGCTAGCGCCCTCGCGCGCTCGTTCGGCGTGCTGCCGGAGACCATCCATCGGGCACTCGAAACCTTTCACCTCGACGCTCACCGCATCGAGACCGTCGCCATCGGCGACGGTGTGGAATGGATCGACGATTCGAAGGCGACCAACCCGCATGCCGCCGATGCGTCCCTGGCCGCCTACGAATCGGTCGTCTGGCTGGTCGGTGGGCTGCTCAAAGGCGTTGACGTCGACGCCCTCGTGCACAAGCACGTCGGCCGACTGCGAGGAGCGATCATCATCGGCGTGGACCGGCTGGCATTACGGCAGGCATTCGCGCGACACGCCCCCGACCTGACCGTGTTCGAGATCGACGCGGACGACACTGAACAGGTGATGACCCGCGCGGTGAGGCTGGCCGCCGAACTCGCACGGGCCGGTGACACGGTGCTGCTCGCACCGGCGGCCGCATCAATGGATCAGTTCGAGAGCTATGCCGAACGCGGCCGGCTTTTCAATCAGGCAGTACACGACTTCTTGGGTAGGTGACGCGGATGGTACAGGTGCCCCGCAACCCCGCGCCGCGCGGCCGGCCGACCGCGCAGACCCAGCGCCCGGCGACCGCGCAGCGCAGCAGCACGGCGGCCTCGCGCCCGGCACCCCGTTCCACGCCGGCAGCCAGCGCAGCCGCCCGCCCCGCTGCGCGCCCGGCTGCCGGGCGCACTTCCCGCAGCGCGGCCGCTTCGCCCGCGCCGGAGCAACCGGAGCAACCGGAGCAACCGGAGCAGCCGGGAGGACCATCCGTTCGGATCAACCTTGGCCGTGTTTTCAAGGCTGAGGGCGGCAACTACTTCCTGCTGCTCGGGACCACCCTGTTCCTGGTCATATTCGGCCTCGTGATGGTGCTGTCATCGTCGTCGGTGGACTCCTTTTTAGCCGATATGGGATTCTTCGGCGGGCTGCTGCGTCAGGGAATGTTCGCACTGATCGGCATTCCGCTCATGCTCGTCGTCAGCCGGCTACCGCTCGGCTTCTGGCGACGCGTGGCCTGGCCGTCGATGCTGATCACCTGCTTTCTGCAGTTTCTCGTTGTAGCGACCGGCCTCGGCGTAGGCACGGGCGGCAACACCAACTGGCTGAACATCGGCGGCATTCAATTCCAGCCTTCTGAGGGCGTGAAGGTGGCCCTGGTCATCTGGCTGGGAATGATCCTCTCGCAGAAGCAGCACCAGCTCGACGACTGGAAGCACGTGTTCATTCCCGTGTTCGGCGTCGGTGGCGGCGCCGTGTTGCTCGTTATGATCGGCGGGGACCTCGGAACCGTCATGATCATGGCCAGCATTCTGTTCGGGGCGCTGTTCTTCGCCGGAGTCAAGTTGCGCCTGCTCGCCGTGCCGCTGCTGGTCGGCGTGTTCGGCGTCGTCGCCCTGGCCGTGGCGAGCCCCAACCGGATGACCCGGATCATGAGTTTTCTCAACGAGGGATGCACCGAGCTGGTCGGAGAGATCTCCAGCAGCTGCTGGCAGCCGCTGCACGGCACCTGGGCGCTGGCCAACGGCGGAATCTTCGGCGTTGGCCTCGGCAATTCCAAGGCCAAGTGGTCCTGGCTGCCGGCCGCCGACAACGACTACATCTTCGCCATCATCGGCGAAGAGCTCGGCCTGATCGGCTGCATCGTCGTGCTTTGCATGTTCATTCTGCTTGCCTTCGCCTTTCTCCGAATTATGCGCACGGCCACGACCGTGCAGGCGAAAGTCTCGACCGCTGCCGTCATGGTCTGGATCATCGGCCAGGCCTTTGTCAACATCGCCGTTGTGCTCGGAGTATTCCCGGTGTTGGGCGTGCCGCTTCCGTTGATTTCGGCCGGTGGCACCGCTCTGCTCACCACGCTTGTCGCGATCGGTATCGTGCTCTCCTTTGCGCGCGGTGACCGATCGAGCGAACCCACCGACGAGTTCCACGACAACGAGTCCATTGAGGTTGAAAGGGCATGACAACGTATCTTCTGGCCGGCGGCGGAACCGCCGGTCATGTCAACCCGCTGCTGGCCGTCGCCGACCGAATACGCGCCACCGAAACGGATGCCACGGTGCTCGTTCTCGGAACCGCTGAGGGCCTCGAGGCGCGCCTGGTTCCCGCGGCGGGCTACGAACTCATCGTCGTGCCCCGAGTGCCGTTTCCGCGCCGACCGAATCGGGCGGCTCTCAGCTTTCTACCGCGCTTCAACGCGGCCGTACGTGCGGTGGCCGACGTCATCCGTTCACGCCACGTTGACGTGGTCGTCGGCTTCGGGGGATACGTTTCCACACCGGCCTACCTCGCCGCCCGGCGAGCCGGGGTGCCGATCGTGATCCACGAGGCCAACGCCAAGCCGGGCCTCGCCAACAAACTCGGTGCGCGCCTGACCCGGCACGTCGGCGTCGCCTTCGCCGGCACCCCGATCCGGCACGCCCACTTCGTCGGGATGCCGCTCCGACCCGAAATTGAAGCACTCGACCGTGCAGGGTCCCGGCCCGAAGCCCTGACCTTCTTCTCGCTCGTGCCTGATCGGCCGGTCCTGATCGTCACCGGGGGGTCGCTCGGAGCGCGTCGGCTCAACGCCACGATGGTCGCCTCGGCGCCAGCCCTCGTGGCCGCCGGTTGGCAGGTGCTGCACATCACCGGAAGCGCGGCAGAGGTCGTCGACCCCGGCCTGCCGCACTACCATCTGGTCGGGTACTGTGACCGGATGGACCTCGCCCTCGCCGCGGCCGATTTCGCCGTGACCCGGGCCGGAGCGGCGACGGTCAGCGAGCTCTGTGCGCTGGGCATACCCGCCGTGTACGTGCCCTATCCGGTCGGCAACGGGGAGCAGCGCTTCAACGCGTCGCCGGTGATCGGAGCCGGCGGGGGACTGCTCATCGACGACGCCGACTTCGTGCCAAGCTGGGTTCAGGGCGAACTGGTTCCCCTGTTGGCGGACCAGGCGCGCCTCGAGTCGATGGCGAGGGGTGCGGCATCCGTCGGCGCACTCGACGGCACGGGGAGAATGCTCGATCTGGTTCACAGCGCACTCGCATCGCATACCAGTCCGCACGCGTAACCTAGTGCCCGCATCACCTGTTCAAGGATCTGCTGGCTTCAACTTATTCGCTTCAACTTATTGGCTTCAACCGGGAAGAGCGCACCACCGTGATCAAACCAGACCTCACCCTGACCATTCCGGACCACCTCGGAGTGGTGCACTTCGTGGGCATCGGTGGATCCGGCATGAGCGGCATCGCTCGCCTGTTTCTGAACCGCGGCTACACGGTCACCGGCTCCGACGCAAAGGAGTCGCCGAACGTGCAGGCACTGCGTGACCTCGGGGCTACCGTGTTCATCGGGCATGATGCGGCCAACGTCGGCGATGCCGACACCCTGGTCGTCACCGGGGCGCTCTGGCAAGACAACCCCGAGTATGTGCTCGCCAACGAACGAGGCCTCCCGGTGCTGCACAGAGCACAGGCCCTGGCCTGGCTCACTCGCGGGCACCGCCTCGTGGCGGTCGCGGGCGCGCACGGCAAGACCACCTCGACCGGCATGATCGTCACCGGCCTGCTCGGCCTGGGACAAGATCCCAGTTTCGTCAACGGCGGCGTGATCGAGTCAATCGGGGTCAGCTCAGCGAGCGGAGCCGACGACCTGTTCGTCGTCGAAGCCGACGAATCCGATGGCTCTTTCCTGTTGTATCCCGCCACGGTCGCCCTCGTCACGAACGTCGACCCCGACCACCTCGACCACTACGGTTCGCTCGAAGCGTTCGAGGCGGCATTCGTCGAGTTCAGCCGCAACGCGAGCGAGCTCGTCGTGATCTCCTCCGACGATGTCGGCGCCGTGCGGGTCACCGCGAATATCACCGCGATGCGCAGCGCAGAGGATGCCGCTTCCAGCGTCATCACCTTCGGCGAGCACCCCGATTCCACCGTGCGGGTGCACGCCATCACCACGACCGGACCGGTCAGTTTCAGCGTTGCCTGGCAGGGCCAGGACTACAGCGCCACCCTGCGCATTCCCGGCAAGCACAACGCCATCAATGCAGCCGGCGCCTTCGCCGTTCTCGTCGGCCTCGGCTTCGACCCCGCCGCGTCCCTCGACGCGATCGCCGGCTTCGGCGGCACCCAGCGCCGCTTTGAACTGCACGGTACGGTCGGCGGCGTCAGCGTCTACGACGACTATGCCCACCACCCGACCGAGGTCGCCGCAGCTCTGGCCGCGGCGCGCACAGTTGTCGGTGAGGGCCGCATCATTGCGGTGCACCAGCCGCACCTGTACAGCCGTACCCGTCTGTTTGCTCAGGAATTCGCCGAGACGCTCGAAACCTTCGCGGATCAGACCATCGTGCTCGGCGTCTACGGCGCCCGCGAAGACCCGGAGCCCGGCGTCACAGGGGCGCTGGTCTCCGAGCGGTTCCGCGACCCGTCTCACGTCGCTTATGTGCCCGACTGGCAGGATGCCGCCGACTACCTGGCCAGCATCGCGCGCGACGGCGACTTCGTCGTGACCCTCGGCTGCGGCGACGTCAATCGCATCGTGCCTCAGCTGCTCGCTTCGCTCGAAAAGGTACGCGGATGAGGCGGCGGTGAGGCGGCCCGCCAGCTTCGACCGCCCGGCCGAGCCGACACCAGAACCGGCTCGCGAGCCGAAGGCGGCTCGCGCCAAGCCGGCATCGGCGTCCACAAAAGAAACAGCACAGCAGGTATCGCCTCCGCAGCCCACCCCGAAACAACCCACGCGACAACAATCGAGTGCGAAGCAAACGGGGTCGGGGGGCACCCCGGCACAGCCGAGGCGGGACCGGGCTGGAGGTTCGGCCGCTCGGCCGGGATCGGCGAAGCCCTTCGACGCCTCCGACACGACGACGGAACCCATCGTTCTCGCCGGGGGAGTCGCGCCGCCTCAGGCAGTACCGGCTCAGGCAGCACCGGCTTCGGGGACGCTCCGCCCTCCGCGAGCACGGGCAGCAACGAGCGAGGAATCGTCGGACGGCACCGTGGGAGGTCGCGGGGCACGGTCGGTGCTGCGTGCGGCCCAGCGTGCCCGCAAGCGTTTTGAACGGGCCGAAGTACGGCGGTTCACCGGGCGTACCCGGCGGCGGCGCATCGCCTGGATTGTCGGTGGCGGCACCATCCTTCTTGTCTTCGGCCTCATCATCGGTGCCGCCTACTCACCACTGATGGCGTTGCGCACGATCGAGGTCGTCGGTACCAGCCGCATTCCCGCCGGTGATGTGTCGGCGGCGCTGGCCGACCAGCTCGGCACCCCGCTGCCGCTCATTGACACCGACGTGGTCAAGGATGAACTGTCGCAGTTCGTCCTCATTCAGAGCTATGTCACCGAGAGTCGACCGCCCGGCACGCTCGTGGTTCGCATTGTCGAGCGGGTTCCGGTGGGCGTTCTGGCCGGTCCGACGGGATTCGACCTGGTCGATGCCGCCGGCGTGATTGTCGAAACGAACCCGGAACGCGCCACGGGTTATCCACTCATTGATGCGCCGGACGGAATCGACAGTGCCGGGTTCAAGGCAGCCGCCGCTGTGCTCGCCGTGCTCCCCGCAAGCATCCGTACCCAGCTGGATACGGTGACCGCCGAGACAACGGACGACGTCACGCTGAGCCTGCTCGGTGGCGAACGCGTGCTCTGGGGCAGCCCGGAGCGTTCTGAGTACAAGGCCGTCGTTCTCGCCGCCCTGTTCATCGGTCACCCGGCCGGAACCGTCAACGAATACGACGTAACCTCACCCGACAGCGCCGTGTTGCGCTAGTTGGAAGCGGATTCGACGAGTTCTTCGCGACACGCGGGCGCGCCTCCCCATACACGCGCCGCGTCCGCATACTTTCTTAATCAGGAATTGCATACTCAGCATAACTTTAAACTTCGAGTAGAGGTTTAGGGTTCCACCCGGAGGCCGGACGTGTCAAACAATCAAAATTATCTAGCCGTCATCAAGGTTGTCGGCATCGGCGGTGGCGGCGTCAACGCCGTCAACCGCATGATCGAACTGGGCCTCCGCGGTGTCGAGTTCATCGCCATCAATACGGATGCCCAGGCTCTGCTCATGAGCGACGCCGACGTCAAGCTTGACGTCGGCCGCGACCTGACCCGCGGTCTCGGTGCCGGTGCTGACCCTGAGGTGGGTCGCCGCGCCGCCGAGGATCATGCCGAAGAGATCGAGGAGGCCCTCGCGGGGGCCGACATGGTCTTCGTCACCGCCGGTGAGGGTGGCGGTACCGGCACCGGTGGCGCCCCCGTCGTCGCTCGCATTGCGAAGTCGATCGGCGCCCTGACCATCGGTGTTGTCACCAAGCCGTTCGGCTTTGAGGGCAAGCGCCGTCAGGCCCAGGCCGAAACCGGTGTTGCCTCGCTCAAGAACGAGGTCGACACTCTCATCGTTGTTCCCAACGATCGCCTGCTCGAAATCAGCGACCGCGGCATCAGCATGCTTGAAGCGTTCGCGACTGCCGACCAGGTACTCCTCGCCGGTGTGCAGGGCATCACCGATCTGATCACCACCCCTGGACTGATCAACCTCGACTTCGCCGACGTCAAGTCGGTCATGCAGGGAGCCGGCTCAGCCCTCATGGGCATCGGTTCCGCCCGCGGCGCCGACCGTGCGATCAAAGCGGCCGAACTCGCCGTCGCGTCTCCGCTGCTCGAAGCAAGCATCGACGGTGCCCATGGCGTGCTCTTGTCGATCCAGGGCGGCTCCAATCTCGGCATCTTCGAGATCAACGACGCGGCCCGGCTCGTGCAGGAAGCAGTGCACCCCGAAGCCAACATCATCTTCGGTGCCGTCATTGACGACACCCTGGGCGACGAGGTGCGCGTCACCGTCATCGCCGCCGGCTTCGACGGTGGCGAGCCCGGTGCCAAGGCCGTCGAGGTGCGGCGCGCCGACCTCGTCGCTGCGGGGATTGCCGCCGGTGCCGGTTCAGCAACGGCAGGTGCAGCAGCATCAACCGGCGGCGCACCGGCTACCGAATCGGCCAACTACAGTGACGGCGAGCTCACGGCCTCCTCGGTGTGGGGAGCTTCGGAGTCGTCCAGCGGCGTGACCGTGGCCGACCCGGCCTTTGAAGAAGACGCCGACGACCTGGACATCCCCGACTTTCTCAAGTAAGTCGCCCGACGCCCGGTGGCAGACGCGACCACAGGTTTCGTCTGCCACCGGGCATCGGTAGGAAAGTCCAGGCCCCTACTGACACGCACGTAACGAACAGAGCAGCATTGAGCATGGCACTTTCCGACGCGGCACCCTCCGCAGGAGCACCGATCGATCTGGCCACCCGCCTGGCCGCCGTGCGCACCGGTGTCACCGATGCCGCCCGAGATGCCGATCGCGATCCTGCGGGTATCACGACGATCGTGGTCACCAAGTTTCACCCCCCGTCGCTGATCGAAGAGTTGTGCTCCCTCGGCGTGCGCAATGTGGGGGAGAATCGCCACCAGGAGGCGCAATCGAAAGCGGCGTTGCTCGCCGATCTCGACCTCACCTGGCATTTCGTCGGTCAGGTGCAGGGCAAGAAGGCGCGGCAGGTGCGTGCCTACGCCGACGTCATCCACTCGGTGGATCGTGAATCTCTCGTGACCGCCCTCGGGTCAGCGGAATCGAGTATTGACTGTTTCATTCAGGTGAATCTGACCGATGACGCTGCGCGCGGCGGCGTGGATCCACTGAAGCTGCCGGCGCTGGTCGAGCACGTTCTGGCCACGCCTGGCCTCGATCTGCTCGGCCTGATGGCTGTCGCTCCGCTCGGTGTGGAACCGCGACGGGCGTTCGCCCAGGTGCGCGAACTCAGCGAGGATATTCGCAGGCTGGCCCCGTTGTCCACCGCACTGTCGATGGGAATGAGCCAGGACTATGCTGCGGCCGTGCTCGAAGGGGCGACACACCTAAGAATTGGTACGGCAATCACCGGCAATCGCCCGGTGCTCAGTTAATCTCGAAGTAGTAAACCAACACGGAGGTCGACATGTCCAACCCGCTCAAGAAAACCATGGTCTACCTGGGTCTGGCAGACGAAGAGCTGGAGTACCAGGCGCCCGCCGGTGCCCAGGGTGCTGCCAATAACGGAGCCACGAATCAGGGCGGCACCAATCATGTGAGTGCCGTTCCGGCACGCGGGCATGACAACGCGCCGCACGGCAATGCCGCACATTCCAACGCGGCCCAAAACTCTGCCGGTCGCGCACCGGTGACCCCCCTGCGAACGACTTCGACTCCCCAGAATGTGGCTGCGTCTGACATGAATGAAATCCTCACCGTCCACCCGCATGCGTACAAGGACGCTCAGGTCATCGCCGAGTCCTTCCGTGAAGGCATTCCGGTCATCATCAACCTGTCGCAGATGAGCGACGGTGACGCTCGTCGTCTCATCGACTTCGCGAGCGGCCTGTCGCAGGGCCTGTACGGCAAGATCGAGCGCGTCACCGCCAAGGTCTTCCTGCTCTCCCCGTCCCATGTCGTCGTCTCCGGTGACAGTACCGCTGACGAGGGCGCTGAGGACAGCTCCTTCTTCGCGCAAGGCTAGACTGAAGTGTGACTGGTATACCGATCCTGGGGAATCTTCTCTATTTCCTATTCTTTATGTACTTCCTTGTGCTCTGGGGTCGATTCATCATTGACCTCGTGCGTGGTGTTAACCGGGCCTGGCGCCCACAGGGATTCCTCCTCGTGCTCGTCGAGCTCGTCTACACGCTGACCGATCCGCCGGTACGTTTTTTCCGTCGTCTGGTCCCGCCGCTTCGCATCGGGCCGATCGCCTTGGATTTCGGCTTCACTCTGACGATGCTGTGCTGCATCGTCGGCATGTCTCTGGCAGGCGTACTGTAATCGTCCGACTGGGGCATGTATCCTTATCGGACAAGTGGTTCGCCGCGAGCCCGTACTCGCTTGTGGGCAGCCTGTAGCCAATCAAATGCTTGGGCCAAATCTCGGCTCAGGTCAGTCAAATGTTCGCAATTATTTTAAGTTTTGAGGGTGAAAAGCCATGGCGCTAACTCCGGAAGATGTAGTCAACAAAAGGTTTCAGTCGACCAAGTTCCGTGAGGGATACGACCAGGACGAGGTCGATGACTTTCTCGACGAGGTCGTCGTCGAGCTGCGTCGCCTGACCAAGGAGAACGAGGAACTGCGCGGCCAGGGCGGCTCCGATGGCACCCCCGCAGTCGAGTCGGCTCCGGTCGCTGCTGCTGCTGCCGTCGCTGCCGAGCCGGTTGTCGCTGAACCCGTCGTCGCCGAGCCGGTTGCCGCAGCTCCGGTTGCCGCCGTCGCGCCGGTCGACGAGACGGCCGGTACGACCAACCTCCTGCAGCTGGCCCGCCGCCTGCACGAAGAGCACGTCAAGGAAGGCGCCGAGAAGCGCGACGCCCTCATCGCCGAAGGCCATGCCACTGCGGCGCGCGTGATCGCTGAGGCCGAGACCCAGCAGCGTGTGCAGCTGCAGAAGCTTGACAAGGAGCGTTCCACGCTCGAGGGCAAGATCGATGAGCTGCGCACCTTTGAGCGCGAGTACCGCCTGAAGCTCAAGAGCTACATCGAGGGTCAGCTCCACGACCTCGATGCAAGTTCGGTTGACGCTACGAGCGACGCCGGCACCGCGCCGAAGCCCAGCTTCCAGGGCTTTGGAGCCTAGGGCACGAACGAAGAAGCGTTCGCGAGCGCTTATCGTTCTAGCCCTCGTCGCGCTGGGCATTTATGCCCTCGATCAATTCAGTAAGTACCTCGTTGTCGCTTCGATGACCGAGGGCTCCGTGCTTCGGGTTCTGAACAATGTGCTGCAACTGCACTTTGTTCGGAACCCGGGCGCGGCGTTCTCCTTGGCGAGCGGATCCACCTGGATCTTCTCGATCATTGCCGGAGCCGTCGTGGTGTTCATCATCTGGTTCGCCCGCCGCATCCAGTCCGGGGCCTGGGGACTTGTCTTCGGGTTGCTGCTCGGGGGCGTGCTCGGAAACCTGACCGATCGTCTGGTGCGTGAACCGGGCTTCGGGGTAGGTCACGTCGTTGACTTCATCTCGACTCCCTGGCTGTTGCCGGCGATCTACAACGTCGCCGACATGGCCATCGTGACGAGCATGGCCATTTTCATGATCCTGACCATCCGCGGTGTCGGCCTCGATGGCAACAAGGTCGTGGCGGTCAGCAAAACTGCCACAGTGCCCGTCGCCCCGCCCCCTGATCAAACGGATGCTGTGACCCCCGATACAACGAACCGCGACCGACCAAGCCCCTCGACCGAGGCGCTCCCGTGACCGGTTCCCACGACGTGGCCGGCCGGCCGGAACGGCGGGCGCTTCCGCTGCCGGACGGTTTGGAAGGCGTGCGCGTTGATGCCGGGCTGGCCAAGCTGTTCGGCTTCTCGCGCAACTTCGCTGCGGAGGTCTCAGAGGCGGGGGGCGTCATAATCGACGGCACCGTCGTCGGCAAGTCCGACCGCTTGCGGGCCGGGAGCTGGATCGAAGTCACCTGGCAGCCCAAGCAGCCGGTGCGCATCATCCCCATCGCCGTTCCCGACCTCACCGTTGTGCATGACGACGAAAGCATTGTCGTCATCAACAAACCGGCCGGCGTAGCCGCCCACCCGAGCGTCGGCTGGACCGGCCCCACCGTTCCCGGCGCCCTCGCGGCGGCGGGTTACCGCATCGCGACGTCTGGCGCGGCCGAACGAGCGGGCATCGTGCACCGGCTCGACGTCGGCACGAGTGGTCTCATGGTTGTGGCCAAGTCGGAGACGGCCTATGTCGCTCTCAAGAGGGCGTTCAAAGACCGCGAGGTGGAGAAGATCTACCACACGGTTGTGCAGGGCCACCCCGACCCGCTCACCGGCACCATTGATGCGCCGATCGGCCGCCACCCGAGGTCGGACTGGAAGTTCGCGGTCATGGCCGACGGCAAGCACTCGATCACCCACTACGAGACTCTGGAGGCGTTTCCCTCTGCCTCGCTGCTCGAGGTTCACCTGGAGACCGGGCGCACCCACCAGATTCGCGTGCACATGACGGCCCAACGGCATCCGTGTGTCGGAGATGCCATGTACGGCGCCGATCCGTCGATCACCACCCGGCTCGGATTGAAACGCCAGTGGCTACACGCCAAGCAGCTGGCCTTCACGCACCCGGACAGCCATGAGTGGGTCACCTATAACGCCGACTACCCGTTCGATCTCACGCACGCCCTCGGGGTGCTGCGAGGAGACTGAGTCGGCGACTCGCTTACACATTCGTTTCATCAACTCGTCGGAGTCATTGTGAGTAACCCGGTTAGTGCCACCGATTCGTTCGTACACCTGCACGTGCACAGCGAATATTCCATGCTCGACGGTGCGGCCCGGGTGAAACCTCTGATCAAGGCCGCCGTTGACGAGGGGATGCCTGCAGTCGCGGTGACCGACCACGGCAACGTGTTCGGTGCCTTCGACTTCTGGAAGAGCGCGACCGACGCCGGCATCAAGCCGATCATCGGTACCGAGGCGTACATCACCCCCGGCACCGACCGCCGCGACAAGACCCGGGTGCGGTGGGGCACGAGTGGCCAAAACCGGGACGACGTCGGTGGTGCCGGCTCGTACACCCACATGACCCTGCTCTCCGAGAACACCGCGGGGATGCACAACCTGTTCCGGTTGTCATCGAAGGCGAGCCTCGAGGGCTACTACTTCAAACCTCGCATGGACCGCGAGCTGCTCAGCCAGTACTCGAAGGGCCTGATCGGCACGACCGGCTGCGTCGGTGGCGAAGTACAGACCCGCCTGCGCCTGGGCCAATACGAGGAAGCCAAGAAGGCCGCCGGTGACTTTCAGGACATTTTCGGGAAGGAGAACTTCTTCTGCGAGATCATGGACCACGGCATCGATATCGAACGCCGCACCATGACCGATCTGCTTCAACTCGCCAAAGAGCTCGACCTGCCCCTGCTGGCGACCAACGACCTGCACTACACACACGCCCATGACGCGACGGCCCACGCCGCACTGCTGTGCGTGCAGTCGGCATCAACCCTCGACGACCCCAACCGGTTCAAGTTCGACTCCAACGAGTTCTACCTCAAGAGTGCAGCGCAAATGCGGCATCTGTTCCGTGACCACCCGGAATCCTGCGACAATACGCTGCTCATCGCCGAGCGCTGCGAGGTGGAGTTCAACACCAAAGCCAACTACATGCCGCGCTTTCCCTGCCCAGAGGGGGAGAACGAGGAGAGCTGGTTCATCAAGGAGAACGAGGTCGGGCTGGCCAAACGCTACCCGCAGGGCATCCCGGACGACGTACGCAAGCGCGCCGACTACGAAATCGGCATCATCGTGCAGATGGGATTCCCCGGCTACTTCCTCGTCGTCGCAGACTTCATCATGTGGTCCAGGCAGCAGGGCATTCGAGTCGGTCCCGGCCGTGGTTCCGGCGCCGGCTCGATGGTCGCGTACGCGATGGGAATCACCGACCTCGACCCGCTCGTCCACGGGCTCATTTTTGAACGGTTCCTCAATCCTGACCGCGTCTCCATGCCCGACTTCGACGTCGACTTCGACGAGCGTCGTCGTGGTGAGGTCATCAAGTACGTCACGGAGAAGTACGGCGAGGAGCGTGTCGCCCAGATCGTCACCTACGGCACGATCAAGGCCAAACAGGCCCTGAAGGATGCTTCGCGTGTGCTCGGTTTTCCCTTCGGAATGGGCGACAAGCTCACCAAGGCCATGCCGCCGGCGATCATGGGCAAGGACGTGCCCCTCACCGGCATGTTCGACAAAGACCACGCGCGCTACCGGGAAGCAGCGGACTTCCGTGCGGTGATCGAGAGTGACCCCGAAGCTCGCACCGTTTTCGATACCGCCCTCGGCCTGGAAAACCTCAAGCGTCAGTGGGGGGTCCACGCAGCCGGCGTCATCATGTCGAGCGACCCGCTCATCGACATTATTCCGATCATGAAGCGTGAAGCGGATGGCCAGGTCGTCACTCAATTCGACTACCCGGCCTCCGAAGCGCTCGGACTGATCAAGATGGACTTCCTGGGGTTGCGCAACCTCACCATCATCGACGACACCCTCGACAACATCGCGGTGAACCGCGGCCACCGGCCCGTGCTCGAGGATCTCGGCCTCGAGGACCCCGCTGCGTATGAACTGTTGGCTCGGGGGGATACTCTCGGCGTTTTCCAGCTCGACGGCGGGCCCATGCGCTCCCTGCTGCGGCTGATGAAACCCGACAACTTCGAAGACATTTCGGCCGTCATCGCCCTCTACCGCCCCGGGCCCATGGGCGCCAACTCTCACACCAACTATGCGCTGCGCAAGACCGGCCAGCAGGAGATCATTCCGATTCACGCGGAACTCGAAGAGCCGCTGAAAGACGTGATCGGCAACACCTACGGCCTCATCGTGTATCAGGAACAGGTCATGTCGATCGCCCAGAAGCTCGCCGGGTTCTCCCTCGGTGAAGCTGACCTGCTTCGCCGGGCGATGGGCAAGAAGAAGAAGTCAGAGTTGGACAAGCAGTTCGAAGGCTTCTCGCAGGGCATGAAAGACAACGGCTACTCGATGGATGCCGTCACCACAGTCTGGAACATCCTGCTGCCGTTCTCCGACTACGCCTTCAACAAGGCGCACTCCGCCGCGTACGGGGTGCTGTCCTACTGGACGGCGTACCTCAAGGCCGTCTACCCGGCCGAGTACATGGCGGCTCTGCTGACCAGCGTCGGCGATTCCCGCGACAAGCTCGCCCTCTACCTGAACGAGTGTCGCCGCATGGGGATTCAGGTGCTGGCCCCTGACGTGAACGAGTCGATCGGTTTCTTCGCGGCTGTGGGCACCGATATCCGTTTCGGTCTCGGCGCGGTGCGCAACGTCGGGTTCAACGTGGTCGAGGCCATTCGCGGCGCCCGCGAGGACAAGGGACGCTTCGAGTCATTCCATGACTTCCTGCGCAAGGTGCCGCTGCCGGTCGCCAACAAGCGCACGATCGAATCGCTGGTCAAGGCCGGAGCTTTCGACTCGCTCGGCGCGACCCGGCGCGGCATGGTCGAAATTCATGAATCAGCTGTGGAATCCGCCGTCAAGATCAAGCGGGAAGAGAGCAACGGCAATATCGGGTTCGACTTCGACAGCCTGTTCGACGAACCTCAGGACACAGAACAAGTACCGGAACGGCCCGAGTGGAACAAGAAAGAGAAGCTCGCCTACGAACGTGACATGCTCGGGCTCTATGTCTCCGACCATCCACTCGCGGGTCTGGAGATTCCGCTTGCCAAGCATGCCAGCACCACGATCGCCGACCTGATCGCCTCTGACTCGACCGAGGACGGCGAGACGGTGACCGTCGCCGGCCTGATCACGAGCGTGCAACACCGCGTCGCCAAGAAATCGGGCAACCAGTACGGCATGATCCAGGTCGAAGACTTCGGCGGTGAGATCACCGCGATGTTCATGGGCAAGGCCTACCTCGAGTTCGCACCCGAACTGATCAGCGATTCGGTCGTTGTCGTGCGCGGTCGGGTCAGCCTGCGCGACGACGGTATGAACCTGCACGCCTTCAGCGTTTTCCAGCCCGAACTCGGCCAGGGCGCCGACCAGAGCACGGTCTCGATCTCGGTGAGTGAATCTCGAGCGACCACCGACACCGTGCGTGCGCTCGGCGAGATCCTCAAACGTCACGCCGGGGACGCCGAGGTGCGGCTGAAACTGGTCAAGGGTGACGTGGCGCGGGTGTTCGAACTCCCGCACCGGGTGAAGGTAAGCGCCGACCTCTTCGGCGAACTCAAGAGCATCCTCGGCCCGAACTGCCTGACCTGATCCGGAGCACGGTCAGGATGCCCACCTATGCTGGGAGCATGCACACGCCAGAGCCGATCTATTCGACCGCTATCGGCGCTGGCCGTGCCCTGTTCGGTCTGCTCCGGGTGCGCCCCACTACTGCCGGGATGGAGCAGCTGCCGAGCACCGGCGGCGCCGTACTGGCGATCACCCATTTCGGCTATCTGGACTTCGCCCTCGTCGAGTGGATCACCTGGTTGCACAACCGCCGGCACATCCGCTTTATGGCCAAGAAGGGCGCTTTCGATCAGCCGCTGGTCGGACGCCTGCTGCGGGGCATGAAACATATCTCGGTCGACATGGAGAGCGGGGGTGAGGCCTACGGCCAGGCCGTGACGGCCCTGCGCTCTGGCGACCTGCTCGGTGTCTTTCCCGAGGGCGGCGTCAACGCATCGTTCACGGTGCGTGAACTGAAAACAGGTGCGGTGCGCATGGCGCAAGCCTCGAACGTGCCGATCATTCCGGTCGCCGTCTGGGGCGGGCATCGGCTGATGACCAAGAACCACCGGCCGACGCTGCGGGAGAGGCTCCACATTCCGGTCAGTATTCGCTTTGGAGAGCCGTTTCACGCGAATGCCGACGCGGACGTTGCGGTATCGACTATGCGACTGCACGACACCCTGCAGGCGCTCGTCGACACCGTGCAGGCGGACTACCCGGTGGCCGGTGCCGGCCAGTGGTGGCAGCCCGCTCACCTCGGCGGAACCGCACCGACTCCCGAGCAAGCCGCCGTGGCCGAGGCCGAGCGTCGTCGCCGCAAAGCAGCCGAAAAAGGGCAGCGCACCTAAAACAGCAAGCGCACCTAAAACAGCAAGTTAGACGGCGGCCCCCGGTACTCGGTAGGTGCGCTCGTGGTACAGGAGGGCTTCGTCGTCGGTTCCCATCCCGCCTCCTTCGATTTGCACGACCACGACGGCATTGTTGTGCACCGACACCCGTTCGACGATGCGCCCGACCATCCAACTGGTCACGCCGGTCAGCACCGGGAGTCCGTACGGTCCCGGGCGCCAATGATCGCCGACGAAGCGTTCGGCGTGCGGCCCGGCCAGTTTCTCAGCGACCATACGGTTGTGGGCACCCAGCATATGAATGACCACACGTTCCCCGACGGCGATGGCGGCCCAGGAGCTGGCCGACC
>Ga0307487_1000751_pt1 | contig 24558 bp, 18 predicted proteins | sample CBIW12metaG_FD_203665 | JGI IMG/M metagenome (GOLD analysis project Ga0307487, IMG submission 203665) | Sea-ice brine microbial communities from Beaufort Sea near Barrow, Alaska, United States - CBIW 1.2 | ecosystem: Environmental > Aquatic > Marine > Coastal | place: USA: Alaska | collected... | reverse complement strand
AATCGCCCCTGCAGGATCAAATTAGCCGGTTTGTAAAACAAATGGCCCTTTGGGGTTTTGTGATTTTTCTCATTATTTGGGGTATTAGTTTTTACAATTCAAATAATCTGTTGGATAGTTTATTGAAGGGGCTAACCATTGCAATGTCTGTTCTCCCGGAAGAAATCCCGGTTGCCTTTGCCACCTTTATGGCATTGGGGGCCTACCGCCTGATGAAATTGGGAATAATTGTAAAACAAACACAAACCATTGAAACTTTGGGTGCGACTACCATTTTATGTACAGATAAAACAGGAACCATCACTCAAAACAAAATGGAACTTTTTAAAATTTACAGTTTTAAGTTGAAATCCATAGAAGAGAAAAAAAGCTGGAACTCACCGGAATTTATTCATATTATTTCTACTGCTATGTGGGCCAGTGAGAGTGTGCCTTTTGATCCCATGGAAAAAGCCTTGCACAAGATTTATGAAAAAGTTGTAGAAAAAGATGAGCGCCTTGATTATAAAATGATCCATGAGTATCCGTTAGCCGGGAAACCGCCTATGATGACCCACATTTTTTTAAATGAAGAGGGAGACCGGATCATCGCGGTAAAAGGTGCTCCTGAAGCAATTATAGAACATTCCAATTTGACTTCTGAAGAAAAAAAAGAGGCCCAAAAAATCGTATCTCAGCTTGCAGGCGAAGGTTTACGGGTATTGGGAGTAGGGCTGTCCAAATTTGAGGGAGAGAACTTCCCGGAAAATCAGGAAGAATTTAAATTCAAATTTTTGGGATTGCTCGGGTTTTATGATCCTCCCAAGGAAAACATCAGTACGACTTTCAATCAACTTTATGAGGCCGGAATAAAGATTAAAATTATAACCGGAGATAACGCATTAACAACCTTGTCCATTGCTGATCAGATAGATTTTAAAGATGGGGATATGTCCATGACAGGAGAGGAATTAATGCGGCTCTCTGATGATGAATTTAACCAAAAAGTGATGCATACCAATATATTTACAAGGGTTTTTCCGGAGGTAAAACTTAAAATCATCAATAGTCTTAAAAGCCAGGGAGAAATAGTTGGTATGACAGGAGATGGCGTAAATGATGCTCCGGCACTTAAGGCTTCTAATATTGGAATTGCAATGGGGAAAAGAGGTTCGGATATTGCAAAGGAAGCATCTTCATTAATATTGTCTGATGACGATTTCGGGAAGATGGTAGACGGGGTCGCGATGGGGAGAAAAATTTATTTCAATCTTAAAAAGGCCATTCAGTATGTAATTTCCATTCACATTCCCATTATTTTAACCGTTGCGCTCCCTGTAATTTTAGGATGGATATATCCGGTAATATTCTCTCCCATACATGTTATTTTTTTGGAATTGATAATGGGCCCAACCTGTTCCATTATATACGAAAATGAACCTTTGGAAAAGAGCAGTATGCAAAAACCTCCACGGGAAATAAAAGAAACCTTTTTACGATGGAAGGAGTTGTCAATAAGTATTATCCAAGGCTTAATAATTACTTTAGGATGTCTATTTATATATCAATATTCAGTTCAAAACAATTATGGGGAAGCACTTACCAGAACTATGGTTTTCAGCACTCTTATTATTGCAAATATTTTTTTAACCCTGGTAAACAGGTCATTTTACTTCTCGGTATGGAGTAGCTTTAAATATAAAAACCCGCTGATTTGGATGATAATCCTTATTAGTTTCTTACTGTTATTATTAATGATCTATCAACCCGATCTAGCGGCATTTTTTAAATTACAAATGTTATCTGTTTTCCAAATCTTCGCTGCCGCGGGAGTTGGTTTTTGCTGTGTTATTTGGTTTGAGGTTTACAAGTATGTCCTAAGGTTAAAATCAGTATAAAATAATTTTCAGTACCCCATTGCAAGAATTATAAGGAGTTGGAAATATTCAAATTTGTTTAAAATTTAATTTCCAGTAATAATAGCATCAGAGGAAGGAATGTGCCTTCAAAATCATGGGCTTTTAAAACCTAATTTGGTCCTTATCAGGGGGACTTCCCATTTTATCATTTCTTTTAAAAATTCATCTATTTTTTCAATAATCAATTTTTCATTAATTTCATTGGGATCATAAATACCCAATTCCACCATATCATTATCGAAAGAAGCCATGTTTTCAAGTGCCAGAAACAACACCAAAATTTCAATATCCCCATTGTACATTTGTGAAAACACCAGAGATCCACCCTGAAGAAATTGATAGGTAGGAATTTTATTGGTTTGTCCAATAAGATCCCTTGGAAAGGAATCAAAGGTAATATTGACGGCTTCATTGGTATGGATCCAGTTTAATTCCTGAACCCGCCACCCAATTTTATAAGTTTCTTCAGCACTTTTTAAAATTTTGACAATCAAAATTTTGATTTCCATATTCCATAGGATCCTTTTTTGAACCACGGTTTTAATGGAATTTTCATATTCGTTAACACGCTTTTCAAGATGGTCAATATTCATCCTTGTTGGGTTTTATTCTGAACAGATCCGGATTGCTCAGGAGATTTCATTGAAACTCAATAATGGTAATTTGAGTGAAGATTGCAAACGTTTTACTAAATCCCGATGTAATAAATAGTTAATTTCGGGTTTGTGTTTGCGTTCCATCATAGCCACCATATCTGCTTCAGATTCATCTATGGACAACTTCAGGGTTTCAAAGATATCTTCGGAAAAAATAGTTTCAATTTCAATGTTCGGGTAATTAACTTTTTCTGATAAAGATTTCCTGAACCACTCCAAAAGGTTTTTATTCATCAAATTATCCTCTTTACTTACATGTATAATAATAATTTTAGAATTGAGTGGATTTACTATTTTCACCAATTCACCAATATTGTAAATATCTTTTAGTTGTAAATCACTTGTATACAATATTTTTTCAAGTTTTTTGAATACAAAACCTGTGGGTACTATCAAAAGGGGAAAAGGCGAAATTGCTATCATTTCGGTGGTTGTACTGCCCAGGAATAATCCCTTTAAATTTCCTGTTCCACAAGCGCCCATTACGAGCATGCACACATTAATGTCCCTTACAAAACGCAGGATTTCATGGCTCACATCAGTTCCCTTAACTGCTGCTGCAGAGAAACTTAAAGGGTCAAAATCCTGTTTTAGGTGTAAGCTGCAAAAATCCTGAATGCGGTTTTTATGATGTTGAACAATTAGTTTTTCTTCAGAGATCAATTCAATTTCCGGTTTAGGTTGCTCTTTAAAAATGTGAAGAACAATTACATCGGCTTGCAATAATTTGCTAAGGGCATAGGTATATTTTAAGGCGGAAACCGAATTGTCTGAATAATCGGTAGTATAAATAATTTTTTTCATCGGTAGATTTTAACGCTTTTTAAAAGTTAGGACTTATCCCGTATTAATAGGCGGTAATTGATATTTTTGTGATGTTTTTGCCTTGAAATATTGATTTGCCTTTTTATTTTGGTATTAATTCCCATCTAAAGTTAAAACCTGCAGATAAATAAAAGAATGATATTTCTCAGATTCCGGCGGAATATATTAATTAAGTTTTCTCCGCACAGTCCGCTTGTTTTTCTTTTTGTCGCTCTAATCTTTTGAAATAGCCCCTAAACAAAAAACTTTGTTTTAGGGCATCCATAATTTCATTGAATTTTGCAGTGGCATCCTCGCTATTTTGAATGGTGGAATCCAGATTTTTAACAAAAGTTGTATCGTTTAACACAAAATTCAAGGGACCCTGGCTGGTCTTCAAATCTGCCGAAAATTGGTTCAAATTCGAAGTCATTGAATCGATATCCTGAGCGGCCTGTTCCAGGCTCACAAAGACCCCCCTCATATTATTCGCTGAAGTTGTATCACTTAATAAAACTCCTGCAACACCTTCCTTTAAGTTGACATCGTCTAAAATCTCATTGAGCCTGTTGATAGCTCTGTTGGCATTTTTGCTGGTTTGTTCTAAATTGGAAAATGTTTGTTTAATATTCCCCTCCAATTTATCATCTTTTAGCAAAGATCCTATCACCCCTTCGCCATTATTAATTGCATTGGTTATTTTAAGCAAATCCTCAGTGAGCAAGGCTGCATTTCTATTGGTGATCCTGAGGGTATTAAGCATCTGTGCAGTGGGAATCCTGCTTATTGATTGGATGGTATCCCCTGGTTTTATAATCTCGTCAGAAGGTTCTTTCCCGGGAAGTATATCCACGATCATACTTCCCACCAACCCATCAGAACTTATGGAGGCAATGGAATTTTTTTTGATAAGGTGAACTGTATTTTTATCAATAAACATATCCACAACAATAGCGGTATCGGTAAGTATTTTAATTCCTCTTACTGTTCCAACATTTACACCGGATAATCGCACATTATTTCCTAATTGAAGACCGTTCACATTTTTAAACACCGAACTTATTTTTGAAGTATTCTGAAACAAGTCTTTTTTACTTCCAATAAAATAGACGGTCAAAACTAAAAGGATGCTTCCTATAATAACAAATATTCCCAGCTTAATATTTTGTGAAGTATCTTTTTTCATAACAATTTATTTAAAAAAGGCCTGAACTTTTGGATCTTTAGAGGCCTGTATTTCCTCAAAAGTTCCCTCGACGTAATCAACCCCATTCAACAATAATATCATCCTATTTGAAACTACCCTTGCACAGTCAACATCATGAGTGATGATCAGCGAGGAGGTTTTATATTTTTCCTGGATGTGCTCCATCAGCAAAATAATTTCTTTAGATGTAATAGGGTCTAAACCGGTTGTAGGCTCATCATAAATAATTATTTTGGGCTTGAGGATCAATGCCCTTGCCAATGCCACCCGCCGCTGCATTCCTCCAGAAAGCTCTTCCGGCATTAGTTCTATGGCTTTAGCAAGGCCAACACTTTCTAAAGCTTCCATCACCAGGGCATCGGCATTCTCAATTACAACCTTATTTGTATGCCGTCGCATTGGGAACTCCAGGTTTTCGCGCACGGTCATAGAATCATATAAGGCGCTGCCCTGAAATAAAAATCCTATTTCTGCTCTTAATTCGTCCATTTCCTGTTGAGTTAATTTTGAAATGTCTTTACCCAGGATTTTAATGCTGCCGCTATCAGGTTCCAAAAGGCGCACCAAACATTTTATCATCACCGATTTTCCTGAACCGGATTTCCCCATTAACACTAAATTCTCACCTTCAAACAATTTCAGGTTAAAGCCATTTAACACCTTTAATTTCCCAAAACTTTTATAGAGATTTTTTATCTCAATTACGGGCTTTCCCTTTTTATCAGTTGAACTGTTTTGTTGTGCATTCATTTTATCAATAAAAAATATCAGTGACAAAAACCGCAATAAAATCTATAATAAATAATAACATTGAGGTAAAAACAACCGCCGAATTTGAAGCTTTTCCAACCCCTGCAGTCCCTTTTTTACTGTTATAACCCTTAAAACAGCCTACCAGCCCAATAGCAAACCCAAAAAAAAAGGTTTTGATCGTGGCCGGAAAAAAATCACTGAATTCCAAAGCTTCAAAAACCTCATTAAAATATAGCAAATAGGAAACGTTCCCTTTTATATTTTCAATTAATGCAGAACCGATCAAAGCGATAAAATCCCCTAAAATAACAAGAATGGGGAGCATTAAAGTTGTAGCCAGTATCCTGGTAACCACTAAAAATTTGAATGGGTTCGTTCCTGAAACTTCCATCGCATCAATTTGTTCGGTTACCCGCATTGACCCAAGCTCTGCACCAATACCGGAACCTATTCGACCTGCGCAAATTAAGGCGATCATCACCGGGCCAATTTCACGGACAATTGATATACTTATCATAGAAGGCATCCAGGCCACGGCGCCAAATTCCAATAGGGTAGGGCGGGTTTGTATCGTAAATACCAGGCCGAGGATAAATCCGGTAACCCCTACCAACAATAAAGATTTATTGCCCATATAATAACACTGCCTTAAAAATTCCCTGAACTCAAAAGGAGGGGATAGGACTTCCCTGAAATATCTGCCGGCAAAATAAGTCAACTCACCTATTTCAGCAAAAAAAGCACTTATATTTTCCCTGAAAGGGGGAGACTTTTCCATAGGTTATGTATTTAATCTTGCCATCTAAAGTTAGCAGAGATTAAAGTTAGGAAAAATGATATATGTCAGGGTTTTGAAATGAGGAGTTACTTATTTTAACATAAAACAGCATATTTCATGTTAAAAAAGTTGATGTAATTAGAATGGTATTTGATTTTTTTTGTATAATTTTTTTCTTGTTAATAAAGAGATAGCCTAAATTATATATAAAATTGAAGAAAAGGTTTTCTGAATCTTAAATCAATTTTTAAGTCATTGTGAATACAGCTTTTGAAGAGTTAAAAGCTATATTTTAAAAAAAATTCAAATTTATAACATTGAAACTGAAAGACACTTAATGCGCTTATCAGTCTCAATGCTTTTAAATTTGTAATGAATACAGACGTAAAGTTTTTTTGCTTAACTTTTTAAAACGTGTAATACAAGAACAGGGACCTGGGGTTTGTGACCTATTTCCTTTACCAGGGATTTTGAAAAAATACTACTGAAAAATCCATGTTTTTTATTGACTAAAGCAAGCATTCCGCTTCCCCTGCTTTCAATAAATGAATGGATACCTTCTGCAACCTTTATGTTTGTCAAAGTGTGAAAGGTGTATACTACTTCTTTTAAATGATCACTTAATACTTTTTTATTATCCTCTTGGTCCGAAGTTAATTTATCAGATTCCTGAACATATAATACCCTAACGGCAGCCTTACTTCGCTTGGCTATATCTACAAGATAATCCAGTTCTTGATGGTTGTACAAGGTTTTAAAATTTGTGGCAAAAACAACTTCATTATTGACTTTATCTTCAAAATTGATATCCGGAGGTAAAACCAATACTGGACAATTCTGGACCTTTTCAATAACATCTACTGCATTGCTTCCGTATAAAGTGGCTTCAGGATTATTTTCTCCTTTGGTACCCATGATAAGAAATTCAATCCTCTTCTCTTTAACTGTTTCGAGAACAGCATCAATGACTTTATTATATTCAGAAATTATTTCGAAATGGTGATTTGAAGTATCATTTCTCATATTGATTCCCTCCAAAAGACCTTCCAGTCCCGATTCTGATTTTTCCTTTTCTTTTTCATATTCAGCATCCCCAGGGTCAGCATCCCTGATGGTATCGGAGGGAAAATCATATAGCTGAAAAGCATTTAACAAATAAAAAGTGCACTCCTCATCTTTATAAAGATTTAAAGCGTAAACTAAAGCGTTCCAGGAATTTTTTGAAAAGTCTGTAGGTATTAAAATTTTTTTGCTCATTATTTATAATTGATAGATTATTATTAAAATGTAATGAATTCAGAAATTGAAGATATGATAATTATAATCTTAATTTCCATATTAATTGGCAAAAACTAAATTTTGTAAGTGCCCCATGCCAAATCCACTACTATTGGAAATAAATTACTTCCGGGATAAAAATAGCCAATTAGGTTTCCTTTTATGTTTAATCCATGTTAATTAGGATAACATTTGTATTAATTTTTCTGGGGTTTTGATATCTTTAATTTGGTTCTTTATAAATTATGAATTACAAAATATTCATAATTAGTTGAATTTTAAATTTTAATCATGAACAAATTTAAACTATAAGGTTCTAAATGTCCTTTAAAAAAATAAACCTATGAAACCTGAAATATGTCAAAGCTGTGGCCTTCCTTTTACTGATGAGTCTAAAGGGACCAATCGTGACCAAACAGAAAGTGAAGATTATTGCATTAATTGTTTTAAAAATGGAAATTTCGTAGAACCTTCCCTAAGCCTGCGCGAAATGGAAGTTAGATATCTTGAGAAGGCCAAAAGAAATGAAGGACTAACTTTGGAAGAAGCTCAGGAGGCATTAAAAATTTTGCCTACCCTAAAAAGGTGGAGAATTAGGGAAGATTTCTAATTTTAGTTACCGGTTTTAATAACCCCATTCATTAATGAAATGAATGGGGTTATTTTTTTAAATAATAAAGGGGTTTACATTTTTTTATACGTTCAAAAAATAAAATTTTGGTTTTTTTACTCGATTTTCAGATTTAGGGATTTTTTTCTCATAACTATAATCGAATTTTATTCCTTCTGAAGAATAAAAAATCTCTTAAAACAGTAAAAAATTCAACAAGAATGAGCCTTTGCTTTCAAATGAAAATATTTTTTCGAATTTGTTTTTTGAATTATAAAATCGCATACATTTACTTTCTCAAAAACCAATAATAATTTATCAAAATGAAAAAATCAATTTTTACTTTTGCGGCTATCGCATTAGCTTTAAGTTTTACTTCTTGTAAAGAAACTACAGTTGAAAAAACTGAAGATGTTGAAATTATGGAAACTGAAACTCCTGCAGAAGTTATTGAAACTCCGGTTGAAGTAACTGTAGATACAGTTATCCAGGTAGAAGAAAATATAGATGAAACTCCTGCTGAATAATTGGGGATTTCTCAAGTATTTTAAAGAGGCTGTCAGCAAAGACAGCCTCTTTTTTATTTATATAAAGTCCATTGGACAAAAACGGGTAATATTCATTATTATTAAAAGGGATATCCGATGGCCAGGTTAAATACCAGGTTTTCTTTTCTCCACTGTTTGTCACCAAAATTTATCTGGTCCAGCACCCAACGTTCTCCTTCGGGGAGATATGGCTTTCTTAATGGGAAAGCAAGATCTGTTCTCAAAATTAAAAAGTTAAAATCAAATCGGAGACCAACTCCTATCCCAACAGCCAGTTCCTTCAAAAAATCCTTTGAAATTTTGGCTCCAGGTTTCTCGGGATTTTCATTCATCAACCAGATATTGCCTGCATCAACAAATAAAGCCCCTTTAACTATACTGAATAGATTTGTTCTCAACTCGGTGTTCAATTCCAGTTTTAAATCTCCGGACTGATCGGGTAAAAATGAACTGGCATCTGTTTCCTGTTTGAATGTGCCCGGACCGATGGATCTTGTCCTGAAAGCCCTGACACTATTGGTTCCGCCCACAAAAAACTGTTTTATAAAGGGAAGTTCCTTGGAATTGCCATAAGGGAAACCTGCCCCTACGATAATCCTGCTGGCCAACTGCGATCTTAATCCCAGTTTAAAATAATGCCTGAAATCATTTTCGAGTTTTGCATATTGACTGAATGCCACTCCAAAAATAGTCTCAGGAGTGCCAGAACCTATATCGGCACCCGTTAAAAGTCCTGCGATATTCCCTGCCAGATCTATTCCTCCCTGGTAATAAAAAGTAGAGGTTTTTTCAGTTTTCATTGTATTGGTATAAGTAAAAGTATACGTCGGCCCAAAGATAAGTTGCTTTTCAATTACCTTTCCAAGAGATGGATTTAAAGCAACTTGGTCTTCATATAATTGGGTTACCTTCAAAGGATTGATATAATTAATGTTGAGAATATTTAACTGATGTTCGGTCGCAATGTTTTCTTTCCATAGATATCCAAAGGAAGTTTTAAACGAATTCAGGGAATACAGTTTTGATCTGGTCTGAAATTCATAGCCAAGGCTGGCTTTTGTCCTCGGCACAAAGGCGCTGGAAGATTCTAATTTGAAAGGGGTCAATAATTTTGGCCATATCAAGGAGGCTTCCGTCCCGTATTTGGACACATTAAATCCCTTGTTCAATCCGGAAACCTGTGTTTCAAATCCGCCAAATGCTGAAATTGTCAATAATTCGGCACCTTTAAACGTATTTCTATTGCTCCAGTTTAAATTGATTTCGGAGCCCGCATAGTTGGCGGAGTTTGTTTTTCCAAGCAATTCCAGTCGGATAGACTTTTTCGGCAGGGGAGTAAGAAAATAGTAAGCATCCAGGCCATTTTCAATAGAATCGGATTCTTTGAACTGATTTTTCACAAATTTAAATGTACCCATATTCACCAACCTGTTCAGGGATTTATTGTGATCTGTCCGGTTGTAGGGTTCACCTTTTTCAAATTGAAGCGAGCGTTCAAAAATCTGGGGTTTAAATTTTTTCTCGGAATCTATAATGGTGAGATCCTTGAATTTTACTGCAGCAGCAGATGTTTCTGAAAGTGTATCTTCTGTTATTGAATAATTTGGGTAAACGTAAATATTGTTTATTTTGTAAATGTTTTTTGCCTTTTCCGGGGTTTCATTTTTAACTTTTAACCTCAGGCTTACTTCCCTGTTCCCAATTGTGCTGTCTACCTGTACCAACAGGTAATCGGGATTAAAATAGTAATAGCCATTTTCTTTAAGATTGGCATCTATCCTAACTCTTTCGGCTTTTATAACATCCAGATCATAAGGTTTTCCTGGTTTTAAAAAACTGTTTTCCCGGATTGAGGAAACCGCCGCGGTAATTTGAGATGAATCTTTTGGAAATGAAACCTCCTTAATTAAGTAACGGTTATTGAGAGTTACCCAATATTCTGCGGTAACTTTTTTATTTCTTGTGGTGGAATCTGAGCTGGTTTTGGCATTAAAAAAGCCTTTGTTTTCAACGAAGTTCTGAAGTAGATCCACATTGTATTCCATATTTACCTGGCTGAAAAGCACCGGTGGCTGTCCTACTTTATTTTTTAGCCAATATTTTATTCCTTTCTCCTTTTTCGGTTTACCGGCAATATTGTAAAAATAAAGTTTCGGTCTCAAACCTAAGATTTTAGAATTTGGCTTTGGACGCAGCAAATTTTCCAGGTTTTCTTCCAGCTGTTTCTTTTCTCTTCTTGAAATTTTTTCTCCTTTAACATCAACCTTTCCCCCAACATATAATAATTCCCCTTCCGGAAGATATTTCAGGTTACTGCAGGCAGAAAACAGCAAAGTTAAAATCAGATAAAAGTGGATATATTTTTTAGTCATTGCATTTTTTTATTTCGCACTATTTACTTTTTCGTTTGCTGAAGAGTTCCTTAAACTTATTGTAATCCATAGTGATAATAAAGGCAACTCCGGTTTCAATAATTTGTCCCTGCAGCGCTACCTCATATTGATTTTTTCGGTAAGCCCTTAGAATATAGCGCCCATCTTTGGAAAGCTGATAATCTATTGCAATATCGCCCGCAATATTAGTCGCATTCTGGTTGCTTTGTTGAGCTCCTTCCAGTCCAAAACTGCTACCTATGGTAACCTTTAGGCGTTCGTTCAACAATTTTTTGGAAAGGCCCACATTTAAATCGGTAGCGTATTCCCGTTGGCCTGTGGTATAATCCTCATAAGATTCAAGGTCAAATTCCAGTTCTACCCCACTAATTAAATCGGAAGCCAGATCGTTCAATTGTTGTGAAAGGATCTTGCTCACACTTTGTCTCGCCAGGGTTTCTGCTCCCGCACCTCCGGCTTCACTGGCAAATGGATTTTCCCCTATAAACCTGTTGAGAAGGAGTAAAGCAAAAACCTGCTTGTTCAATTCAGATGGTTGCTGGCGCAGTTGGGCCAGTTTGATCCTCGTATTATTTAGAACATCTCCAGAAACATTATAGTTGCCTTCCGGTAAACGTATATCAAAACTAAGTTCCGGTTTCAGCAATTCCCCTTTCATTTTCAAAATTGTCTGGAATGGCAGGCGTTGTTTATAGGTGTTTCTGGTTCCGGCGGTAAGCTCTCCCAATTCGTTCTCAAGAAGATCTATTGGCGCGGTTTCGGTTTCGTAAATTGCAGTGATGTTGACATCGGCGGTTGTAGGCTCTCCGGTCCATAGGATATAACTGCCTTTTTCAATTACAAACCTTCTTTTTATAAAATTAAAAGACATTTCGTAAGCCCCATCGGTAAACTCATATCTGCCTGTTAAACTCGTTTTTCCCGAAGGATCTATACCGGCGGTGAGTTGTGCTTCACCTTTCAGTTTTAAAAAATCCCCGTTACCCTCATCAATGATCAGGGTTAACTCTGCTTCTTCATCTGTTTCAATAATTACCGAAATATCCATCCCCTTAATTTCAGTTGTATTCAGAACTTCTTTCATGCGTTGGGTTTCGGCAAGTAACCTGCTTTTTTCATCAATAAACTCAACAATTCCTTCCCTATCAGCTATGGAAGGATCTTCCTGAGGCATTACCACGGTGAGTTTGCTGTCTTCGTTTATCCTGATATTTCCGCTTACTACGGGGCTTTCAAGATCTCCGTCAATACGCAAATTGGCGTCCAGAAATAAATCCCCGTAATAAAGTTCGTTTTCCTTTGCTGTAGAACTTATCGCTTTGAAATTTGTGGCATTTACCGATAAGTTAAAACCGAAGTCTTTATAATCTGCTGTTTGAAGGCTTCCGTTAATGGTCAATTTGTTCTTAGCTTCATCAAAAACAGTAAATTCATCAAACCTGATATTTTCCGGGGTAAAGGAAATCCGGTCGTTCATGGATTGAAAATAGGAATTTAGCCGTGCAAGCCTAAATCCAACCTCATTGAATTTAAGAGCGCCAAGTATTATCGGCTTTTCTAAAGTCCCGTTAATGCTGAAGTTTCCCGATAAATATCCGGTGCTTTCGTTAAAAGCCCCGAAGGAAAAGCCCTGAATACTTTTAAGGTTGAGCTGTTGTATGTCCAGATTAAAATCCAGTTTGCCAACTTCTGTGTTATAGAGCCCTTTTAATTCTACACTGTTGCCTTTTCCGCTAATATTAATATTTGCATTGAGTGTATTTGCTGTTTGGTTATCTACAAGTATCCTGATGTTTCCCAGGGTATCTTTTTTAAAATTGAAATCCTCAATTGTCAGATCTGAAGTGAATTGCGGAGAAGTCTTTAAATTCTTTAAGATCACATCCCCATTGATTTTTCCGCCTGCCAGCAAGGTATCTTTGGATATCATACTACTGATGGTTTCTATTTCAAAATTATTAAAATTGACATTCAAAGGCGAATTTGGTTCAGCAGTTTGTGAATTGATCCTGATGGCACTTTGGTTATGACTGAGATCAAAATTTCCGGCCCAGATCCCTTCTTCAGAAATCTTAATGATGTTGTTTTCCGGGATATTCCAGGATTCATAATTGAGGAGTAAGACATTCGGATCCAGGGAAAATTCAGTCGCTTTTTCCCGGGCAGTCATAATCCCTGCTACACGATAGTGAGGTTCATTTTTGAAATCGTCAATTTCTAATTTATAAGCTATCACATCGTTCTCAACCGTTCCGGATACTTCTGTCTGGAAAAGTTTAAGTTGCGCGCTGTCAACATCATCGATCATGAGATTATAGTTCAACGCATTATCTTCGGTTGCCAGGTTAAATTGTGCATTGGTAATTTTATAATTGAGATATTCAAGGCCGGGAATACTTCCTGTTGCTGAAATACTGTCGTTCCGGCTATTAAATTTTCCTGAAAACAGAATGGGTTCCAGCAGGTTGAGTTTCGGCACCAATTGATTTAAAATTGGATCATTGTTTATGGTGAGATCAAAAGAAAACTCCTGAGGTTGGGATTCAATTTTTTCTGCGGAAGGGGAGAGGTTGTAATAATGAGAAACCGAATTTATTAAAGCCGTTCCTATTTGTGTGAGTTGATAATTTCCTTTCAGCTTTGCTTTTATAATTTGAGATTTCAACTGAATACTATCGCCTGCGGCTGAAGCAGTTGAACGTATGCTGATGCTGTCCATTAAAAATTCCTGAGTCGCATTTTCTGCCATAAATTCGGTTAAAAAGATCTTCCCGTTCAAATAGTCAGGATCCGCGGTGGTGAGGTCGGCCGTTATCCTGCCTTTCAACTTTAATGGGGAGGTGTATAAATTCAGGGAATCCAGAACGATCTTTTTAAGATTTGCGATAAGTTGGACTGAAGGATATTCCCCTTTAAAACTGCCGTTTGCAACCAGGTCAAAATCCAGATTTTTATCGTCCATCAAGGCTTCAGCAGAAAATAAACCATCTTCTATTTTTCCGACAAACTTCAGGTCCTTATATAAATAGCTGTTGTATTCTGCCTTTGTCAAAGTCCCGGAAGCATTGGCATTTGCCGATTTAGGTTCAAACCCAAACCCGTTTACTTTGGCATTCAGGCTGATATTGCCTAAGGAATCATTTTTAATGAATCTTCCAAGGTCAAAATTATTTAAAACAAGGGCTGCATTGTATTTCTCTTTGTTTTTTTGACTCATATCAACATCTGCAGTAATTTGCCCGTTTCCGGAACTGCTCTGTAAGTTGAGATCTGTATCAAAACGGGTTGTGGTTCCTTTAAAAGTTCCTTTTACAGCCAATTTTTCAGGTAATAGGATATTTTCAGGAATGGTTCCTTTGGGCACAAATTGATCAATATCCCGGGAAGTAGAGCTGAAATTCCGAAGCTTCAGATTGTAATACGCGGTTTCCACCTCGGGTAAACCTGTGATATTTCCACTTGCGGAAAGAGATGTATTCCCGATCCCGGAAACCTCCAGATTCGGGATCTCCAAATTGTCGATTTTTCCTGTCGCCTTTCCGTTAATTCTCAGCACGGCATTTGGATAACTTTTAAAAGGAGGCGTTTCCTTTAGGTTTGGAGCCAAAAGTAAAATATCCCGAAAACCAATACTGCTGTTCTCAAGATTGGCATCAATTTCAAGATCTCCAACCTGCTCACCCAAGGATTTAATTGAAGGATATCCAAGCACGATTTTATCTCTTAAGATTGTATTTGGGGTTTCTAAATACAGATCTTTAAGATATGTTGAAGTGCTTCCGTAGAGAAAATCCGTGCGCAGGGATTTAATGTGAAGCCCGCTTTTATCCTGAAGTGTGAAAGAATTTATCCTTCCAGAAATAGTATCGGTGCTGTAATAAAAATCCTCGGTATTGAGATTTAAATCGGTTAAATTTATATCGGAATAATCAAATCCTCCGGATGGGGGAACCAAATTTTCATCTTTAAAACGAAATTCTATATTGCTGAAATCTACCTGCGCCATTTTAACTTTCCAATTGCTGGGAGTAGGAGGTTGGGCAATTGTGTCTTTTATAGTGAGTGTTTTTTCAAAAACAAACCTGCCTTTTAGTCCGCTGAGATTTAATGTTTCAATATCTGCCAATTCCTGTTCCAGGTCCAGTTCGTTGAACTTCAGGTTGAGTTTGTCAACGTTAATTGCAGAGTTCAAATTTGCTTGAGCAGAGGTATAATCAAAACCAATATTTGTAAGTGCTATTTTTCCCAATTTCAATTTAAGACCGATTTCATCTTTCGAAATCCCATTAGTTTCCGAATCTTTAATTTTGAGAACTTCTTCAACTAAACCCTGATTTAAATTGACGAAAAACCCATCTACAGCAATTTCAGGAACATCAAAATCCATATTTTCCAGATCGAATTTCCTGATCCGGGTATCAAAATGTTTTAGTTGAAGGTTGAGCCCGGTTTTGGTAAGCGCGTCATCTATCCGGAATTTTATCCTGTCAAAGTTGATCTTGTCTATTGAAACCGTCATAGCGGTGGTTGTATCCGGAGTTTCGGGCGCGAATGCTTCAATTATATAATCAAAATTAAAAACTGAATCCCGGTCTCTTTTGATATTTGCAACAACTCCTTCTAATTCTATTGAATTTATTTCAACGGTATTTCTAAGTAATTTGAAGAGACTAATGTCAACAGCCAGGCGTTCCCCGGATAGCAAGGTGTCCTGTGTTTGATCTTCAAAATAGAATCCGCTTAAAATGATCTTTTTGGGAACGCCTATTTCCAGTCGGTCAATTTTTACAGGAGTTTTGATTTTTCCTTCAATAAAAGTTACCGCCTGATTTTTTATATAATTTTGTACTGTAGGGAATTGAATAAGAAGAACAAGGATCAGGAAAAGCAGGATGATGCTTCCCGTGACCCACAATAGAATTTTAAAAAATTTCCTTAGGAACCTTTTCAAGTTTTGAAGTTTTTAATTCTAAAGATAGTGACTTAAAAAAGCAAGCTTGTTAATATTAAGCGAAACAAGGAGCCAAAATTCTAAATAAAACATAAAATCCAGGGAAATGTATATAAAACTTCAGTTTAAATTTTTTGTATTTAGAAATGATAAAATAATCAGGCAAACAGTATTGACAATTCCTTGTCCCGGCATCATTAATTTATGCGATGACAACTCCTATAATTTTTCCAATCCCAAAAGTTATTCCTGCGGCGGCCAAACCAAAAAGAACCTGGCGCAAACCCGATTTGGTAACCGATCTCCCGGTAATAAGGGTAATAGCGGCTCCAATCAAGAACAATCCAACGGTACTAAAGGCTACGCTTAGGATAAGCGCTTTATTGCCGGTAAAAAAGAAAAAGGGAAATACAGGGATAATTGCGCCGGTAATAAATAGGAAAAAAGATGCAATAGCGGCTTCCCACGCCGAACCTTCCAATTCCTCCATATTAATTCCTAATTCTTCCGTAATAAGAACCTGTTTGGTTTGTTCAGGATCTGCCCAAATTTTTTCTACAGCATTTTCCGCATCTTTTTCCGAGAATCCTTTTGCCCTGTATAGTAGGATTAATTCCTCTTTTTCTTCCTCCGGATTATTTTCAAGCTCTTCAAACTCCAATTCTATTTGCCTTTCGTAGAGTTCCTGTGAACTTTTTACAGAGATCCATTCCCCTAAAGCCATGGAGATGGCGCCAGCTATAAGTCCTGCCAGGCCCGCGATTAGAATTGGGGCATTTAGTGCAGTAGCACCTGCCACGCCCATTACCAAACTCATATTAGACACCAAACCATCATTGGCACCTAAAACAGCCGCCCTTAAGGCGTTTCCACCAACCGTTCTGTGCCGACCTTCAATTTTGCTTATATTGTTGCCACTTAAGGATTTTAAGGATTTTAAGATTGTAACATGCCTTCCTTCATCACCATGAATGGGCTGCTTGTTTTTAGTCTTATTGGCAATAGTTGCATAAGTCATGCTCTTTTCGGTATCGGAAAGGACACTTAAAATGATATTCGTTCCAAATTTTTCACCTAGCCAGGCAATAGTTTTAGCTCTTCCCGAAGGTTCGCGTATTTTAAAATTGGGATTTGTAAGGATTATTTTTTCGTAAAACTTTTGAATATGCTTTTTCTCAATGGCAGCCATTTGCCCATAAAACTTTTGAAGTTCGGGATCCTCCAAAAGATTCACCATTTGCTGATACAGATAGGCGGTATCTATTTCTCCCTGTATTGCTTTTTCAAGATCCATTTCTGCTTATCAGTTTATTTAATAGCGCTTTCTATACAAAGATTGCACAAATTATCAGGATTCAATCCGGTTAAGAATGTTTGTTGAGTTAAAATTTATTGTCTGAACTTCTTTTAAGAAAAGGCCAAATCAATGATCATCTTCATCCTCAATGACATCAGGTTGATTTCCAATAGTTGAAGCTTCACGAATTTCTGTATGCCTGATCTCTCCTCCACTGATCCCTACGTAATTTGCCGAGACTAAAGAGGAAATTGCAAGGATAACTACCAGGATATATCCGTATTTGGCTAATCCCAATTTTTTTATTTGAAGGAACAAGGTGATTAAAGCTGCACCACCTAAAATCAGGGATAAAGTAAAAAATTGTTCTGCATATTCTTCGTGATCGTGAATAAGCGATTCACTGATCCCTGGAATTTTTTCCACGATTTCTTCTGCTCCATCTCCGGTATAATTGGCGGCAATGGCAGCTAGTGCGCTAAAAATAAAAATACCGAGAGATGTCGCTTTTACCTGTTGATTTTTTATCAGATATCCAACTATTAAAACAAACAGGCCAATTGTAACTCCAACAATTGGAAAATGGTTAAGTATTAAATGTAAATGTGCATCATTCATTATTACAGGTTTTTATTGGTTCCTTTTTTTTATATTTAAGCAAATTAAAGTCCATCTAATTTATAAAAATTAATCCTGAATAAACTTAAATGATACAGCAAATATGTTTGCGTTAAAACTGGTGTTGCGGTCATACCTGTTGTATTCCAAATCTATACTTTTCATTCCAAATCTCCAGATGTGGAATTTTGTAAAAATGTCGGTATAATTGACTCCAATCCCATATTGGTTGGCATTGAATTCGGAAAGATCATAATCAGAGGTGTAATATTTTTCTGTTGAAAGATGCTCATTATAAGGAGCGAAATAATCGGCTTGAGTTTGAGTGTAATAGCGGTATGATGGATAAATAGTGAATCCGTGACCTATTTTAACAGGCAATTCTATCTTTGCTGTATGTGAATCTATTCCCCAATCATCGGTATAATAGCGGTAATGGGTACGAAGCACTAAAAACTCGTTGATGTAATAATTCAGATTTGCGCCCAGAGCCAATTTATTTCTTGTATCCGGAAGACGCTCCACATCGTCTGCAAGGTGGAATTCCTCAATGAAGGAGTCTGATATATCCTTAAAATAAACCCGTTGAAAAGGCATGGAAAGCAATCCTTCCTGTCTCACCACATCTACCGAGATCAAGCCTTGTAATTTTTTAGATAAAATTTGAGAAAAACTCGCTCCAAGCGCGTAAGAATTTCTTTTTTTGTCATTAAACCCCGTGAATTGCGGACTGTAATTGGGATTCCCGGTGATAAAATATCTGTTTATGTTGAAATTACCTGAATTGTCGCCCCTTAATTCAATTGGGTAGATCAACTTCCAGGTATCCAGAAAGATATTTGTATTGATGGAAATCTCGGTATTTTTTTCATTGAAAAGCCGGGTATAGCTTCCGCCGAAACCAATAGAAAAATAATCGTATTCCGTTGCTGCGGAAAGTTTGCCTGTCCATATATTATTTCTGTCTTCAGAACTGTGGGAATAGCTCGCATTTAAACCTGCCCAAACATCTGATGAGGAGGCTCCTGAGGAAGCCTGAAAAGGATTTGCGGAATCATTTCCGTCAAAAGGATTGATGTTGCTAGAGGAAGCTGAAGTGTAGGCAGAGATCCCCGCGTCTATTGTCAACACATCGTCTTCGTTTAATGGCACAGAAACGATGAATGTCGGGGTAATATCTGTTAAATGTTCGTCTCCAATTCCGCCGGAAACTGCCGCATTTTCGCCTTCCTGAATATAGTAACTGCTCAAAAATTCTATTTCTGTTTTTTCCAGCACCTTTTTCTTGTATGGTTGGGGTGTTTCCTGCTGCTCTTCCTGTGCATAACCGGCACTGCCCAAAAATATAAAAAGTAGTAGAAAGGAGTAATTTTTTATTGACCTTGCTTTGTTGTAGCTCATACCAGATTAGATTTCTTTTAAATTTAATTTTTTAATTACAACCACAACCACCGCCTGTTTTTCCTCCAACTGCTCCGGAAGCCGATTCCCGGTATGCGTGAAAACTGGTCTTGAATTTTTCTATACTTCGTGGACTTAAAACCATATCGGGGTCACTTAAAGCTACTTTTTCATATTCCTTAACCACGGTACAAGACTGCAAGGCCAAAATAATGCATGCGATACCAATTATTTTTTTCATCTGTTTTATAGTGTATGTTTCTTTAGTTGAGTTTTTTATGCAATTATTCTGAATCTGAATAATTGTTTAAGATGATATTTTTGGAGGTGTGCAATTTGTTGTTTTCATCTACCAAAATACATTCTACCCCTTTCAATTGATTGATAAAATCCAATCCTACATCTATGCCCATCACAAAAACGGAAGTCGCCAACGCATCGGCTATTTCGGCAGAAGGGCTTAAAATGGTAGCGCTTATAATTCCCGTGGTGGGATATCCGGTTCTGGGGTCTATAATGTGAGAATAGCGCACATTGTCAAAGCGCACAAATTTTTCGTAGTTTCCTGAAGTTACTATGGCCGAATTATCTATAGGCAGCCATGAGAAGGCTTTTTCTTTGTTCAACGGATTGGTAATGGCAACCATCCAGCTTTTTCCATCGGGTTGTTTCCCCCAGGTATTCATATCGCCGGAGGCGTTTATAATTCCGGCTTTTACGCCTTTGTCCATTAAAAGAGTTTTGGTTTTGTCTGCAGCATATCCTTTGCCGATGGCTCCAAAACCTATTTTCATTCCTTCTTTTGTCAGGAATACCGTGGATTTTTCCTTGTTTAACAGGATGTTTTTATAGCCAATATTTTCTACCGATTTTTTAATGGCTTCTTCTGAAGGTTTTTCGGTCATAGACCCGTCAAATTTCCAAATTTTGTCCATTGAAGCATAACTGATATCAAATGCGCCATCGGTGAGTTTTGAAATTTTAAGGGCGCGTTCTATCAAATCAAAAAGTTCTTTGTCTACCTGAACTTCCTGAATCCCCGCATTTTGATTGATAGCGGAAGTTTGGGAATTAGGATCCCAGGAAGATATGAGTTTCTCGATCCTGCTGATTTCCGAAATAGCCATTTCAATAAAGACATCAGCTTCCAATTGATTTCCTGCCACAACCGTAATGTCAAAACGGCTTCCCATCAATTTGGTAATTTTATGGAAAGTTTGCTGGGCCTGAGCAACACTACTGACAATCAGGAAAAGGGAAATTAAAAATTTGTTCATTATTTGCTTTTTTCAAAGGCTTTAAGATGTGCTATGTATTCTGTTGGAGTAACTTTTTTGTAACCTGTTTCCCCAAGAACTTTTCCATCACTATTGAGCACTACTACAAAAGGGAAGTATCCTGCGGGATTGTATTTTTCGGCCAATAAGGTGTTTTCTCGTATTTGTTCTGAATCAAGTTGATTTGCTTTTCTTCTTGGAAAATCGGCTTTGAGCATCACAAAATGTGATTTTGAAAATTCTTTGAAAATATCCGTGCTCCAAATTTCACGGTCTAACTTTATGCATGGACCACACCAGTCGGAACCCTGAAAGACCAATACGATATTTTGATTTCTTTTCGACGCCAAAATCTTGGCTTCTTCAAAATTTGTCGTCCAATCCTGGGCAAAAATCGCGCTGGTACTCAGAAGGAATAATATTAAAAAGGATATTTTTTTCATTATTTTTTAAATTTAACAGTTTAAAATGAGATTTGCTTTAATTCTTGTAATAAGGTTTTTACTTTCAAAAATTGAATGGGTTAGGTTCAATTTAATAATAACGCCATTCCTTTTAATTTATTTAGTATAGACTCATTAGTATGAGATAATTACAAGATTATGTTATATTTCTTTGTTAAATTGATATAAAAAGTACATTGTCAGCAAGTTGACATTTGTATTTCTTTATTAAAAGAATTTAATATTAAAGCAAATGGTTTATTTCCGAATATTTCTGAAACCAGCTATTAATCCCTCGTATTCTTCGTCAATTACAGTAGCTGAAATTGGAGTACGATTTTAACCCTTGATAAAAAAACGTATTTTAGTACTTTATTTGCCATTAGAAGAAAACTAAATGAAACAATTAATTTACTTATTCTTTGCCGCTTTTGCATTTATGGCTTGCGATAACCCAAAAGAGATAAGTTCTTTTGATCCCGTGAAATGGAAAAAAAGGATGGTTGATATAAGCCAAAAAGATTCCCTTGAAGTTGGTAAAACCTACTTATCAATCTATTCTCAAATTTACAGTTTGACAGAACATAAAACCCATAACCTCACAGCTATGGTCAGTTTGAGAAATACAAGTCCTTCCGACACCATATATCTGCTTAAAGCTGATTATTTCGATACTAAAGGGCATTTGGTCAGAACTTATTTTGACAATGCTATTTACCTTTCACCTCTTGAAACCATTGAAATTGTAATTGAAGAGGTTGATGTTGAAGGCGGTACCGGTTCAAATTTTATTTTTGACTGGAAAATTCCAAAATCGGCTTCTGAACCCCTTTTTGAAGGAATAATGAATTCTACAACCGGGCAGCAGGGAATCTCTTTTTTGACAGAAGGGAAACGAATAGAGTAATTTAATCTGAATTAATTACTGCCGTACCATTTCTTATAGAGATGACAGAATATTTGGTTGCTGTGCAATTTAAACTGAAGTGTCCAAATATTTTCGATTGAATTAGTTCAGGGATGATCTTTTTGAACGATGAGGTTTTTTAATAATGTTTGTCAAGATAGATTTGAAACAAAATTTAAAACTTTTTCTAAATATAAAAGCCAGCTTCAATTAATAACTGCGACGCAATTATTAACTGAAGCTGGCTTTTTAAAACCAAATCAATTCCGAAGTTTATAATCTTAATTAGTAGGATCTACTTCCGGAACTGGAAATCCGCGATCGCGCATTAACGCATCAATGGTGGCATCCCGTCCTCTGAATTTTCTGTAAGCTTCAGCTGGATCCATTGAGTTTCTTGGCGCAAAAAGGTATTTAACCAGTCTGGCAGCAACTTCCTTATCGTAAAATCCACCCGGAGCTTCGGCGAATGCTTCCGCTGCATCGGCTGTTAACACATCGGCCCATAAATAACCGTAATAACCGGTGGCATAACCCTCACCTGAAAATACATGTCCAAAATGTGGGGAGCGGTGGCGCATCACAATTTCCTTCGGCATATTCAATTCTTTCAGGCTTTCTTTTTCAAAGGTCTTGGGATTTATGTTTTCGGGATCGGTGGTATGGTATTTCATATCCATCAGGGCAGAGGCCAAAAATTCCGTAGTCTCAAATCCCTGGTTAAATGTGGAAGCGTTTTTGATCTTCGTTACCAGCTCTGCAGGAATTGGTTTTCCGGTTTCATGGTGCAATAAAAACTGATTGATTACTTTATCTGTAGATAACCAACGTTCCAGCAGTTGCGATTGAAATTCTGTATAATCCCGAACTCCGCTGTTTAAGGTTGGATATTTCACATTTGCAGAGAAGAAGTGCAAGGCGTGCCCAAATTCGTGGAAAAACGTGTTAGCATCATCCCATGAGATCAAAGCAGATTCTCCCGGTGCAGGTTTAACAAAATTTGAATTGTTGGAAGCAAGCACGGTTTCTTTTCCCTCAAATGTGGAGAAACTCCTGTACATTGTTGCCCAGGCGCCGGAGCGTTTGCCTTTTCTTGCAAAGGGATCCAGATACCATAGCCCAACGTGTTCTCCGGAGATTTTATCGGTAACTTCCCACACCTTCACATCTTCATGAAAAACAGGAACAGAACCCTTGGCTACCGGGGTGAAATTGTAATTGAACAATTCCCCCGCAGTAAAAAATAAGGCCTGGGTCAGGTTTTCCAATTGGAGGTATTGTTTTACTTCGTCAGAATCCAGATCGAATTTTTGTTTTCTTACTTTTTCCGCATAATACCTGTAATCCCAAGGCTTGATGGTGATATTTGCACCTTCTGCATCAGCTAAAGCCTGCATATCTGTAACTTCCTGCTCAACTCTTGCAAGAGCTGCCGGCCAAACTGCATTCATTAAGTTCATGGCATTTTCAGGGGTTTTTGCCATCCTGTTTTGAAGGCGCCATTCGGCAAAGTTGTCATATCCCATCAATTCAACACGCTCATCACGAAGTTTTAGAATATCGGCAATGTTTTGATTATTGTCAAATTCATCATTATTGTCACCGCGTGAATAATAATTGGTCCAAACTTTCTCCCTCAATTCCCGTTCATCAGAATAAGTTAAAAATGGATCCATGGAAGAACGGGTATTGATAATTGCATATTTTCCTTCCTGCCCGCGGTCTGCAGCTGCTTTTGCCGAAGCTTTCGCAAAAGATTCAGGTAAACCGCTCAACTGGTCTTTTTCAAGAAAAACGACATATTTCTCTTCATCGGCCAATATATTATTTGAAAATGAAGTGTAAAGTTTTGAAAGTTCCATGTTAATATCAGCAGTACGTTTTTTAGCCTGTTCATCCAGATTTGCACCTTCAAGGGCGAATTCTTCATATATAAGTTGAACTACCCGCTGTTGATCTGCCTCTAATGGTTTTACCAGGGATTGCTCGTATACGGCTTTAATGCGCTCAAACAATTTTGTGTTTTGGGAAATTTTGGAAGAATATTCTGAGATTTTTGGTGCCAATACTTCCTGAATTTCCCTGAATTCCGGGGAAGATAGGTTGCTGCTCCAAATGCCATAATATTTAAATGCCCGGTCAAGGGGTTTCCCTGCCCTTTCCATGGCCGCGATGGTATTTTCAAAGCTTGGTGCCTCAGGGTTATTTGCAATTTTTTCAATTTCATCCAAATGCAAGGCCATTCCTTTTTCAGCGGCGGGTTGCAGCAGGTCCAAATTCATTTTGTCAAATGCAGGAACCCCTCCGTAAGGTCCTTCCCATTTTTCCAATAAGAGATTGTCTAAATTTTTTGTTTGTTCCATTTCTGTTTTAGGTTGAGGTATTTCCTGTGCCTGGATTTGATAAGAAGTGGCGCTTCCCAAAACCAGGAGCACTAAAAGTCCGAGAGATTTCTTTTTGTAATTTATTGATTTTCGCTTCATAATAATTATTGAATTTTGTGTAAAATTTTAATTAATAATGGAAATTTAAAGGTACGAAATAAAGAAGATAGAATTTTTTGAAATAAGTGAAGAGTGAAGAGTGAAGAGTGAAAAGTGGAGAGTGAAAATTGAACTTGCCTGATTAGTGTTGACCGTTTTTAAACATTTATTTCATTGTTAAAAATAGTTATTCTTGGTCTATCATTAGTGCCTAATTTGGACCAATAATTCTCAAATTCTACCGGGTTCCTTTTAT
>Ga0307487_1000749_pt1 | contig 24647 bp, 23 predicted proteins | sample CBIW12metaG_FD_203665 | JGI IMG/M metagenome (GOLD analysis project Ga0307487, IMG submission 203665) | Sea-ice brine microbial communities from Beaufort Sea near Barrow, Alaska, United States - CBIW 1.2 | ecosystem: Environmental > Aquatic > Marine > Coastal | place: USA: Alaska | collected... | reverse complement strand
CGCTCAATAAATTACTTTTAAACTCCTCAAAATACTTTAATTTTCGCTCGTTTATTGTTTCTACAGAGTCTTCAATTTCATTTTTTAAATAATCTACGTAAATCCCCAACTCTTTAACAAACATGTTCGGTCTGTAAGTATCGTTTAGCAAGTTTATTTTTCCATAGATATGATCAACCATCTCAGAAAGGCTGGATTTTTTGGAAAAATAAGCCAAATTGGGTCCTGGACATACCGAAACGCTATCCCCATCGGCAGTTCTTAAAAGGCCGAGGTTTATATAAGGAGTCGTTACCAAACCGGTGCAAATACAGGATTTTTCGGTGATCTTATTGTATTCCCTGCTGTGTTGTTCCTTCGAAATATCTTTTTTGGCATCAAGTTCTTTTATTTTTGCTTTCTGATATTGGCGGGAAGCAAGACAAATGGGCTTATCCGAAAATTCTTTGTTAAATAATTTTAAAAATTTACTCGGGCAGGAACTCCCCGGTCTTCCTTTTTCTATTTTGGCATCCCTTTCCAAATCCTTAGAGGAATCCCTTAATGAGTTAAAGGGAATTCCCATTGGAGAGGTATTGCTCAAATACAGATCTTCTTTACCTGCATTTAGAAGTTTTTCTAAAGTATCGTCATCGACATTAACTGCCTCGGGTACTAGCAAAAATGGGGTTCCCCATCCTATACTGTCAAGGTTGTAATAATCCAATAAAAAGTTGTGTTCTTTAACGGTTCCAACCCCGCCCTGAGCGGTAATCTTTAAGTCTAAAGGTTTGCTTAATGTCGGCCTTCCGGAATGTGAAAGAGCTTCGTTCAAGATGCCATGAACTTCCTGAATTAATTCAGATTTATTTTGTTTAAATTCTTCTAGGATCGGCCCCATTAAGAATCCATTGGTTGCAAAGGCGTGCCCTCCACAATTTAATCCGGATTCGATTCGGTATTCTGAGATCCAAATCCCTTTCTTTGCCAGGAATTTTCCCTGCACCAATGCCGAACGGTAATCACTTACCTTTAATATTATTTTTTTGCCGAGTTTTCCATTCTTATCGGGAAAAAAATCATCAAAATTGGATATATAACTGTATAATCTTGGGCTTAGCCCAGCTGAAAGCACCAATCCTGAATGGCTTAGATCAGAGTTTGCATAACCTCTTACCGCAGCGTGTGCATCATTGAATTCTATAGGTAACTTTTCGCCTTTTTTGGTGTAATTATCCTTATCGATCTTGGTCATAATGTTTACATCGATAGAACCAAGAACCAAGTTTTCCTTTAATTCTTTTTGAAGAGAGGCTTTTTCTTTTTCATCTTTTTCCTCAAGCATTATCAGGTATGCTTTTTTAAGCTGAGAAGCATCGGGAAGCATATCAAAGTACTTCGTCAAATTGCTTCCTGCATCAAAGGACTCTTTTTTTAGGTTTTTAAAGTTATTTGAGACAATTAAATTGATAAGATTGAGATAAGCAGTCAATCGTTTTGCCCTATAATCTTCTTGGTTGGTATCTATTTCTGTATAAGGAAGATTGTATTTTTTGCAATAAAATTCCCTCATTCTCTCAGCTAACCCATCATCTACCAAAGATATAACTGACGAAATTCCAAAATGAGACACCTTTACCGGCGTATCTATTGTAAATCCAACTCCCATAACCGGGATGTGAAAACTATGTGCTTCTACCATATTAATAATTAGTAAGATTATTATTTCTTTTTCCTATGCAAAGATAGTTATCTTTTATAGTTGTTGACAAATTTTAGCTTTAATGATTTTAAATAAACAGTGTTTTCTCAAATTATTTTCAAATAAAAAAGGTGGTTTTTAAATCAAAGTTTATCTTTGACGTAGCCATTTTTCTCATGGTGGCAAAAGGAACTCATTGAAAAATGAGTTGTCAGGTGATGGGCAAACCTATATTATTTCCTAAACTAAATAATGTTTAAGCAACTTTATATGGGCAAAAAATGATATCTATCACATTAATCGATGCTCAAAACTATTCATAAATTTGCTTTCTGATATATTTAACCAAAACAATAAACTTTGAATTCAACACTCAAAACAGATTTTCTTATAATTGGTTCTGGAATTGCCGGGCTAAGCTATGCTTTTAAGGTTGCGGAACATTTCAGACTTAAAAACGAAAAAATTTCCATAACCATTATCACCAAAGCAAATGAGGAGGAAGGCAACACAAAATATGCGCAAGGTGGAATTGCTGCCGTGACGAAATCTACCGATTCTTTTGAAAATCACATTAAGGACACCCTGATTGCCGGAGATGGTCTGTGTGATGAAAGTGTAGTTAGAATTGTGGTTGAAGAGGCTCCGGAACGAATTCAGGAGTTAATTGCATGGGGAACAAATTTTGATAAAAACCAACAGGGAGAATATGATCTGGCAAAAGAAGGAGGTCATTCAGACAGCAGGATATTGCATTATAAAGATTTTACAGGGAACGAAATAGAGCGGGCCTTAATACATCAGGTAGAAAATCATCCATATATAACTGTTCTGGACCACCATTTTGCCATAGATTTGATCACACAACACCATTTGGGAATTACGGTAAACAGGAAAACACCGGATAAGAAATGTTTTGGGGCTTATGTTTTAAACCGTAAAACAAATAAAATTCAAACCTTTCTTGCTAAAACAACTCTGCTCGCCACGGGTGGAATTGGTCAGGCTTACAAAAACACAACCAACCCAACTGTGGCAACAGGAGATGGGGTCGCAATGGCATACCGGGCAAAGGCCTGGATTGAAAATATGGAATTTGTGCAATTTCATCCTACTGCTTTATATAATCCTTCTGATAATCCTGCCTTTTTGATTTCCGAAGCGGTCAGGGGGGCAGGAGCCATTCTGAGAAATCGTGATAACCATGCTTTCATGCAGGATTATGACGAGCGAAAAGATCTTGCGCCACGGGATATTGTTGCCCGATCTATAGATGCAGAAATGAAAAAACACGGAGATCTGCATGTTTATTTGGATGCCACGCAAATTGATCCGGAAAAATTACAAACCCACTTCCCAACGATTTATGACAAATGCTTGTCTATTGGAATAGATATTACTAAAAATTACATTCCGGTAGTTCCCGCCGCTCACTATTTATGCGGTGGTGTTAAAGTAGATGAGAATGCCAGAACTTCAATTGTTAATTTATACGCTTCAGGGGAATGTTCTGCAACAGGTTTACATGGAGCAAACAGATTGGCTTCAAATTCATTGCTGGAAGCGTTGGTGTTCTCCCATCGTGCATACCTTAAAGGAGTGGAAGATATTTATAAAATTGGATATCAAAAGAATGTGCCTGATTGGAACGATGAAGGAACAACTATACCCAATGAACAAATTTTAGTAAACCATACCAAAGCAGAATTACAAAGCATTTTGAGCGATTATGTTGGTATTGTAAGAACTGACTTGCGGTTAAAAAGAGCATTGTCACGTTTAAAATTGATTTACGAAGAATCCGAAGAACTCTACAAAAAATCGAAACTAACTGTTTCTATCTGCGAATTAAGAAACTTACGGGGGATCGCTTATCTCATAACCAGAGCAGCAATTGAAAGAAAACAGAACATTGGGCTTCATTTTAATTCAAACAATATACATTCAAAGTTTAAAGGAACTGCAAATACCTGATGAAACTACTTGAATTCAACCTATAAACGCAACTTTTAGATTTATTAGGAGATGCTTAATTTTTCAAAACTAAAAAGGGAATTAATCCGGAAAGATTTTCAAAACATCCCGGATGGAAATACTTGATTTTTTTTAATATCCGGTAGAATCAGAGAGATAATTTTCAGATGTTCAACTAATAAGAATTAGATCGATCTTCAAATTTTGTAGGCATAAAAATATCTTAATATCGGATAGGGTTAATTTCAAATCCAACCGATAAGTTGTATATTTGTTGAATGTGGGAAATAGATGTGACATATAGGAAGGGATTACAAACTACTTTTGATAGATTGTACGAGAAAAAAGCGATGCTTCAAAACAGCAGGCCATTGCCAAATATCGCTTTGCAAAAAATCAAGGAAGCCTTGTCTATAGAATGGACTTACAATTCCAATAGTATAGAAGGCAATAACCTTACTTTAAGGGAAACACAAATGGTATTGCAGGAAGGTATTACCATAAAAGGAAAATCACTTAGGGAACATTTTGAAGCTAAAAACCATGAGATGGCTTTAAATTTTTTATATAAACTTATAGATGAAAATCATTTACTAAGTAGTAAAGATATTCTATCACTGCATGAGTTGGTTTTAAGAAGTATTGAAGACGATTTTGCAGGAAGGTTAAGAAATGCAGGGGTGCGTATTGCCGGGGCAAATTTCCTGCCTCCAAATGCTCAAAAAGTTTCAGACTTATTAGATGAATTAATTCAATTTGTAAATATAAACCCTTTAGGACTTAACGATATTGAATTGGCTACGGTTTTTCACCATAAGTTTGTCTGGATTCATCCATTTTTTGACGGGAATGGAAGAACGGTTCGTTTGGCCATGAATTTATTACTTATGAGAAGCAGTTTTCCACCGGCTATCATTTTAAAAAATGATAGAAAAAAATATTATGATGCTTTAAACTCTGCCAATAAAGGCAATTATTCAAAATTAGCATTGTTGATGTCACAGGCATTAGAGAGAAGCTTAAACATTTATCTTCAGGCACTCCCGGATAGTAATCTTGGTTATACCGAGATTTCCAGACTTGTGGAAGAAGAAGAATTGCCTTACGGGCAGGAATATATCAGTTTGTTAGCCAGACAGGGTAAAATAGATGCATACAAAGAAGGCCGGAACTGGCTCACAACAAAAGAAGCTGTTGAAGATTATATCAAAAACAGAAAGAGAAACCGTTAGCAAACCATGAGTTTTTTTTTAATTGATCAGGTTTCTCAGGTATTTAAAACCTGTGAACCTTTTGATATAATTTTGAAATTTGATGAATTTAAAACTGGGTGACACAAATGTTATTTAACCGCTTGAAACTTTAACAATCAAAACTTCCTGCTTAATGAATGAAAGTAGCTAAGAGTAAATATGATATCAGTTCAAAAATTTAGTGCGCTCCCAATTCACCTGATCTGATTTCATCTTGCCACATTTGTAACAATTGTTACTGGAATAAGTGACCTGAACTTGTATTTTTGCATTTTTAAAATTTAGAGCTATTGGAAAAGTATTTAAAAATTATACAGGATTCATTTACCGGGTATTTTAATTACCTGGTTCAGGAAATCTCAAATCCCTCGTGGACCAATTATTTTTATTGGCTCATCGTCTTGTCTTTGCTGGTTTGGATTGTGGAGATCATCATTCCCTGGCGAAAAGATCAGAAGATTTTCCGAAAGGGATTTTGGCTGGATTCGTTTTATATTTTGTTTAATTTCTTCCTGTTTTCACTTATTGGCTTTAATGCCATATCAAATGTAGGGGTAGAATTATTCAAAGATTTTTTGCTTATATTCGGCATTGAAAATATCGTGGCTTTTAAATTGGAAAGTTTCCCGGTTTGGTCACAGTTGCTGATAATGTTGGTAATAGCCGATTTCATTCAATGGAACATTCACCGGCAGTTGCATCATAGGCCCTGGTTGTGGGAATTTCACAAAGTTCATCATAGCGTAAAGGAAATGGGGTTTGCTGCCCAGTTCAGGTTTCATTTTATGGAAACTATTGTATATAAAACCGTTCAGTATATTCCGCTGGCAATGATAGGTTTCGGGATCCAGGAATTTATTGTGGTTCATATGTTCGCTGTTTTTGTAGGACATCTCAATCACGCCAATGTGGGTTGGAATTACGGGATTTTCGGATACATTTTTAACAATCCGAGAATGCATATCTGGCATCATTCCAAGAAATTACCTGAAGCGCATCCCTACGGAATGAATTTCGGTTTAACTCTGAGCATTTGGGATTATTTATTCAGAACGGCTTATATTCCGCAGAACGGAAAAAATATAGAAATTGGATTTGAAGGAGATGAAGATTTTCCACAGGGTTTTGGGAATCAAGTGATGTTTCCATTCAAAAAAAGTAAAAATCAACAAAAAAACGAAGTTCAACAAAAAGGTAGAAAATGAAAATAAAACAATTTAAGGATGCTCCTCTAGCGCATTATTCTTATGCAATTGTGAGTGAAGGTAAGATGGCACTTGTTGATCCATCCAGAAACCCAATGCAATATTATATATATGCTGAAGAGCAAAATGCAAAAATAACAGCGGTTTTCGAAACTCATCCGCATGCGGATTTTGTGAGCAGTCACCTGCAAATTAGCGAACAAACCGGGGCTGATATATATGTAAGTAAATTATTGGGAGCAGATTATAAGCATATACCTTTTGATGACGGCGATTCGGTTAAAATGGGGAAGATCGTTTTTAAAGCTATAAATACTCCCGGACATTCCCCGGACAGCATTACTGTTGTAGCGGAGGATCCTAAGCAAACAATCTTATTTACCGGAGACACCTTGTTTATTGGCAATGTGGGACGGCCCGATCTACGTGAAAATGTTGGGAATATGAAGGCCAAACGGGTAGAGTTGGCAAAAGATATGTACCATACAATGCAAAACAAATTTAATCACTTTCCGGATGAAGCCTTGGTATATCCTGCTCACGGTGCCGGATCGCTTTGCGGAAAAAATATGAGTACAGATTCTTCAAGCACTCTGGGAAATGAAAGGATGGGAAATTGGGCATTTAAAAAACAAACTGAAGCCAAATTTTTGGAAAATATATTGGAAGACCAACCTATTATTCCTGCCTATTTTGGTTTTAATGTGGATAAAAATAAGCACGGAGCCGAAAATGTACAAAAATCCAAGGGGGCTGTTAATGTGAAGCTATTGGTAGAAAAATTGGATAAAGGAGTTGCTGTGGTAGATGCCCGCGATGGGGATATTTACAAAAATGGCCATTTCCCTAATAGTATTAATATTATGTCCCGATCTGATAAAGATGATTTTGAAACCTGGCTGGGAGTTTTAGTAGAGCCTGAAGAAGCTTTTTATTTGGTAGTGAATAGTGTTAATGATATGGAATATGTCCTGGAAAGGACAGCCAAAATAGGATATGAAAAACAGATAAAAGCAATTGTCACCTTATCTGATAAAGTTTCTGTTTCTTCAGATAAACTGGATCTGAAACGCTTCAAGAAAAATCCTGAAGATTACACCATTGTAGATATCCGAAGTAAAAGCGAGGTTGCCAGCGCGAAGATCTTTGAAAATGGACTGTCATTTCCTTTAAATGAATTGAGCGACAGTGCCGATAAAATACCTACAGACAAACCAATTGTGGTGCATTGTGCCGCTGGTTTCCGTTCAGCAGCTGGGAGCAGTATTTTGGAAAACAAATTTAAAAACACAAGGGTTTATGATTTAAGTGTTGCGATTGAAAAGTTCAAATAATTTTATCCCGTAATTCTAAAGCAGCTTTTACAATTTAATTGGGCCTGACAGGATTTTATTACCTGTCAGGCCTTTGTTTTTACCCAATTTGCCAATAAAATCATATAGAAATAGCCATATTTTTATATATTTACAGCATTCACAGAAAATCAGGTTTTCAAACAATAATTTATGGAAAAAAAATATAAAGTTAAAGTGAATGATACTTTTGAATATAATTTCACTGATGGGCAAATTACATCTTTGGATATTCAGGAAGTTTCATCTACTAAATTCCATGTTTTAAAAGAGAATTGTTCTTTTAAAGCTGAAATTATAACCTCCGATTTCCTTAAAAAAAACTATACAGTAAAAATTAATTCAAACATTTACGAAATCGATATTTCCAATCAATTAGATCTATTGATCCAGGAAATGGGCTTGTCTTTAGGTTCCGCTCATATAATAAATGACATTAAGGCGCCAATGCCGGGATTGATCTTAGATGTACTTGTGCAGGTAGGCGATACGGTTAAGGAAGGTGATTATTTATTGGTGCTGGAAGCGATGAAGATGGAAAATACGTTGACAGCCCTGGGAGATGGAGTGGTGAAATCGGTATCGGTTATAAAAGGGGAGAAGGTAGAGAAAAATCAATTGTTAATTGAAATAGAATAAATTCAGATGCAGGCAAGCAGTTCTTAGTTTCCGATTTTTTAGAATTAAATGGTAACCGGCAATTGTTGTATGCGCCAAATGTATAGATATCATTAAAATGAAAAAAATATTAATAGCCAATCGTGGTGAGATTGCCTTACGGGTGATGAAAACGGCCCAGAAAATGGGTATAAAAACGGTGGCGGTTTTTTCTACGGCCGACCGAAATTCACCACATGTGAAATTTGCCGATGAAGCAGTTTGTATTGGAGAAGCACCATCTAACGAATCCTATTTGTTGGGGAGTAAAATTATTCGCATTGCAAAAGAGTTGGACGTTGATGCAATCCATCCCGGTTATGGGTTTTTGAGCGAAAATGCCGATTTTGCCGAAGAAGCCGAAAAAAACGGGATCATTTTTATTGGTCCACGGTCTATGGCAATCCGAATTATGGGAAGTAAATTAGCCGCTAAAGATGCCGTAAAAAAATACGATATTCCAATGGTACCCGGAATTGACGAGGCCATTACCGATGTTGAAAAGGCAAAAATAATCGCTGCTGAAATTGGTTATCCTATTTTGATCAAAGCTTCTGCCGGTGGTGGTGGGAAAGGAATGCGCGTTGTAGAAAAAGAAAAAGATCTGGGAGATCAAATGAAACGTGCCATCAGCGAGGCAGAGTCTGCTTTTGGGGATGGATCGGTTTTTATTGAAAAGTATATCAGTTCCCCAAGACATATCGAGATTCAGGTTCTTGCCGATTCACATGGAAATGTAGTGTCTCTTTTTGAGCGGGAATGCAGCATTCAGCGCCGGCATCAAAAAGTGATTGAAGAAGCGCCTTCGGTAGTTTTGACGAAGGAGATTCGTAAAAAAATGGGGGAAGCCGCTATTAAAGTTGCTAAAGCCTGTGATTATGTAGGTGTTGGAACAGTGGAATTTTTAATGGATTCAAATAAAGATTTCTATTTTCTGGAGATGAACACCCGGTTACAGGTGGAACATCCGGTTACTGAACTTATCGTAGGGATGGATCTGGTAGAACAGCAAATTAAGGTGGCAAGGGGCGAAAAACTGACCTTTTCACAGGACGATATAAAAATTAACGGACATGCATTAGAATTGCGGATCTATGCTGAAGATCCGATGACAGATTTTATGCCAAGTGTTGGTACATTGGAGCGATATCAAATCCCAGTTGGCGAAGGAATTCGGGTGGATGACGGCTTTGAGGAAGGAATGGAAATACCCATCTATTACGACCCGATGCTGGCTAAGCTCATCACTTATGCAAAGACAAGGGAGGAAGCAATTCAGTTGATGATCAGCGCAATAGATAATTATGAAATAAAAGGAGTAATGACCACACTTCCGTTTGGAAAATTCGTGTTTGAACACGAAGCTTTCCGCAGCGGAAATTTTGACACCCATTTTGTAAAGAACTACTATTCAGCTGAAAAATTACAATCAAAAATTGAAGAGGAGGCGAATTTAGCTGGATTAATTGCATTGAGATTATATCTGAAAGATCAGAAATCACTACGCTTACCAACAAATTAAAATTGTCTTGTCGGGCTTGTTGAAGCTGGTATTTTAAAATCATATTCAAACAAGTTCGATAAGACGAACAATATTTTTTTGAGAAAAATTATGAGCCAAAACATTGAGAAATTAAAGGATAAAATTGCCCAGGCCCATTTGGGTGGCGGTGAAAAACGGATCGCCAAACAACACGGAAAAAAGAAATTGACCGCCCGCGAACGGGTAAATTATTTGCTCGATGAAGGCTCGTTTGAAGAAATCGGGATTTTGGTAACTCACCGTACCACCGATTTTGGAATGGAAAAGGAAATTTATTACGGCGATGGGGTAGTAACTGGTTATGGGACTATTAATGGCCGGCTGATTTATGTCTTTGCACAGGATTTTACGGTTTTTGGAGGAGCATTATCCGAAACCAATGCCGAAAAAATTTGCAAAGTAATGGATCACGCGATGACAGTTGGCGCTCCCATTATTGGATTAAACGATTCTGGTGGCGCAAGGATCCAGGAAGGCGTTCGCTCTTTGGGTGGATATGCCGATATTTTCTATCGAAATGTTCAGGCATCAGGGGTTATTCCCCAAATTTCTGCCATTATGGGACCTTGCGCCGGGGGAGCGGTATACTCTCCTGCAATGACAGATTTTACCATGATGGTGCAGGATACCAGTTATATGTTTGTGACCGGTCCCAGCGTGGTAAAAACAGTGACTAATGAAGAAGTTACTTCTGAAGAATTGGGAGGGGCAAGCACACATTCTACCAAATCCGGGGTAACGCATATTACTTCTTTAAACGATATTTCTTGTTTGGAAGACATCAAGAAACTGATGAGTTATCTTCCTCAGAACAATAAGGAAACAACAGCAAAATTACCCTATATTTTGGGCGATGAGATCCGTGATTCCCTTGAAACCATAATTCCGGATAGTTCCAACAAACCATACGATATGCACGTGGTGATAAAAGGTATTATCGATGAAGCTTCCTTTTTTGAAATCCATAAAAACTACGCCGAGAATATTATTGTTGGTTTTGCCAGATTGGGAGGAAGGAGTATTGGAATCGTCGCCAACCAGCCTATGAGTCTTGCCGGGGTATTGGATGTTAATTCTTCAAAAAAGGCCGCGCGCTTTACGCGTTTTTGCGATTGCTTTAATATTCCCTTACTTGTGTTGGTTGATGTGCCCGGATTCCTTCCCGGAACCGATCAGGAATGGAACGGAATTATCCTTCACGGGGCAAAATTATTATACGCATTGAGCGAAGCAACTGTGCCAAGAGTTACTGTAATTACCCGAAAAGCTTATGGCGGAGCTTATGATGTCATGAATTCCAAACATATTGGTGCCGACTTAAATTTCGCCTGGCCAACGGCTGAAATTGCCGTAATGGGTGCCAAGGGTGCAAGCGAGATTATTTTCAAAAAAGAAATACAGGAATCAGCTGATCCCGGTTTAAAACTTTCGGAAAAGGAAGCAGAATATGCCGAGAAATTTGCAACTCCTTTTGAGGCCGCTCAACGCGGATTTATCGATGAGGTGATAATGCCAAAAGATACCCGAAGAAAATTATTGAAGGCTTTTAGTATGCTGGAGAACAAGAGTGTTAAGAGGGCAGACAGGAAACACGGGAATATCCCATTGTAAGGGATTATCAGCAAAAAAATTTATGATTGAATCAGATTAGTTTCAGGCAATTAATTCTTATTAACCGGTTTTTATAATAAAATCCGTAAATAAATTCCCGCCTTAATAATTTCGTTTAAAAAAATGGGTTTATTTGCCAAAGACTTCAATTAATCAATTAACATGTTTCTTAAAATTCGGGATTACTTTCAGAATGTATGGGCTTGTGTGCTTTTCTCATAAAAATAATTTTCCCAAAAGTGGTTAAATATTTGATAAACTCATTTTATACTGTGATTTTTGCATTCGTTTTTTTATGAGTTGATAGATCATCACAAATAGGATCAACTCGAAATTTTAGAATTTATGGAATTTATTTTTGAACCCTGGCCCTGGTATGTGGCTGGCCCACTGATTGCTTTAATAATGTTTCTCCTGATTTTTGTAGGAAAACAATTTGGAATGTCCTCAAACTTAAGGACGATATGTACCTTATGCTGGGCCGATAAAAAGGCCGATTATTTCGATTTTAACTGGAAAAGTCAACGTTGGAACCTGGTCGTTGTTTTTGGTGCGGTAATAGGAGGATTCATCGGTGCTCATTTGCTGAGTAATGGATCTGCGGTAGCAATCAACCCAGATACTATTACCAATTTGAGAAATTTAGGTTTTCAAAGTGCGGGAGGATCTTATCTCCCTGATGAATTATTTAGTTTGGATGCACTTACGGATCTTAAATCCCTTGCGATTTTATTAATTGGAGGTGTTCTTATTGGATTTGGAGCAAGATATGCAGCCGGTTGCACCTCAGGACACGCAATTTCAGGGTTGAGCAACTTGCAGTTACCCTCGCTAATAGCGGTAATCGGGTTTTTTATAGGTGGTTTGTTTATGGTTCATGTAATATTTCCTTTAATATTTTAAAAAATGAAAAGAACACTGAGTTATTTATTTATAGGCATCTTTTTTGGAATTGTAATGTATAAATCTGAAGCAGCTTCGTGGTTTCGGATTTATGAGATGTTTAAATTTCAGTCTTTTCATATGTACGGGATAATCGGATCGGCATTAATTCTGGGAATAATTGGGGTTCAGTTGATCAAAAGAAATAAACTGAAATCCTTTTTTGGGGAACCTATTCAGATTGTCCCAAAAGAAAAAGGGGTCTGGCAATATTTATACGGTGGGATTGTATTTGGTTTAGGTTGGGCCCTTGCAGGAGCGTGTCCAGGACCGATTTACACATTAATAGGAGCAGGATATGTGTCATTATTGGTGGTTTTAGCGGGAGCATTACTGGGAACTTTTATTTATGGATTGCTTCAAAAGAAATTGCCGCATTAATAGATTTCTAATTTCCGAATTTTAGGGATAGTGTAGTCCATATTATTCTTCTTCAGAAGAAAGATAAAAGGAAGGCAGGGAGATTTTAAACTTTACCACAACCAGTCGTATACTTATTACGATGAGGGAAGTTACTATATAAATTATTTCCCTTTCCACACCAAGTTCATGTAGAATAATGAACGCAAGGCCCCCGATCAAACAGGCAGTGGCATAAATTTCTTTTCGGAAAATAACAGGGATCTCATTACATAAAATATCACGGATCACACCTCCAAAGGTACCTGTCATTACTCCCAATGCGACAGAAATTATTGGGTCCAGGTTATTTCGAATCCCTGTTTCTACTCCAATAATTGTAAATATTCCAAGCCCAATGGTATCAAAAAGGAAGAGTGATGTCTTTAAATAATTAATTTTTTTTCTGAAAATGATAGACAGAATGGTTACAATCCCAATAAGATATATATAAATAATATTATCCATCCAGGTTACAGGAGTATTGCCTATCAAAATATCCCTAACTGTTCCACCGCCAATTCCCGTAACAAATGCGATAATAAAAATACCAAAGACATCGAGCTTTCGGTTCATGGCAGATAAGGCTCCGGAAATTGCAAAAGCAGCGGTGCCAAGTATTTCGAGAATATTGAAGAGGTTTATTTCCATATAGGCTGCAAAGGTACTTTTTCTGGCTTTAGATTAAAATTAAGGTAAAAGTTTTTAGATATAGGAATATAATTTAATAGTTTCAGACACTCTAGCATTTTCACTTAAGAACAAATTTAAATAAATAACATAAACAGTAAGTTTTTTAGCTAAAGTTGTTATTTTTACCAAACGAAAACACACTTGAAATGACCGATAAAGTTGAAAGAATAAAATGTTTGATAATAGGCTCCGGGCCAGCTGGATATTCCGCTGCTATTTATGCAGCCCGTGCAGATATGAAACCCGTGATGTACACCGGAATGGAACCCGGAGGACAACTAACCACCACTACAGAAGTTGATAATTTTCCGGGATATCCTGAGGGAATCGATGGACCAACATTGATGGTAGATTTGCAAAAACAAGCCGAACGCTTTGGAACACAAGTGAGATTTGGAATGATTACAGAGGTTATGTTTAGCAAAAAAGTAGGCGGAATTCACAAAGCCTGTATAGATAATTCTATCTGGGTTGAAGCCGAAACGGTAATTATTTCTACCGGTGCTACGGCTAAATATTTAGGTTTGCCAAGCGAGCAACGCCTTAGGGGTGGTGGGGTTTCTGCCTGTGCAGTTTGTGATGGTTTTTTCTATAAAGGGCAGGATGTTGCAATTGTTGGCGCCGGAGATACTGCAGCCGAGGAAGCAACATATCTTGCCAATATTTGTAATAAAGTTACCATGTTGGTCAGGAGTGATAAAATGCGGGCTTCTAAAGCCATGCAGCACCGTGTTGCTAAAACGAAAAATATAGATTTGCGCTTTAATACGGAAATTGAAGAAGTTTTGGGAGACCAGGTTGTTGAAGGTCTTAAAATGATAAATGGAAAAACCGGAATAAAAGAGGAAATCGATATTACAGGTTTATTTATCGCCATCGGACATAAACCCAATACCGAAATTTTTAAAGGTGAGTTGGATATGGATGATATGGGGTATTTAATTACTAAAGGAAAGACTACAAAAACGAATCTTCCCGGGGTATTTGCCGCAGGAGATGTCCAGGATAAGGAATACCGTCAAGCAGTTACCGCCGCTGGAACCGGATGTATGGCAGCATTGGATGCAGAGCGCTATTTAACTATGGTAAAAGAGAAACAAGAAAATGAAATAAATATTTAATTAAATTGAAAGGAATAGTTTTAGATAAATTAAAACTTAACTGAAAATTTTAGGCTAAAACGCAAATTTTATTCGAAAGAATAAAAACAAAAAAGTCCCGATTTCGGGACTTTTTTGTTTTTATAAGATCACAATTAATTATCTATTTTCACCTTTTTCTTTACATCTCCATCCTCATCGATTTTGATTTTAATCTTTTCATCATCGGTTTTAATCTTGATTTTATCACCGTCGTCTTTTACCTTCATTTCAGTATTCATATCATCTGCTTCCTCTTTTGATTCAGTGGTTTCCCTACAAGAGACAAGCATAATGCTGATAGTCATTAAAAACAACACAGATTTAAAAAATCGTTTCATAATTTCTGGGTTTTTATTGGTTATTTAAATTAAAGGTGGCTCAATTTTTACCATATAAATTTATTTTAACATAAAAAAGAGATTTATGTTAAACGGTTCCACTATCGAAATTTTTAGGACAAGCTATTAGTTGATGGGATTCAAAAAGATATGAGATATGCTTTTTTTTCACAATATTTTCTTTTCCATCCAAATTTAATCCGGTTAGCGAACAAAATATACTTATTAATGCGGCTATGAGAATTTTAGTTAAGGCAATCATAGTTAGTTATTTTAAATTTCTATCCCGTCTTTATCGATCCGTATTTTATTGGAACTGTCTTTATTGATATTTATGCCTTTCCCATTGATACGAATTTTTACATGATCTGTAGAATCTTCTCCTTCAAAATCGATGTTCCCATCAAACTCATCTTCATTATCCCAGGAATCTTCACTATCGCTATTCATTTGTTCTATGGGACAATTCTCGCAAGAGGTACTATTATCATTTATTTTCAGGTAATTTCCTTCTTGTCCATAATTTAAAATATTGCCGTAAAAATCGGAAGAATGATGAAAATCTTCGATATTTTTATCGGGATAAAGCGTGGAGCCTATTGGTAAATAGAGAATTACCCTAACATCCTGATCTCTGGATTTGTTATTTATATCGGAAGTTAAAAATGAATCCAGGAACAATTTATTATCAGCGAACTTCGTGCTATAATTGATATTTTCAGCCCGGGACCGGGCATCCCTGGAATCACTGCCCTCAGCCGATTTAACAATTTCAATTTTTCCAATGGAATCCCTGGTAGATTTAATAACCAATCTAACATCCGTAGAATACATGATTTTGCGGTCATTTTCATCGTATTTTATCTTTACATCACTTTTATAGATGTTTGAAGAATAACGCGGATCAGACTGCATTGCCAAATAAAGTGTATCCTGAGCTGTTACCGGTAAAACTTCGGTGATTATTACCTCACCGTCAAAAGCACGCTGGGTAGCCTGTTGGATACCAATTATGGACAAACCTATTACAGATAGCAACCAGAGACCTAATAGCACCAATTTGGCCGGGGTTCCCAAGGATTTTAATTTATTTACCAGGATCTTTAACCCCAAAATAAAGAGGAAAAAGAAAGGGATGCCTACCGCAAAAAAGGTAAGTAATGAAATTAACCAAAGTGGGGACCCAATTGCAGCCATTTCAATATAATCTGTCCAGGGAGCATCAAATAATCCAAAAACCCCTACGGTAAATAGCCCAATAAACAACCCTATGAGAGTGGTACCGGCAATAAGCAGTAGCAAAATCCCGATTAGTTTTACAAAAATATTAAGAAAAAAAAGTATAACTGCTCCAATTCCAGTAGCGGCTGATGTTGCTCCGGACTTTGCCTGTTTTCCGAATTTTTCATAATCTACATTTTTCACTTTTCCTGCTACATCGTCAAATCCTTCCCTTATTTTTCGCTCGATATTCGTTATATTAACTGCTTCCCCACGCATGGAAAGTTTGTCGGCGGTTGTTTTTGCTTCAGGGACAAAGATCCATAACGCAATATAAATAAGTATAAACGCGCCACTGGAAGCAACGGTAAGGATGATCCAAATTAATCTTACCCAAAGCGCCTCGATGCCTAAATAATATCCTAAACCAGAGGAAACCCCACCTATGTAGGAATGTTCTGTATCCCTGAACAATTGTTTTCCTGAAGTTCGTGAATGTGAATAGTGAGGTTGATCCTCAAATATTTCTTCGTCAACCATATAATCTTCAGGTTGACCCATAATTGTAATAATTTCATCAACCTCCTTATTACTGATCACCTGCCGTTCATCTTTGATCTTTTCAGCAAATAACTCGGCAATCCTGGCTTCAATATCTGCTATAATCTCATCTTGACCTTGGGTATTGGCTAAAGAGCGTTTAATCGCATCAATATAATGTTGCAATTTGGCATAAGCATCTTCATCAATATGAAAGAAAATGCCGGCAAGGTTTATATTTACTGTCTTATTCATGATTCTTGTTTTTTGGTGTGGTTACTAAAGTTACAGCGGTTTGCAAATCATTCCAGGTGTGAGTGAGTTCTTTTAAAAATTCCTTTCCGGTATCAGTCAAACCATAATACTTCCGTGGTGGTCCACCGGTGGATTCTTCCCAACGATAATTGAGCAATCCTTCATTTTTTAACCGGGTTAGCAGTGGGTAAATTGTTCCCTCTACCACCAGTAGTTTTGCGTTTTTAAGGGTGTCAAGAATTTCGGCTACATACGCATCTTTGTCTCTCAAGATAGAAAGTATGCAGTATTCAAGCACGCCTTTACGCATTTGGGCCTTGGTGTTTTCAATCTTCATTGCCTTTGATTTTGAGTGTTGTTAAACTGTTCATTTTTTGATTGATTATTTCCAACGCGGGTTGGAGTGATGAAATTGATGCTCAACGGGTATTTGTATAAATGACCTTCCCTCGCTTTAATTGTTGCAGTTATTACAGATATAATATCCAGGATAAATAATGCCAGTAACAAAAGGCCTATAAATCCAATATACAGCAGAATGGGAATTGCACTTGCAGTATTACCTATATTGACGAATTCTTCTGAAATGGAGAATGGTTCGTGCAGACTAAGTTCAATTCCCAAAAAAACGATTCCAGCAGTTCCAATACATACCAACATTATAAAATAGAGAAATATGCTTATTTGAAAATTAATGGCTTGCTTTCCGTGTTCGTCCACAAAGGGATCCTGCTTTTTTGCTGTCCAGAGAATAAGCGGAAAAATAAAATTTCCGAACGGAATAAAAAACTTTGAAAATGTGGACAGATGTGTTAAAGCAGCTATCGTTTTATCCGGGTTTGTAGTTTGATTATTCATGATGATTTGATTTTCTTATGCAAATATATGTCTTTAAGAAGGTAATATGCAAAACAAAGTACTATAATTTTTGTCTAAACTTGAAAATTTAACATTTCGTTATGTTTAAAATTTTGAATACTTTTAAGAAAAACTAAGATCAACTATGAAAATGTCACCAGGGAAGTTCAATTCATTTCTATTTTTTAAATTACCAAGCGCCTGGTTATGCGGGGTTAGGGTACAACAAATTGACAATCACCGTTGTGAGACAAGTGTGAAACACCGATGGATCAATCAAAATCCGTTTAACTCCATGTATTTTGCAGTACAGGCAATGGCTGCCGAATTGAGTACAGGAGCAATGGTTATTGGAAATATAGAAGAAAGCGGTAGAAAAATTTCCATGTTAGTGGCTCAAAATAAAGCTGTTTTTTCAAAAAAGGCCACAGGGAAAATCAGTTTTGTATGCAATAATGGGCAGTTGGTTGCTGAAGCGATTTCAAAAACAATTGAAACCGGAGAGGGCCAAACCTTTTGGATGAAATCTGTTGGGGTAAATGAGGATGGGGTGGAAGTCTCGGTTTTTGATTTTGAATGGACGGTTAAATTAAAATCGAAATAAAATAAAAGAGATTGTATCGTTTAACTGAAAAGTTACGTTTGTAACTTGAATCCAAAATGTTTTAAATCTAAAGCGAAAGATTTAGATAGTGTTAAATTTATGGGATTCTCGGTTTGATCGAAAAAAAATGAGTATATTTAAAAAGCAATCAAAATTTCCCTGCCTATTGAGTTGTCTCTACTTTATCAAATGATTTTAACAACAACCAAAATACGTATCAAATTATGGCGCGAGCAATGTTTGAATACACCAAAACAATACTGTATAAAGTAAGTTTTGATGCGGTACTTTTCTGTAAGGAAGTGAAAAAAGCAATTCAAAGGTTATTACCTCATGAAATTGAGGAATTAAAAATCTGGATTATTTCGCTTACAAGACAGAATCCGGAATTAAATTCATGTCTAATATATTTAAACTAAAATAAAAGCGACCAATAGGCCGCTTTTATTTTTTGGTTTTACTTTGGTTAAGCGGACTGATTATTTTCACATTCTGAAAAGTGATCGCTCCTTTAATAACCCCTGCAATTGAGCTTCTCAGAGCTTCAATGATTTGCATTTTCAGTTCACTTTTATTGAAGATCAAACTGACTTCCCTTGCCGGAATGGGATCCTTGAACATCCTTAAATTTTTCTTTTGGGTTTCATTGAGGTCCAGTGTGTGCAAATAAGGCAATAGTGTCATTCCAAGGCCTTCATTAGACAATTTTATAAGGGTTTCAAAACTCCCGCTCTCCAGTTGAAAATGATCTCCATCATAATTTCTTGAAGCTTTGCACAAATTGATAATTCCATTCTTAAAACAATGACCGTCCTCCAGCAGTAACATATCGTCTATATCCAGGCTCTCAACCTCTATTTTGTCCTTTTTTGCCAATCTGTGGTTCTCAGGGATATAGGGAACAAAAGGTTCATAATATAATACCTGTTCTTTAATATCTTCCAGTTCCAACGGGGTAGCCGCAATAGCTGCATCTAAATGTCCTTCTTTTAAGCGTTCAATAATAGTATTGGTGTTAAGCTCTTCAATTTTAAGCTTTACCTTTGGATATTTTTTTATAAAATTGTTGAGGAACATTGGCAATAAAGTAGGCATAATGGTAGGAATTACCCCCAATCTAAAGGTGCCACCAACAAAACCTTTTTGTTGATCTACGATATCCTGAATACGGTCGCTCTCGTCAACAATATTCCGGGCCTGGTTAACTATTTTTCGGCCGGTTTCGGTCAACTGTATTGGTTTTTTGCTTCTGTCAAAAATCAGAATATCCAATTCGTCCTCCAGTTTTTGGATTTGCATGCTCAAGGTGGGCTGGGTGACAAAAACTTTTTGTGCTGCTTTTGTGAAATTTTGATGTTCGGCAACTGCCAATACATATTTTAACTGGGTAATTGTCATAAAATGGATTTTGAACTCTTACAAAAGTATCAATATTTTCTATTTAAAGTTCACTTTTATTTTAATTTACCTATTGTTTAACGGATGAGCCCAATATTGAACTTCAATGGAGATCCGGTAACTTCAAATTTTGCGTCATTCCATTGAGGCGGGCCTTTTGGACTCATTTTATTGTTTGATACCCCATAGGACTCTATCGGCCTGCCGGTAGGCTCAAAATCCATTTGACCATTGCCGTTTTCATCGTGAAAACAGGAAATGGCATAGGTTCCCGGAGTTATGCCTTCAAAAGTAATTCTTGCAGTTCCGTTCACAATTTCACTTTTTGCATTGTATTTTGGTTTGGCCTTCATAAATGTGATCTCGGTGTAAAGACCAAATAATACAGCTCCGTCATTTGAGTCTAAATTTTCAACAGTAACGGTGATTGTTGAGGTATTATTTGTTTGAGCCTGGAATTGCTGTATCAAAAACAGGGAGATAAGTAGGGCAATTGTTTTCATAATTATCTGGTTTAATGTCGTTTCAAATGTAATAATTTTTAGTCACTAACCTTGCCAAGCTTATGTTACAACAATCCCCTCGCTTTTATTTCCAGATATTTGTTGATGGTATTGATGCTGAGATCTTCGGGACGGGTGAGCAGGGTTTGGATACCGTTTTGCTGTAATTTTTTTGCCATCAGTCTTTTTTCAAAGGCAAATTCCTCGGCAATAATTTGATGGGCAATCTCAGAAACCGACTTCATTTTATTCTGAATAATCTTATCCAGTTCGGTATTTTCAAAGAAAATGATCACCACAACATGTTTTTTGGAAAGGGCTCTTAAAAAAGGAAGTTCCCGTTCCAAGGCGTTCATGTGTTCAAAATTTGTGTAGATCATCAGCAAACTTCGCTGTTTTATCTGGCGTTGCACAACGGAATATAACAATCCGAAATCCGTATCTAAAAACTGGGTTTTGATATTATAAAGGCTTTCCAGTAATTTCTGCAAATGCGTTTTATTCGAACTTGCCGGAACCAGGTTTCCTGACTGGTTGGAAAATGAGAGCATTCCCACTTTATCTTTTTTCTTTAAAGCCACATTTGAAAAAGCAAGGCAACTATTTATTGAATAATCAAGCAAACTTAAACCGTTAAAAGGCATTTTCATTACCCGCCCGGTATCGATAAGGGAATAAACAGGTTGTGCTTTTTCGTCCTGAAACTGGTTCACCATTAAATTGGCGTGTTTTGCCGTAGCTTTCCAGTTGATACTTCGTGTATCATCACCGGGAACATATTCTTTTATTTGTTCAAATTCCTGGGTATGGCCAATGCGGCGGATCCTTTTTATACCAACTTGCCTGAGTTTATTGTCTATAGCCACAAAATCATATTGTTTCATTTGAATAAATGAAGGATAAACCTTTATGCTTTGATCTTCATCAAAGATCCTACGTTTTTTGACCAATTTTAAGCTGGTGGAAATATACAGGTTTAATTTTCCAAATTGATATTCTCCCCGTTTGACGGGACGAACTGTGTATTGAAATCTGGATTTTTCCCTGGCCGGGATCTCTATTCTTTTTAAAAAATCCCGCTTTTGAAACTGAATGGGAAGTTCATCGATTATTTCGATAAAAACTTTAAAATTATACCCGTTTTGAAGCTGAATTGTAATGGGGTTTTGATCGGAATTTGAAAGTTTTTCCGGAAGTATCCTCCTGGCAGCTACTCCTTTTTTTGAATAGAGGATGAGGGCATCCAAAAATGTAAATAGCAGAAGCAATACGGTTAAAATCCAAGCAAGAGCATATAGTGGAGGAAACCAATATGAAAACAGGAAGATCACGGCGATTGCAAAAATCGTCTCAAAAAACCTCAGTTGAAAATAAATCGATTTAAAAAATCTGCTCACTTATCTTGGAATTTCTATGGTATTGGCGATGAGATCTATAACATTTTCCTGGGTAAGTCCTTCCATTTCCCTTTCCGGAGAGAGGATGACCCGGTGGGCCAAGGCGGGCACCAATACTCTTTTAATGTCTTCTGGAATTACAAAATCACGTCCCTGGATGGCAGCCATGGCTTTTGAGGCATTCATTACCGCAATTGATGCACGGGGAGAGGCACCAAGATATAAATGCGGATGATTCCTGGTCTTGATAACGAGTTGTGCGATATAATTCAGCAGTTTTTCCTCCACCAATACTTTCTGGATCTGGATCTGTAATTCCTGAAGTTTTTGGGGGGTTAAAACCGGTCTGATATCAGCATCAGCCTTAGCGCCTTTTCTTTGATGATGTGATTGAAGGATCTGGATCTCCTCTTCCGGTTTTGGGTAATCAACTTTAATTTTAAATAAAAACCGATCCAGTTGTGCCTCCGGCAAAGCATAAGTTCCTTCCTGATCTATTGGGTTTTGAGTTGCCAGCACCATAAATGGCGGTTTCATTGGATATCTTGTTCCATCTATGGTGATCTGTCGTTCTTCCATCACCTCAAAAAGTGCGGCCTGGGTTTTTGCCGGTGCGCGGTTAATTTCATCTATTAGTACGATATTGGAAAAAATAGGCCCGGGCTTAAATTCAAATTCTGTTGTTTTTGGATTTAATACTGAAGTTCCCAAAACATCGCTCGGCATTAAATCCGGGGTGAATTGAATCCGGCTGAAATCGGTTTTCAGGGTTTTGGCGAACAATTTTGCGGTTAAGGTCTTTGCTACCCCGGGAACTCCTTCAATTAAAACGTGGCCGTTTGCCAAAAATGCGGTAATTAGAAGTTCTATAAAATTTTCCTGCCCAATAATAACTTTTGCCAATTGGGATTTTAAATCGGTTACAGCGATTTGTATATCTTCCAGCGGAATGCGGTTATTAAAGTTTATTTCAGGGTTTTCGGAAGTCTCGTTATTCATCATTCAGGTTGTTTAAAAGATTGGATCACATCATTGAGTTGTTGCAATTCATTTTTTGTGATCTCAGGTTTATTTGTAAGCTCATTTATTTTTTTGAAAAGGGCATCGGTTTCCGGGATACCGTGATTGCTCTTTGCAGCAATTTCCGTATAAAATGCTTCATTTTGTAAAGAAGTGTCAATTCTGTAACGGGTTCTAATATAATCATAAAAATGATTTATTTTTTTTAAGGCAAGGGCTTTGTATTGCTTTTGTTCCAAATATAGATCGGCTATAGTTCCCGAATATTCATAGGTTTGATTTTTCAAAGGTTCAACCACAGGAATTGCGCGTTGTTTTCTTTTTCCTTCAAAGATTATGAATAAAACACTTCCAAAAAGAGTAAAATAATAGGCCCATTTTAAAGCCCTGTTTTGCAATAAAATGTAAAGGGGAGAGGTGTAAAATGCTTTCCCTGTCTTATAATAACGGTCCCAATAAACAATTTTTGTAGTGTCTATATAGCCTAAAACAGCTTCGGCATAGGTGTGATTTGAGTTAGAAAGCAGGAAATAATTACTGAATGCTTCCGGCATAGTATGCATAAAAATGTTTCCTTTTCCAAATTCAGCTTTTAAAAAGTTCACATTTGTTCCATTTGTTCCATCTGTTCCTTTAAAGGAGCTCAATGCAGAAACTCCTAATATTTTGTTGTTCAAAGTGTCAATTTTACTGAAATAAACCAGCGGAACCTCGTGTTCATATTTAAAGGGAACAACTTGCTTTAATTTGGGATTAACAAGATTTATGAACGGTTGTGAGGAAAGATCTGTGCCGGGAAGTTTTATGGCCGTCTCAACCTTGAGCGTGTCCAGCAGATTTTGGCTGAAGGAATTTGCCGAAAGAAACAACGTATTTCCACTGCTAACCCAATTCAATAATTTTTTCAATTCGACGTCATCAAAACTTAAAACATCATTTAAAAAGAAATAGGTACCTGTGTGCTCTTCATTTAAAAATTCAAAAGGGGGGACGTTGACTTTTTCTAATTTGGTGGAAGAACTTTCGTTCCAGGATTCGTAAAAAACGAAACTTCCCAAAGCAATTTTATCAGATTCCAGGTAACTCGGGTTCCAGTTAACGGGTTCGGGCTCTGTTGCTTGAAGATAGGTCAGCAATAAAACCAACAGCAAAATTCCACCAAAAGCTATTTTAAAACTTTTATTCATCCGGAATTATTTTTATGGAAGTTTGCAGATTCTGAAAGTTGCGTTGAGCCAGATGAAAATCGGGTTCTGAAAGGGAAAAACTTCCGTACCAGATAAAATCATAGATCCGCATTACTTTTTTTAGATGAATGCGGAGGTTATTTTCTTTAATTTCATTTAAATATTCTGAATTGGTTTTCTGAAATTCGTAGTTAATCAGTTTTTTTTGATTGAGTTGCCGAAGTAGCTGAAGGTAATAATAACGAACGGCAAGTCGGTAATCGCCATCTTTTATAGCGTCATCTATCAGTTCTCCGATATTTTCAGATCGAACAATATTTTCTTCATCATTTAAAAATACCTGCGGGGTTTCCTGTTCTTCAAATAAAGACCTTGCCGGAATTAGCCTTATAAAAAGCCAGATTATCAATCCAATAAACGCACCCAGGATGAGATATGGCAGGATTTTAAGTAAAACCTCCACAAATTCGTAAGCCTTGTAATCCCCGAATGGCCAATCTGTAAATTGTTGATATCGCGTATTTATCCATCGTTTAACTCTGGTCCACCAACTGTCATTTTCAACTGTTCTTAAATAATCAAAAGAAGGATCTTTTTTTAGATCGGCCATTTTATCGGCATTAAAATCCAGCGGGTTCAGGTTTGTGGTAGCATCATATTGTACCTGCTTTTCTTCCAGGGAAAGCGAATCCTGTGCCTTTACGGCAATAGGGCAGAATAATATGAAAACGAACAAAACCCAGGATAACCTCATAGCATTTAATCTCCTAATTTATCAATAGTTTCATAAGTGCCCGTGAGATTTTTATGTTCATTTAAATTGAAATAAATAAAAGCTAGGGCAATAACGAAGATGGAGGAGAGCAAATATTGA